>Ga0335076_10007414_pt1 | contig 11046 bp, 11 predicted proteins | sample Lox_Sample_25_FD_206717 | JGI IMG/M metagenome (GOLD analysis project Ga0335076, IMG submission 206717) | Soil microbial communities from Loxahatchee National Wildlife Refuge, Florida, United States - Lox_Sample_2.5 | ecosystem: Environmental > Terrestrial > Soil > Wetlands | place: USA...
CGCCGCCCTCCCCTGCAACATGCCGTACGCCCTGCTCCCGGCCGATGCGGCGAAGAACCTCCCGGACGCGCAGCTCGGCAACACGCTGATCGGCGTCGGCGTGAACGGGGCGCTCCAGCCGCGCCTGGCGGCCTCCCCCGTCTCGAGCGATTTCGCCGAGGACGCGGCGCGGCTCTACGTGCTGAAGCACCCGCCCCCGCCGCCCGCGAAGCCGACGCCGCTCCCCGCGAAGCGGGACCCGTCCCCCTAGGTCCGGAAGATCTCGAGCTCCCGCAGGCCGCGGAGCTCGTCGCGCAGCGCGGCCGCCTTCTCGAAGTCGAGATCCTTCGCCGCCGCCTTCATCTGCTTCTCGAGGTCCGCGATCCGCCGCCGGAGCGACTCCGCGTCCGGAAGCTCCGGCCGGGCGGCGGCCGGCGCCTCGTAGTAGTCGAGGTTGGACATTCGCACCAGCGGCGAGTTGACCTCCTTGACGATCGAGGCCGGCACGATCCCGTGCTCGAGGTTGTACGCCTCCTGAAGCGCGCGCCGCCGCGCCGTCTCCTCCATCGCCCGGCGCATCGAGTCCGTCACCGCGTCGGCATAGAAGAGGACGCGGCCGCGGAGATTCCGCGCGGCGCGCCCCGCCGTCTGGATGAGCGAGGTCTCGCTGCGGAGGAAACCCTCCTTGTCCGCATCGAGAATCGCGACGACGGCGACCTCCGGCAGGTCGAGCCCCTCGCGCAGCAGGTTGATGCCGATCAGGCAGTCGAAGACGCCGCGGCGGAAGTCGGTGAGGATCGCGACGCGCTCCATCACCTCGATGTCGGAGTGGAGGTACCGGCAGCGGACGCCGACCTCGGTGAAGTAGTTGGTCAGCTCCTCGGCCATCCTCTTCGTCAGGGTGGTCACCAGGACGCGCTCGCCCGCGGCGGCCGCGGTGCGCACGACGGCCAGGAGATCGTCGACCTGGCCCTTGACCGGCCGAACCTCGATCGCCGGATCGATGAGACCGGTCGGGCGGATCACCTGCTCCACGACCTCGCCCCCGGCGCGCCCGAGCTCCTCGGGTCCCGGCGTCGCGCTGACGGCGATCACCTGGTTCAGGCGGGTCCGGAACTCGTCGTAGGTCAGAGGCCGGTTGTCGAGCGCGGACGGCAGGCGGAAGCCGTACTCGACCAGCACCTCCTTGCGCGAGCGATCGCCGAAGTACATCCCGCGGACCTGCGGCAGCGTGACGTGCGACTCGTCGACCACGAGCAGGAAGTCCTTCGGGAAGTAGTCGAGGAGCGTCGGCGGCGGCTCGCCCGGCGCGCGGCCCGAGAGGTGGCGCGAGTAGTTCTCGATCCCGTTGCAGTAACCGAGCTCCTTGATCATCTCGAGGTCGAACATCGTGCGCTGATGCAGCCGCTGGGCCTCGAGGAGCCGGCCGGCCTGCGTGAGGTCCGCGAGCCGCTGGTCGAGCTCCATGCGGATCGTCCCGATGGCCCGCTCGAGCGTCTCCTTCGGCGTTGCGTAGAAGGTCCGCGGGTAGAGCGCGAGCCGGTCGAGCCGCTGCAGCGGCGTGCCGCGGAGCGGGTCGGTCTTCGTGATCCTCTCGATCTGGTCGCCGAAGAACTCGATCCGTACGGCGGCGTCTTCGTAGGCCGGCTGGATCTCGAGCACGTCGCCCCGAACGCGGAAGCTCCCGCGCGCGAGGTCCATGTGGGTCCGCTCGTACTGCATCGCGACGAGCCGCGCGAGGAGAGCCGGCATCCCCTGCGTGTCGCCGACCTCGAGGTACGCGAGCATGTCGTAGTAGGAGTCGGGCGCGCCGAGGCCGTAGATGCAGGACACCGAGGCGACGACGATGACGTCGCGGCGCTCGAAGAGCGCCTTCGACGCGGCGAGGCGCAGCTTGTCGATCTCCTCGTTGCGGGACGTCTCCTTCTCGATGTACGTGTCGGTCTGCGGCACGTAGGCCTCGGGCTGGTAGTAGTCGTAATACGAGACGAAGTACTCGACCGAGTTCTGCGGGAAGAACGACCGGAATTCCTGGTACAGCTGGGCGGCGAGCGTCTTGTTGTGCGACAGGACGAGCGTCGGCCGGTTCACCGCCTCGATGACCTTGGCGATCGTGAACGTCTTGCCGGAACCGGTCACCCCGAGGAGGACCTGATCGCTCCGTCCCTCGCCGAGGCTGTCCACCAGCTTCTCGATCGCCTGGGTCTGATCGCCCTGGGGCCGGAAGTCGGTCTCCAGGCGGAAGGTTCCGGTCGCGCGCGCCTGCGCGTCCAGGTACGTCCGGGGCTTGGGGCCGGGGGATGACTCCTGGGGAGGCCGGGGATGAGTGGCACGCGGCATCGGGTGAACCGCCGCTTATAGCATAAGAGTTCGGAATGCCTCACAATCCGGCCGTGAGGGGATTCACCCGAGCCGCCGCGCTCGTCCTGCCGCTCGCCCTGGTCGCGTTCCTCGGCTCGGTGGTCGGCTCGTTCGCCACCAACTTCATCCGAGTGCCCCGGGTCTCGGAGCTCGCCACCTACCGGCCCGACATCGTCACGCAGATCTTCGCCCGCGACGGCTCGACGATCGCCCGCTACGCGATCGAGCGCCGCACGCTGATCCGGCGCGAGGACATCCCGCCGGTCCTCGTCCACGCGCTCGTCGCCACCGAGGACAAGAACTTCTTCATGCACGGCGGCGTGGACGTGCGGCGGACGTTCTCGGCGCTCGTCGCGAACATGCGGCAGGGAGGCTACGCGCAGGGCGGCTCGACGCTGACCCAGCAGCTCGCCCGCGCGATCTTCCTCTCGCCTCGCAAGACGCTCTCGCGGAAGGTCAACGAGGCGCTCGTCTCGTTCGAGATCGAACGGCGCTACTCGAAGGACCAGATCCTCACGATGTACGCCAACGAGATCTACCTCGGGCACGGCAATTACGGCTTCGAGGCCGCGAGCCGCTACTACTTCGGCAAGAGCGTGAAGGACCTCGACCTGGCGCAGGCCGCGCTCCTCTCCGGAATCGTGCAGCGGCCGGAGGACCAGTCGCCCTTCCGCAACCCGGCGCTCGCCCGCGCACGGCGCTCGACCGCGCTGCGGCGGATGCGCGCCGAGGGGTACATCACGGATGCGGAGCAGCGCGCCGCCGAGGCCGAGCCCCTGCCGTCCGCGCCGTCCCTCCCCGAGTCGCTCGTGGGCCCCTACTTCTCCGAGGAGATCCGGCAGTACCTCGAGAAGACGTACGGCGAGAAGGACCTGTATCGCCGCGGGCTGCGCGTCGAGTCGACGCTCGACCCCGAGATGCAGGCCTGGTCGGAGGAGGCGCTCGGCTGGGGGCTGCGCCAGGTGTCGCACCGCCACGGTTTCCACAGGCCGCGCAACCTCACCGAGTCGGGTTCGAAGAACTTCGACGCGTACGTGGATCCGTCCTGGGAAAACCTCACGATCGCGGAGGACGCGTCGGCCATCGCGGTCGTGACGAAGACGGCGGCGTCGGGCGCCGAGGTCCGGATCGGAAAGACCCTCCTGACGATGCCGAACGCGACGGTGGCCTGGACCGGCGCGGCCGCGGCCTCGAAGATCCTGAAGGCCGGCGACCTGGTGACCGTCACGATCCAGAAGGCCAAGGACGGCGCGCTCGTCGCGGCACTCGACCAGGAGCCCCGCGAGCAGGGAGCCGTCCTGATCCTCGAGAATTCGAGCGGCGCCGTGCGGGCGATGGTCGGCGGGCTGGACTGGTCGAAGTCCAAGTTCAACCGCGCCACGCAGGCCCTCCGCCAGACGGGCTCGGCGTTCAAGCCGTTCGTCTATCTCACGGCGTTCGAGCAGGGCTACACCGGTTCCGACACCGTCTTCGACGGCCCCCTGACGATCTTCATGGATCCGCACCAGCCCCCTTACAAGCCGGTCAACTACGACGGCAAGTTCCACGGGATCGTCACCTTCCGCAAGGCGCTCGAGCACTCGTACAACATCCCGGCGGTCCGCGTGGCCGAGATGGTGGGGCTCTCCCGCGTGATCGAGACCGCGCACCGCGTCGGCGTGCGGCAGAACCTCGACGCCTATCCGTCGCTCGCGCTCGGGGCGTTCGAGGTCACGCTCGAGGAACTCGCCTCGACCTACATGGTCTTCGCCAACCAGGGCCTCGCGTTCACTCCGTACCTGATCGAGCGCGTCACCGACTCCAACGGCGACGTCCTCGAACAGAGCCACCCCGACCCGCGCGAGGTCGCGAGTCCCCAGGCCTGCTTCCAGCTCCTCCAGATCCTGCGCGGCGTGACCGTTCGCGGCACCGCGGGGCCGGCCGTCACGCGGGCCGGCCTGAAGCTGAACATCGCGGGCAAGACGGGGACGACGAACGACTTCACCGACGCATGGTTCGTCGGCATGACGCCGCGTTACACGGTCGCGGTCTGGGTGGGCAACGACATGAAGACGCAGTCGATCGGCAAGGGCGCCGAGGGCGCCAAGATCGCGCTGCCGATCTGGATCCGCATTCTCGAGCGGATGCGCGACCACGGGAGGATCGATCCGCAGGAGGACTTCGACGTGCCGCCGAACGTCACGCTCGTGCCGGTCGACTACGACACCGGCCTGAAGGCGACGGCGGACACGCCCGTCCCGGTGCTCGAGGCGTTCGTCAGCGGCTCGCAGCCGACCGAGGAGTGGACGGCCCGCTCCGGGGATGTGGCGAAGCTGCCCTGGTCCCTGCAGCAGCCGTTCTATACGCCGAAGAAGGGCGAGCTGCCGGAGGAAGGCCCCGCCCCTCCCGCGGAGGGAACGCAGCGCTGAGCTGTCGCGGAGAGGGCGCGGCGGCGACTGCCCCTCTCGTGTCGCTCGGTCCGCGAAGCGGACCGCTACATCGTCTGAGCCGTCACTTCCACCGTCAGCGTCGCCACCACGTCCTTGTGCAGGCGCACGTGGACCGTGTGGGAGCCGACGCGGCGGATGGGCTCGGCGAGCTCGATGCGCCGACGGTCGACCTCGATCGACTTCGCGGCCAGCGCGTCGGCGATCTCCGACGCCGTCACGGAGCCGTAGAGGTGGCCCTCGTCGCCGGCCTTCTTCGCGATCGTCACGGTCAGGCCCTCGACCTTCGAGGCGGCCTCGCTCGCGACGACCTTCTCGCGGAGCATCTTCTCGTCGTACTTCTTCTTCTCCTCGGAAAGGCGGCGCACGTTCGCGTCGGTCGCCTCGTACGCCACGCCCTGCGGGAAGAGGAAGTTCCGCGCATAGCCGGGCTTGACCGTCACGGTCTCCCCGCGGTGCCCGAGCCCGCGGACGTCGTCGGCCAGGATCACTTTCATGAGCTCTCTCTCACTCCCTCGCCCCGTCGGCGAAAATCCACGTACCAGTCGAACAGGCCCAGGAGCGCGACTCCGAGGTTGATCGGAAAGTACGACGCCAGCGTGTACAGACCGACCCGGAGGATGCGGACCCGGAACCACCTGCGGAAGAAGTGGCAGATGATAGAGAGGCCCGCCACGAAATACAAGGCCGACAGAGGCAGCAGCAGGTTGGCCGCGAGGCGGCGGCCCTCCCCGGGGAGCAGCGCGAAAGCCGCGCCCGCGGCGACGAACACCGCCGCCCCGGTCGCCGGGACCCGGAGGGCCTCGAACCGGGCGGCGTCGGCTGTCGGCCCCGGCCGCGCCATGAGGGCCCCCAGGTAGAACGCCACCGCCCCGCCGACGACCCAGAGCGCGCCGAAGATGCCCCAGAGGCACGCCTTCGCGAATTCGCGGGCCGCCTCGAGCGTCTGGCGCATGCGCGCGACCGATTCGGCGTCGGCGCCCGAGCGGGCGTACGAGTCGACGGCCGTCGGAATGATCCGCTCGAAGCTCGCGCCGACCTCGGCCGACAGGGAGACGCCGGGCGCGTTGGCGGAAGCGGCGAAGCACGCGGCGAGCAGCGCGCCGCCGGCCAGGCACAGGCCCACGTAGCACCGCGACGGGTCCACGCCGGCCCGAAGGAACCCGACCGATGCGATCGGGAGCGCCGTGACCGCGAGCGCGGCGAGCGCGAGGCCGACCCCGGCGCCGAGCCCTCCCCCCGCCCAGCCGAGGCCGAGCAGGAGTCCCACGAGGATCCCGCAGCCCGCGAACGCAGCGGGGAGCCCGTGTCGATGCGCGAGACGCACCAGCGGCACGGCCGCGAGCGGCACCCCGATCACGCCGACGAGGGGCAGGAGGAACGCGGCGAAGAACGCCGCCGATCCCGCCAGCGCGGCGAGCGGGATCTCGTACCGCGAAAGCGGCGGCCGCGCCGGCTCGGGTTCGGCTCCCCGCAATGGCACGTTCATTTCTCGCCGTCGATCCGTCGAGGCGGCCTCTGCGGCCGCCTGCGGGCGGGGTCGAGCCCCGCCCCTTCGAGCGGCTTCCGAGCCCTAGTCCGTCGCGTACGGCAGGAGCGCGATCGAGCGCGCGCGCTTGATCGCCGTTTGGAGCTTCCGCTGGTGCAGCGCGCACGTCCCCGAGATCCGCCGGGGAAGGATCTTGCCGCGCTCGGGGATGAAGCCCTGGAGCAACTTCACGTCCTTCCAGTCGATGTACTCGAGCTTCTCCGCGCAGAACTTGCAGACCTTCCGCCGACGGACGAAGAATTTCTTGCGGGGTCCGCCCTTGCCGTCGCGCCCGGCCGCGCCACGGCCTGCCCCCGGCCGCCCCGAACCACCGCCCATTCTCATGACTCGCTCCTTTCGGGCGAGGCCGCGGCGGCTTCCGGCGCGGGCGCCGTGGGCGCCGGCCGCGGCGGCCGTTTCGCCGCCTTCTTCCTCAGCCGCTCGGCCATCTTGGCGCTGCGCTTCAACTCCTCGTCCACCCGGACGGCGAGGTGCCGCAGCACCTGGTCCGACAGGCCCATGCGCCGCTCGGCCTCGGCGACCGCGGCCGGCTCGGCCTGGACCTGCCAGTAGTGGTAGTGGGCGTCGCGCTTGCGCTGGATGGGAAAGGCGAGCCGGCGCTTGCCCCACGGCTCTTCCTTCACGACGGTCGCCCCGCCGTCCGTCAGGACCTTCTTGTATTCGGCCGCGACCTTCGTCGCGTCCTCGTCGTTCAGGTCGGGCGTGACCAGCACGACGATGTCATAGAGCCTCATCGCTCCTCCTCATGGATGTCAATCCGGATCCTTCGGGTCCGGAGAGGAAGGTTGTTCGTTCGTCCGCCGCATCGCGGCGTCGATCCCTTGCGTCAACCAGATTTGCAGGGCCTCCACGGCCCTCTCGACGGCGTCGGCGTACGCCTCGCGCTCGGCCTTCGCCACGGGCTCGAGGACGTAGTCGGCGAGCTCGCGCTCGCGCGAGTATCGCTCACCGCGGATCCCCACGCGGAGACGCGGGAACTCGGTGGTGCCGAGGTGGGTGACCACCGACCGGAGCCCCTTCTGCGTGCCGCCCGAACCGCTCCGCCGCAGGCGCAACGCGCCGAGCGGCAGGTCGATCTCGTCGACGACGACGCAGAGGTCCGCGGGTTCGACGCCGTACTTGTGACAAAGAGCCGAGACCGCCTCGCCCGAGGCGTTCATGTACGTCTGGGGCAGCGCGAGCAGCACCGGGTTGCCTCCGACGTTGCCGCGCCCGACCCGGGACGCGCACTCGCGCGACCGGATCCGGATTCCCTCCGCCGCCGCCAGCGCCTCCACCACTCGGAATCCCGCGTTGTGGCGGGTCTCGGCGTACTCGTCTCCCGGGTTGCCGAGGCCGACGATGGCGCGCAGGAGCTACTTCTCCTTATCCTTCTCCTTCTCCTTCTTCTCGGGCTTCTCCTCGCCTTCCTCCTCGGCGACGGCCTTGCCCTTCTTGAGGACCTCGGGTTCCGTCGGCTCCGCGGCGGCCTCGGCCGCCGGCGCCGCCTCTTCCTCGCGGGCCGGATGCACGACGTGGACGACGATCTTCTCCGGGTTCTCCACGATGCGCACGCCCTCGGGCGCCGGAATCTGCGACACCCGCAGGGCGTCGCCGATCCCGAGCTCGGCCACGTCCACCGCGAGGCCCGCCGGGATGTTGCCAGGGAGGCACTCGATCTCCACCTCGCGCGTGACGGTGTCGAGGATGCCGCCCTCCGTCTTGACCCCCTTCGCGATGCCGACGATCTCGATCGGCACCTTGATGGTGATCTTCACGTCCATCAGGACGCGCACGAAGTCGATGTGCAGCGGCCGGCGCGTGACCGGGTCGCGCTGCATCTCCTTGATCATCGCGTGGCGGCTCTGGTCGGAGCCACCGAGCTTCAAGAGGAAAATCGTGTTCTCCCCCGCGCCCTCCCGGAAGACGTCGGAGAGGGACTTCCGGTCCACCGTGACGGGGACGTTGGGCTTCCCCGCCCCGTAGACGACGGCGGGGATGCGGCCGGCGGCGCGGGACCGGCGCGCCTCATTCTTCCCGTTCGTCGAGCGCTTCTCGACGGTGAGTTCAATCGTTTTCATGGTTCTAAACCCTCGCGACGACTCTTTTCGAAGCCCGGCCCTCGCTGCGCTCGGCCCCGGCTTCGACGCGGCGTTCCCTCGCCGCGGTTTGCGCAAAGAGGCGGATTCTACACAAAAAGCGACGAAACGGAAGCCCCGTCGTGGATGCGCTGGATGGCCTCTCCCAGGAGGGGGGCCACCGAAAGCGCCCGGATCCGGGGGCACTTCGCCGCGGCGGCCTCGACCGGGATCGTGTTGGTCACGAGCAGGGTCTGGAGCCGGGAGCCCTCGATCCGCTCGAGGGCGGGGCCGGAGAAGACGCCGTGGACGGCCGCCGCGTACGTCCGGCGCGCGCCCTGGCGGCGCAGGGCCGCCTCGGCCTGGACCAGCGTGCCGGCCGTGTCGATGATGTCGTCCAGGATCAGGGCGTCCTTCCCCTCGACCTCGCCGACGACGTTCAGGATCTCGGTCTCGTTCTTCCCGGTGCGCCGCTTGTCGATGACCGCGAGGGCGGCGTCGAGCCGCTTCGCGATGGCCCGGGCGCGCGTCAGCCCGCCCACGTCGGGTGACACGATGACGAGCTCCTCCGTCTCGATCTTGCGGATCGCGTCGAGGATGACGGGAGCCGCGAACAGGTGATCGACCGGGATGTTGAAGAAGCCCTGGATCTGGGCCGCGTGGAGATCCATGGTCAGGATGCGGTCGGCGCCCGCGGCCGTCAGGAGGTCGGCCATCAGCTTCGCCGCGATGGGCACCCTGGGCTTGTCCTTCTTGTCCTGGCGGGCGTAGCCGAAGTACGGCATCACGGCCGTGATGCGGGACGCCGACGAGCGGCGGAACGCGTCGAGCAGGATCAGGAGCTCCATCATGGAGTCGTTGACCGGCGAGCACGTCGGCTGCACGACGAAGACGTCGGCTCCCCGCACGTTCTCGTCGATCTGGCAGTAGTCCTCGCCGTCCGAGAAGTTGTAGAGCGTCAGCTCGCCGAGCGGAATGCCGAGGTACGCGCAGATCTCGCGCGCGAGCCCCGGGTGCGCGCGGCCGGAGAAGATCTTGAGGTCCCCGTAATTGAATGCGTGAGAGGTCAAGCGACCGCGATTCTATTCGGGAACGACGCGCGCGTCGACTTGGGCCCGGTGCAATCGTTACGCCGTCGGGTTTGCTTGGCCCGGGATCGTTCGGAGCGGGCGCCGCGCGGGATCGTTGGCTGGGGCGCTAGGACTCGAACCTAGAAATGGCGGCTCCAAAGGCCGCTGCCTTACCAGTTTGGCGACGCCCCAGTGCTCTCGATTTTACTCTCCGGTCTGTCCGAGCTCGGCCGATTCGGCCGCGCCTTCCGCGGCCGTGGCCGGCGGAGGCATGGGAGGCGCCGTCGCCTTGACGCGCTCGTACTCGCCGAGCACGTGCTTTTCGAGCATCTCGCGCGTCTCGCGATTGAGCGGATGCGCGACGTCCTTGAACTCGCCGTTCTTCTTCCGCTTGGAGGGCATCGAGATGAAGAGCCCGTTCGGGCCCTGGATGATCTTCAGGTCCGAAACCAGGAAGCAGCCGTCGATGACGATCGAGACGTAAGCCTTGAGCTTCTCCTCGTTGACCGGAAACACCTTGACCTGCGTGATGTTCATGAGGAACCTCCGTTGGGATCGATCCGTCGTTGGTAGGCGTCGCGGGTGAGCGTGGTGCAGGTGTAGAGCCGAGCCTCCGGATGGCGCCGCGCGAGCGTTTCTCGCGCCCGGGCGTCGGCGCGGAGCACGATCGTGGCGCCGGAGCCGCTGACGGCAAAGTCGTCGGTGACGAGCGCCGCGGATGCGAGGTAGGCCTCCATCCTGGGCTCCACTTGTAGCACGGCGGGAGTCAGATCGTTCGGGCCGAGATAGCGGTCCCCGCCGTTCCCCGCGGTCTCGAGGCGCTCCGGCAGCCGGCCGCGCCCGGCGTACGCGCGATAGACGGCGGCGGTCGAGACCGGAAACGGGGGCAGCAGCAGGAGGAGCGGCGTCGGCGGCCCGTCCGCCACCGGCCGGACGGTTTCGCCGCGGCCCGAGACCTCCGCCTCGCCGCCCGCCAGGAAGAAGGGCACGTCGCTGCCGATCTCCGCGGCCAGCGCGCCGAGGCCGCCGACCCGTTCCTCGCAGTCCCAGAGCCGGGCGAGAAGCCGCAGCGCGACCGCGGCGTCGGCGCTGCCGCCCCCGAGCCCGCCCCCCGTCGGCGTGCGCTTCTCGAGCCGGAGCCGCGCCCCGGCGCGCACCCCCGCGCGCGCGGCCAGGAGCCTCGCGGCGCGCACGACGAGGTTGTCTTCGCCCCCCGGGACCGCGGGATCGTCGCAGAAGAACTCGAGGGCGTCCGAAGGCTCCGCCGTGAGGCGGTCGCCCAGGTCGATCGAGACCATCCTCGACAGGATCTCGTGGTACCCGTCGGGCCGGAGGTGGCCGACCCGCAGCTCCCGGTTGATCTTGGCGGGCGCCTCCGCCGCGAGCCTCATCGGCCGCTCCCTCCCGCGGCGTTCTCGACGGCAAGAAGCTTGAGCGACACGCGGCGATTCGTCGTCTCCTCGCGCGCATCGACGCGCGCCGGCCAGGGATCGGCCGCGCCCGCGTAGTCGACGAGCAGGTGGCCGTCGGGTGCCTCCACGTCGAGAGAGACGGGAGCCTGCGTCGCGAGATCGAGCACGACGCTCACGCGGGCGCCTCCCCCG
>Ga0335076_10007415_pt1 | contig 11046 bp, 5 predicted proteins | sample Lox_Sample_25_FD_206717 | JGI IMG/M metagenome (GOLD analysis project Ga0335076, IMG submission 206717) | Soil microbial communities from Loxahatchee National Wildlife Refuge, Florida, United States - Lox_Sample_2.5 | ecosystem: Environmental > Terrestrial > Soil > Wetlands | place: USA: Florida...
GCTCGCCTGGCGAAAGACGTTGAGCGCTCCCGCGAGATTGACCGCGTGCGCGTATGGCCACTGCTCCTGATAGCGGTTCACCGAGGCCACCGCCGCCAGGTGAAAGCACCCATCGACGTCGTCGAGCGCTCGCCGCACGACCTCGGCGTCGCGGATGTCGCCAACGATCAGGGAAGCCGCCGGGTTCAAATTGGCGCGATTGCCGGAGGAAAGATCGTCCAGCGCGCGAACGCGATGCCCCAGCCTAATGAGAGCGTCTACGAGATGAGAGCCGATGAATCCGCAGCCGCCCGTGACCAAGTAGACCGACATCAATCACCCTATGCGCATTGAAGACACTCCGAAGCCACGCTCTTCACGTGGCCCGCAGCGCCGTCCCCAAACGGCATCACGCTTTTCTGCTTGCGACGCGAAACACCCTGTCACTGGCCGCCGATCTCGCGCGTCGCTGCGCGATTCCCGTGATCGAAAGGCCGCGTTTCGCGGTTGCGTTAGGACAATGATCGATGCCGAGTGAGGCGCCCTCAATTGCCTAAAGGGACACCCCGGCATCTAATTGAATATTCAGATGATTTGTCAATAAAGGCGGCAGCGATCGAGCGGCCTCATCCATGATGGCTAGATGCTTAACCATAGATGATCACAGGCGAACGCCGCTGTTACGCGGCGAACGGGCGAAGCATGGTGGGAATCGGTCTGTCCGCCGCGTGCCGCGGTGTGAGGCCTCAGCGTCCTCGAAATTCACCGTAAACGCACCGGCCGGAATTGGGGAGGCGCTTGTCCCTTGCTTGCGATAGGGCTCGCCGCTATCCAGCTTGTATCATGATCGCCGCGGCTACCATCGTCGTCCACGACCCGGCCGAGGGCATTGATCGATGTCGAATACCCTATTCTCGCCCCCGCGGCTTGCCTGCGTGATCGATCCATCGCCGTGCTCCGGGCATCGGCGAGGCGCGGGAAGCGATAGCCGCCGATGACGGCACGCCCCGCGTTCATCGCAGGTCTGCTCGCGTGCCTCGGTGCGTGGGCGTGCGTCACCATCATCCCCGCGATCGAAGCAGGTGGGGCCTTCCCCTCTCTCGAGAAGCTGCTCAGCACGACCGCAGATCGCTGGCTAGAGCTCGCAGTCTGGTGCTTGCTCGCCTACGCCCTGGCCGCGATGGGCACGACGACCATGGTCTTCGTTGCGCAGCTCAAGCGGGTGTCGATGGCGCTGCGGCGGCTCGGGCTTCGAGCCGCGGCGCACCCGCCTACGATCCAGGACTGGTATGACGCGGTCCGGGGCACGGAGCTGGCGCCGCTCTCGAATCGCCTTCTCGCGGTCCCGAATTCGCCGGGCAGCGGCGCCGCGCGGCAGCCGCTGGTCACGCTGGTGCCGTTCGATGCCAGCGTGGCCCGGATAGAGATCGGCACGCGCTATGCACGGCGCCTGGCGACGCTTCAAGTCTGGAGCGCCGTCGCGCTCCTCACCATCGGCTCCGCGCTGTTCCTGATGGGGCTTCCGAGCGCACTGCAATCGGCGTTCCCGGAGATTTATCCTTGGCTACCGGCATGTGCGACGCTTGCGCTTTACCTCGTGCTCGCTGCGGTGGTTGCCCTGATCGCGGAGCGTGCGGATGTGCTGGCAACGACGATCAGCCGCCTGCCGCTCGCCGAACACGATCTCGAGAGCGTCAATGTGCTGTCTTCGCGCGGCCTCCTCGCTCGGGGAATCTCGACCGAGAAGACGCAACTCAGTGAGGAGATCGCAGAGCTGCGGGTGAAGCTCATCGATCTACTCGAGCGCCAACACGAGGACGTCGTCGCGGCACTCCGCCATGGACTGCGCGACGGCCTCCTCCCGCTCTCGCAGGGCTTGGTGCAGTATGGCGGCGGCGCTGCCGGCGGGGACAGAGAGCAGATCGGCACCGCCATTACGGCGGCCTTCAATTCCCTGATGGACAAGATAGAGGAGCGCACCGCGGGGCCGCTCGCGGAGGCGAAGCGCCTCCTCGAGGCGACCTCGCGTGCCGCGACGTCACTCTCGCGGGCGGTCGCGCGGCTCCGTTACGATGGCGCAGAGCACGAGCGCTCGCAAAACGAGCGCGCCGCCATTCTCGCGGAAGGCCTGATCTCGCGGAAGCCGGAGCAACTCGCGGGCGTCCTCGAGCAGTTGGATTCAGGAAACCGATCGATGATCGAAGCGCAGCGGAGCGTGCTCCTGGAACTCGGCACAACGATAAGGGACGGGATTGCGCGACTGGCGGACGTCAACGCGGAGACACAGCGGCAAACCCAGGCTCAGCAGCAGACGCTGCAACGCGACATTGCAAAGCTCGCGGACACCGTCGAGGCGCTGTCCGCGCGCCTCATTCCCGGCCTGCGCCGGCTCTCCGTGGTGGACGAGCGCGTCGGTGCGGCGCTCGATCGCCACGACGGCATCGCTGTGCGCGGGCAGGCCTTGATGGAGGAGCTCGCGGGGTTGCTCGAGGGTATTAGAGGGAGCCTCGAGCGCGTGGTCGACACGGCCGCGCAGGCGAGCCGCTCTTCTCCCGCGGTCGGGCCGCAGCGTGCCGCTGTGCCTCAGGCTGCGACCCCGGCCTCGCCTACTCTCCGCGACGAGCTGGCTGCCCTCCTGTCGGATTTCGAAGAGACGGAACCCGATCGGCCGCCCGCCTCGAGGCGCGAGCCCACTCAGCCGCCGAGCTGAGAAAGCAGCCGCTTCGCGTCCTCCTTGCTGTCGAAGTTGGCGTCGGACGCGACGATCTTCTGGAGGATCTTGCGGGCGTCGTCGGGCTTACCAGTCTTGTCCAATGCCACCGCCAGGTGGAACTGCACATCTAGGTTTGCCGGCAAGGCATTGCTCGCTTCCGTGAGATAGGTCACGCCCTTGTCCGCTCCGCCCTGCTGTGTGAGGACCCAGCCCAGAGTATCCGCAATCTGCGGGATGGGAGCTATACGATAGGCACGCTCGGCCGCGTCCCGCGCGCGGGGATCGCCGTTGCGTTGATAAATCCATGCAAGGTTGTTCAGCACGACCGCGTCGGAACTGCGTTCGCGCGCCAGACGCTCGAACTCGCTCAGCGCCAGGTCGTATTTCTTCAACGTTACGTGGATCTCGGCCATCCGGAACAGCAACGCCACGTCGTCCGGATGCTTATCGAGCCATTGCTGCAACAGAGCGAGCGCCTGATCCTGCTGGCCAGCACCCATTTGCAGCGTCGTGATCGCCGCAACCACACGCGACGACGGCTTCTGCGCCAGCGTCTTCTGCAGCAGATCGATGCCCTCTGCGGCCTTGCCGTTCTCGGCCAGAACCTGCGCCGCAAGGATCTCGCCGAGCGGGTTTTGCGGATCGGAGGCCGTGAAGGACCGCGCGACCGACAACGCAGCGTCCGCGCCCGAGGCCTTGTATTCAACCCCTACGAGTTGAAGCTTGATCTGGTCGTTATCGGGGGCGAGATTCAGCGCGCGCCGCAATACGTCGCGCGCGGCGGCGTAGTCCTTGTTGGCGTAGAGTGCCGCCGCGTAGCGCTCGAGAAGCGGCAACGATTTCGGCGATGCCTCGACCGCCTGCCGATAGGTTTGCAGTCCACGCGTCGTGTCACCGGACTCGATTTGCGCCCGAGCGAGCGCGCTTGCGACATCCGGATCCTGTTGGAAACTTGACCGCAAGTCCTGCGCAGCGCTGAGGGCCGCCGGCCAGTTCTTCTGGGATTCGAAGAGCGCCACAAGACGCAGGCCCGCAGCCGGGCTATTCGCCGAGAGCGCTTGCGCCGATTTCAAATATTTCGCGGCCTCGTCGATTTTTCCCTCCGCAGTGCTGATTTCAGACAGCGCGATCATGCTGTCTACGTCGGAAGGATTGCGCTTCAATGCAGCTTCGTAGAGCTGTCTCGCATCGTTGTTTCGTCGCATCGCGAGATAGACCTGCGCGAGATTCCTGCGGGCCGGCGCGAGGTCCGGATTTTTGTCGAGGATCTGCTTGAAGATCGCCTCAGCCCCAGGCAGATCGCGGCTTGCGAACCGGGTCATGCCCAGGAGTTCCTGGTAGAGGATATTGTCGGGTTCGGTCTTCGCGAGCGTCTCCGCAGCGGCGGAAGCTCTCTCGACGTCGCCCGCGCGCAACGCCGATAACACCAAGGCCGTACCGACTCCGGGGGCTTTCGGATCTGACTTGAGGATCTTCTCCAATTCGTCGAGGCCTGTCGTCGTCTCGCCTCGATCGATCCGCACAAGAGCGAGCTCGGCTTGCAGCGTCGGGCTGTCCGGCCGTGCCTTGCCCGCGGCCTCGATTGCCTCGAGCGCTTTGTCGTGCTCGCCCCGTGCCGAATAGATCTGACCCGCGAGATTCAAGACCTCGACATCTTGGGGGGCCAGCGCCAAGGCTTTCTGGACTTCGTCCAGCGCGCGAGTGGTATTGCCCTTGCGGAGCGCGATTGCCGCCAAAACCGCGTGCGGGCCCGCCACGTTGGGCACGCGCGCGGAATAGCGCGTGAGATAGTCCTCCGCGAGATCCCATTGCCCGAGCCGATACTTGATCATGCCCGCGAGATAGTATCCTTGCGCGAATTGACTGAAGGCTCCGCTGATCTTTGAAATCGTCTCGTCGGCCTTCTGGAAGTCGCCTCTCTCGGCATAGGTCAGCGACTGCAAGTACAGCGCTTGCACGCTCTTGGGCGCGCGTGCCAAGACCTTATCCAGGTCCTTTTGCGCCGCATCCAAGTTCCCCTGCTTGAGCAGAATGCCCACGCGAATGAGCAGCGCCTGCGCATTGTTCGAATCACGCTCGATCGCGGCGTTCAGCTTCTCGAGTGCGCCGGCCGTATCTCCCTCGGCGGCGAGTACCCGTGCCTTGGCGGTAAGCGCTTGACTGTTGTCGGGCACGATCGCCAGTGCGGCATCGGCCTCGCGGTCGGCCTCCGCGGTATTACCGGTCGCGAGGTAAAGGTTCACGAGCCCGAGCTTCGGGCCGAACGCAGATGGATCGAGCTTCTCGGCATCGTGGAGCATCGTCTCAGCATTGGGGTATTCGCCGAGCGCCAAATGCGCGAGGCCGCGCAAGTTGCGCACCTCGCTTTCGGTCTTGGCGGGCCTATTCCCAGCGGGAACCGCCTTGAGCAACCGTCCGAAATCGCCCTGTTGGTAGATCGCTTGCGCCAGCAGTGCCGCCGTCAATTCCTCTGGAACGCCGCGCTCACGTGCCGCGACGACTGTCGCCTCCGCCGCGATCGGGTCACCCAACACCAAGTAGATCTGGCCGAGCTTCACCCGCAACGCGCCGTCGTCCGGGGCCTTCTGGATGGCGTTCCGGAGCTGAATCGCGGCACCTCGCAGATCGCCTTTCTGAATGAGCTGATCCGCACTCTGGACGTAGGTCTCTGCCTCCTCGGGGAGTGCAAAGGCCGCCCCCGGCAGCACTGGCGCAGCGAGAAGGAGAGCGAGCCAGATCGACCCTCGAATCGCGTATGCCCGCGGCGATGCGCGCATTGCGTTGTCTCCCGATTGCCTTGGCACCTGGATCACCCTGAACCCGTGGCGATCCCGAGGTCCTCCACGAGATCGTAGAGCGTAGGGCGGCTAATGCCCAGGATTTTGGCTGCCTGGGACATGTTCCCGCCAGCCTGGGCGAGCGCGATCTGGACGCACTCGCGCTCGGCTCTGCGTCTGGCATCGCGTAGATTGACGGACGCTTGCACTTCCGAACTCGTTCCGAGCTCGAGATCGGCTGCGGTCAGGAGGTGCCCCTCCGACATCACGACGGCGCGCTTCATCCGGTTCTCGAGCTCGCGGACGTTGCCCCGCCATGGAGATTCCTTAACCGCAGCCAAGGCCTCGGCGGTAAATCCCTTGAGATGGCGCCGAAACTGGGAATTGAATTTACGCAGGAAGTAATTCGCCAACACGATCGAGTCGTCTTCCCTCTCGCGGAGCGCCGGCACGCGAATGCTGACCTCGTTGAGTCGGTAGTAGAGATCCTCGCGAAACCGACCTTCCTTCATGAGCGCGTCGAGGTCCTGGTTGGTCGCGCAGATGATCCGCACGTCAACCCGGATCTCCTGCCGTCCTCCGATGCGCTCGATCACCTGGTTCTGGAGGAATCGGAGAAGCTTCACCTGCATCGACAGTGGCAGGTCGCCGATCTCGTCCAGGAACAGCGTCCCACGATTGGCACTCTCGAACTTGCCGATGGTCTGTTTGACCGCGCCCGTGAATGCGCCCTTCTCGTAGCCGAAGAGCTCGCTCTCGAGCAGCGTCTCCGGGATTGCGGCGCAGTTTATGGCGACGAAAGGCTTGGTCGATCTCGCGCTCAGGCGATGAACCGCCTGCGCGAAGAGCTCCTTCCCCGTGCCGCTCTCGCCGAGCAACAGGACCGAGACGTCGGTCTGCGCGATGCGCTCGATGCTCCGGAAGACCTTTTGGATTTGCGGGCTGTTGCCGATGATCCCGTCCATGGGGGAGCGCGATGCGCGCTCGGCGAGCTGCCGGTTCTCGTCCTCGAGCTCGTGCAGCCGGATCGCGCGGTCGATGATGAGAGCGAGGAGCTCTATGTCGACCGGCTTCTGGCAGAAATCGTAGGCGCCTGCGGCGACTGCCTTGATGGCGTTCTCGCGCAGCTCGTTCCCGCTGACGATGACGACCTTGGTTCCCGGCGCTGCCGTTATGATCTCCTGCAGTGTCGCGAGCCCTTCGCTCGCGCCATCGGGGTCGGGCGGCAAGCCGAGATCGAGGATCACCACGGGCGGGCGCTCTTGGGCGAAGGCCTCGAGCGCATCCTGCCGCGTGCTCGCGACGACGACGCGATATTTCGGCAAGGACCAGCGGTATTGCCGCCGCAGCCCCTCGTCGTCCTCGACGACGAGAACCGAGGCTTTTGCATCCGTCATGTGCCTACTGCTCCCACGCGATCGGCAGCGCGGTTCTCCCCGAGATAGGGGAGCACGATCCGCATGGTCGTGCCGCGGCCCACCGCGCTTATTGCCAGGAGGTCGCCGCCGGCCTCCCGTATCGTCTCGCGCGATTGAAATGCGCCGATGCCATAGCCCTTCGACTTGGTCGAGCGGAACGGCCTGAAGAGCTCCTCGCGGATGAATGTCTCGTCCATTCCCGGACCCTCGTCCTGCACCTCGATCACGAAGCGCGCACCGTCCTCCCGCGAGCGTATCGTTACCCGCCCATTCCGCTCGGACGCCTCGAGCGCATTCGTCACGAGATGCGTCAGCGTCGAGCGCAACGCGCTCGCTCTGATTGCGACGGGCGCCTTGCGCTCGCTGTCCTCGCGCACAACGAGCACGCGCTCCGCTCCAATTTCCTTGACGACCTCGGCGATGACCTCGTTGGCGTCGGCAATTGCAGGCTCCTTGCCGGGCGTCTTCTCCGGACTGAGCTTCAGCAGCAGCTCGCGCATGCGCGCGACGGAATTCTCGAGCGTGCGCAGCATGTCCTCGCGGAATTCGGGATCGCTGCCGTGCTTGCGGGCATTGGCGACCGTGAGGGTGAGCTGGCTCACGAGATTCTTGATGTCGTGAACGACGAACGCGAACCGTCGGCTGTATTCGGTCAGGAGCTTGGCGTCGACCAAGTCACGCGCCACCTGCTCCTCCGAAAGATAGCTGGCTGCCTGCCGGCCGACCGCCAGCAGGAGATCGCGGCTCTCCCAATCGAGCGCCGTGGGCGCACGCGGCGGCGACAAGGTGATGAAACCGAGGAGGCCGGTTTGATGCTGCAACGGCACCGCCAGCCAGACGCGAGCCTGGTCCTGGGCCCAGCTCGGAAGCGCTTTCGAGGGAGTGTCGCCCGTTCCCGCGGCCAATTCCTGCACGCGCTCGCCGCCCTCGAATGAGGCGATGAAGGCACTGCCCTCGGGCTCCTGCGGCTGGCGGTCGAAATGCATGTTCCAGTCATGATGCGGGGAATAATCGCCGGTGCCGCTTCGCAGCCACAGCACACCGCCGGGGCTGTCCATGAGGTTTGCAATCGCTCGAATCACTCTCAGTTGGAGGCTGTCCGCGTGGTCGGTTCCGGAGACGGTGTCGACAAAGGCCATCCACTCCGTGCGATAGTCGTAGCGATGCGAGAACAGGTTCCGTACCAGCAATCCCCGGAGTCTCGACTGAATGCTCCCGGAGGAGAGCACCGTGAAGAGAACCAGCACGCTGCCCGTGAGGAACACCGCCTGGAAGAGCGTGCCCCAGTCGCCGGGGAAACGCCGCAGCACCAGCGCGACTGCGGCGGCGGACAGCAGGAAGGCGCCGCTCGTGAGCAGCGTCGCGGTGTGAAACACGAACTGCCGCGAGACGTGAACGTCGATCCGCCAATCCTGATTGCGGACCAAGGTCAACACCAGCGGCGGAACGATCAAGGCCATGATCGCGCCGCGCGCGGCCAACAACGTGATGTCCACGCGGTGAAACAGCAGGGCGTCGGAATAGAGAAAGAGGTCGTAGGCGAACATGCCCCCGAGCGCGATGCAAAGCGGGACGACATGCCAACGTTGCTCGCTGCCGGCATTTCGATAGAGGTTCTCGACGAGCAGCATGCCCGCTATGGCCATCGCCAGGCGCGCGACGATCTGTGTGAAGTCGAAATCCGTAATGCTCTCCGCGCCCGCGAAGCGGAGGTCGTTGAGGATTGCGATCGCGCCGAGAGCGAGCGGCGCAATGCGCAGGATGGTGCGGTTGCCGCGGGCGTCCGCGGCGGTGCCGAGCACCGATGCCAGGAAATAGAGCCAAGCGGCGGCACGCGCGCTTTCGAGCGGCTGCACCGCGCCAAGAACCCCCCAATTGCTGATCGCCGCGGCACAGAGCCACAGCAGCGTGACCGCGCAGGCGGCCACGAAGTTGCGCCCCACTCCCTTCGCCCGCCGCCCCATCAGAATCAGGACGAGGAGACCTGCGAAGGCGAGCGCGCCCAAGCCGTACGCGACGGCAACAATCATTTCGTTTCCTAACGCGCTCCCGCTGGCCAAAGGATTACGCGCACCGTTTGTATCAGAATCACGAGGTCCAGGAACACACCGCGATTCTTGAGATAATATAAATCATAGGAGAGTTTCTGCCGAGCGTCTTCAACCGAAGCTCCATAGGGATAGTTAACTTGCGCCCATCCGGTAATACCCGGCCGGACCGAATGGCGGGCGCAGTAGAATTGCAATTGCTGTGCGAGCTGATTGACGAAGAACGGTCGCTCGGGCCGGGGGCCGACGAAGCTCATCTCGCCCCGGATGACGTTCACAAGCTGCGGCAGCTCGTCGATGCGGACCTTTCGGATGAGCGCCCCCACGCGCGTGACCCTCGCGTCGTTTCGCTGCGCCCATTGCGGCGCCCCGTTCTGCTCGGCATCGACTTGCATGCTCCGGAATTTCAGCAGCACGAAATCCCGTCCGAGGAGGCCGACGCGCGGCTGGCGGTAGAGCACAGGGCCGCGGCTTTCGAGCTTGATCGCGATCATCGTTAGCAGGATCACAGGCAGGACGACGGTCAGGAAGACCACGCTCACGATCACGTCGAAGGAACGCTTCACGAGTTCGGAAGCGATGCCCGAATGGAAGCCGTCACCGAAAATGAACCAGCTCGGCTGCAGCGCGCTCAAGTCGACCGCCCCTGTCTCGCGCTCGCAGAAGGATACGTAGTCGGTGATCCGGATGCCCGCGAGCTTGCACTCCAGAAGCTGGTGCACCGGCATTCCGCGCCGATCGTCGGTCGCGAGCACGATCTCGGTGGCCGCGAGCTCGCGCGTGCGCCGCGCGAGCAGCGTGCGATCGGCGTCCTTATCGAGCGAGAGGCTCAGCGACTTCACCAGCGCGGGATCACCGCAGGCATTGACGAATGCGACCGGCACGAATCGGTGAGGCCCGCGACCTTCCTCCGCGAGCGATTTCACCCGAAGCGCTCGTTTTCCGGTTCCGAGCACCAGCACGCGCCGCTTCAGGAACTCCAGGCTCGAGACGTGCAGGAAAGCAGCGCGCGTGATGCCAAGGCAGATGAGCCAGGCGATCACCAGCTCGAAGTTCCAGCTCCAGCTCGCCTGGCGCGGCAGGTCGGAGAGTGCGCGGAGCGAGAGGATACCCACGGCGGTCAGCGGCACGATGAAGGCGAGCGCCATCAGCGTCCGCACCAGGCCGAGACGATAGTCGAGGAACGTATCGGAATTGAAAAGTCCGACAGCCATCATCACCAGAAGGATGACGAGCGCCGACGCCAGCGAGAAGCGGACCAGCAGCGCGACGCTATCCGCCGCCATGGCCCCGCCCGCCTGCGTGATGAGGAAGATCGCGGCCGCGAAGGCCGCGAACTCGACGACGGCGAGGACGAGCGTCGGAATCGGAAAGTAATGCCGGAAGATTCGGAGCATTCCTGACTCGGCTAAGGTACGCGCATTTCGACGGCGTATCGGGCAGCCACCGGTCGGCATTGCGCCAGCCCGTCCGCGGCCGTCAATCTCCTCTATCCTAATTAACGCGCGATAAAGGTTGATGGTCATTTGGATGGTATTTCTCGAAAATTGACGCAATCCGTCCAAGGTCTCGCCGCCACTGGTTTGCGGCGGCGCGGCGGCGAGCGCGCGCGACGGCCTGGACACTGGACATTGCTTAATGCGGGTAGCAGTGTGCGCCGGCGCGGCAATCGAGCGGTCCGACGGAGAATGTATTTGCGAGCGAGGATGAAGGACGCGGGCGCGATCCGGCTTCTCGGGCTAGCTGGAGCCGTCTTGCTGCTGCTGCTTGCGGGCGGAGCCCGAGCGGTTGCGGACCCCCGTCCCACGCTCCTCGCGCAGGCTGCGCCTCCGAGCGAGCCGCACCTTCCGGAGGCGGGCGAGACCCATCTTCCGGAAGCGAGCGAGCCGCACCTTCCGGAAGCGCCCGATCCGGTTGGCGAGATTCATCGCGACAAGTCCGGCAATATCGTAGTTACCGACCCGACCGCGCAGCAGGGCACGGGACAGCGCGCCTGCTCCGCCGGCGTCGTCTGCGTGGGTCCGGGCCAATCCTACAAGACGCTCGGCGCCGCGCTCGCGGCCGCGCGGCAGGGCGACGTGATCGAGGTCGTCGGCGGCACCTATCATGAG
>Ga0335076_10007416_pt1 | contig 11045 bp, 8 predicted proteins | sample Lox_Sample_25_FD_206717 | JGI IMG/M metagenome (GOLD analysis project Ga0335076, IMG submission 206717) | Soil microbial communities from Loxahatchee National Wildlife Refuge, Florida, United States - Lox_Sample_2.5 | ecosystem: Environmental > Terrestrial > Soil > Wetlands | place: USA: Florida...
CCAGCTCCCAGCTGCCGAGCACCAGGTCCCAGAGATCGGGCAGGTGATCGAGGAGCGAAATGACCTCGGCCGCGTCCTCCGGTGTGATGCCCGCCCCGCCGATGCCCTCGTCCACGGTCAGGCGGCACGCGACGGCCGCCCGGCCCGCGCATTCCTCGCGCGTGTCCTCCAGGATCTCGGCCAGCAGCCGGGCCCGGTTGGCGACCGAGCCGCCGTAGGAGTCGGTGCGCTGGTTGTACCGGCGGGACAGGAAGTGATGCAGGACGCTCAGGTTGTGGCCGCTGTAGACGTAGACGATGTCATACCCAGCGGCCAGGGCCCGGCGGACGGCCAGCCGGTGCCAGCGCCGCAGGTCGGCTATGTCCGACGCCGACATCATCCGCGCCTGGACGGGGTCGTTCGCCCAGGTGACGATCGGCAGGTGGGCGGGCCCCAGCGGAGGCTCCCGGCTCGACAGGTTCGGCGAGTTCATCCCGTTGTGCGCGAGCTCGATTCCGGCGAGCGCGCCCCCGGCGTGGATCGCCTCCGCGATCCTGGCCAGCGCGGGCAGGTCGCCGTCGTCCCACAGGCGCAGCTCGATGAACGGGGTGATGTCGGAGCTCGGGTGTATCTCCACCTGCTCGGTGCAGACCACGGCCCAGCCGCCCTCGGCCTTGACCTGGCGCATGGCCGCCTGCGCGGTCGGATCCCGGTAACCCATGCCGTTGCAGTGCGGCACCTGGAAGAACCGGTTCTTGGCCCGGACGGGACCCAGGTCCACCGGTTCGAACAGGATGTCGTAACGCGGATCGCGCGTGGTGACGCCCGCCTCCGGGCTGATGTTGATCACGGCAGTGCTCCTGCTCCGGTCGGGCCCTCCAGGCTACGCGCCACGCTGGCCCGGCAGCGCTGACGCCCGCCGTGGGTGCCGCGGCTGGCCGCGCAGCGGTTCCGGTCAGTGGGTCCGGCCTTCGCTCTCCCGCCGCAGCCGGAAGAACGGCGACCGCAGGAAGACGCGCGCGGCGATCATCAGGACCACGCCGACGCCGATGACCGCGATCAGCGACAGGACCTGCGCCGAGGGGGCGGCCTGCAGCGATTTCACCAGGACCCAGCACAGCCAGCCGGCGGCGGCCAGCGGGAGGATGCCGAGGATCATCGAGTCCAGGAGGTTGCTGAAGATACGGCGCCGGTAGTAGGCGATGGCGGCGAGCGCCGTCAGGACGTAGAACATGGCGTAGAGCAGGCCGGTCAGCGCGATCACGTCGTTGAATGCGTTCGCGAGCGAGGTGAACAGCAGATACACCCAGGTGAGCCCGAGCAGGGTGACGCCGACCAGGACGCTCGCGGCAACCGGCGTGGAGAACCGGGCGTTCACGTTGCTGAGGAACGGCGGCAGCACCCGGTGGCTGGCCATCCCGTAGATGACCCGGGCGCCGAGGACGATGCCGACGCCGGTGGTGGCGATCACCGACAGCGCGAGCGCAAACGCCATGACCTTGGCCCAGGTGTTGCCGCCCAGCGCGCCGGCGACGTAGACGAGCGCGGACGCCGAGTTGGCCTGGAGCTTGGCCGGGGACACCACGCCCTGCAGGCCGATCTGCGACACGGTGTAGATGACCGCGAGGCAGGCGACCGCGATCATCGCGGCCTTGCCCGGGTTGACGCGCCGGTGCTGCACCTCCTCGTTGACGTAAATGGTGCCGTCCCAGCCGGTGTAGGAGAACATCGCGATCAGGAAGCCCGCAGCGAGGCTGCCCCGCCCGCCGATACCGCTGATGCTGAGCCAGCCCCGGGTGATCGGGAAGGTCCCGTGCTTGTGGCCGAGCACCGCGAACAGGCCCACCACGGCGAAGCCGAGGAGGATCCCGTACTCGATCAGGGCCAGGCCGACCTGGGTGCGGGCGGTGATGCGGATGCCGACGATGGCGATCACGAGCATGACGACGACCACGGTGGTGTCGATGGCGATGTTCGGCACGATGGCGGTAGAGGTGGAGCCGAAGACGGCCAGCACCGACGGCCCGAGGACCACGGTGGTGCTGACCGTCCCGATGATGCCACCCATGATCATCAGCCAGCCGGTCAGGAAGCCGAGGTACGGGCTGATCGTGCGGCCGACCCACTCGAAGGCCGCGCCGGCGTTCGCGTGCCACAGGTTCAGCCGGCGGTAGCAGTTGGCGATGATGATCATCGGTAGCGCGGTGAGGATGATGACCGGCCCGCTGCCGTAGGCGGTCGCCGCGGCGAGCGCGGCCAGCGTCAGCGCCACCGATGCCGCGGGCGCGGAGGTGGCCATCCCGATGACGGTGTCTTGCGCGACCCCGATCGCGTTCGGCTCGAGCTTGGCATCGGGGGCTGCGGTCCTTACGACAGCAGCGGGGGAATCAACCGTCATCTGTTCTCCAGTCGTGCTGCCCGGGTACGTGAGCGGCTAAGGGCGGCGGAAAGGTCCCGCCGGCGCCCGGGAGGAAGGTACGTCCGCGCACTGTCTCGCATCCCCCCGCTCACCAGGTCACACGCAGGCCGGACGTAGGTTGGCCACCTGCGCGATACTAGCCGTCGATCCGGCGGCGCACTTGAAGAGGCGAAAATCCGGTCCCGCCCGCCCGGTAGCGAAGCCGTCCTCAGGGCGTGACGGCCGCGGCTTCTGCGGCGGCGGGCCCGCGTCCGCAGTTCGCCGCCGGTGTCGTCCTGACCTGCGGGATCCCTGGCCGATGTCGTCGGGATCAGCGCTTGGGAACGGGTGCGCGCCCGGTTCCTGTTCGGCGTGCACCTAATCGAGGGCTTCTTCCAGACGTTGCGCGGCCTGGAAGCTCTCGCGCCGACGGGGCGCTTGAGGCAAGACCCTCTGACTCAGGACGTGTCCGCAGGCGACTCCCGGGGTGCTGCGAGGTGGGAGCATGGGGCCGTCACTGCGCGATTCTCCTGATGTTGCCCGGATTGAAGTCGATCGACAGTCCTCCGTCTACATGGAGAACCTGGCCGGTGATGTAGGACGAAGCTTCGGTCGCCAGGAAGAACATGGATTCGGCTATTTCTGAAGGGTCGGCCAGCCGCTTCATACTGATGCGCGTCGCGAGTTCATGCTCCGATACCAGGCCGTTGGCCAGGTCTTTCTGGATCAGGTCCGTCCGCACGTATCCCGGTGCGACGGCGTTGACCCTGATCCCGAACTCCGCCCATTCAGCCGCCAGGGATCGGGTGAAGCCCTCGATGGCCGCCTTCGCCGCGCAATAGGAGGCGCGGATGGGCATGCCCATCCGCCCGGCAATGGATGACACGTTCACGATGGCGCTCCGCCCGGCAGCCGACAGGAAGGGGAATGCCGCGCGTGAGCACCGGAACGTGCCACCCAGGTGCACGTCGATCAACTCGTTCCAGTCGCTGGTCGGGATGTCCTGAGTGGGACACTGGTTGATGATCCCGGCGTTGTTGACCAGCACGTCGATCCGGCCGTGCCGGGTACCCACCGCGACGACCACCGAGCCAACGTCCGTGTCGGACGTGACGTCCATCCGCCATGCAAACGCCGACCCGGGATACTCACGCAGCGTCGCGACATGAGCCGTGGCCCGGCCCTCGTCGGCATCGGTGAAGTGGACCTCAAAGCCCGACCCGAGCAGCCTTGCTCCCACCGTCGCCCCGATCCCGCGGCCCGCGCCGGTCACGAGGGCAACCCGCTGATGTGCACTCATGTCTCGGCCCTTCCGTCCGGTGGCGGGTGCGCCCAGATCCTCCGGTAGTCCTCGGGCTCGGTGGCGGCCAGGTCCTTGTACACGAGCCACTCCGTGGTGACCGCCGAGGTGGGATCGTCGACGAAGATGACCGGGCGGCGGTTGATGCCTTCTTCCATGGCCGGCCAGTGCTCCAGGTAGAGACTGCAATGGACGCAGTACCACGGCACCCCGGTCAGACCCCACGAGTAGGGCTTGGGTGTCTTGACGATCCCCGTTGTCGGGTAGGGCTCCTCGCCTGTTTCAGGATCGCCGCGGCGGAGGACGCCGCCGGTACCGCAGCCCGCGAACGTCATTCGGAAGCGCGTCCCCTCGTCCACGACCTTGAACTCGCCTTGCCTGGTAGGTCCGCCGTAGTGGGCGCGCATGCCCTCACACGAGAGCTGCAGGCGCTCCTCACCGGTCAGGCTCTCCCAGGTCCCATACCGGCGGCGCCAGATATGTTCATACGGTTCCCGCATCGCCGACACCGGCCCGTCCTCGCCCTCGGCGCTGGCGATCTCCGCCATGATGTCCTGCATGAACTTGACGACCTCGTCGCCCATCGTCTTGTAGACCCGCCGGGCGTGGGAGAGCGCCACATCGAAGGCCACACCATCGGCCTCATGAAGTGCGTCGATCGCGTCCGCGACGAAGTCATTGCCCACGCGCTGAAGGCTGGCCCAGACATGCTGCCGGGGCACCCGCATCAGGGTCGCGAACCGGCTGAGGCCGAGCGACCGATCGGCGTAGTCCAGGAGCTCCTGCAGCCAAAGCGTCATCATCGAATCGAAGATGTGGGTGGCCTCCTGCCGCATGTACCGGGCCAGCGTCTCCGCGGCCGGGAGGTCCCCCCGCTGCGTGGCCAGGACGGCGAGGTACTGCGTCGGCACGCCCAGCTGGCGAGGGGAGTCCTGCCTGATGAGCCTGCCAAACGTCTCCGAATGCGCCACCACACGGTGATCGATCTCCGAGCCCACGAGGCCGAGGGCGTCGAGGTCAATCGGCTCCATGCCCACCCTCCGTTCTGTGTGGGTGCGCCATCGCCGGGGGCTGTCCCGTGGACTCCCGGATGAACAGCTCCGCTGGCTTGCTGACGGTCTGGTTGATCCCTTCGCCTGGTGGCCGGTCGACCAGCAGCTCGACGCCTTCGGCACCGAGTGCGCTCAGCTGCAGCCCGACGGTGGTGACGGTGGGCGTGAGGTAGGAGGCGATCTCGAGGTTGTTGAACACCGCGATCGACAGGTCGCCCGGCACGCTGACACCGGCCGCGCGGGCCGCGAGGAGGGCGCCGACGCCCATGGAGAACTCCGAGACCACCAGCGCGGTCGGGGGATCCGCGAGCCCCCAGATCTTCGCGAAGGCGGCCTGCCCCCCGGCGAAGCTGTAGTCCGACTCCACGACGTACCCGGGCCGGCACGGCAGACCCGCGCGCTCCAGGGCCGTGATGAGGCCCTGCCGGCGCCGTCGGCCGGTCTCCATAGTGCTCAGCCCGGTGATGGCGGCGAACTGCTCGTGGCCAAGCCCGACCAGGTGGTCCACGGCCAGCCCGATCGCGAATTCGTCATCGAGGAAGAGGGAACGCTTCGTCCCTTTGGTCTGCCGGTTCAGGAACAGGAACGACACGTCCCGGCCCATGAGGTACTCGTTGATCCGCGCGGTTTCGTCGCTGCTGCCGCCCGCGACGAGCAGCGCATCAACGCGATCGGCCGCGACCAGGTCGACAACAAGATCCATCGTGCTGACCGACTCGGCGGAGGACGACACAAACAATGAGATCCCGCGCTCGTGGGAAGCTCGTTCAGCGCCGTGCACGATCTCGGCGAAGGTGGGATTCCGGAAATCGGGGATGACCAGTCCTATCGCACCGATCTTTGAGCTCCGAAGCCGTTGGGCCGCGTAGTTCGGCCGGTATCCGAGCCGGTCGACGGCATCCATGACGCGCCTGCGTGTCTCACGGCTGACCCGCACCGAGGGGTTCTTCTGCAGGAGCTTCGACACGACAGCTGGGTCGACGTTGGCCTCGCGCGCTACCTGGGCACCTGTCACCCGGTTGGCGCTCGGGGCGCCCGAGGCCCTGTCCTTTGCCACTCGCTGCTCCTCAGGTACCGTCGAGGCCCAACGAGGAGGGCCTGGAGGCCGCTGTCAGCATACGTGGTCAATCGATAGAGCAAGTAGCTGCGGGCCCCATACCGTGTCAAGCCGGGGATGGGCAGCCTCAACGTTCGTACTAGAGGAGAGTGGCTCGTGGGAGAGCAGACCAGTTCGGGTTTCAACTTGCTCGATTGGCTTTACCAAGACGATGCCTGTGCGGCGCTCCTGGATTTCGACGCCACGTTCTCGGCCTGGGTGGCGGTCGAGCTCGCCCTCGCTGAAAGCCAGTTCGAGCTGGGGCTGCTCGGCAAGGAAGTGATCAAGGAGATCCGCCATCTCAGGGAATTCAGGCCAGACGACCTTGAGAAGTTCCGCGCTGTAGCCAGGAACGTCGGGTTCCCGATCCTTGGCCTGGTCCAGATGCTCAACGACGCCCTTCCCGTTGGGGCGCGAGGCTATCTGCATCTCGGCGCGACGACACAGGACATCATGGACACCGCGGCGGCACTCCAGGTTCACGCCGTGGGGGAGTTGCTCCAGCAGCGGCTTGTCTCCTACGGCGACCGTCTTGCCGAGCTGACGTCCCGGCATGCTACGACGCCCATGGCCGGCCGGACTCACGCGCAGCACGCGGTGCCCACTACCTTTGGCCTGAAGTGTGCTGTCTACCTGGGCGAAGCCACACGCAACCTGGAGCGCCTGCGGTCGGCCACGAATCAGGCTGCGTGCGTGTCCCTGTTCGGTGCCGCGGGAACCTCCGCTGCGATGGGCTCGGACGCCCGGGAGCTGCGGGCCAGGGTGGCGGCTCGGCTCGGCCTCGGCGTGGTGGATCTGCCCTGGCACGTCAGCCGTGACCGCTTCACCGGGCTTGCGCTCTGCTGCGCGCTGCTGTCCGCCTCGCTGGCCCGGCTCGCACGGGAGGTGATCGACCTCAGCCGGACCGAGCTCGGCGAGGTTGGCGAGGCGGGCGGGTGGCACCGCGGAGCCTCGTCCACGATGCCGCAGAAGCGCAATTCGATCACGTCCGAGGCCCTCCTGGGCATGGCGCTGGCCGCCGAGAGCAGCGCCGCGGCCATGGCGAGGGCCATGGAGACCGGACACGAGCGGGCGGCTGGCGAATGGCACCTGGAGTGGAAGGCCCTGCCGGAAACGCTGCGCTCGACCTCGTCGGCGTTGGCGCTGGCGGGTGTCCTGGTGGAAGGCCTGGTCGTCAACACCAGCGCCATGGCGCGCAACCTCGGGCTTGACCACGGGCTGGTCATGGCGGAGGCGTACATGGTGGGGCTGGCCCGGACCATGGGCCGGGAGGCCGCTCATGACCTCGTGTACCGGGCCTCCCAGGTCGCACGCGAACAGGACATCCCCCTTCCCGACGCGCTGGCGCGCATTTCGCCCTCGGTCTCATCGTCCTTCCCGGTCTGGCCGCTGGAGGCCACTGGCTACCTGGGGGAAGCCGAACGTGTGAGCCACGAGGCGGTGGCGGCCTGGACGGAGGCCCGGCGGCCGGACGGCCACCTCTGATCCCGGGCCCCGCCGGCCTTGACATGGCGAAACGACCGCGAGTATGGTCCGGTCAATCGATTGATCAGGCGCTCTACCTGGCGTTTCGCACTGATAAGTCACGAGCAGCGGGCGGCGGCGACCGGCGTAACGCGGGCGCGCCCGTCGCTGCCATAGCTATGCGCGGGAAAGGACGTGGCCATGAATGTGAAGGTGGAGTCGCCCAGGTTGCGGGCTGGTGCGATTGGGCTGGTGGGGCTGGCGGTGCTGGGGGCGGTGATGATGTCGCCGGCGCTGGGGATTTACGGGAACTGGGGGCCGATGGCGTCGCTGGTGGGGCTGCCGACGCCGCTGGTGTTCCTGGCTGCGCTGGTGATCTCGGTGCCGACCGCGGTGAGTTACGCGGTGATCAGCAAGGAGCTGCCGTCGGCGGGGTCGGCGTTCACGTATGTGTGGGAGTCGATGTCGCCGGCGGTGGGGACGTGGACCGGGTTGATGATGACCATCTACTACACGGTCGCGGTGACGCTGCAGCCGATCTTTTTCGGCTTGTTCTTCAACAATCTGCTGAATTTCCTCGGCTTCCAGCACACGACGAACTTCACCTGGGCGATCGGGGTGGCGATCGTGACGGCGTTCGTGGTGTTTGTCACCTACCGGGGCATCAACGTGTCGACCAGCTCGTCGGTGTTGTTCATCGGGATCGAGATCACGGTGGTGGTCGCGCTGTCGGCCACGATCATCGTGGAGAAGATCGTCAATGGCGGGTTCACCCTCGCGCCGTTCAACCCCGCGACCATCAACGGCGGGTTCAGCGTGTTCTGGACCGCGATCATCCTGGGGATCTTGTCCTTCACCGGGTTCGACGTGATCTCGACCGTGTCGGAGGAGGCCAAGGCGCCCCGCAACCTGCTGCCCAAGGCGACGCTGCTGGCCTGCGTCGGGGTCGGGGTGTTCTGGGCCCTGAACTCGTGGGCGTTTTCCATCTCGGTGCCGGTGTCGGAGGTCCAGAAGCTGACCGCGTCTGGGCTGACCGCGGCCGGGCCGATCGCCAAGCAGTACTGGGGATGGGGCCAGATCTTCGTCATCCTCACCGCGATGAGCGCGGCCACCGCGGTCTACATCGTGACCGTGGTGGGGTCGTCCCGGTCGTTTTTCTCGATGGCCCGCGAGCGGGTGCTGGCCGCCCCGCTCGGTAAGCTCAACCCGAAATACCGGGTCCCCTGGAACGCCATGACCGTGGTCTACGTCCTGGCCGTCGCCGGCATCGTCATCACCACCGCGCTGCTCGGCGACGCCCTGACCTCCTTCGTCTGGTGGGCCGGGGTCATCGTGTTCTTCGCCCTGATCGTCTACATCGCCGTCAACCTGGCCAACATCGTCTACTTCACCCGGTTCGCCCGGCAGAAATTCAACTGGTTCCTCAACGGCGTGGTGCCCGTCATCGGCATCGGCATCGACGCCTACCTGATCTACAAGAGCTTCTTCGTCTCGCTGTGGGACGCTGGCTGGAAAACCGGCCGCAGCGTCGTCGTCTTCAGCCTCGCCCTCGTCGTCATCTCGATCCTCTACGTCCTCTACCTCAAGCTCACCAACCCCGACCGGCTCACCGGCAGCACCATCGACCACCTCACCACCGAACCCGAGCCCGGCATCCACGCATGACGGCCACCAGCGGCCGGGCCGCGGGCCGCCGGTAAGGGGCTCTCTATGCAGATCTCGTTCCTGGCCACCGGGCTGGATCATCCCGAGGGAGTGGCCTGGGCGCCGTCGGGGTGGCTGGCCTGCGGCGGCGAGGCGGGCCAGATCTACCGCGTCGACATCAGCTCCGGTGACTGGGTGAAGATAGCCGACACCGGCGGCTTCGTTCTCGGCCTGGCGCTGGACGCGGCGGAGAACATCTATGCCTGTGACATGGGCCGGCGCGCGGTCCTGCGGATCGACCCCGGGACAGGCCGGGCCGAGGACATCACCACGGGCCGAAGCGAGCACGCGCTCGCGGCTCCGAACTTCCCGGTGTTTCATCCCGACGGGCGGCTGTTTTTCAGCGACTCGGGCGGCTGGGGAGCCCGGGACGGCCGGGTGTTCTGCCTGCATCCGGGCGGCGAGCTTCAGCTGGTCAGCCGGGATGCCCCCGCGTTCACCAACGGCCTGGCGATCGATCCAACCTCCACCTGGCTCTACATGGTGGAGTCCGAGGTCCCGGCGGTAAGCCGGAGCGTCATCACGGCGGACGGTCTCACGGGCCACCAGGCCGTGCTGGAGATGCCCCGGACGGTGCCCGACGGCCTGGCGTTCACCGCCGACGGCCTGCTGCTCGTCGGCTGCTACCGGCCGGACGCCGTGATGACCTGGGACGGCAGCACCAGGGAGGTGCTCGTCGACGACTGGACGGGGGAGAATCTCAACGCGCCCACCAACCTGGCCTTCATAGGGGACGGCCTTGACCGCCTGGTCGCGGCGAACCTCGGGGGTTACCACATAGCGGAGCTCGCCGCCGATCTCCACGGTGCCCCGCTCCACTACCCCCGGTTTTGACCGTTGAGACCGTCAGGGCCAGGCATCCGCCCACTGACCCCTGGGGTATCAGATGACGAGTTCGCGCCCGTTCGCTGATCCGTGGCCGGCGCCGGGCATCCTGTGGGCCGATCCGCCCTGGATAATGTCGGGTACGTCGGTCACGGCATGGTTCGAAACGCCGGCCGCAGCGGTCGCCGCTCTCCTGAGCCCGGCGTTCGAGCCGCTGATGGGCGCCGCGGGAGTCCCGACCCGGCTGCGCTTCTACCAGATCGACTACCAGCCGCGCGAGGGTGGCGCAGAGTTCAGGCGGCGCATGGCGGGCCGCTTCCGCGAGGCCGTCATCGCCTTCAAGGGGCGGATCGCCGGGCACAAGGGTGAGTACTCGGCCTACATGTGGACCGACTGTGCGCCCTATCTGTCCTGGGGCCGGGAGAACTTCGGCTGGCCGCTGGTCAGCGGCGACATCGAATTGACGGGTCAGCTGTGGGACGGCCCGGCCGGGGCTGGAACCCATTGCCAGCTGCGCGGACACGGCTTCGCCTGCGCGCTCGACCTGGACGGGCGCACCACTGAAGACCTGCCGGCCGCACCGGGGGCAGGCTGGCTGACGCCACGCCGCATCCTGTTCCCCGGGGGCGGCGAGGCGGAACGCCGTGACCTCCTCATCGTCCGCCCGGCCGTGCTGGAGGCCGGGCGTCTCACCCGCCGGGCCGGGCGGGTGCGACTGGACGCACCGGCCGGCTCGTGGATCGCCTCGCTCGTTCCGCTCGGCGACGTGGACATCGACGCACACGAGGGGTTCCGGATCTGCGTCGGGGATGATGTCAGCACCGTGCGCGAGGCCGGATGAGCGCCCCGGATGGGCGCCGGCCCGGTCAGTAGACGCGGGCGAGCAGCCCGCCGTCCACGACGATGTCGGTCCCCGTCACGTAGCTCGCGTCGTCGGAAGCCAGGAACAGCGCGACGTTGGCAATGTCACGCGGCGCGGCCAGCCGGCGCAGCGGGTACAGCTCGGTGATCTCCTGGCGCGCGGCTTCCGGGTCCGGTTGGAAGTCGAAGAACTCCTTAAGCAGCGGAGTGTCGATGTCGCCGGGGCAGATCGTGTTGATCCGGATGTTGTCGGGCCCGTAGGAGAGCGCCAGCGACCGGCACATCGACCGCAGGCCGCCCTTCATCGCCCCGTAGGCGGGCAGGTCGGGATCGCCGACGATCCCGAGCGCCGATGCGGTGATGACG
>Ga0335076_10007417_pt1 | contig 11045 bp, 15 predicted proteins | sample Lox_Sample_25_FD_206717 | JGI IMG/M metagenome (GOLD analysis project Ga0335076, IMG submission 206717) | Soil microbial communities from Loxahatchee National Wildlife Refuge, Florida, United States - Lox_Sample_2.5 | ecosystem: Environmental > Terrestrial > Soil > Wetlands | place: USA...
GTTCCCGCAGAATCGTGTGTATGCACATGGATTGGCAAATCCGGGTACTTCTTCCTGATAGATCCGATGAGCAAAGTGGCAGCCCTCGGCTTCATTACACCGGCCATATCCTTGATTCCCAACACATGAATACCCGCAGCAACAATTTTATCCACCAAATCCATATAATATTCCAAATTATACTTCTTGTTGGGATTCAACATGTCCCCGCTGAAACAGATGGTTCCCTCACATACACCACCCGCCTTCTTGACCGCATCAACACCGACCATAATGTTCTCGAGGTCGTTGAGTGCATCAAATACACGGAAAATATCGACACCAGCCTCTTTGGCTTGCTTGCAGAAAAAGTAGATTGCATTGTCGGGAAGAGAGGAGTACGCGACACCATTAGCACCACGAAGGAGCATTTGGAACGGAATATTGGGGACGAGTGTGCGGAGTTTACGGAGACGGTCCCAAGGATCTTCGTAAAGGAAGCGCATGGCGACATCGAACGTTGCGCCACCCCACATTTCGAGGGAGTAGGCGTTTGCTAGGGCATAGCTTGTGGTAGGGGCTATGTTGACGAGATCGATGGTGCGGACGCGGGTCGCGAGGAGAGATTGATGGGCATCTCGCCAGGTCGTATCCATGATCAAGCATCCCTTGTTCGCGCGAATAGCCTTTGCGAAACCCTCGGGACCTTCCTTGAGGAGAAGATCGCGCCAACCGTGAGGACATGGTTTTGAGACGTTGAGCGATTTGCCAGGGTTGGCAGGATCTGTCAAGGCGGGTATCAACAATTCCTTCTTCAATTGTGGTTCGCCCTGAATATTAGCAAGAAAGCGGCAAGAAGTTGCATACAATTTGTCCCTTGATGCTGCTGCCGTTGACGACGAGATCCCCGAGATAAGCAAGCAACTTTTGGGCACGGTTTTGCCCAGTGTACAATTTGAATAGCTCAGGTGTATCATCAATGAACGTTGTCCAACAATTTCCGGCAACGAAAGTATCGTGCGTCAACAAACGCAAAAGAAACGGGATATTAGTTTTGACACCACGAATTCTGAACTCCACAAGTGCGCGAAGCATCTTACGGCGGGCAATCTCATACGTTGCACCACTGCAGGTACATTTGACCAACATTGAGTCGTAATGTGGGGTAATAATAGTCCCAGCAAAACCGTTTCCCCCGTCCAATCGGACTCCGTTACCACCAGCCGAGCGATAGACTTCGATTCTGCCGGTATCAGGTTGGAAGCCTTGCATTGGATCTTCGGTGGTGATACGGCACTGAATCGCGAAACCGCGGTACTGAATACGTTCTTGGCTCAAACCGAGTTCGGCAAGTGTTGCGCCCGCTGCAATCTGGATCTGGGCAGCGACGATATCGATGCCGGTGATTTCTTCGGTGATTGTATGCTCAACTTGAATGCGTGGGTTGATCTCAATGAAATAATGTCGGCCCTGATTATCGACCAAGAATTCTGCCGTTCCGGCGTTGCGATAGTTGACGGCTTTGGCCAATGTGACCGCGTCCCTCAAAATAGCATCACGGATTTTGGGATCAAGGTCCTTTCCAGGGGCAATCTCGACGACTTTTTGATGACGACGCTGGACACTGCAATCTCGTTCGAAGAGATGGACCACATTACCATGGGAGTCGGCGAGGATCTGAACTTCAATGTGCTTTGGTTTATCGAGGAATCGTTCAATGAAGACCGTGCCATCACCGAAGGCTGATTTGGCTTCGGAGACCGCTCGAGCAAAGCTGTCGTTGAAAGACGCCATGTCACGGACAACTCGCATTCCTCGTCCACCGCCCCCCATTGCGGCCTACCTGTTAGCCCCGCAGTCAGTTGCGATCGGAATTGCCTTGATGATCACCGGGAATCCGTATTCTTCGACAAAGGCACGAGCCTCGCTTGGATCGGAAACAGGTCCGGGAGTCCCGGGGACGACAGGAACTTTGTATTTCATAGCTATTCGAGGTCAATTGAGTTGTTGCAGGAAGGTAGCGCTACCGATTGTGCGAGCTTTTGTCTTATCTCCAAGTGCATCAATAACATCAGGACGAGGACCAATGAAGACCAGGCCCGCATCTTCGACTTTTTGGGCAAATTTAGCATTTTCAGAGAGAAAGCCATAGCCGGGATGGATCATTGAGACATTATGAGCCAACGCGATATTAATGATTTCATCTTGAGCGAGCTAGTGCAATTAGCGGCTTGCCCCGAAGAATTGACCTACATATGCTCCGACGGGAGTGTATTGACCTCTATGGCCAATGAGGTACGCTTCATCGGCCTTTTGCCGATGAATACTCATGCGATCTTCATAGGAGAAGATGGCCACAGTCGTCCTATGCCATGATCAACCTCGGGCCTTCGGAAGTCTTGGGAAAGGCGTCTGATAAACTTACATGGACAGCTCATGAGCAGTTCGGAAGATACGAGTTGCAATTTCACTACGATTGGCGACTGTCGGCAGAATTAGAGCGTTATCTCGGGGGTGTTCAAGGTACCAAGCAGCTTCGACATGCCGCCAAGGACATTGCTCTCCTTGCGGAGATGGACAATGGACTTGTGTGGCGCCGTGTCCGACTCTCGCCGATGGTGGGCCATGATAAGCGCACGTTACAATTGCGGGAAATGGGGTGCTCGAGGAATTGAGGATGGAAGCTGAGAGGAAGAGGACGCGGTGGTGTGAACGGCTGAGGGGAGTTTGGGGGACGGAGAGGGAGACGAAGGTTCGGGGTGTGTGGGGGAGCAGGACGCGGACTTCGTTGGCGAGCGGGTAGATTGCCAGGGGAGAAGAAACGTGAGGGCCCTCAACGAGCGGAAGAACTGCGGCTTATCATCCCACACATCCCACGTTTCATGTGACGGAAGCCATTGTCAAAGTTTGTGAATATTCACATTTTTTTCTAGCAATGATGGACACCCGCACCACTTTGGTAGTTGACGTCCAGGATATTCATTCTCGATCCTAAGCTAGCCATTGAGATCCATTGATGCTCCAAGTAAAGTAGTTCAGCCGCTCTCCGATACTGGCCCTACCCTCTTGACTCATCCTTTTCCCCGCATGCCAGATTTCATTTTGCGGGGAGCGGGAAACGCCCCGAACTCCGGATTCGTCCGATTAAAATTCCATTCTCGCCTCGGATATTACCCCTATAGGAAACGAGATGCGCAACACTCGGCAACCATCACCGGCAAAAGGAACCGCCCCGAATTTGGTTAAGCAAAGAGGAGTTTTTAATTAGAAATATTTTGTTCTTTTCCCCTCCACTTCAAGCTTGCAAATGAAACGAAATCCTGTAAAACTACAAAACTAAATGAAGATGTGAGGAAAACTATCAAAGGGGAAAAATAGATGAATATAGCTGGAGAGGGAGAAAAGAAAAAGAACCTGACATAGACACAAAAACACAGAACACAAAAGCCTGAAAATCACAACCAAAAATCGGGAAGCGAAGTTGAGGCGGCTGGAAAGCACACCAGATAATTGAATCAGAACCCATTTACTCCTCCATATCCAATCAGACGTTGACCCATGCCAATAATGGGAGTTTCATCATCCGCCTTCTGTTGAGCCTGTGCTTCCTTCTTCTTTTCCTCTACCCAAGTCTCCAGCACCGAAATCTTTCATTAGCCTTCCATATGAAGTAAGGTTCCGGTACCTTGCGCGTTTGCTCGCTGATGATATTAATCATAAATGGCATCGCAAAATCCATCAAATTGGCTCGCCAGCCCAACTCCAGCACAGCATCTGGCTTCACGAGATCAGAGCATCTGACCCATTAACATTGACCGTCGAGGATGGGCAGAAGTACGTGAATAACATGGCGCCAAAAGCTTCCTTGTTCCCCGTCTCGACAAAGTATCGCAACAAATTCTCCGTGACCTTGGAATCTTCCGAGAGTTTGGCAGTATCAATCGCGTCCTTATACAACTTATCTTCAAGCAACAAATCGATGGAATGTTGATAATTGCGTTTATTCTACCATCAGCATAAACTCAGACGTCAGAGGGTACCCGGATATAAAGTTGGGCAGCAATCCGTCGGAATTCCAACAATTCATGTTTCTCCAATCGTTTGGCGAGGGCGATCGCATCCAAATTGCCGTATGTCGTCGTAGAGTCTTTAAGGGACTTGTAATCTTCCTCCTCGATGTAGAGTTCATTGAGCGCGTTGTTGACAGCTTCAATGTTTTTGGGTTGGACGGCGATGAGGTAGGATTTGATGAGGGGGATATTGTCCGATTTCTCAAACATCCGGACGACACGAGAATGATCGATGCGAGGGGTGAGGACGGTGAGTAGATCTGTGAGGAGGGTCGGGTGTTCTTGTAGATAAAAGTTCAGGGCTTTGTAGTAAATTTCGAGATTGGTCGCTTTAACGATGATTTGTTTGAATGAATTGTGTTCCTGAGATTAGTCTCATGCAATGTGTTGGTGGGGGTTTACCCAAGCATCGGTGGAATGTTCCATCATGGCGAGAACGGCGTTATCAAATTCATCGTAATGGATGTAAAGCATGACCTGTTCAGCATGCAAATGTGCCTCATCACACGCCCGAATGACCTTGGGAATATTAATTCGCGACCAGAACAATTTGAGATGTTCCATCGTTTTTTGCGGCTTGTATTTGGTGTAGAGAATGGCGAGTTCAGTAAACATGGCCATATGAGCTCGCTCAAGACCCAATCCAGCTTCCATCAAGGCAATCAATTCGTCAAAGAAGCCATTGTGTTCGTATTGTTGGATGAGTTCTTGCAATTCCTCGGCATGAACAATCAAATTAAGACCACAGATCTGAGCGAGACGGAATTCTCTTTTATCGATACACGCTTGGTTGACTTGCTTCCATACTCTAAACGTTAGCAACAATCAGATAGATGGTATGACTTTGTAGCGTTGGCTTTCCGAGCACAGTCGACTGCATTCTGGAATTCGCCGAGGTGGACCAAGGTTGACGCCAGCCGAGCCCAATTGGAGATATTAGTGAAAAGAATCTTGGCAGCTTGATATAATCCTTCGTTGTAGCATTTCTCACCAATGTCAAGGACCTGTTGTCAGCACCAAAATTGAAATGATGGTACATCAGCAACATTCAGTCCAGCAAGGAAATCTTCCAGATCATGGAGGCGATCGGTCTTGGCGTAGGAGAGCAACAAGTATCCATCGACCTGAGGCTCGCGAATCGTCTTTCTCGCCATTTGCAGGTATCGAATGAGGTCCTCGTACTTGCCGGCTCGGCTGCCGATTTCGATGACATCTTGATAATTACTTGGATCATTGGCTCGGATGTACGAGTCTAAATCAGACAGAGAGTGAAATGATTATACCGATGGAATCTTTGATTCGAAGTCCATCCAATTGTGCTTTGCCGAGACGGCTCCAGACTTCAGGGGTGTCGACTGACTCGGCAAACGCAGCAGCACGGTCAATGCTGACGATATGCTCGATCAGGACATTTATAGCATCACCATGAGACTGAGTCTTCTTGTAAATCTCAAACGCTTCCTCGTGGAGTCCAGAATTGATGCAAATATTGGCGATCTCAGGAGCATCGTAGTTGTCGAGTTTTTGGATGTAGTCTTGTACTCGCGCGGGATCCGCCTTGATCGCGGTGAGAATGAGGAGATTCTGCAAGTGCTGATTCTCGCTGAATGGAGAGGGTTCGAGAATGATCTTTTCAAGTAGTTCGATCAATTCGTTCGGCAGGTCGGCGCTCAAGAACGCCTGCACGGCGACCGACACGTCATCTGGATCAGTGGATTCGGGGATAGCGGTCCCGGTAACCTGCAATTAGACGAATGTAAGAACGAAGAGATACCTGATCAATGAGCTGACGGCGGTAGATGCTCTCCTGCAGAACATGCGCCCAGAGTTCTGGATTGCGACGCTTGACGAGGTATCTCGCTTGATGCTTGAACATCTGATTCTCGTTCGTAACGTGCACGAGCTCCATATCATTCTGTCCCTTTTGATAGGCAATGAATGCGAGATAGGGATCCCGTTTCTCACAGTACTTGCCAACGACAAGCGAATCGTACAAGGGGTTCTCCTTGAGGAATTTTTCGGGATTGTTGTTGCTGTCAATGTAAATCTTGGCAAGCGCATTGTAAACGGCCGGATCCTGCGAGCCGGATTCCAAGGCACTCTCAAGGAAGGGAAGAAGCAACTTGAGCCGATTTCGTCGTTCCACTTCCGCCACCAATTCGTCTACGGGCACCTGTCCACGCACCGACATCAAAAGATTCTTGATGACAGATTCCTCGCAATCCACGTCAAGGAGTCCTCCGACGACAGATGGTGCCCGAGTCGGATTGACTTGTTTGACGTACACCTCGATAAATTGGAAGAGTTGATTTTGATAGAGATACAACACGAGATCATGAACGAAATTGAATCGATCGCAAACAATAATCAAGGGAAGTTGGTTCGGCAATCTCGCCTCCTTCAAGAAATTCTTTACCTTCTCCGGGTTGTAGTAATTACTCTCGCGACAGATCCGTTCAACTTCGGAGAATTGACCACTTCGACAGGCAGCTTGGATGTACTTGAAGTGCACGTCGGGGTCAGTGGAGAGATTGACGACACTACCGAGGTAGTAGTACAATCCCTCAAAAGATTTGAATTGTTCAAAGAGCTCGATGAGCTTGGCGGGACCAAGAAGATCGGAGTATTTCGTGGCGACTTGGACGACCACCTGGAGATTTTGACGGATGTTGGATGACAGCATTTCGTTGAGACAGATGAGACTTTGCTCGACGCTGAGGCGGCCGAAGTAAGAGGCGAGCCATTCGGGGTTCAAGTTTTCGGTACGTACGATGACACGCTTGATATCTTTGATGTCTTCGTAGTGTTCCAAAGCCTTTATGTTACATCACTTACAATCAAAATGGAAGGTACCCGCTGGTAGAGCCCTGCTTTCTCGCAGAGTTGAGCGATTCGAGTACGGTCGTAATGGGAAAACATTTCGTTTCCGAGAATGGCATCAGCGACTTGTGGTGCATTGATAAGATTCATCTCAAGTAAGCGAGTCTGTTGAGCGCCTTGATCAGGTCTGTTATCCTTAAGCGCATCGAGGAGGAAGGCGGTCGCTGGTTGAATCATGTTTTGCGCAAGGAAGACATCGACAACACGGTCGATATCGACGAGACTGCCACCTTCTTCGTTCGCGAGTTGATTGGCGAATTCGGCACCCTTTTCGGGATTTAATCTAACGATGTGTTGGAGGAGCGCAGGGTAATCGGGCGTGTATCCAGTTTGCTTAGCATACGGGACAATCTTGTCGAACTGTCCTGTCTCTGCGAAACAGGCGACAACCTGATGTGAGGTTACATTGATATTGGCCACGAACCTTGTGAGGGATGTTTGCACGCAAGTAGACGGTCAACGCGAGATTGAGGTCATGCGGACGGATGGTATCACCAAGTTCTTCAGAGCACTCCAACTTCTCTTCCTTGAGCCATTTTTCAAGGAGATTCTTGCGGTTTTGAAGGAGGACCGGTCGGGCGAGTTCGAGGGACTCGTGACGGTTCAAGGTGCCCTTATCAAGGAGAATCCCAAAGTACTGAAGAATAGGGGAGAGTTGACCGGGTTGCACAGGGACATGCTTGAATCGTTCAATTGTATCCGGCGTTCGAAGAATCCCCTACACGAATCAGAACTTAAATTTGCAAGGAATCCGTTACTCTTGGAGAGTTGGCGGCGACTGTGGCTGCTTCTTGGTAATTCCCAGCGGCAAACAACTGGCGAAATTGCGTCAAGTACAAATCATCAGCACCGGGGAGATTAGCACGGCTGGCGAGCTTTACGGCCAAGGCTGTGTTGCTGAGGGTATTAATGATGTAAGGAATGATGTTTTGTTCCGCAACGCCAACGCTGAGAACCTGACCCTTTCTATTGACACCGATGATGCCGCTTGTTGCCTTGTGATCGGCGGTGACGAAGATGGTCTCTCCAGAGATACGGTTCATGTATATGCAGACGCCCGTTTCGAGGTCGTAGAGGTGAATAAAGCCGTATTTGGTGACGAGGAAGATGATGCTGTACCGAGCAGAAACTTGCATTGCAACGGGGAAGTCATTGGTGGCTTCGGGAGGGAAGAAAACATCAACGGCCTTCTTTTGAAAGGGAGGATTGGTTGGATTATGATCAATCTCGACAATATGCAACTAGCTCGAGTTAAATAATCAACAGAGGAAGAGGGGAAACCTTTGCACCAGTGGCATTTCGAACAGCGAATGTGAAAAGTTTGGTCGTTGAAGACGCACCATCCAATTGAAGTTCCGCGAATGCCGCAGCATGCCCCTCAATGGGTTGACTGACGCTTCTATCCCTGGAATAAAGCTGCATATTCCCCACAACCCGTCCGCCCTGCTGCGAAATCCCAATCAGGGCCATCCACTTGTCTTCACTGTTGACTTTGTAGCTAATAATCTGAGACCCCTGCAAGGACGTATGTCGTTCAAACACCTTTACCGGGACACTGGCATCCGAGTCAATGGACCAGTGATACACGGCAACATCTGTCACAAGACCAATTGTCTTTTCACTGATCCATTTCCAGAATGTGACGTCTTCCGACATGACGTGTGATTTGAGTTTGGCTTTCAATTCGAGGTTGAAGATTTGGAGTTGTCGTTGTGCCTTGAGAGCAATGATTTTGGAGGTTGGGTGCATGATTGCGCTGTCGGCTGTGATGGGTCTGCGCATGACGGAGCCTTGCTGGTGGAGGTCGATGATGACAACGTTATTGGCTTCGTTTACTTTTTCACGAACACTATAAAAAGGAGAGAGTGCATGAGACAGATTGTCTTGAAGGAGAATAAGACTGAGGTGGGGATATACCAGATGAAGTGGTCGCTTTCCATTGTCAGGGTGCTGAAGCCAATTGAGGAGGGCTGCACGCCGAGCGACGACAACTGCAAAAGCTCCTGAAAATTGATGGGGAGATTCGTGTCGGCCATGGCTGAGGGACGATGTGGCGATTGTTGCTCACAAAGGCGGAGGGAGGCAGAGACTGTGTGGAATAGGAGATATTACAGGCAAGGGAAGGGCGTGGAGGTGACGAGACAAGACGTGGAGCGGCGCTCGGCACAGTCGAGATTGGACGACAGGTGGAGCGTCGGAGGTGAAACGGCCTCCGTCCGAATGCGAGAGGCTCTGCAGAGGAGAGATTGAGGGACGGTGGTGTGACTGGCTGTAGGAGCGGGGGAGCAGGGGAGGTTGGATCTTGGTGAAAAGGGGTGGTGGGATACGTAGGCGCTTTTTGGAACGTGGAAAGCGCACAAGCACGCAAAATTGCAAACATGACTGGCATCCCAATCGGGGCGCTGTGGCTGAGATAAAGAGAACTCCCCCCACAGGCATTGAGAGATATGCTGGGAAGGCGAAAGGGGGGATTCAATTGCCCACGTCTGCGGTTCAAATGTAACCATGTGATTCCCACAGGATACCGTGCTGTGGGCTCTTTCATCTGCCTCACGATGCAGTCAGATCGTCCACGCACTGTTGACCCGGCAGATCAGTGAAACGTGTGCAATCAACGGACCGGACAAGACCAAGATGTGGAAAAGTCTACTTTTTCTCCCCTTCTTTCTTGGAGCTTGTATATGCCGCTCTCTCAATGTCACCACCCCCAATAATACGAGACAAGTCACCCAGGAAGAACTCGACTTCATTGCCCATATGACTAAACATTCGGCCTTTGCCCAATGCAAAAAGATTGAGCGGAACTTCAATGGCACTGAAGGCTATGAAAGGTTCTACAATATAACTCTCATCCAAGTTCCATACTCCATAGGGTTTTCTCTGAGGTTTAGAAATTCACAACCACAGACTTTACCGAACTGGAGGGCTGTGTGGTTCGAGATGACCGGAATAAAACCATCATCATCTCTATTTGCGGGACAACCTCGGCCGCCCATGCTGTTTTGAATGTCCTTTCCCTCTTTAGCCCCAACCAAATCATTCCGGAGTGTCCGGGATGCCGTGCCCACTGGGGTTTTCAAATTGCGTCTGAGAGGGTGCTGGATGCTATCTCCGCGCAGGTGGCTGAACAAGTTGCGGCCTTCCCAGAATATAGGCTTCTTATCACTGGCCATTCCTTGGGCGGCGCTATTGGTGCTCTGTTGGTAATAACGTCAGTGAAAATATTGTGTCTGATTATAGGGCATCCACTATTATCGAGTTGCGAACGATCCGTTGGTGGTGACATTTGGACAACCAAGATTTGGGAATAAAGCATTGGCAAGTTATGTAAACTCGGTATGAAACTTTGTTCAGTCAAGCAGAAGCTGATGCAGGCAGAAGCTTGTGGAACCGGGAAACTTTTATCGGGTTACGTACGGAAATGACCCCATCGTTCATCTCCCGCTTCGGGATTGGGGCTTTGAACATAACGGGGTATGATACACGTAAACTTGATGTACTGACAATTAGGGCGAATATTGGATTCATTCTCATCGTCATCCTCTGACGGTACACGACATTGACGTTTGTCCAAATGGTGAAGATCCTAGATGTCTATGTGGTCAGGTGCGCTCCGTTCCCCAAAACCCCAGACTAGACTGACGACAAAGTCCTTCAAATTTCTCAACCATGATCACCTTGGATACTTCCCAAACGATCTTAAAAGTTGTTAGAATATACAGATCAATATAATTCCATTGAAATATTATCCAAACGCAATACCCCTTGCCAATTCCCAAATCGCTACCCTCCTGTAAAACTGGCCGCGTGATATAACCAACGTCACGCTCAAAAGATCAAGGATACACACCACCCCGCAAGTTTTACCCATCTATTCCGAGTCAGAGCGGAGATCAGGTTCTGCCTTTCGTCGGTAGTATCCACTGACCAAGTCATAGTTGCCTGGGACCTTCGAATGTATTCGATGGGCTGATGAAGGTCTTTTGGCTGACTGTACTGGGGAGGTGGTTGTCGTAACGTGGTGTGGAGGTGTTGTCACGATTGGTTTTGGTGGAGATCCGTGTCCTTTGGGTTCAGGCTCGGAAAGGGCAGGGTGGTCTGACGGGAGGTCGTCTT
>Ga0335076_10007418_pt1 | contig 11043 bp, 8 predicted proteins | sample Lox_Sample_25_FD_206717 | JGI IMG/M metagenome (GOLD analysis project Ga0335076, IMG submission 206717) | Soil microbial communities from Loxahatchee National Wildlife Refuge, Florida, United States - Lox_Sample_2.5 | ecosystem: Environmental > Terrestrial > Soil > Wetlands | place: USA: Florida...
CGACGGCGGCGCCGCACTGGCGCAAGGCGAAGTCTTCGCCGAGGGGTTGCAGCGGCCGTACGGCATTGCTTTCTACCCTTCAGGACCGGACCCGCGTTTCGTCTATGTCGCGACGCCGGACTCCGTTGTGCGCTTTCCCTATCGCAGCGGAGAGATGAAAGCCTCGGGTCCCGGCGAGACAATCGCGCGCCTGCCGAGCGGCGGCGGACACTGGACGCGCGACCTTGCGTTCTCGCCCGACGACAAGACGCTGTTCGTCTCCGTCGGCTCGAGCAGCAACGTCGCCGAGGGCGCCCGGATCCCGGATGAGGCCGAGATCGCCGAGGCGCCGCTCGGCGCCTCGTTCGGCGACGAGCGGCGCCGCGCCGACGTGCTCGCCTTCGATCCCGATGGCGGACATGAGCGCGTGTACGCGACGGGCATTCGCAATTGTTCGGGCCTTGCGGTTGAGCCCGGAACCGGCGCGCTCTGGTGCGCCGTCAACGAGCGCGACGGACTCGGCGACGACCTGCCGCCGGACTACGCGACACATGTCGCCGCGGGCGCGTTCTATGGCTGGCCCTGGTATTATCTCGGCGACCATCAGGATCCGCGCCACAAGGACCAGCGCGACGATCTGGCGAATCGGATCACCACGCCCGATGTCCTCATTCAGGCGCATTCGGCGCCGCTTGGCGTCGCCTTCTATATGGCGGATCAATTTCCGCCCGAATACCGGGGCGACGCCTTCGTCACGCTGCATGGCTCGTGGAACCGCTCAAAGCGCACCGGCTACAAGGTCGTGCGTCTCTTGATGAAGGACGGCGCGCCGACGGGCGCGTACGAGGATTTCCTCGTCGGCTTCGTCAGCGACGACAAATACGTCTGGGGCCGGCCGGTCGGGGTCGCGGTGACGCACGACGGCTCGCTGCTCGTCAGCGACGACGGCAGCGGTTCGATCTGGAGGGTGACGTACCGCGGGAAGTGACGCGTTGTTCAGCGCGAGAGCGCGCTCTCGACGCCGAGCCCGATCGCGAGCAGCCGGTCGTCGTCCCCACCCGGAGCGAGGAACTGGACGCCGGTCGGCAGGCCCGCGGCGTCCGTTCCCGACGGAAGCGCAAGTCCGCACATCCGGAACAGATTGCCGAGGAAGGTGTAGTGAATGGCCCGCAGGTTGGTGACGCGGAAGAGCTCGTCGTCGCGTTCGAGCGCGTCAATGGGCGGGGCGGCCATGGGGGTAGCCGGCAGCGCCAGCAAAGCTCCCTTCAAGTCATCAGCCAGGGCGGCGATGAGTCTCTCGCGCCCACGCTGCAGGTTGATGACGTCGTGCCCGCTCGCCTCGCGGCCCAGCATCGCTCGGGCGACGACGCGGCGATCCATGCGCTTGGCGTCGGCAGAATCGAAGATCGCGCGATGTTCGGCATAGGCTTCGATCCCGACCAGCGAGCCGTGCTGGGAAACGAGGGCGCGCATGGCGGAGATCGTCGGGACCGGCCTCGACGCGACCTTGGCGCCGGCGGCCGCCAGCCGTTTCATCACCGCTTCGAAATTGGCCGCGACCGCGGCGTCGGCGTTGTCGATTCCGCTTCTGTCGGGCACGACGAATTCGACGCCCTTCAGATCGAGCGGCCGCACGGAGGCAGTCGTCTGTCCGCGCAGCGCCATGTCGATCAGGACGCAATCCTCGACCGTGTGCGCCATCGGGCCGATCGTGTCGAGCGTGCGCGAGAGCGGAAAGACCCCGCGCTTGTCGATCCGCCCTTCGCTCGTCTTGAACCCGACGATGCCGCAGAAGCTCGCCGGCGCACGGATCGAACCGCCGGTGTCGCTGCCGATCGCGCATGGCGCAAGGCCGCCGGCGACCGCGACTGCCGCGCCGGACGAGGATCCCCCGGCGATGCGGGGCGTCGCGGCGTCGCGGGGATTTCGCGGCGTGCCGAAATGCGGGTTGAGCCCGAGCGCCGAAAAGGCGAATTCCGAGAGATTGGTTTTCCCGAGCGCGACCATGCCGGCTTTGGCGAGATTGGCGACGATCGGCGCGTCCTCCTGCTTCGGCTTCGAGCCGGCGAACAGCGCTGACCCGGCGGTGGTGCGCTCGCCCGCCATGTCGACGAGGTCCTTCCAGGCGATCGGCGCGCCATCGAGCAGTCCGGCCGGGCGTCCCTCCTGGCGACGCTTGCGGCTTGCGGCGGCTTCCTTGAGCGCGCGCTCGCGAGTGACGACAATGAAGGAGGGATTGTCGCGATCGCGCTCGATCCGGCCGAGGAAGAATTCCGCAACCTCGACCGGATCAAGCTTGCCGCTCGCGATGAGCCGCCCGATCCCGGCGGCCGATTGCTTGTCCAGGTTGTCGATCATGTGGCGCCAGCTCTCCCGCTCAAGCCACCGTATCGCCATTGTCCGTCCCGGCAAACCGCCAAGGCGCATGACCCTGAGGTCAAGGGCGAGCGGCGCCGCCGCGACGTCCTCTATGCTGACGTCCTCTATGCTATTGTGCCTCTGGGACCTCGGCGAGGGAGGCGGTCTTGCGATCATTGGGAGTATTCTTGGTTCTGGCCGGCGCGGTCGCATTGTCCGCCCCCGCTTACGCCGACGAGCCGTTTCCGCCGAGCGGCGCAGCGAAGCTTGCGGCCTATACGGTCTGCCGTTCCGCGGTGATCATCGACATGGGGCCGGTCGGCTCGAATTCGTCGGCCGAGTGCATCGGCATCGTCAAGACGCGCGACGGCTCGAAGCTTTTGGACAACCTCTCGATCCGCTGCGAGGAGGACGCCAAGGCGCGGCCCGAGGGCTATGCTTTCACCGGCACGTGCATCCAGACGGACGGCGCGGGCGACAAGCTCTTCATGACCTATGAAGGCCCGGAAAGCGGGACGATCGCCTTGCTCGGCGGGACCGGCAAATACAAAGACGTGACCGGCGCCGGAAACTGGAGCGTGACCGACGCGCCGGGGAACAATGCGCAGCTTTTCCTGTTCACGCTCACTTACGATGTGAACTGGACGACAAAGGGGCAGTGAGCGCCGGATGAGGGGCGGGCGGCGCCCACCGAGAGGCTCCCTCGACGCCACACCCCTCACCCCGACCCTCTCCAAGGGGAGAGGGGAAAGGAGACCAAGCGATGTCAGTTACGCCCAGACCGCCCCAGATCATCCCCTATCTTTTCTATCGCGATGTTGGCGCTGCGCTGGACTTCCTGACGCGAGCCTTCGGTTTCAAGGAGGAGATGCGGCACGAAACGCCGAGCGGCGGGGTGCATGGCGAGGCCTCCTTTCAGGGTCAGCTCGTCATGATGGGCCAGGGCGGAAGCGGCCACAGCCAGGGCCTCAAGCCGCCTTCCGAAGCCGGCGCATCGACGATGGGCGTGTTCATCTATCTCGACGACGTCGACCGGCACTATGAGGTCGCCAGGGCGGCGGGAGCCGAGATCGTCCACCCGCCGAAGGACGCGCCTTACGGGCGGAACTACTGGGCGAACGACCCCGAGGGCCATCCCTGGTTCTTCACCTCGCCGCCGAAGGAGGGGTGAGAGGAGCGCCTCACACCGCCGCCGCGCTGCCGGCAAGGGGCCGGCCCGACCTGAGTTGGGAGCGCGCCATGAGGGTGAATGCGGCGGCGTGCGTGATCATCAACAGGGGCACGTAGACGATCGGAATTGCGTAGGTGGCGCCCAACGCGCCGGCGAAGTCCGCAAGTCCGATACTTACGCCATGATAATAGTCGATGAGGATGTCGGCCGCGCCCACGACGTTGAAGGCGACGACGAACAGCCAGAAGAGCGGACGGATCGTCACGGTGAGAAGCGCGAGCATCGCCAGAAGGCCGGTGGCGAAATCGCCGTAAGCCGCGAAGGCGGCGAAGCTCGTCGGCAGATTGGCGCCCACGACGCCGGGGACGAGGAAGACCAGCCCGAAAAAGCGGAAGCTGTGCAGGGTGGCGATGGCGCGCTGGGCCTCGAGCGGGTCCATCGACCTCAGCCTCGGCCAGACATAGGCGCCGAAGCACAGCAGCCACGGGACGTAGCCGAGACCGAGATGAATATCGAAGATGGTCGCTGGCGACATGTCGGCCTCCGTCATGCATCGATCGCCGCCGCCCTGAAGGCCGCGGCAAGCGTGAGCCGCGGATTTAGGGACGCTTTCAGCCAGCGACTATTCGCGATAATGTCGATGAGCCATGAAGCAAAACTTCACAGTCCGGACCGGAGCGCTCAATGGCGTGGAGGCGTTCCTGGGCGTCGCCGAGCACCGCAGCTTTCGCCGCGCGGCGGCCGAACTCGGCGTGACGCCATCGGCGATCGGCCAATCGGTGCGCGCGCTCGAGGCCCGCGTCGGCGCGGCGCTGCTCACTCGCACGACCCGCAGCGTCGGGCTTACCGAGGCTGGCGCGCGCTTCCTTTCGCGCGCCAAGCCCGCCTTCGAGGAGCTCGTCGCCGCGAGCGAAATCGCCCGCGACCTTGGGAAGCGGCCGGCGGGACTCCTGCGCCTCTCGGCGCCGCGCGCCGTGGTCCCGATCCTGCTCGAGCCGCTGGTCGCGTCCTTCTGCCAGGCCTATCCGGAGATCGAGGTGGAGATCTCCGCAAAGGCGGAGCTCGTCGACGTCGCAGCCGAAGGGTTCGACGCCGGAATCCGCATGGGCCAGTTCATCGCCGCCGACATGGTCGCGGTGCGGCTCTCGCGGCCGTTTCGCTTCGCCGTCGTCGCCAGCCCCGCTTACCTCGCGCGCTGCGGCCGGCCGGAGCGCCCCGACGATCTGCGCCGGCATGCATGCCTGAGATTTCGACGATCCAACGGCGCGCTTGCCCTATGGTCGCTCAATGACGGCAACCGCGCGATCGAAATTGCAGTGTCGGGCCCGCTCATCGCCAACGATTATCCCACGATCCTCGGCGCAGCGATCCAGGGAATGGGGCTTGCGCAACTGCCGGCGCCGATCGCCGCCGAGCCGGTGAAGGCTGGGAGACTCGTTGCCGTGCTGGAACGTTTCGCGCCGACGAACCCGGGCGTGTTTCTCTACTACCCGAGCCGCAGGCAGATGTCGCCGAAGCTCAGAGCCTTCATCGATCACGTAAAGAACCGCGCGCCGGCCGGCGGCAAGGGCGGGATCGCAGACTGACGGCGTGACCCCTTCTCCCCTTGCGGGAGAAGGTGGCGGCTGAAGGCCGCCGGATGAGGGGTCCAGGACGGGGCGGGATGGGCTCCTCGCTTCAACTTTGCCCCGCCGACCGTGGCCGGACAAACTTCGGCGTCCAACAAACGACAGATCAGGGATAGACTTTTGCCCAGCGTTGCTTCAGATGGGTTCGGCAGCGATCCAACTTGGGGCTTCAGGGATTGCGGGGGCGCCGCCAACCTCCATCATCCGAAAAAATAGATTCGAGAACCCGATTCAAATTTAACTCCCGCGTCCAATTCAATCGAAAGAATTTTCCTTTGTTGGAAGATGAACCGCAAGAAGCGAAGCCGCCGCCTGGCAAGAAGGCCGGTATTCGCGCTCCGGGCAGCACACCCGCTCAGCGAACGGTCTTTTTGACCTTTGACGATGGGCCGCATCCGATTGAGACGGATCGTGTTCTCCGGACGCTAGCCAACCATCAGATCCGCGCAACTTTCTTCGTCATCGGCCAGAATGCAGCCGCGTTCCCCGAGGTCGTGTCCAGAGTCGCCGCCGCGGGCCATCGCATTGGAAATCATTCCTATTCGCACCATGATCTTACCCAACTCTCCGCCAGGGAGATTGAATCAGAAATAGCGAAGACAGAAAAGCTCATTGCTCCCTATCTAGGCAAAGAAAAGCTCCTGCGACCGCCGTTCGGCGCGCGGAATTCTCTCGTGGACAAAGTGGCGAAAGATTTGGGATATCGGCTCTGTTTCTGGAGCGTCGATACTCTCGACTGGCATGACGACTATCGGCCTGCTGGCTGGGTGAGCCGCGGGCTTGCCCAATTCAAGGATCGCGACGAGATGATTGTGCTCAATCATGACGTCCATGAATCCACCGCCGATCATCTTGATCTCTTTATCTCTGAAATACTCGCGCTCGACCCCACCAGATTTGCCGTTGTTGCGGGCGGCTAGGCAGAGCGTCCGGCAGATGACGCCGAAGGTCAGTGCCTTCATCGATCACGTGAAGAGCCGCGCGCCTGCTGCCGCAGGGGCCGAGGCGGGGCGGCTGACGAGCGCAGTCCGATGGCTTTAAGAGCCGCCTCGGCGTCGGCTGGCCTGCGTCCGACCGCTCCTTCTTGCGGGCGGCTAACGGGCAGCCTTGTAGGTCTTTCCGACCGTCGCCGCCTTCTTAAGGGCCTCGACGCCTTGACCTGCGGTCATCAACAAGGTGGTCTTGCTCGCCTTGATCCCGCCCCCGGCTGCGACCGCAATCGCAAGGGCAGCCATGCTCTCCTCGTCCGCAAGGTCGAAAATGAACACGGCGTCGTACTCGCCGAAGCAAAGCCAGCCGCCGACGAGCTTGCCGCCGATCGACTCGACGGCGGCGCGAGCAACGTTCTCCACCCGGTTCGCCGGGCTTTTGACCTGAGCGGCCCACGATTCGGGCGTGTAAGCGAGCTGGTGCAGATAAAGCGCCATTGTCTCCTCCGAGAGCTTCAGTCGGTTTTTACCGAGCGCCCAAGTATGTAGACCGGGGTTTGCACTGTCAACTTGAGTCCTCCTTCCCCCATCCCCCGCCGGTTGGCGTGACGATCTCGATCGCCTCGCCCGCTTCGACATGGGTCTCGGCCGAGCCCGGCAGGATTTCGATCCGTCCGTCGTTGCGGCGCACCGAGTTGCGGCCGAGTTCACCTTCGCTCCCGCCCAACATGCCCGGATTGGCGACGACGCGATGGCCGCTCAGGATCGCCGCCCGCATCGGGCGCAAAAAGCGGATGCGCCTCAGTGTGCCGTCGCCGGCGCGCCATTTCCCCTTGCCGCCGGAGCCGCGGCGGACGTGGAAGTCCTCGAGCACGACCGGGAAGCGGCTCTCCAGCACCTCGGGGTCGGTCAGGCGCGAATTGGTCATGTGCGTGTGGACCGCGCTCGCGCCATCGAAACCTTCGCCCGCCGGCGCGCCGGAGCAGATCGTCTCATAATATTGGTAGGACTCGTCGCCGAAAGTGAGGTTGTTCATCGTCCCCTGCGCCGAGCCGAGCGCGCCGAGCGCGGCGAACAAAGTATCGGTCACCGCCTGCGACACTTCGACATTGCCCGCCACCACCGCCGCCGGATAGCGCGGCGACAGCATCGAGCCTTCCGGCAGGATGACCCGGATCGGGCGCAAGCAGCCGGCGTTCATCGGGATGTCGTCGTCGACCATGACGCGAAAGACGTAGAGCACGGCGGCGCGCGTGACCGGCTCGGGGGCGTTGAAGTTCGACGGCTGCTGCGGCGACGTGCCGGTGAAATCGACCGTCGCTTCCCGTCGCGACTTGTCGACGCTGATCCGGACCTTGATGACCGCGCCCTGGTCGGAGACGCTCGTCGCCTCGCCGTCGGCGAGCCGGTCGATCACGCGGCGCACGCTCTCGTCGGCGTTGTCCTGGACGTGGCCCATATAGGCCTCGACGGTCTCGAGCGAGAACATTTCGACCATGCGCTTGAGTTCGCGCGCGCCCTTCTCGCATGCCGCGATCTGGGCCTTGAGGTCGTTGACGTTCTGCAGCGGGTTGCGCGCCGGCCAGGGGCCGTTCCTGAGCAGATCGTAGAACTCGCGCTCGCGGAAGCGGCCGCGGTCGACGAGCAGGAAATTGTCGATATAGACGCCTTCCTCGAGTATCGATGTGGCGAGCGGCGACATCGAACCTGGAGCCGTCCCGCCGATATCCGCATGATGGCCGCGCGAAGCGGTCCAGAACAGGATCGTTTCGCCCCTCTCGTCGAAGACGGGCGTGCAAACGGTGATGTCGGGCAGGTGGGTGCCGCCGTTATAGGGCGCGTTGAGGGCGAACACATCGCCGGGGCGGATACGCCCCGCGTTGTCGCGGATGATCGTTTCGACCGAGCGGTCCATCGAGCCCAGATGCACCGGCATATGCGGGGCGTTGGCGACGAGGCGGCCCGCACGCTCGAACACAGCGCAGGAAAAATCGAGCCGCTCCTTGATGTTGACCGAATAGGCGGTGTTTTGCAGCGTGACGCCCATCTGCTCGGCGATCGACATGAAGAGGTGGTTGAAGATTTCGAGCATGACCGGATCGGCCCTGGCCCCGATCGCCTGGCGCCGGGCCATCGGCTCGACGCGGGCCAGCAGAACGTGGTTCTTCGCCGTGACTTCCGCGCGCCAGCCCTCTTCCACGACGATCGTCTGATGCGGCTCGATGACGAGCGCCGGCCCATCGACGGCGGCGCCGGCCGGCAACGCCTCGCGCAGATGGACGTTCGCCTCGCGCCAGGCCCCGTGCGAGAAGAAGCGCGTCGCGCGGTCAGGAGCGGGCTGTAGCCGCGACCGCTGGTCGCGGCCAGCGCGGTCAGCGACCGCGCCTACATTCGCGGAACGACGGCTCTGCTCGACAAGGCGCGCGGCGCCGCCGGTCGCCTCCGCCGACACGGCCTCGATGGCGATCGCCTTGGCGCGGTCGATGAAGCCGAACCGGCTCTTGTGCGCGCGCTCGAACGCGCGCCGCATCGCGGCCGAGGTCGATAGCTCGACCTCGATCGTCGTGTCGGAGCCGGCGTAGCGCAATTGCGCGCGGGCCTCGACCTTGATCGCCTCCCTCGCGACCCCTTGGCTCATGACCTCGGCGACCGCCGCATCGGCGAGCTGATCCGCGATCAGGCCGACGCGGGCGAGCGCGCCGGCGTCGAGCGGCTCGTCGACGCCCTGGCTGCGCTGGGCTGCGATGTCGCCAAGCCCCATGCCGTAGGCCGATAGCAGCGACGAAAGCGGATGGATCAGCACGGTCGTGATCGCCAGCGCGTCGGCCACGTCGCAGGCGTGCTGGCCGCCCGCGCCGCCGAAGCAGTTGAGCGCGTAGCGCGTCACGTCATAGCCACGCGCAACCGAGATGGTCTTGATCGCTTCCGCCATCTTGGCGACAGCGATCGCCAGGAATCCGTCGGCCACCGCCTCGGGCTCGCGCCCATCGCCGATGTCGCGCGCCAACGCCCGAAAACGCTCGCGCACAATTGCGCCATCGAGCGGCTCGTCGCCACGCGGCCCGAACACTTTCGGAAAGAGATCGGGGATCAGCTTGCCGGTCATCAGGTTGGCGTCGGTGACCGTGAGCGGGCCGCCGCGGCGATAACAAGCCGGGCCAGGATCGGCGCTAGCGGACGCGGGGCCGACGCGGAAGCGCGCGCCGTCGAACGTGAGGATCGAGCCGCCGCCCGCCGCGACGGTATGGATCTTCATCATCGGCGCACGCATCCGAACGCCCGCGACCTCGGTCTCGAATGCGCGCTCGAACTCCCCGTCGAAATGGGCGACGTCGGTCGATGTGCCGCCCATGTCGAAGCCGATGACGCGCTTGAACCCGGCGCTCTTGGCCGTGCGCGCCATCGCCACCACGCCGCCGGCCGGCCCTGACAGGATCGCGTCTTTGCCGGCGAACAGATTCGCGGACGTGAGGCCGCCCGACGACATCATGAACATGACCCGCGCGCCGGTGCGCTCGACGTCGAGATCGCGCGACACCTGGCCAACATAGCGCGCGAGGATCGGCGACAGGTAGGCGTCGACCACCGTCGTGTCGCCCCGCCCGACGAGCTTGATGAGGGCGGAAACGGCGTGGCTTTCCGAGACTTGCGCGAATCCCAGTTCCCGCGCGATCTTGCCCACGACGCGCTCATGCGCCGGAAAGCGCCAGGCGTGCATGAAGACGATGGCGACCGCGTCGAAGCCCTCACGCTTCGCTTCGGCCAGCGCCGCGCCCACCCGCTCCTTGTCGGGGGCCGTCTCGACGGTTCCGTCGGCGAGCACGCGCTCGTCGATCTCGATCACGCCCGAATAGAGCTGCTCGGGCTTTTGGATGTTGCGGGCGAATATTTTCGGCCGCGCCTGGTAGCCGATCTCGAGCGCGTCTTTAAAGCCGCGCGTCGTCACCAGCAGCGTGCGCTCGCCGCGCCGTTCGAGCAGGGCGTTGGTGGCGACCGTCGTGCCCATCTTGACGACCCCGATCGCGCGTTTCGGGATCGCCTCGCCCGCGGCGAGCCCCAGCAGGCGGCGGATCGCCTCGACTGCGGCGTCCCGATAGGCCGGGCTCTCGGACAGGAGTTTCGTTGGGTGGAGCCGCCCGCCCGGATCGCGCCCGATCACATCGGTGAAGGTGCCGCCGCGATCGATCCAGAAGTCCCAGCCGATTCCCGCCCGCGCACGCGCCGCCGCCGTCATGGCCGGGCTTGACCCGGCCATCCCCGCGTTCCGGCATCGTCGCCACGGTTCGATCGCACGTACAAAGGACAAGCCATACCATGCGCCTCGACGCGCGGTCCCTGCGCTGTCCTTCAGCATGACTGCGTGGATGGCCGGGTCAAGCCCGGCCATGACGGCTATGCGTGCCCGGCCCCAAAAGAAAGTCGGCAGCTTGCCGTTCACGCTTGATTGATCTTCCGCTTCGGCAGTCCGCTTTGCCGCGAGCCTTCGGATGGCTTTGTCATTGCGGCAATCGCAAATCAGGGGATCCGCGAATGGAAACGGTGAAGTTCGGCAAGACCGGCATGCAGGTGTCGAAGATCTGTCTCGGCTGCATGACCTACGGCTCGATCAAATGGCGCGAATGGGTGCTTGAGGAGGAGGCTTCGCGCCCGTTCATCCGCGAGGCGCTGGAGAAAGGAATCAATTTCTTCGACACGGCGGATGTTTATTCGCAAGGGGCAAGCGAGGAAATTGTCGGCCGCGCGCTCAAGGAATACGCCAAGCGGCCGGAAGTGGTGATCGCGACCAAGGTGCATGGCGCGATGGGGACCGGCGTCAACGCCAAGGGATTGTCGCGCAAGCACATCATGGAGTCGATCGACGCTTCGCTAAGGCGCCTCGGCACGGACTACGTCGACCTCTACCAGATCCACCGGTTCGATCCGCTGACGCCGATGGAGGAGACGCTCGAGGCGCTGAACGACGTGGTGCGCGCCGGCA
>Ga0335076_10007419_pt1 | contig 11043 bp, 10 predicted proteins | sample Lox_Sample_25_FD_206717 | JGI IMG/M metagenome (GOLD analysis project Ga0335076, IMG submission 206717) | Soil microbial communities from Loxahatchee National Wildlife Refuge, Florida, United States - Lox_Sample_2.5 | ecosystem: Environmental > Terrestrial > Soil > Wetlands | place: USA...
GACCTCTACTTCGAAGCGGCGGTCGCAGGCGCGATCCCGGTGATCCGGCCCCTGACCCAGTCCTTGGCGGGCGACACCGTGCTGCGGGTCGCCGGAATCGTCAACGGCACGACCAACTACATCCTCTCGGAGATGGATTCGACCGGAGCGGACTACGCGACCGCGCTGGCCGACGCGAGCGCGCTTGGGTACGCCGAGGCCGATCCGACCGCTGACGTCGAGGGCTACGACGCCGCGGCCAAGGCCGCGATCCTGGCGTCGATCGCGTTCCACACCCGGGTCAGCGCCGACGACGTCCACCGCGAAGGCATCAGGAAGGTCACGCCCGCCGACTTCGCCTCAGCCCGCGCGCTCGGCTGCACCATCAAGCCGCTGTCGATCTGTGAACGTATCACCACCGAGGATGGGCAGCAACGGATCTCGGCAAGGGTGTACCCGGCGCTGGTGCCGCTCACACACCCGCTGGCCGCCGTGAACGGCGCGTTCAACGCCGTGGTCGTGGAGGCGGAGGCCGCCGGCCGGCTGATGTTCTACGGGCAGGGCGCGGGCGGCACACCCACCGCCTCCGCGGTGATGGGCGACGTGGTGATGGCCGCCCGCAACCGGGTGCAGGGTGGCCGCGGCCCCCGCGAATCCAAGTACGCCAAGCTGCCAATCTCGCCGATCGGGTTCATCCCCACCCGGTACTACGTCAGCATGAACGTCGCCGACCTCCCCGGCGTGCTGGCCACCGTCGCAGCCGAATTCGCCAAACGTCAGGTCAGCATCGCCGAGGTGAGGCAGGAGGGCGTCATCGACGAGGGCGGACAGCGGGTCGGTGCCCGCATCGTCGTCGTCACCCACACGGCCACCGATGCGGCACTTTCCGACACCGTCGCCGCGCTGGCCGACCTCGACGTCGTGCAGGACGTGTCCAGCGTGCTGCGCCTGGAAGGAAACGGGGAATGAGCGCGACCCGAATCGGGGATGCCACCCGCTCGCGGGGGAGGGTGCACCACCCGTGGCCCGGAATCATCGCGGCATACCGGGACCGGTTGCCGATCGGCGACGACTGGACCCCGGTCACCCTGATGGAAGGCGGCACGCCGCTGATCCATGCGACCAAGCTTTCCGAGTTGACCGGGTGCACGGTGCACCTGAAGGTCGAGGGCCTGAACCCCACCGGATCGTTCAAAGACCGCGGCATGACCCTGGCGGTCACCGATGCGCTGGCCCGCGGCCAGCAGGCCGTGCTGTGCGCGTCGACCGGAAACACGTCGGCATCGGCGGCCGCGTACGCCGCGCGCGGCGGCATCACCTGCGCGGTGCTGGTGCCGCAGGGCAAGATCGCGATGGGCAAGCTCGCGCAGGCCGTGATGCACGGGGCGAAGATCATCCAGATCGACGGCAACTTCGACGACTGCCTCGAACTGGCCCGCAAGACCGCCGCAGACTTCCCGACCGTTGCCCTGGTCAACTCCATCAACCCGGTCCGGATCGAGGGCCAGAAGACCGCGGCGTTCGAGATCATCGACGCGCTCGGCACCGCTCCCGACGTGCACGCTCTGCCGGTCGGCAACGCCGGCAACATCACCGCCTACTGGAAGGGGTACACCGAATATCACCGCGACGGACTGGCGGACCGGCTGCCGCGGATGCTGGGCACCCAGGCCGCCGGGGCGGCGCCCCTGGTGTTGGGTGAACCGGTCAAGGAGCCCGAAACCATCGCCACCGCCATCCGGATCGGTTCACCGGCGTCATGGGGTCCGGCCGTGGAGGCCCAGCAGCAGTCCAAGGGCCGGTTTCTCGCCGCCACCGACGACGAGATTTTGGCCGCCTACCATCAGGTCGCCCGCAGCGAGGGCGTGTTCGTCGAACCCGCCTCAGCGGCCAGCATCGCGGGATTGCTCAAGTCGGTCGAGGACGGCTGGGTGCCGCGCGGTTCGACCGTCGTGTGCACGGTCACCGGCAACGGGCTCAAAGATCCCGACACGGCGCTGCGCGGTATGGCGACGGTGTCACCCGTCCCGGTCGACCCCGTCGCCGTGGTGGCCAAGCTGGGCCTGGTCTAAGGCGAAACGGATCGCCGGTGACCCAGACTCTGCCCGCCGGGTTGACAGCCAGCGCTGTGGTACCCGGATCCACCGCCAACCTCGGCCCCGGCTTCGACAGTCTTGGGTTGGCGCTCAGCCTCTACGACGAGATCATCGTCACCACAACCGAATCCGGTCTCCAGGTCGAAGTCGAAGGGGAGGGCGCCGGCCAAGTTCCGCTCGGACCCGAGCATCTCGTGGTGAGAGGGGTCGAGCACGGCCTGGCTGCCGCCGGGACCCGCGCCCCGGGGCTGGTGGTTTGCTGCCGCAACGACATCCCACACTCGCGGGGCCTGGGATCGTCTGCCGGCGCCGTCGTCGGCGGTCTGGCCGCCGCCAACGGACTTCTCGCACAAGCCGCTTCGACTCCGCTGAGCACCGCGCAACTCATCCAGATCTCCTCGGAATTCGAAGGGCATCCCGACAACGCGTCCGCCGCGGTGCTCGGCGGCGCTGTGGTGTCGTGGACCGAGCACCCGGATGATCACCCGGCGTACCGCGCGGTGCCGCTGCGACTGCACCCGGAGATCCGGCTGTTCGCGGCGATACCGCAGGAGCGGTCCCTGACCGCCGCGACGCGGGTGCTGCTGCCCGGGCACGTCAGCCACGCGGACGCCCGGTTCAATGTCAGCCGCGCCGCGCTGCTGGTCGTCGCGTTGACCGAACGGCCGGATCTGCTGCTGGCGGCCACCGAGGACAAGTTGCATCAGCCGCAGCGGGCCGCGGCCATGCCGGTCTCGGCGGAATACCAGCGCCTGTTGCGGCGTTGTGGTGTTGCGGCGGCACTCTCCGGGGCGGGACCGGCGGTGATCGCGTTCACCACGCTACCCGACCTGCCCGGTGAAGCCCTCGAGTTCGGTGCCGCCAACGGATTCGTCATTCGCGAGATGAGAGTCGGTGCGGGCGTGCGCTGGATGTCAGGCGTCGTGGCGCAGCGTTGAGTCAGGGCCAGCCTCCGCCACGCCAACCGGCCTTTCTTGCTTCCGGAACAGAACGGGGTTATCCTCGGTGCCGTCCAGCAATCGCAGCATCTGCATCTGCGCCGACACTAGGACGACCACCAAATCTTCTGGGATGACGGTTTGCGGTAGCCCCGCGAACCCCTGCGATTACCGTTGCGAAGCCAACGGTGGGACGTCGGCATTCAGCACATCGGGCTGAATGCAACTGACCCCTCGCATGACGCACATCAGCGGGGGAGAGAAAGGACATCCGTGACTGATACGGACCTCATAACGGCTGGTAGTGGCACCGGAAACACCGATCCGCCCGCCACCGTGACAACAGATATCCCGATTTCCGAACCCGTAGCACCCGCCTCGGATGCGCCCGCGGCACGCGCCGATGGCGGGCTGGGTGCGATGGTGTTGCCGGAACTGCGCGCCCTGGCCAACGAGTTAGGCGTCAAAGGCGCGTCGGGGATGCGCAAAAACGAACTGATCGCCGCGATCCGCGAACGGCGTGGCGAGCCAAAGGCCAAGGCGCACAACGGAGATAGTGGCCCAACTGGTGCCGATAGCGCCGAAGGCGACACAAAGACCGACACGGCGCCGGCCGACGGCACCTCGGCGCCCGCCGGCGCAGAGCCGCAGCGGCGCGAACGCCGCGCGGCCTCCCGCGAGGCCGGCGCACCCGAAGACACCACGCCGAAGGCTGCTGACACGTCTACCGCCAAGCCCGACCAGGAGACCAAGCAGGACGGCACCGGCGAGAAGGCGCAGGGCGGCACCGACCAGCAGGGTGGCCAGCAGAGCCGCGACGACGACGGCGAAGGCCGGCAGGGCCGGCGCGGGCGTCGGTTCCGGGACCGCAGGCGCCGCGGGGAGCGCGGCGGCGGGGAAGGCAACGGCGAAACCGAACTGCGCGACGACGACGTCGTCCAACCGGTGGCGGGCATCCTCGACGTGCTGGACAACTACGCGTTCGTCCGCACCTCGGGCTACCTGGCCGGGCCGAACGACGTCTACGTGTCGATGAACATGGTCCGCAAGAACGGCCTGCGTCGCGGCGACGCCATCACCGGGGCCGTCCGCGTTCCCAAGGACGGCGAGCAGCCCAACCAGCGGCAGAAGTTCAACCCGCTGGTGCGCCTGGACTCCGTCAACGGCGGCTCGGTGGAGGACGCCAAAAAGCGCCCGGACTTCAGCAAGCTGACCCCGCTGTACCCCAACCAGCGGCTGCGCCTGGAGACGGCGACCGAGCGCCTGACCACCCGCGTCATCGACCTGATCATGCCGATCGGCAAGGGCCAGCGCGCGCTGATCGTCTCGCCGCCCAAGGCCGGCAAGACCACGATCCTCAAGGACATCGCCAACGCGGTCACCAAAAACAACCCCGAATGCCACCTGATGGTCGTGCTGGTCGACGAGCGGCCCGAGGAAGTCACCGACATGCAGCGTTCGGTCAAGGGCGAGGTCATCGCCTCGACATTCGACCGGCCGCCGTCCGACCACACCTCGGTCGCCGAGTTGGCCATCGAACGGGCCAAGCGCCTCGTGGAGCAGGGCCGAGACGTCGTGGTGCTGCTCGACTCCATCACCCGCCTGGGCCGGGCATACAACAACGCCTCGCCCGCCTCGGGCCGGATCCTGTCCGGTGGTGTCGACTCGACCGCGCTGTACCCGCCGAAGCGGTTCCTCGGCGCCGCCCGCAACATCGAAGAAGGCGGCTCGCTGACCGTCATCGCCACCGCGATGGTGGAAACGGGTTCGACCGGCGACACCGTGATCTTCGAAGAGTTCAAGGGCACCGGCAACGCCGAGCTCAAGCTCGACCGCAAGATCGCCGAGCGCCGTGTCTTCCCGGCTGTCGACGTGAACCCGTCCGGCACGCGCAAAGACGAGCTGTTGCTTTCGCCCGACGAGTTCGCGGTCGTGCACAAGCTGCGCCGGGTGCTCTCCGGCCTTGACTCCCACCAGGCCATCGACTTGCTGATGTCGCAGCTGCGCAAGACGAAGACCAACTACGAGTTCCTGGTCCAGGTCTCCAAGACCGCGCCGAGCGCACTCGACGAGGACTACTCCTGATTTTTTTGGGGCCCTGACGGCAACGGCCGCCTTGCCCGTCGGCAAGGCGGCCGTGTCGTCGGCTAGCCCGTTACAGCGGAACCCAGACCCCACCGAGGTAGAAGCCCCACTGGTTGAAGCCCTGATCCCATATCGGTGTCTCGTTGTAGCCCCAGTAGTTGACCGGCCCTGCGGTCCACACGCCGCCCGGCGGCGGGAGCGGCCCGCCCCACGCGACCGGCGGCGGCGCGCCCCAGCCCCACGGCGGAGCTCCGTCTCCCCACGGCGCGTTGTGCCAGCGGCCATGCCAGTCATCGGCCGGGACAACCCAGCCCGGTCCGGGGTGCCAAGGCCCTGGGCCGGGCCACCATGGGTCGGCCGACGCGACGCCGGCGCCCAGCCCGAGGGCCGCTAAGGCCAGTCCGCCGGTTACGGCGGCGCGGGCAGCAAACAGTTTGATTGTCATTGTGTCTCCTTGTTTACAGCGGAATCCAGATACCAAATAACCAGAAGCCCCACTGGTTGAACCCCGGATCCCAGACCGGTTGCTCCTGGTAGCCCCAATAGTTGATCGGCCCCGGCGCGGGCCCCCACGCGGGCGGCAGCGGCCCGTTCCAGTCCGGCGGCGGCGGCGCGCCCCAGCCCCACGGTGCGGGTCCGTCACCCCACGGTGCGTCACGCCAACCCCGGAAGGATCCGGGCGGCGGCGGTCCGCCGTGCCAGTCACCGGGGCCGCCCGGGTGCCAGTCACCGGGGCCGCCCGGGTGCCAGTCACCCGGCGGCCGGTCCGGTCCGCCGGGGTTGAAACCGCGTCCCGGATCGCCGGGCCAGCCGCGGCCGGGTCCCGGGTCTCCGGGGCGGCCGGCGGGCGGGCCGCCAGGGCCGCGGCCGAAGTCCTGCGGCTGAGGGCCGTGCGGGCCCGCCGCCTGAGGCGGAGGACCCGCGGGACCGCCTCTGCCGGGTCCCCCACCCCCCGGACCGCACACCGGCGGACACCCGCCGCCGCCGCCCGGTCCTGGTTCGGCGTAGGCGACGCCTGCACCGAGGCCCAGCAGCGCCAGGCCCACGCCGCCAGCGAGAGAAACTCCGGCGACGGCTTTCTTCAGGTTCATCGTCCGACTCCTATCCGGAGATGTTGACTTCGATTCACCCCGACGGATAGAGACACTAGATAGTTTGGCTATGAATGATCTATGTGCGCGCTTTGAATGTGCTGGCGCGGGATCAAGCGATCGGAATATCCGCCGGTCCAGGCGCGTTTGGGCTGGTAGCGGCTGGCCTGGCATAATTGTCGGCCAGGCACCTTGGTTCCGGTTCACGCCTCATCCCGGGGACCGGGTTGAAGGTTGCAGGCCAGAAGGCTCGGTGCGACCAACGGGAAGAAGAAGAGGAAACCATGAAATCGGGTATCCACCCTGACTACGTCGAGACCACGGTGCACTGCGGCTGCGGCAACACGTTCACGACCCGCAGCACCAAGAAGAGCGGCCAGATCGTCGTCGAGGTCTGCTCACAGTGCCACCCGTTCTACACCGGCAAGCAGAAGATCCTCGACAGCGGCGGCCGGGTAGCCCGCTTCGAGAAGCGATACGGCAAGCGCAAGGCGGCCTCGGCGGACAACGCCGCGGCCGACAAGTAGCTGCCTCCCCGACGCCCGATCTGCCGCCGGCGGCAGGACGGGCGTCGGTCTGCGTTCGGCAGCCTGATTTCCGGGTAGGGAGGTGACACAGATGGCGCAGAGCGTCAGCACCGAAACGGGCGCACCCGCAATCGAGGCGCTCGTGAAGGAACACGCCGATCTCGAACGGCGGCTCGCGGACCCGGACCTGCACGCCGACCCGGCACGGGCACGCAAGGCCGGCCGACGCTTCGCGCAGGTGGCGCCGATCGTGGCCACCTACCGCAAGCTGGAGGCCGCGCGCGGCGACCTCGACACCGCGCGTGAACTCGCCGCCGACGACGAGTCCTTCGCCGACGAAGTCGACGAGCTGCAGGCGCGCGTCGCCGAACTCGACACCCAGCTGACCGACATGCTCACACCGCGCGATCCCCACGATGCGGACGACGTCGTGCTCGAGGTCAAATCCGGCGAGGGTGGCGAGGAATCGGCGCTGTTCGCCGCCGACCTCGCCCGCATGTACATCCGCTACGCCGAGCGGCACGGCTGGACCGTCAGCGTGCTCGACGAGACCACCTCCGACCTGGGCGGTTACAAGGAAGCCACGCTGTCGATCGCCAGCAGGGGCGATTCCGCCGACGGTGTCTGGTCGAGGCTGAAGTTCGAGGGCGGCGTGCACCGTGTTCAGCGGGTCCCGGTCACCGAGTCCCAGGGCCGCGTGCACACCTCCGCCGCCGGCGTGCTGGTCTATCCCGAGCCGGAGGAGGTCGGCGAGGTGCAGATCGACGAATCCGATCTGCGCATCGACGTGTACCGCTCGTCGGGCAAGGGCGGCCAGGGCGTCAACACGACCGACTCGGCGGTCCGCATCACCCACCTGCCCACCGGCATCGTCGTCACGTGCCAAAACGAGCGGTCACAGCTGCAGAACAAGATCAGGGCGATGCAGGTGCTCTCCGCCCGGCTGCAGGCCATGGCCGAGGAGCAGGCGCTGGCCGAGGCGTCCGCCGACCGTGCCAGCCAGATCCGCACCGTCGACCGCAGCGAACGCATCCGCACCTACAACTTCCCCGAGAACCGGATCACCGATCACCGGATCGGGTTCAAGGCCCACAACCTCGACCAGGTGCTCGACGGCGACCTCGATCCGCTGTTCGATGCCCTCGCCGCCGCCGACAAGCAGTCCCGGCTGCAGAAGGCATGATGCACACGGTGACGGTGCTGCGGCGAGCCATTGACGACGCGACCGCCATCCTCGCCGACGCCGGCGTCACCTCACCACGAGGCGACGCCGAGGAGCTCGCCGCGCACGTCCTGGGAACCGCCCGCGGTCGCCTGCCGCTGATCGACGCGCTCACCGGCGATTTCGCGGAGCGCTACGGCCAGCTGATTGCCGCCCGAGCCGGCCGGCTCCCGTTACAACATCTCATCGGGACCGCCTCCTTCGGCGCGGTGACATTGGAGGTGGGTCCCGGTGTGTTCATTCCCCGTCCGGAAACCGAGGCGCTCCTCGACTGGGCGGTGCGCCAGCAGCTGGACCCACGTCCGGTGATCGTCGATCTGTGCACCGGCTCCGGCGCGCTGGCCGTCGCGCTGGCCCGGCACCGGCCCGCGGCGCGCGTCATCGCCGTCGACAACTCCGCCGACGCGTTGCACTACGCGCGACGCAACACCGCGGGAACCGCCGTCGACGTCCGCTGCGGCGACGTCACCGATCCGACGTTGTTCGCCGACCTGGACGAAAACGTTGACCTAATCGTCGCCAACCCGCCGTATCTGCCTGACGACGCGGACGTGGAACCCGAAGTGGCCGAACATGATCCGCCGGCGGCGCTGTTCGGCGGCCCGGACGGCATGGCCTTCATCGCACCGATCGTCGGGTTGGCCGCCCAGTGGCTGAAGCCCGGCGGTCTGCTCGCCGTCGAACACGAGGACACCGCGTCCGACGCCACAAAAGCGTTGCTGCACGCCGGATTCGACGAGATCGCCGGTCACCGCGACCTCGCCGGCCGACCCCGGTTCGTGACCGCCAGGCGGAAGACAGCCGGATGATGTTCGACTGCTCGGATCCCGAACAACGCGCCGCGGGCATCGCTTCGGCGATCAGCGCGGTGAAGGACGGCCGCCTGATCGTGCTGCCCACCGACACCGTGTACGGTATCGGGGCGGACGCATTCGACGCGGCGGCGGTCGCCGCACTGCTCGCGGCCAAGGGCCGCGGCCGCGACATGCCCGTGCCGGTACTGGTCGGTTCCTGGCACACCATCGACGGGCTGGCGCTGTCGGTGCCGCACACCACCCGCGAACTGGTGCGCGCGTTCTGGCCCGGGGCGCTGAGCCTCGTTGTGCGGCAAGCGCCTTCGTTGCAGTGGGATCTGGGTGACGCGCGCGGCACCGTGATGTTGCGGATGCCGCTGCACCCGGTGGCGATCGAGGTGCTGCGGGCGGTCGGCCCGATGGCGGTGTCCAGCGCCAACCTCTCCGGCCAGCCCCCCGCCATCACCGCCGCCGACGCCCACCAACAGCTCGGCAACCTGGTCGAGGTCTACCTCGACGCCGGCCCGTCGCAGCGGCAGGCCGCGTCCACCATCGTCGACCTGACCGCCGAAACGCCGCGCATCCTGCGCACCGGCCCGATCGGCGCCGACGACATCGCACAAGTGCTCGGCACCGACGCGGCCACGCTCACGCAGTGATCTCAGCTTGGTGCAGTACGGTTCACCGGTGATGTCGCGGGATGATGTCGCGCTCATCGCGCTCCGGCAAGCCCACAACCTCGTGGCACTGTCAGATCGCGGCACCGGAGTGCCGCTGCGCGAACTGGCGTTGGTCGGCCTGGCCGCCGCGATCATCACCTACTTCTGCACCGGCTGGGTGCGGGTCCTCGCCATGCGGCTGGGCGCCGTCGCCTACCCGCGCGAACGCGACGTCCACATCCGGCCCACACCCCGGATGGGCGGACTGGCAATGTACATCGGCGTGCTGGCCGCCGTGTTGCTGGCATCGGAACTGCCCGCGCTCACCCGGGGCTTCGTCTACTCGTCCGGCATGCCCGCGGTGCTCGTCGCCGGCGCGCTGATCATGGGCATCGGCCTGATCGACGACCGCTGGGGCCTTGACGCGCTGACCAAGTTCGCCGGGCAGATCACCGCGGCCAGCGTGCTGGTCACGATGGGCGTGGCCTGGAGCGTGCTGTACATTCCGATCGGCGGGGTCGGCACCATCGTGCTCGACCAGGCGTCGTCGATCCTGCTGACGCTGGCGCTGACCGTGGCGATCGTCAACGCCATGAACTTCGTCGACGGGCTTGACGGGCTCGCGGCCGGGCTGGGCATGATCACCGCGTCGGCCATCTGCGTCTTCTCCATCGGTTTGCTGCACGACCACGGAGGCGACGTGCTGTTCTACCCGCCGGCGATCATCTCGGTGGTGCTCGCGGGCGCATGCCTGGGGTTTCTGCCGCACAACTTCTACCGCGCCCGCATCTTCATGGGCGACTCCGGCTCGATGCTGATCGGGTTGATGCTGGCCGCGGCGTCGACGACGGCTGCGGGGCCGATCTCGCAGAACGCCTACGGCGCACGCGATGTGTTCGCTCTGCTGTCGCCGTTCCTGCTGGTCGTCGCGGTCATGTTCGTGCCGATGCTCGACCTGCTGCTGGCGATCGTGCGGCGCACCCGCGCGGGCAAAAGCGCCTTCAGCCCGGACAAGATGCATCTGCACCATCGACTGCTGGAGATCGGCCACTCGCACCGCCGCGTGGTGCTACTGATCTACCTGTGGGTGTCCATCGTGGCGTTCGGCACCGCCAGCACGATTTTCTTCGACCCCCGTTACGCAGGCGGGGTCATGCTCGCTGCCATCGTGGTGGCGATCGTGGTGACCGTGATCCCGCTGCTGCGGCGTCGCGAGGAGCTGTACGACGACAGGTAGTAGGTGTCGGTTTAGGGCCATCTACCATGTGGTACGGTGCTGGTAGAACCCGAAAGAAGCACCGCGGGTTGCCGGCCCCCGGCTCATCGGACGCGCATTCGACGAGACGATTTACGACCGACATAGGGAGATGCTCCTTGGGTGATTCCTCGCCTCTTTTCTGGGCGCCGATCGCCCTCCGATACGCTCGGCGGGCCGCCCAGCGATCAACTAGCCATTTCCCAGCAACGCGGGATTGAGGTATCGACGTGACGACGCCAGCGCAGGACGCGCCGTTGGTGTTTCCCTCCGTTGCGTTCCGGCCGATTCGGCTGCTTTTCATCTGCCTCGCGCTGACCGCCGCCACAGTCGTAGCCGCTGCCCTGATGGGTCACGTGATGGTCGGTGTGTTCTTCGGAGCCGGACTGGGTCTCGG
>Ga0335076_10007421_pt1 | contig 11042 bp, 9 predicted proteins | sample Lox_Sample_25_FD_206717 | JGI IMG/M metagenome (GOLD analysis project Ga0335076, IMG submission 206717) | Soil microbial communities from Loxahatchee National Wildlife Refuge, Florida, United States - Lox_Sample_2.5 | ecosystem: Environmental > Terrestrial > Soil > Wetlands | place: USA: Florida...
AGAGCGAAGCGACGTAGTCGCCATAGCCGTTGAAGATCTGGGTCGGCACGGTCCCGTCAGCACCCAGCGGCCGCTCGTCGGCCTGGCTCCAGCGGGGGTGCGCCACCGCCGGATTGACGTTGGCCCAGAAGCCGTACTCGCTGGACTGCAGCGCCTGCCAGAAATTCATCGGCTGCTGGTCGGTGAAGGTGATCTTCACGATGCCCTTTGCCGACTTGAAGCCGTATTTCCACGGCGTCACCAGGCGCAGGGGCGCGCCGTCCTGCTTCGGCACCGGCTTGCCGTACATGCCGGTCACCATGAAGGCGAGCTCGTTGGTCGCTTCCGCCATGGTCAGTCCCTCGACATAGGGCCAGGGATACCAGGACTGTCCGAAGCCCGGCGCCACGTCCGGGTTGTTGAAGCTCTCGAAGCGCACGAACTTCGCGCCGGAGAGGGGCTTCGCCAGGTCGACCAGCGCCTTCAGCGCAAAGCCGCTCCACGGCACCGCCATCGACCAGGCCTCGACGCAGCGATGGCGATAGAGCCGCTCCTCGAGCGGCATCTGCTTCATGAGCGTGTCGATGTCGATGGTCTGCGCCTTCTCGACCATGCCGTCGAGGGTGACGGTCCAGGGCCGGATCGGCAGTGCCTGGGCGAGCTCGGCCACGTCCTTCGAGGTGTCGAACTCATAGTAGTTGTTGTAGTGGGTCGAAAGCTGCTCCGGCGTCACGTCGCGGTCCAGCTTGTACTTGTCGTTGCGCTTCATCGGATAGAGGCCGGCCGAGGGATCCGCCGCGTCGTCGGCGCGCGCGAGGCGGGCGACTGCCAGCGGCGTCGCCGCGGCGATCCCGGCCGCCGCCAGGACCTGCCGCCGGCGCAGATAGACGCCTTCCGGCGTGGCGGCGCTTTCCGGCAATTCCCAGCCGCGCTTCACCTTGATGAACATGGGGTCTCTCCTCGTTCGCATTCCTGGGCGCTTTCGAGGATAGTACGCCCGGAACGGCGCGGCGGTTACTGCCCGGAAATCACGAGGCGGTGACCGCCGCGGCGGCCATTTCAGGCCAGCAGGCTCCTGAGCATCCAGGCGTTCTTCTCGTGGACCTGCATGCGCTGGGTCAGGAGATCGGCGGTGGGCTCGTCGGCCGCCTTCTCCGCCGCCGGGAACACCTTGCGCGCGGTGCGGACGACGGCCTCCTGGCCCTCGACCAGCTGGCGGATCATCTCTTCCGCCTTGGGCTGACCGTTGGCCTCCTTGATCGAGGAGAGCTTGGCATAGGCGGAATAGGAGCCCGGCGCCGGATAGCCGAGGGCGCGGATCCGCTCGGCGATGAGATCTACCGCCAGCGCCAGCTCGGTGTACTGCCCCTCGAACATGAGATGCAGCGTGTTGAACATCGGCCCTTCGACGTTCCAATGGAAATTGTGGGTCTTCAGGTAGAGCGTGTAGGTGTCCGCCAGCAGATGGCTGAGCCCGTCCGCGATCGCCTTCCGGTCCTTCGGCTTGATGCCGATGTCGATGGCCATGTTCGGTATCCCTTGGTTGATGATCCACAGGGCTAATCTGGCAAACCCCATCGGATGATCAAGGGAAACGGCGTCGCAGGTCGGCGGATAATCCCGAACGCTCCGATCGAGCGGGTCGATCGTCAGATCTCCCGCGCCAGCAGCTCTTCTTCGAACGGGAAGCTGGTGAGGAGCTCGCAGCCGGTCTCGGTCACCAAGACCTGTTGTTCCAGCTTCACACCCTCGTCGCCGCCGACCTCGCCGATATAGCTCTCGACACACAAGGTCATGCCGGGCTCGACCAGCCCGTCATAGCCGCCGCTCTCGAGATCTTCGAGATAGACGATCTGCGGGTATTCGTCGGCGAGGCCGACTCCGTGATAGACCACGCAATATCGATTCTCGAGGCAGCGCGCCGGCAGCTGGAAGGAGCGTTCGACCAGCTCCATGGACGTAAGGCCGGGTTTCAGGACATCGAGGTTGTGGTGGATCTGGTCGAAGGCCAGGCGATAAAGCTCGCGCTGCTTCGGCGTGGGCTTGCCGGGGCCGCAGAAATAGGTGCGGGAGAGATCGGCGCAATAGCCATAGGGGCCGATCAGATCGGTGTCGAAGCTCACGAGCTCGCCCGGGCGGATGATGCGGTCGCTCGATTCCGCGAACCAGGGGTTGGTGCGACCGCCGGAGGCGAGGAGGCGGGTCTCGATCCACTCACCGCCCATGGCGATGTTGGTCTCGTGCAGCAGCGCCCAGAGCTGGTTCTCGGTGATGCCGGGCTCCAGCGCATCGCGCATCCGCGCCATGCCGGTCTCGCAGACCGCGAGCGAGACGCCCATCAGCGCGATCTCGTCGGGCGATTTCAAGCGCCGTGCGAACTCCATGACGCCCTCGCCCTCATGGGGCTCGATGCCGAGCTTCTGCAAAGCCTGCGCGCCCGCAAGGTCGCAATGGTCGAGGGCGAGCCGCTTGTTGCCGCCGCCATGGGCGCGGACCAGGTCGGCGATCTCCGCCGCCCATTGCCCGGCGCGCTTCTCCACCAGCGGCCCCGCGGCATAGAAGTACCAGGCCCTGGCCGGCCGGATCTCGGCAATCGATTCCAGCCCTGCCGAGAGATGGGCGCAGCCGTGGAACTCGAAGAGCACGACCGGCCCTTCGGTCGGCACGAAGGCGTAGCGCCCGGCGTTGTGCAGGGTCCAGACCGCCATGTTCCGGCTGCCGGTCGCGTAGCGGATGTTGATCGGGTCGAAGAGCAGGATGCCGGCGAAGTCCTGGCGCCGGAGCTCGGCGCGCACGCGATCGAGGCGATAGGTGCGCAGCCGCTTCATATCGACCTGCGCCTCGGAGTCGATGAGATCGACCGGCGGCGTCCGCCGCGTCCGGGCGAAGGGATAGGCGCTGCCCGGCCTCGATCCGCGCGTTGAATCCGGCGGCATGGTTCTGTCTCCCCTGACGACGGCTTCAGCTTGCCATGCCGCCCGGGCCTGTCCAGAGTGGAAAACTCATAAGGGGAGCGCGATCCGTGGCCGAGTTCTTCGATCCGCCGGGCGTCTGGCAGCCGTTCGGCCCGTTCTCGCTGGCGGCGGTGCAGGGCGACGGCCGTATCGTGCACCTCAAGGGACAGGTTGCACTGGATCAATCCGGGAAAGTTGTCGGCGCCGGCGACATGCGCGCCCAGTTGCGGCAGGTGTTGGAGAACATCCGCGCGGTGCTCGCGTCGTTCGGCGGGGAAATGCGCGATGTCATCGCTCTCACGCAATACACCACCGACATCGCCGCCTTCATGCGGGCCGGCGATATCCGCCGCGACTATCTCCAACCGCCCTATCCGGTGACGACGACGGTCGAGGTCGCGGCGCTCTACGACCCGGCGCTCCTGGTCGAGATCGCCGCGGCGGCGGAGATCCCGCGGGAGAGATTCAGGCGACCCTAATCACTTCTCGTCATGGTCGGCGCAGGCCGACCATCCACGAGTTTTCTATCGTGCGATGGATGCAAACTCATGGATGGTACGCCTTCGCGTACCATGACGAGCCTACAGAAGGCTCGTCACTTCAGCGCCTGGCAGGCGCGGATGATGCGGGTGCAGGCTTCCTTCAGCGCCTCGGTGGAGGTCGCATAGGAGATGCGGAAATAGGGCGAGAGGCCGAAGGCCGAGCCCTGCACCGCGGCGACGCCTTCCGCTTCCAGGAGATAGGTCACGAAGTCGTCATCCGTCGCGATCTTCTTGCCCTGGGGCGTGGTCTTGCCGATGGCGCCGGCGCAGGAGGGATAGACGTAGAAGGCGCCTTCCGGCGTGTGGCAATGGAGCCCCGGCGCCTTGTTCAGCATTTCCACGACCATGTCGCGACGTTGCTTGAAGACGGCGTTGTTCTTCTCGATGAAGTCCTGTTGGCCGTTCAAGGCCTCGACCGCCGCCGCCTGGGAGATGGAGGAGGGGTTGGAGGTCGATTGCGACTGCATCTTGGCAATCGCCTTGATCAGCGGCGCCGGACCACCGGCATAGCCGATGCGCCAGCCGGTCATGCAATAGGCCTTGGAGACGCCGTTCATGGTCAGCGTCCGGTCGTAGAGCTTCGGCTCGACCTGGGCGATGGTCGCGAACTTGAAGCCGTCATAGAGCAGGTGCTCGTACATGTCGTCGGTCAGGATATGCACCTGCGGGTGCTTCAGCAGCACCTCGGCGAGCTTCTTCAAGTCGTCCGCCGTATACGCGGCGCCGGTCGGATTCGAGGGTGAGTTCAGGATCAGCCACTTGGTCTTAGGCGTGATCGCCGCCTCCAGCGCCTCCGCCGTCAGCTTGAAACGCTGGTTCTCGCCGCAATGGACGATCACCGGCTTGCCGTCGGCCAGCAGCACGATGTCCGGATAGGAGACCCAATAGGGCGCCGGGATGATGACCTCGTCGCCGGCATTGAGGGTCGCGACCAGGGCGTTGAACAGCACCTGCTTGCCGCCGGTGCCGACGGTGATCTGGTCGAGCTTGTAGTCGAGGCCGTTCTCGCGCTTGAACTTGGCGATGATCGCCTTCTTCAGCGCGTCGGTGCCGTCCACATTGGTGTACTTGGTGTCGCCGGCGCGGATCGCCTTGATCGCGGCTTCCTTGATGTTGTCCGGCGTGTCGAAATCCGGCTCGCCGGCGCCGAGGCCGATCACGTCGCGGCCCGCCTCTTTCAGCTGCCGCGCCTTCATGGTGACGGCGATGGTGGGCGACGGCTTGATCCGGTCCAGACGTTCGGCGAGGAAGGCCATGATTCGCTCTGCAATTTCAGGGTTGGCAAGCGGCGGCGACCATAGCGCCGGAGCGCCCCCGGTGCAATGTGCCATCGCCGCGATTTTCGCGGAAATGCCAGGAAAACTGCGGTTCCGGCGTCACAGTGTCGGCGTACAAATTGTCTCCGGACAATCTCGTGTCGGACAGGTATCCGGCCTTGAGCCGGCGCATCCGGCAGGCCAGGATCGGCTGAGAACGAGCCGGGCGAACCCGGCCGAACAGGGGGAAAGTCATGCCGCTGCAGATCATCGGTGCCGGCTTCGGCCGGACCGGGACCATGTCGACCCACACCGCGCTCAATCAGCTGGGGTTTCCCTGCTATCACATGTTCGAGGTGCTGCGGAATCCGCTGAACAAGACGCACCTGAAATTCTGGCGCAAGGTGGCCGATGCGCCGGCGGCGCCACGGCCGGATTGGGAAGAGGTGTTCGGCCGCTACACCGCCGCGGTCGACAATCCGGCCTGCTGCGTCTGGCGCGAGCTGATGCGCGCCTATCCCGACGCCAAGGTGCTGCTGACCTTGCACCCGAAGGGCGCCGACGCCTGGTATGAGAGTGTGCTGGAGACGATCTATTTCTCCGAGAGCGCCTGGCAGTTCAAGGTGCTGAAAGCGGTGACCCCGTTCGGCCGTGTCTTCGGCGCCATGTCGCACAAGCTGATCTGGCAGTTCCTGCACGAAGGCACCATGCCGGACCGCGCCAAGGCGACCGCCTTCTACAACCGCCACATCGAGGACGTGAGGAAGGCGGTGCCGCCGGAAAAGCTGCTGATCTTCTCGGCCGACCAGGGCTGGCGCCCGCTCTGCGACTTCCTCGGCGTCGCCGTGCCGAACGCACCCTTCCCGAATATCAACGACCGCGTCGAATTCCAGAAGATCAAGGCCGGCATGAATCGCGGGGCTTACGTGATTCTCGGCATCGGGGCGGTGGTTGCGTTGCTGATCTTGCTTGGGCTCATTTACCTGATGCAGTAGCCGGGTGGAGTGCCGTCACTCGACGAAGTAATCCGCGTGCAGCGGCTTCAGGCGCGCGATCGCGTGATCCACCGACTTCAGGTGCAGCCGCATCGCCGCCGCCGCGGCCTTGGGGTCGCGCTTCTCCAGCGCCTCGACGATCTTGCGGTGTTCCTCGATGATCTCCGCCATGTGCGCGGGGACGCGGTTCGCCATATGGCCGATCCGGTCCCAGAGCATCTTCACGCCCTGCACCGTGGTCCAGACGCCGTCGAGCCGCGCCGCGCGGGCGATCACGCGGTGGAAGTCCTCGTTGTCGAGATAGAAGCTCCAGCCGTCGCCGGCCTTGGCGTGCTGGCGCTGCAGCTCCAGGTTCGCCTGCAGCTCCGCGGTGTCCCGGTCCTGCCAGTGCCGGGCCGCTTCCTCGATCAGCGCCACTTCCAGGGCCGAGCGCGCGAATTGCGCCTCGCGCACGTTCTTCAGCTTGATCGGCGCCACGAAGGTGCCGCGCTGGGGGAAGATGTCGATGAGGCCGTCCTCGGCGAGGCGGGTAATGGCGATCCGGACCGGCGAGCGCGACACGCCGAACATCTCGGCGAGACGGTTCTCGCTGATCGCCTCGTTGGGCTGCAGGCGGCAGGTGATGATCGCCGCCCGCAGCGCCCGATAGACCTGCTCTGCCGCCGGCAGCCGGCGATCGACCGCGAAGTCGGTCGCAAGCGGATCTTTCAGCTGTTGAGGAGCGGGCTTCGCCATCTCGTCTCTCGAAACCGACGCGGTTGACCCGCGCCGAACTTGTATACTAGCATCTCACCGAGCCGCGCGAATGACAAGCGCCGCCGAGATGAACCCCGGGAGGACCCATGACGAACGCACTTCTGAGATTCGCATTGCCCGCCGTCGCCGCCACCCTGATTTCCGGCGCGGCCGCCGCCGATTCCGGCACCAAGGTCGCCCTGGTTCCGGGTGGTCCGCATCCCTATTTCGCGGCCTGGGAGCAGGCCGGCAAGGACGCGGTCAAGGATTTCGGCCTCGGCGCTGCCGATTATCGCGTGCCGCAGAAATGGGAGCTCGCGACCCAGAGTCAGCTGCTGGAGAGCCTGCTGAGCCAGGGCTACAACTCCTTCCTGATCTTCCCCGGCGACGCGGTCGGCACGACGCCGGTCGTGCAGGAGATCGTCGATAACGGCGGCCAGGCTCTGGCATTGGCCGGCTGCCTCAAGGATCCGACGCCGGCCCTGTTCTGCATGGGCACCGACGTCGGCCGCTCCGCCTATCTCGGCACCAAGGAGCTGATCAAGGCGATGGGCGGCAAGGGCCGGATCGCGCATTTCACCGGCTTCCTGGTCGATCCCAACACTCAGCTCCGCATCGACGCGGTGCAGAAGGCGGCGGACGAGACCAACGGCGCCGTCAAGGTCGTGCAGGTGATCGCCGACATCGACGCGCCGCAGCCGGCCGAGGAGAAGATCAACGCCTATCTCGCGGCGCACGGTTCCGAGGTCGACGGCATCGTCACCACGGCCTGGGTGCCGGCGGTGACGGCGGCGAACGCGCTCCGCAAGATCGGCGACAAGCGCATCAAGATGGTCGGCATCGACCATGACCAGGTGGTGCTGCAGGCGATCAAGGACGGCTTCGTCAACGGCACCATGCTGCAGAACCCCTATGGCCAGGGCTATGTCGGCTCCTACGTGCTCGACAAGCTGCGCTCCGGCTGCACCTTGAAGGCCGACGCGCCCTGGAAGTCGAATGCGCTCACCAAGAAGTTCGTCGATTCCGGCACGGTCTTCGTCGATGCCTCTGAGGTCGACACCTATGTCGATGCCATGCGCGGCATCACCAAGACCTTGAAGGCCGATTTCGACAAGGACTTCCTGAGCTGCAAGTAGCCTGGGCTTGACGCCGACCGCCGGCAGCGCGCGCAATCGCTGCCGGCGGATGCATTTCAAACGGGTTCCATGATGGCTGCCGCGGCCGAGACGCCGGAAGCCGCCGCGACCGGCGGGCCGACCTCGATCCAGAAGCTGCTGTTCAGCAACGAGTTCGGGCTCGTGGTGCTGGTCCTGCTCGCTTTCCTCGTCTTCGGCGGCATGCTGCCCGGCTATACCTCGCCCTTCAGCCTGTTCGCCATGGGCCGGCAGATCGGCATCGACACCATGATCGGCCTCGCCATGATGGCGGTGATCGTCACCGGCGGCCTCGACCTCTCGGTCGGCGCCATCGGCGTCTCATCGGCCATGGCCTTCGGCTGGCTGGTGGAGCATCAGGGCCTGCCGCTGGCGCTGGCGATTCCGGGCGCCCTCGTCTTCGGCGGCCTCCTCGGCGCGATCAACGGCTATGCCGTGGTCAGGAGCGGTGTCCACAGTTTCATCATCACGCTTGCCAGCATGAGCATCTTCTTCGGTGTCATGATCTTTCTCACCAAGGCGGAGGCTTTTCGCGGCCTGCCGCCGGAGGTCGCTGCCTTCGGCCGCCTGCGTCTCGCAACCGGCACCTCGGTGCTGCTGGCAGTCTCGCTCGCGACCTGCATCGCGCTCTCGGTCTTCTACCGCTTCACGATCTTGGGCCGGCGCATGCTGGCCGCCGGCGCCAATGCCCGGGCCGCCGAAGTCTCCGGTGTGCGCACCGGCCGCGTCTTCGTCGCCTGCCACGCCCTGACCGGCGCGCTCGCGGCCGCCGCGGGACTGATGCTGACGGCACGCACCGGCGCCGCGGTGCCCAGCATGGCCGGCCAGCTCGGCCAGGACTGGCTGCTGCCCGCCTTCCTCGCGCCGGTGCTCGGCGGCACCCTGCTCTCCGGCGGGCGGGTCGCCGTCGTGGGCACTCTGCTCGGCGCTGCCTTCGTCAACGTCATCACCAGCGGCCTGCTGCAGCTCCGGATCGGCGAGTTCTGGATCCAGGCCTGCCTCGGCCTGATGCTGCTGGCGGCGGTGCTGGCGGATCGCGGGCGGCATCTCATTCTCCGGCGCCGCGGGTTGATCTGATGGGCAACCGCTTCACCCGCGCCTTCGACAACGACTGGATCGGTCCGGCGCTGGTCAGCCTGATCGCCGTCGTGGTGATCTCGATCTTCCAGCCGAGTTTCCTTTCCTCCTTCAACATCCTGGTCCTCTTGTCGGCGATCGCGGTCAACATGTTGATCGCCCTCGGCCAGCTGGTGATCATCGCGGTCGGGCAGATGAATCTCGCTTTGGGCTCGATCGGCGGCCTCGTTGCCATCAGCTTTGCCGCCATGATGGAGCTCTGGCACCTGCCGGCGCCGGTCGCGGTGCTCGGCGGCCTTGCGATCGGCGTCGCCGCCGGCGCGGCGAGCGGATTCGTCATTGCCCGCACCGGCATCTCCGCCTTCATCATCACTTTGGCCGGCCTGCAGATCTTCAAGGGCATCAATCTCGGCATCACCGAGGCGCAGCCCTTCTACGGCATCCCCCAGGTGGTGAAGGACTTCGGCAACCTCGCCATGGCGGGACCGATCCCCTGGCTGGTGCTGCCGATGGTTCTCGCTGCGCTCGGCATGTGGGCGCTGTTCAACCGCCTCAGGATCGGCCGTTTCATCCTGGCGATCGGCGGCAACCGCAATGCCGCCGAGCTCTCCGGCATCGACCTCAACGCGACGGTGATCTGGGCCCATGCGCTCTCCGGCCTCCTGGCGGCGATCGCCGGCATGATGCTGGTGGCACGGCTGCAGATCGGCCATCCCGCCATCGGCGAGGACTGGCTGATCTCCTCCTTCGCGGCGCCGGTGATCGGCGGCGCGGTCCTTTCCGGCGGCCATGTCAGCGTCGCCGGCACCTTCTTCGGCGTCGTGATCATCGCCATCATCACCCAGGCGCTGGTGCTCTTCGCCATCGACCCCTTCGTCGTGCAGATCGTCTTGGGCGGCCTCATCCTCTGGGCGGTCGGCATCAATCGCCTGCGCGAAGTCCGGGTCGCGAGAGCGCGCGCATGACCGCCGCGCTCGAGATCATCGGGGCGTCGAAATCCTTCCCCGGCGTCCGGGCGCTGGACGACGTTTCGCTGACGCTGCAGCCGGGCTCGATCCACGCTTTGCTCGGCGAGAACGGCGCCGGCAAGTCGACCCTGATCAAGATCGTCACCGGCCTGCACCAGCCGGATGGCGGCGAGGTCCGGGTCAACGGCGAGGCCGTGCATTTCGCCAATCCGCGCCAGGCGGTGGCCGGAGGCATCGGCGCTGTGCACCAGGAGCGCAACCTGGTGACGCGGTTCTCCACCGGTGAGAACATCATGCTGGAGCGGCTGGGTGCCTATTCGCTCTCGGTCATCGACTACGGCAAGGTCCATGCCGAGGCCGCGAAATGGCTGAAGCTGCTGGACCTCGATATCGATCCCAGGACGCCGGTCACGCGACTCTCGGTCGCGCAGATGCAGCTGGTGGAGATCGGCAAGGCCTTGGCGCTGCAGACCCGAGTGCTGCTGCTCGACGAGCCCACCGCATCTCTCACGCCGAACGAATCCCAGGTGCTGTTCCGCATCCTCAGGCGCCTCCGCGACGACGGCGTCGCCATCGTCTTCGTCAGCCACAAGCTCGAGGAGGTGTTCGACCTCTGCGACACCGTGACGGTGCTGCGCGACGGCCGCAACGCCTGCGTCGGCCTGCCGCTCAAGGGGCTGGAGCGCCAGGACGTGGTGAAGATGATGATCGGCCGCGCCGAGCGCATCGCCAAGCGCGCGCCGCGGCCGCGCGCTACGACCGCGCCCTATCTCGAATTGAAGGGCTTCGGCTCGGCGGCCGGGCATCGCGACATCTCGCTCGGCGTCCGGCCCGGCGAGATCCTCGGCCTCTACGGGCTGGTCGGCGCGGGGCGCAGCGAGCTGGCGAAGGCCGTGCTCGGCCTCATCCGCCGCACGTCGGGCGAGGTGCTGGTCGAAGGCCGGCCGGCGGCGATCGGCTCGCCGGCCGATGCGCTCCACAAGTACGGAATCGGCTATGTCAGCGAGGATCGGAAGCAGGAAGGGCTGATCCTGCTGCATTCGGTGCTGGGCAATGCCGGGATCACGGTCTGGCGGCGGCTCGCGAACGCACTCGGCTTCCTGCGCGACCGCACTATCGCCGACCGCACCGGTCCGGTGCTGCGTCGGCTGGAAGTGAAGACGCCGTCGCTCCAGCAGACCATCGGCAATCTTTCCGGCGGCAATCAGCAGAAGGTCTCGGTAGCGAAATGGATCGCGGCCGGCGTGAAGCTCCTCATCATCGACGAGCCGACGGTCGGCATCGACATCAAGACCAAGGCCTATCTGCACGACCTCATCCATGAGCTCGCCGAGCAGGGCACGGCGATCCTTCTCATCACCTCCGACATGCCGGAGATGGTG
>Ga0335076_10007422_pt1 | contig 11041 bp, 7 predicted proteins | sample Lox_Sample_25_FD_206717 | JGI IMG/M metagenome (GOLD analysis project Ga0335076, IMG submission 206717) | Soil microbial communities from Loxahatchee National Wildlife Refuge, Florida, United States - Lox_Sample_2.5 | ecosystem: Environmental > Terrestrial > Soil > Wetlands | place: USA: Florida...
AGCCCCGCGGCGTCGAGATCGACGAGCGCGAGATCCGCGCCGAGCTCGGCGAAGCGGTGGGCCATCGCGGCGCCGAGCCCGCGTCCCGCGCCGGTGATCAACACGGTCTTGCCTTCGATCTGCATAGCCCAACCTTCTCGGACGTTAGTGGTTCGCGCCGCGGGCCGCGAAGCCCGGCCGGCCGTTCTGCGCTATGCTCACCGATCCGGTTCCAAGGCACCAGCCGCGTTTTTCCCCGTGGCCGTATCGAGACTTCCGCGAAGTGCGCCGGCTATACGGCCACCACGACTAGCCCTCGATCGGACCCGCAATCGCAGCGCCGCCCGGTTCGAGAGCGATCTCGTGCGTGAATAGCTCGCGATGATCCGTCAGATGAGACGCGCAGACGAGCTGCGTGCCGTGCGCGATCGTCGCGGCGAGCGCGCGGTTGAGCGCTGCCGAGGCGTCTGCGTCGAGGCCCTCCCACGGTTCGTCGAGCAGCAGCAGCCGCGGCCGGTTCACGAGAGCGCGCGCGATGAGCGCGCGCCGGGCTTGGCCGTAGGAAAGCGTCGTGAGCGGCCGCGCGGCAAGCGCGGCGAGCGCGAACTCTTCCAGGAGCTCGTCGACGCGCTCGTTCTCGCGCGCGGTCGGCGCACGCGTGAGACCGTAGCTCGAATCGAAGCCGGACGCGACGCACTCGCGCACCGTCGTGGGATAGCGATAGGCGGCCTGCAGCTCGGGCGAAACCCAGGCGACTTGCCGGCGTAGCGTCCAGACGCTGCGTGGCAGCCCAAGCGCGGGCCATCGGATTGCGCCGCCCATCGCGGGGCGAAGCTGTCCGTGCAGCATGCGCAGCAGCGTGCTCTTGCCGGAGCCGTTGGCTCCCGTCACGAGCCACTGTTGCTCGGGCTCGATTACCCAATCGAGCTCTCGGAGCACGCGGCGCGAGCCGAGCCACACGCTCGCATTCTCGACCTCGACGAGCGGCAGCGTGTCGTCTCGCCCGCTGGCCGGCGCTCCAGGGACGTGCTCCGCGCCCGGCGTCAGCGCAAGCGCCGGCTCGGCCGCCGCGCCGGCCGGCGCGCCGCGCCGCGCGCGTCGCTCGTGCGCGCCGTGCGCGAGCTGCGAGCGCATCCCGCTCGAGGCGATCCGGCCGTGCTCGAGACGCACGACTCGGTCGATCACCGCAGGCAGGTCGGCCTCGGCGTGCGCCGCGCAGACGAGCGCGACGCGCTCCGGCACGCGCTCGAGCAGCGCGCCGAGCTCTGCTCGGGCGGCGCGATCGAGGCCGCTCGCCGGCTCGTCGAGTAGCAACACGCTCGGGGCGAACGCGACGCCGCGGGCGATCAACACGCGGCGCTGCTCGCCGCGCGACAGCTCGAGAAACCGCCGCGGCGCCAGGAGCGTCACGCCGAGCTCGCCCATCGTCCCCAGCGCGAGCTTGCGCTCGGGCGCCGCGGGGTGCCGGCGAGGAACGTCGGTCCGATAGACTCCAGAGAGCACGACGTCGAGCGCGGTGAAGTTCCAGCCCAAGCGTGCGTACCGGTCCTGCAGCTCGTGGCTCACGACGACGATCTCGCGGCGCGCCGCGACCGCGTCGCGCTCGGCGCCGCGGCCGAAATCGTAGCGTCGCTCGCCTCGCTCCGGCGCGGGCCAGACGGTTCCGGCGATGAGACCGAGAAACGTCGTCTTGCCGCTGCCGTTCGCGCCGACGATGCCCCAGCGCTCCCCGCGCTCGAGCCGCCATGTGACGCCGCGCAGCACCGGCGCGCCGGAGATGTCGACGTCGACTCGATCGAGGAGGACCAACGGTGCGGGATTCATGCGCTCGATCGGCTCGGTGTCACGCGGCGAGCGCGAGTTTACCTGAGCTAGACTAGTGGACGGGGCGAGGACCATGCAGAACGTGCTGCCGACCGCCGACGACGTCGTCGAAGCGCACCTGCGCATCCGCGACTGGATCGTCGAGACTCCCGTGCTCGAGTCGGAGGTGCTGAGCCGCCGCATCGGCACGCGCGTGGTGCTCAAGGCGGAGTGCTTGCAGCGCGGCGGCAGCTTCAAGATTCGCGGCGCGCTCAACCGGATTCTTCAGTTGAGCCACGACGAGCGCCGCGCGGGCGTCGTCGCATTCTCCTCGGGTAATCACGCGCAAGCCGTCGCGATCGCGGCTCGCTGGCTCGGGTGCCACGCCACGATCGTCATGCCTCGCGACGCGCCGCGCGCGAAGCTCGAGGGCACGCGCGCGCACGGAGCCGAGATCGTTCTGTACGACCGCGAGCGAGACGACCGCGAGGCGATCGCCGCGCGGCTGGCGGCGGAACGCGGAGCCGCGCTCGTTCCGCCGTTCGACCATGCGCACGTGATCGCGGGGCAGGGCACCGCCGCGCTCGAGCTCGGCCGCGTGCTCGCGCTGCGGCACGTCAAGCTCGATGCGCTCTACACGCCGTGCAGCGGCGGGGGCCTCGTCGCGGGCTCGGCGCTCGCGATCAAGTCCGTGTTCCCCGCCTGCGCGGTCTATGCCGTGGAGCCCGTGGGCTACACGAGGCTCGCCGACTCGCTGCGCGCGGGCGAGCGGCGCGTGCTGAGCGCGCACCCGCCGACGCTTTGCGACGGCCTGCGTGCCCCCGCGGCCGGCGCCATCACGTTCGCGATCAACCGTACGGGGCTTGCGGGCGCCGTCGCGGTGGACGACGACGCCGTGCTCGAGGCGATGGCGCTCGCGGCCGAGCACCTGAAGGTCGTCTTGGAGCCGTCGGGCGCCGCCGCGCTCGCGGCTTTGCTGCGTAGCCCGCCACAAGGTACTTGCGTCGGCGTGGTCCTTTCGGGCGGCAACGTCGACGCCGAAACGTTGTCGAAGGCCGTGACTCGCCACGCCAGAAACTGACCGCGCGTCGTAATGAGTCGAGTCGTCATGCCTTTCGCCGGCGAAGGGAAAGTGAGACAGCACCTGCGCGATGGACCATAATGCCGCGTCGCGAGCAGGGGAGGAGAGAGCGGGCACCGTATGCAGCTGCGCCAGATTGCACGGTTGGATGACTGGTATCGGTTCGAGCCGGGCACCTTGTTCATCACCGGGTTGCAAGCGCTGGTGCGGTTGCTGCTCGCGCAGAGCTACCGCGACCGGGCGACAGGCTTGCACACCGCGGGCTTCGTCTCGGGCTATCGCGGCTCGCCGCTCGGCGGGCTCGATCGGGAGCTCTGGCGCGCGGGCAAGTTTCTCGAGGCCGCCGACATTCGTTTCCAGCCCGGGCTAAACGAGGATCTTGCGGCCACTTCGATCTGGGGCTCACAGCAAACCAATCTCTTCTCGGGGGCGCGCTACGACGGCGTGTTCTCGCTCTGGTACGGCAAGGGGCCCGGCGTCGACCGCTCGGGCGACGCGCTCAAGCACGGCAACGCGGCCGGCACCTCGGCGCACGGCGGCGTGCTCGTCGTCGCGGGCGACGATCACACCTGCAAATCGTCTTCGCTGCCGCACCAGAGCGAATACAACTTCATCGACGCGCTGATCCCGGTGCTCAACCCGGCCGACGTGAGCGAGATCGTCGAGCTTGGGCTGTACGGCTTCGCGCTGTCGCGTTTCAGCGGCTGCTGGATCGGCCTCAAGGTCACGCAGGAGACCGCGGACGCGACGCAGTCGTTCGAGCTGTTGCCGCAAGAGATGCGGATCGTGACGCCGGTGTTCGACATGCCGCCGGGCGGCCTCAACATCCGCTGGCCCGATCCGCCGAACGATCAGGAGTACCGCCTCCAGCGGCACAAGCTGCGCGCGGCCCTCGCGTTCGCGCGCGCGAACGCGCTCAACCGCACGTTGATCGAAGGCCGCACGTCGCGGCTCGGCATCGTGACGACCGGCAAGGCTCATCTCGACACGCTCCAGGCGCTCGACGACCTCGGCATCGATCAGGCGCGTGCCGCGGAGATCGGCATCAAGCTGTTCAAGGTCGGGATGAGCTGGCCGCTCGAGCCCGAGACGATCCGCCGCTTCGCGGAAGGTCTCGAGGAAATCATCGTCGTCGAGGAGAAGCGCGGCGTCATCGAGAGTCAGCTCAAGGAGCAGCTCTACAACTGGCAGGCCCGCACGCGGCCGTTGATCGTCGGCAAACGCGACGAGCGCGGCGAGTGGCTGTTGCCGTCGAACGGCGAGCTCACGCCGGCGCTGATCGCCCGCGTGCTCGCGAAGCGCATGCTCCGGTTCTACTCGAGCTCCGACATCGAGGAGCGCGTGCGCTTCCTCGAGCAGCAAGAGACGCATCTCCCCGAGCTCACGACCGACGTCCGGCGCGAGCCGCACTTCTGCTCGGGCTGCCCGCACAACACGTCGACGCGCGTGCCGGAGGGCAGCCGCGCGGTCGGCGGCATCGGCTGCCACTACATGGCCGCCTGGATGGACCGGGGCACGGTCACGTACACGCAGATGGGCGGCGAGGGCGCGACCTGGATCGGCCAGGCGCCGTTCACCGACACGCAGCACGTCTTCCAGAACATCGGCGACGGGACCTACGCGCACTCGGGCGCGCTCGCGATCCGCGCGGCGGTCGCGGCGGGCGTGAACATGACCTACAAGATCCTGTTCAACGACGCGGTCGCGATGACGGGCGGCCAGCCTGTCGAGGGGCATCTCACGGTGGCCGGCGTCGCGCAGCAGCTGGCGGCCGAAGGCGTGCGGCCCGTGATGGTCGTGAGCGATCATCCGGAGAAATATGCGCGCTCGGCGCTGCCCGCCGGTGTGACCGTGCACGACCGCCGCTATCTCGACCGCTTGCAGCGCGAGCTTCGCGAGGTCAAGGGCGTCTCGGCGCTGATCTACGATCAGACTTGCGCCGCGGAGCTGCATCGCAAGCGCAGGCGCGGCACGATCGAGGCGCCCGACAAGCGCGTCGTGATCAACGAGCTCGTCTGCGAGGGTTGCGGCGACTGCAACGTCCAGTCGAACTGCCTGTCCGTGATGCCGCTCGAGACCGAGTTCGGCCGCAAACGCCGGATCAACCAGTCGTCGTGCAATCAGGACTTCAGCTGCCTCGAGGGCTTTTGCCCGAGCTTCGTCACGCTGCGCGGCGCGAAGCGCAACCCGCCGCGGCCGCTCGCGTCCGAGGTTCTGCCGAGCTTGCCGGAGCCGCCTCAAGCGGACAACGGCACGGTGCACAACATCCTGATCGCCGGCATCGGCGGCACGGGCGTCGTGACCGCGAGCGGCCTGCTCGGTCTCGCGGCGCATCTCGAAGGCAAGCACGTCGCGCAGCTCGATCAGACGGGCCTCGCGCAAAAGTACGGCGCCGTGCTGTCGCACGTCCGGATCTCGACGGACCGGAGCCGGCTGCACGGCATGCGAATCCCGGCCGGGCAGGTCGACCTCTTGCTCGGCGCGGATCTCATCGTCGCGGCCGGCCGCGAGCCTCTGTCGATGCTTTCCGCTAACCGTTCGGCCGTGATCGTCAACGTGCATGAGGAGCTGCCGCCGAGCTTCATCCGCGATCCAGACTTCGTCTTCCCCGGCAAGCGGATGCTCGACGCGCTGCGCACGGCGAGCCGCGCGAACGGCGTCGCGACGCTCGACGCGACCCGGCTCGCCTCCGATCTCCTCGGCGACAGCATCGGCGCGAACGTCCTCATGCTCGGCTTCGCGTTCCAACGCGGCCAGCTGCCCGTGTCGGGCGCCGCGCTCTATCGCGCGCTCGAGCTCTACGGCCGCAACGTCGAGGAGAACAAGCTCGCGTTCGACTGGGGCCGGTTCGCCGCCGAAAGCCCCGAGCAGGTCGAGCGGCTCGCGACTGCCCGAGAGGACGACGAGCAGCCGTCGAAGACCCCGGCCGAGGCGATCGCAAGGCGCGAAGCGTTCCTCGTGCAGTACCAGAACCGCGCCTACGCGGACCGGTACCGGAAGCTCGTCGATCGCGTCGCGGCGGCGGAGCAGCGTGTGCGCCCGGGCCGCCAAGAGCTCGTCGACGCCGTCGCGCGCAGCTACTTCGCGCTGCTCGCGTACAAGGACGAATACGAGGTCGCGCGCCTGCATACCGCGACCGATTTCCTCGCGAGCCTGCGCCGCAACTTCGGGGCCGGCGCGCGGCCCACGTTCCACTTCTCGCCGCCGCTGTTCGCCGGCACGGATCCCGCGACCGGGCGGCCGAAGAAGTACGAGCTCGGTGCTTGGGTGCTACCGGTGCTCCGCGTGCTCGCGAAGCTGAAGTTCCTGCGCGGCACCAAGCTGGACCCGTTCGGCTACGGCGCCGACCGCCGGCTCGAGCGCGCGTTGATCGTCCGCTACGAGCGACTTATCGAGCGAATCGTCGGCGAGCTCGACGACCGCCGGTACGAGCTCGCGCTCGAGCTTGCGCGCGGCCCGAGAGCCGTTCGCGGCTATGGTCCGATCAAGCGTGCAGCCGCGGCGCGCGCGGCCGAGCACGAGCAGCGGTTGCTGGAGACCTGGGAAGCGCCGCCTCTCTGCGCCGAAGCTCCGGCGCGCGCGAGCGCGGCCTAGCTAGCGGCGCTTTCGTCCCGACTCCGCTGCGGTTGCACAGCGGATGCAGCGATCGGCGAACGGATGCGCGACCAGCCGCGCCATCGGAATCGTCTCGCCGCAGTCGACGCAAATCCCGTACGTTTCGTTCTTGATCTGATCCAGCGCCTTGGCGATCTTGCTGATCTCGCTGCGCGCTTCGTTGCCGAGCGCGTCGACGACCTCGGCGTTCTCGAGCTCCTGCGCCTGCTCTTGAGAATCCGCACTGCGGCCGGCGGTGAGATTCTCCTTGAGACGCTCGAGCCGGCGCGTGAGCTCCGCTTGCTTCGAGAGCAGCTGGTCGTGGATCTGTGCGTACTGGCTCATCTCGGTCCCACCTTCATCGTCGGTCGCGATTACGCGGCCGCCGGCGTCTGCCGATTTGTTCGTTGCGGTTGGCGGCCCGCTGACACGCGGCACAACCGAGCTTGGACTTGCTGCCGCCGCGCGCGCCCGTCTAGGATCGTCCCCCCGGCGCGGCTCGCTCGCATTGTCCGCAAGCATAGCTCCGTTCTCCGCTCTGACCCAAGGGAAGGTGTGATGTCCGACTGCATGCATGAGAGATCGTTCCCGGGAAACGCCGGAAGACCATCCCTGGGGCTCGGCGCCGCACATCCGTCTGCGGCGACGCTCCCGGGAACGACCTCTCGTGCATGCACTCGGACATCACGAGCGTTATGAGGGTGCTAGCGGGGACGAGCGGGTTTTCGTACAAGGAGTGGGTCGGGGCGTTTTATCCCGAGAAGACGGCCGCGAAGGCGATGCTCGCGTACTACGCGACGCGGCTAGCCATCGTCGAGATCAACAACACGTTCTATCGGATGCCGAATGCGGAGGCGATCGGCGCGTGGCGCGCGCAAGTCCCGGAGTCGTTCCGCTTCGCGGTCAAAGCGCCGCGGCGCATCACGCACGTGAAGCGGCTCAAGGACTGTAAGGGCGAGCTCGACTTCCTGTTCACCGCGCTCGAGGCGCTGACGCCCTGCCTCGGCTCGGTTCTCTTTCAACTGCCGCCGTTCGCGAAGGTGGACGTCGCTGCGCTCTCGTCGTTCGTCGAGCATTTGCCGCCGGGCTGCCGCGCCGCCTTCGAGTTCCGGAACCCCACTTGGCTCACGGCCGACGTTTACGCGGTGCTGAAGTCGCGCAACCTCGCGCTGGTCCAAAGCGAGGTCGACGAACCGCTCGCAGCCGACCTGCCGTGGACCGCGGACTGGGCATACCTGCGCTTACGCCGCGTCGTCTATACCCCGGCCGACCTCGACGTGTGGCTCGCGCGCCTACGCGCGGCCAACCTCGCCGAGGCCCACGTCTTCTTCAAGCACGAAGACCAAGCGACCGGCCCGCTCCTCGCCGAGCAATTCCAGCACCTAGCCGCGAAGTAGAGCCGTCCACGCACGAGCGCGCGAAGCGACACCTGCTAATCGCGATCGCGGGTAAGCGCGCGGAACCGTGAGAAGTGACGGAGAGCGGCCTGCTCGTCGCCCGTCTGCTGGTAGAGTCGCGCGAGGTTGAAGTGCACGTCGGCCACTCGCGGATCGAGCCGCGCCGCCTCGACGTACTCCGCGATCGCCTCCTTCGTCGCGCCCCGATCCTCGAGCACGACGCCGAGATTGAAACGCGCGGTGGGATGGTTCGGGTCGAGCGCGAGGGCCTCGCGATAGAGCCGCTCCGCATCCTCGAGCGCCCGCGCCTGGTGGCGCAGCCGCCCGAGGTTGATCCGGGCCGCGACGTGATCGAAGTCGGTCTCGAGCACTCGGCGGTACGCGAGCTCCGCTTCGCCGTTGGCGCCGATCTCCTCGCTCTCGAGTGCGGCTTCGAACAGCTCGTCGGCGTTTCCGGCGGTGTGCAACGCGCGCTGCACCGAGTCGCGCGCGAGCGGCGCGACCTTCTCGCCGAGCTCGCGGACGTTGAAGTCGAACAGCGTCTGCTTCGATTCCGGCTCCCAGCTCGTGCTGTTGTCGCGCACGATCACCCGGTCGCCGTCGATCTGCACGCGCACGGCGGAGAGAGGTCGATCGGCGGGCAACTGCTCCGCGAGCGCGCGCAGCGCGCTCAGGATCCGGCGAGGCTTGAGCTTCGCGTCCTCGAGCCCCTTCGCGGTGCGTAGGAGCACGAGATCCTGGAACGAGAACTCGAAGCGCCCGCTCGACCCTATGCGCGGCGCGACGACGCCCGAGCGCACCAGCCAGCGCACGCGCTGCGCGGCAATACCGAGCAGGTCGGCTACCTCTCGCGTGGAATACGCCTTCATGGCGTGCGGGCTACTTGGCGGCGACGCGCTTCTTCGCGACGGGCTTGGGCTTGGCAGATTTCTTTTCCGCGGGTTGGTCCGCCTGCTGCGCGGGCTTGCGCGCGTTGCCGGCGGCGAGGCTCGCTTTGAGCGCCTCCATGATGTCGATGATCTTGTGCTCGGGCTCCGCGGTCGGCGCGATCGTGATGTCCTCGCCCTCGACTTTGCGATTGATGAGCTCGAGCATTCGCTCGCGAACCTCGTCGCGATAGTTCTCCGGCGCGAACTTGTCGCTCGCGGCCTGCTCGATGAGCTGGGTCGCGAGCTTGAGCTCGGCCGGCTTCACGGTCGCGTCCTCGATAGGCACTTCCGCGAACGAGCGCAGCTCGTCGGGATAGTGGAGCTGCTCCATGACGAGCCCTTTCTCGCCCATGGGCCGCACCATCACCAGGTACTGCTTGCCGCGGGCCGCATATTTGCCGATGCCGATGCGCCCCGTCTCGTTGAGCGCTTGCGCGAGCAGCTTGTAAGCGCGCGCGCCGCCCTTGTCCGTGCCGAGGTAGTAGACCTTGTCGAGATACTGCCGGTCGATCTGGTCGGCCTTCAGGAACTCGACGATGTCGATCGTGTGGGTCGCCGCCGCTTCGAGCGCCTTGAGCTCGTCGGGCTCGAACAGCACGTACTGGCCCTTCGCGAACTCGTAACCCTTGACGAGCTCCTCGCGCGCCACGACCTCGCCGCTGCGCGAGTTCACGAGCTGCTGCTTGACCCGCGAGCCGTCCTTCTTGTCGATCTGGTTGAAGGAGAGCGCGCTCTTCGGTTCCGCGCCCGAGTAGAGCTTGACCGGAATCGAGACGAGCCCGAACGAGATGGTGGCGGTGGACAATGCTCGCGCTGGCATGCGCGGATCATATATGCTCGGGCCCGCTGTGACAACAAAAAAGACCGGAAAGTTAGAGACTTATCGCGCAAAGCGAAAGGCGGATCAAACTCCGGAGCCGTTCGGTCCCGCCCGTGTAGGGGGCTCGCGGTTCGTGGTCCAGCAGCACGCCGCCCGGCGCACGCACTACGACTTTCGGCTCGAGCACGACGGCGTGCTGAAGTCCTGGGCCGTGCCGAAGGGCCCGTCGCCGAACCCGGCGGACAAGAGGCTCGCGGTGCACGTCGAGGACCACCCGGTCGAGTACGCGAACTTCGAGGGCTTGATCCCGCCCGGCAACTACGGCGCGGGCGCCGTGATCGTCTGGGACCGCGGCCGCTGGGTGCCGCTCAATGACATCGACGAGGGCTTCGTCAAAGGCAAGCTGCTGTTCGAGCTGCGCGGCTACAAGCTGCGCGGCAAGTGGACGCTCGTGAAGACGAAGCGCGGCAAGGACGAGTGGCTCCTGATCAAGGAGCGCGACGCGTACGCGACTCAAGCCGGCACCGACGACTACCCGCACGACTCGGTGCTCTCGGGGCGCACGGTCGAGCAGGTCGGGGCCGCCGAGGACCGCGGCGTCGCGCTCGTGGCGCGCCTGCGCAAGCGCGGCGCGAAGGAGCGGCCGCTGCGTGGATCGGAGCTGTTGCCGATGCTCGCGACGCCGGGCAAGCCGTTCACGCGCGCGGGCTGGGTGTTCGAGCTCAAGTACGACGGCTACCGGCTGCTCGCCGAGAAGCACGATGGCCGCGTGACGCTCTACTCGCGCGCGGGCAACGATCTCACCGCGACGTTTCCGGACGTCGAGGAGATCGTCGCCGCGCTGCCGTATCCGCGCTTCATCATCGACGGCGAGGTGATCGTCAACGACGCGCGCGGTATCCCGAGCTTTTCGTTGCTCCAAAAGCGCGGCCGCCTCACGCGCCGCGCGGACGCCGAGCGTGCGGCGCTCGAGCTGCCGTGCACGTTCTACGCGTTCGATCTGCTCGCGTTTGAAGACCTCGATCTGCGCGCGTTGCCGCTCACCGAGCGCAAGGACGCGCTGCATACGCTGTTGCCGACGATCGGGCCTCTGCGCTATTCCGAGCACGTCGCCGAGCATGGCGAGGCGATGTTCGTCGAGGCCGAGCGGCTCGGGCTCGAAGGCGTCGTCGGCAAGCGCGCCGCGTCGGCTTACGTGAGCAAGCGCTCGCAGGATTGGATCAAGGTGAATGCCGCGAAGTCCGACGACTTCGTCGTCGTGGGCTTCTTGCCCGCGAAGAACGGAGGCACGGGGTTCAGCGCGCTGCTGCTCGCGCAGTACCGAGAAGGCGAGCTCACGTACGCGGGCCGCGTCGGCGGGGGCTTCGGGGCGCGCGACTTCAAGGCGATCGAGCCGAAGCTCGAGGCGCTCGAACGCGCCGAGCCGCCGGCCGCGGCG
>Ga0335076_10007423_pt1 | contig 11039 bp, 9 predicted proteins | sample Lox_Sample_25_FD_206717 | JGI IMG/M metagenome (GOLD analysis project Ga0335076, IMG submission 206717) | Soil microbial communities from Loxahatchee National Wildlife Refuge, Florida, United States - Lox_Sample_2.5 | ecosystem: Environmental > Terrestrial > Soil > Wetlands | place: USA: Florida...
TTGCGGTTCAATAGTGAACGCCTCGGTGCGATCTTTCGTCCGCGGGGCGGTGCTTCAATCGAGGCGCTGATGAACCGCAGAACATGGTGGTTGGGAAGGCGCGTGCCCGGCGACGAATGCGGGGCATGGGCCTCTTGGCGAGCCGCGGCCGTGGCGGCGCCGGCCTGCCACGGGCCAACGAGGTGATCGCGTGAAGCTGCCGCGCTGGCGCCTGTTCCCCAAGTACGCGACGCTGATCATCGCGGTGGTGGCCGGCGTGCTGGTGGTCAGCGGCGCGATCAACCTGGTGTTCTCGTGGCGAGAGATCCAATCGCACCTGGTGGCGCTGCAGATGGAAAAGGCGCAAGGCGCGGCCGCTCGCATCGAGCAATACATCCTCAGCATCGAGCACCAGCTCGGCTGGACCGCGTTCCCGCGCACCGACGGCAACGGCGACGCCATCGAGCAACGCCGCATCGAGTACCTCAAGCTGCTCAAGCAGGAACAGTCGATCACCGAGCTGACGTGGATCGGTGCCGACGGGCGCGAGCGGCTGGTGGTCTCGCGGCTGCGCATGGACGTCGTCAACAGCGGCATCGACCTGTCGAAAGAGCCGGCGTTCCTGGCGGTGCGCGACGGCAAGACCAAGGCGTGGTTCGGCCCCGTGCAATTCCGCAAGGGCACCGAGCCGTACATGGCGATCGCCCGTCCCGCGGGCTCGGACGGAGCGCGGCCGGCCAGCCCCGAGGGCGTCACCGTGGCCGACGTCAACCTCAAGTTCGTGTGGGACGTCGTCTCGCGGATCAAGGTGGGCCAGACCGGCCTGGCCTACGTGGTCGATGCCACCGGCACGCTGATCGCGCACCCGGACATCAGCCTGGTGCTCAAGAAAACCGACATGAAGTCGCTGCCGCAGGTGGCCGCCCTCGACAGGCCGGACGGCGCCGGGTCGCTGCAGGCCCACGACCTCACCGGGGCCGAGGTGTTCTCCGCGCACGTGCGCATCCCGAGCCTCGACTGGACGGTGTTCGTCGAGACGCCGCGCGCAGAGGCCTTCGCGCCGCTGTACGACTCGGTGCTGCGGCTGGTGCTGCTGCTGATCGGGGGCCTGCTGCTGGCCGCGGCGGAGAGCTTCGTGCTGGCGCGTGCGCTGGTGCGCCCGATCCAGGCGTTGCAGCAGGGCGCCGCGCGCATCGGCGCCGGCGAGCTCGACCAGCACATCGCGGTGAACTCCGGCGACGAGCTGGAAGGCCTGGCCGAGCAGTTCAACCAGATGGGCGCCGCGTTGCAGGCGTCGTACGCCGATCTGGAGCGCAAGGTCGACGAGCGCACCCGGGAGCTGAGCGAGGCGCTGGCCTATCAGACCGCGATCAGCGAGGTGCTGCGGGTGATCAGCCAGTCGCCGACCGACGTGAGGCCGGTGTTCGAGGTGATCATGGAGAGCGCGCAGCGCCTGTTCGGCACCTCGATCGCCGCGGTGTTCCGCTACGACGGCCAGCAGGTGCATCTGATCGGCACGCGCGGCTGGTCCGACGCGGCGGCGGCCGACGCACGGCGGCTCTACCCCGGGCCGCCGAACCCGTCGATGATGAGCGGGCGGGTCGTGCTGTCGGGTCAGGTCCAGACCATCGTCGACACCCAGGCGGACCCTAGCTACGACCAGGCCACGGCCAAGGCTGGTCAGTGGCGGCGCATGATCGGCGCGCCGATGCTCAGGGACGACGCGGTGCTCGGCGTGATCGTCGTGGCCTGGGCCGAACCCGGCGAGACCCCGCAGCGGCAGCGCGACCTGCTGCAGACGTTCGCCAGCCAGGCGGTGATCGCGATCGAGAACGTGCGGCTATTCAACGAGACCAAGGACGCGCTCGAGCAGCAGACCGCCACCGCCGAGGTGCTGCAGGTGATCAGCAGCTCGGTGGCCGACACCGCGCCGGTGTTCGAGAAGATTCTGCACAGCTGCAGTCACCTGTTCGAGAGCTCGGAGCAGGGCGTCGTGCTGGTCGGCGACGACGGCTGCCTGCACCTGGGCGCGCACCGGGGCTCGGCGCGCGAGCGCCTGCAGGCGGTGTTCCCGATGCCCCTTGGCAACGATCCGGTGGCGCGCGCGATGAGCGAGAGCCGGGTGCTGCACTATCCCGACGTGCTGCGCGACGCCGAGCCGGGCAGCGTGCCGCGGCGCGTGGCCGAGATGCTCAACGTCGGCAGCTACACGCAGGTGTTCGCGCCGATGCGCTGGGAGGGTGAGGGCGTCGGCTATCTGTACGTGATCCGCTCGCCGGTGGCGCCGTTCACCGACAAGGAGATCGGCCTGCTGAAGACCTTCGCCGACCAGGCGGCGATCGCGATCCAGAACGCGCGGCTGTTCCACGAGATCGAGGACAAGAGCCGCCAGCTCGAGGCCGCCAACCGGCACAAGAGCGAGTTCCTCGCCAACATGAGCCATGAGTTGCGCACGCCGCTCAACGCCATCATCGGCTTCTCCGAGGTGCTGACCGAGCAGATGTTCGGCGATGTCAACGACAAGCAGATGGAGTACCTGAAAGACATCCACTCGTCGGGCCAGCACCTGCTGGCGCTGATCAACGACGTGCTCGACCTGTCGAAGATCGAGGCCGGCAAGATGGAGCTCGACCTCTCGTGCTTCGATCTCGGGCTGTTGCTCGAACACTCGGCCACGCTGGTGCGCGAGCGGGCGCAGCGCCACGGGCTGACGCTGGAGATCGAGGTCGGCGAAGGCCTCGGCGAGTGGGTGGCCGACGCTCGCAAGGTCAAGCAGATCGTCGTCAACCTGCTGTCCAACGCCGTGAAGTTCACGCCCAACGGCGGCCGCGTCAGCGTGCGCGCGCGCCACCTGAACGGAGTCGACGGCCATGCCGGCGATTGGGCCGAGGTGGCGGTGTCCGACACCGGAGTCGGCATTGCGCCCGAAGACCAGGCGCTGGTGTTCGAGGAGTTCCGCCAGGCCGGCGGCGATGTGCTGCGCAAGGCCGAAGGCACCGGGCTCGGGCTGGCGCTGGTCAAGCGTTTCGTCGAACTGCACGGCGGTACGGTGTCGCTGCAGAGCCGACCCGGCCAAGGCTCGACATTTCGGATCGTGCTGCCGCAGCACGAAGTGCAGGTCCTGCAGTGATGCCATGACGAAAACCATCCTGATCGTCGAAGACAACGCCAAGAACATGAAGCTGGTGCGCGACCTGCTGCAACACCATGGCCACCGCACGCTGGAGGCCGAAACGGGGGAGGCGGGCTTGAAGCTGGCGCTGCAGGAGCGCCCCGACCTGGTGCTGATGGACATCCAGCTGCCCGACATCGACGGTGCCACCGTGCTGGCGCGCATCCGCGAAGACCGATCGCTCGACGCGATGCCGGTATTGGCAGTATCGGCGTCGGTGATGCCCGAGGAACAGCAGCGCGTCGTGCGCTCCGGCTTCGATGGTTTCATCGCCAAGCCGATCTCCGTCAAGCCGTTCCTGGCGGCGGTGAGCAAGGTGCTCATCGAGGGCCGCGCGCGGTGAGCGCCGCTCGGCTGCGCCGAAGGTGCCCGGGATGACGCCGCAGCACATCCTGGTCGTCGACGACGTCGAGAAGAACGCCCGCCTGCTGGCCGACGTGCTGGCGGCCAGGGGCTACCGCACCAGCAAGGCGGCCTCCGGCGAAGAGGCGCTGCGCGCGATCGCCGCCGAGCCGCCGGACCTGGTCCTGCTCGACGTGATGATGCCCGGGCTCGACGGCTACGCGGTGTGCCGCGCGATCCGCGACGACGCGCGCAGCGCGATGCTGCCGGTGGTGCTGGTGACCGCGCTCGACCCGGCGCAGGAGCGCATCAAGGGCATCGAGGCGGGCGCCGACGACTTTCTCAACAAGCCGGTCAATCAGGCCGAACTGCTGGCGCGCGTGCGCTCGCTGCTGCGCGTCAAGGCCTACCACGACGAGATCCAGCGTCAGAAGTCGGAGCTCGCCGACTGGAACCGCACGCTGGAGCAACGCGTCAGCGACGGCGTGGCACAGCTCGAACGACTGGGACGGCTCAAGCGGTTCTTCTCGCCGCAGCTGGCGCAGGCGATCGTCGGCGGCGATGCCGACGACCCGCTGAGGAGCCACCGCCGCGAGATCACCGTGGTGTTTCTCGACTTGCGCGGCTTCACGGCATTCACCGAGACCGCCGATCCCGAAGAGGTGATGGGCGTGCTGCGCGAGTATCACGCCGCGATGGGCCGGCTCATCACCGAGCACGAAGGCACGCTCGAGCGCTTCACCGGCGACGGCATCATGGTGTTCTTCAACGACCCGGTGCCGGTGCCCGACGCCGCCGAGCGCGCCGCGCACATGGCGCTGGGCATGCAGGCCGAGGTGGCGCGCCTGGCCGAGGGCTGGCGGCGGCGCGGCTACGAATTGCGGCTGGGCATCGGCATCGCGATGGGCTTCGCCACCATCGGGGCCATCGGCTTCGAGGGCCGCATCGACTACGGTGCGATCGGCACCGTGACCAACCTGGCGGCGCGCCTGTGCAGCGAGGCCTCCGGCGGCGACATCCTGGTGGCGCCGCGCGTGGTGGCGGCGCTGGGCGACGGCTTCGTCACCGCGCCGGCGGGCGAGTTCTCGCTCAAGGGCATCCAGCGCCCGGTGCCGGTGGCGCGCGTGCTGGGCCTGCGCTGAAGGCGGCCCGCGGCTGCTCCAGCACGGGTGGAGCGCGGCTCGGCTTGCGGCATCATGCGCGTCGATGGACGCCGCTCCGCACCACGAGCCGACATCGCCGAGCGCGCTGCCGCACGAGCTGCTCGAGGCGCTGGCGCGGCTCGGCCACGTGCGAGCCTATGCCAAGGGCACGATCGTCGTCACCGAGGGCGAGCCGGCGCTGTCGATGTACCTCGTGCACGAGGGGCAGCTGCGGGTGTTCGTGTCCGACGAGGACGGCAAGGAGGTGGAGCTCAACACCATCGGCCCGGGCGAGTACTTCGGCGAGCTGATGCTCGGCAGCCAGGTGCGCACGGCCACCGTGCAGACCACCACCAAGGCCAGGCTGACGATGGTGACGCGGGCCGAGTTCGAGCAGGCGCTGGCGGCGCAGCCGACGCTGGCGTTCCACGTCATCCAGCACCTGATCGGCCGTGTGCGGCAGCTCAGCCGCAACGTGCAGGGCCTGGTGTCGATGGACGTCTACGGACGCGTTGCCAGGCTGTTCGGCGAGCTGGCACGCGACGAGGACGGCCTGCGCGTCGTACCCGGCCCGCTCAGCCAGCAGAAGATCGCCGACCGCGTCGGCGCCTCGCGCAGCATGATCAACCGCATCCTGCAGGACCTGGCCGCCGGCGGCTACATCGAGGCCAGCCGCGAGCGCATCGTGCTGCGCAAGCCGCTGCCCAAGCGCTGGTGAGGCCGTGGGTGAGCCGCCGTCCGGCGCGGCGTCGCGCGCCCTGAGCGCGCTGCACCGCAGACGTCTGCGCGAGATCTGGCGCTCGGCCGGCTGGCCGTGTCAGGACCTGGTTGAAGTGGAGCTCCTTGCGGCCGGCCTGCTGCAGCGCCAGCGCGACGGAAACGGACGCGAATCGCTGCGCGTCACCGACGCCGGCATCGCGCTGCTCGCGGCCACGCTGCAGAAGAACCGCGCCGTGCGCGATGCGCACGAGGCTTTGGTGGCACGGGTGGCGCGCGAGATGCAGCGTGCCGGCCGCGTGGTGTGGCGGGGCCTTGCGCTGCGCGCCAAGGTGGGCGCCGGCGACGACGCCGCGTGGGCGATGGCAATGCCCGACGTCTACTCGATCCGCCACACCACGGTGGAAGACTACGTCGAGCCGGTGGCACACGAGATCAAGGTGCACCGCGCCGACCTGCTGGCCGACCTGCGCCGGCCGGAGAAGGGTCAGGCCTATCTGCAGAACAGCAGTCAGTGCTGGTACGTGCTGCGCGAGGGCATCGGCGAGGCCGACGAGGTGCCGGCCCCGTACGGCGTGATGGTGGCGCGCGAGTCGGCACTCGAGGTGTTGCGCCCCGCGCCGAAGCGGCCGCTGAAGCTGCCCTTTCCGGTCTGGATGGTGCTGGCGCGCGCGACGCCCGAGCCGCTCGACGACGAATCGCAGGGCTGGCTCGGCGCGCCGCCCGACGCGGCCTGATCAGCCCTTTTGCAGCGCCGCACCCTTGCGCCACAGCGCCGGCGCGGGGCTGAGCAGCAGATACAGCAGCGGGCCGATCGAGCCGAGCGCCAGCGTGAGCACCGCGTAGGGCCAGAAGCGGCGGCCGGTGACGCGGGCGTCGTGCCAGATCCAGCTCAGCACCATCGTCAGCGCGATGGCGATGTCGGCGAAGATCTGCCAGCCGGCCGGGCCGGACAGGAGCTGCTCGTAGAACCCGACCAGCCCGGTGCGGCTGACGACCCACGACGAGAACGCCGTGAACGCGGCGGTGACGATGACGAGGAGCGAACGCATGACAGTGACCTCCGGTGGGGTTGCGATGGGTGCGGTGCAGTGTCGACAGGCGAGCGTGCTGCCGGCAATGACCTGCGAGGTCATGGCGTTGTGCCGACGGCTGCGGCACGATCGGCGGCGATGACTGCCGCCCCCCATGCCGGCGGCGCGCTGCGCGAGTTGCGCGCGACGCGTCGCATCAGCCAGCTCGAGCTCGCACTGCGCGTGGGGGTATCGCAGCGGCACCTGTCTTGCATCGAGACCGGCCGCGCCGCTCCCAGCCGCGCGATGCTGCACGCGCTGCTCGATGCGCTGGAAGCGCCGCTGGCGCAGCGCAACGACGCTCTGCTGGCCGCCGGCTATGCGCCGGCGTTCACGCGGCGTGCGCTGGCCGAGGCGGCGATGGCGCCGATCCGCGATGCGCTGACGCGCCTGCTGCACGCGCACGACCCGGCTCCGGCGTTCGTGCTCGACGATGCCTGGGACATCCTGCAGATGAACCGCGGCAGCGCCGCACTGTTGGGGCTGCTAGGCCTCGAGCCGACCTTGCTCGGCGAGCAGCCCAACTTGCTGCGCGCGCTGTTCACTCCGGGCGGCCTGGCCGAGCGGCTGATCAACGCCGACGAGGTGCTGGGCGAGGTGTGGTCGCGCGCGCAACGCGAAGCGGCCGCCAGCCCAGCGCTGCGGGCGATCGTGCAACTGCTGCGCGCCGTGGTGCCGCGTCGCCTCGGCGCGGCTTTGCCGGCGGCCGCCAGCACACCGCTGCTGTTGACGCGGCTGCGCGCGCGTGGCGGCGACGAGCTGACGTTCTTCTCGGCGTTCACCAGCTTCGGCGCGCCGCTGGACGTGACCGCCGCCTCGCTGCGCGTCGAGCACTTCTTCCCAGCCAACGACGCGACGCGGACGGCGCTGGCCGCGGCCCTCGACGCGGCGCCGGCGACGTCGGCGTAGGGCGGCAACATGCGGCCGCGGCAGGTGCTTCAGCGTGCGGCGTCGCCGTCGCGCTGCTCGGTCGCATAGGCAGCGTGCAGGTGCGCCGGTCGCGACGCGCGCTTGCGCAAGCGAATGTTCAACAGCTCCACGCACACCGAGAAGGCCATCGCGAAGTAGACGTAGCCTTTGGGCACATGGTGGTCGAAACCTTCGGCGATCAGCACCACGCCGATCACCACCAGGAACGACAGCGCCAGCATCTTGATCGTCGGATGGTCCGACACGAAGCGGCCGATCGGGCCGGCGAACCACATCATCAGCGCCACGCTCAGCACCACGGCGGCCACCATCACCTCGATGCGGTTGACCATGCCGACCGCGGTGATGATCGAGTCGAACGAGAACACGATGTCGATCAGCATGATCTGCACGATCACCGCTGCGAAGGTGGCCTTCACGGTGCTCGACGCGTGACCCTCCTCGCCCTCGAGCGACTGGTGGATCTCGCTGGTGCTCTTCCAGATCAGGAACAGTCCACCGACGATCAGGATCAGATCGCGGCCGGAGATCGCCTGGCCAAGCACGCTGAACAGCGGCGCCACCAGGCCGACGATCCACGACAACAAGAGCAGCAGCCCGATGCGCATGAACATCGCCATGCCCAGGCCGATGCGCCGGGCCAACTCGCGCTGCGCGAGCGGCAGCTTGTCGACCAGGATCGAGATGAAGATCACGTTGTCGATGCCGAGCACCAGTTCGAGCGCGGTCAGCGTTGCCAGCGCGATCCAGGCTTGTGGGTCGGTCAGCAGTTCAGTCATGGCGGTCCTTCCGGGGCGGGCCGGGGGCGATTCTGACGTTGCGGGGGCCGGCGCCGCCGCGCTATCGCGAACCTCGATCGACAGCGCCGCCCGAGTGTGGGACGTCTGGCCCACTGCATGGGTGATCCGGTGCGCGCACAATGCGACGACGATGAGAAGGACACCCATGGCTGCCCGATCCACCGCCCTCATGCGCCTGTGCCTGCTGGCCGTCATCGCGGCCCTGGTCGGCGTCGCGCGCGCGAGCGACGACGGCGTGGCGTGGCAGAGCGCCGCCAACAACGCCGACATCGAGCGCGCCTTTGCGCAGGCGCGTGCGGCCGACAAGCCGGTGCTGCTGTACTGGGGCGCCAAGTGGTGCCCGCCGTGCAATCAGCTGAAGGCCACGCTGTTCAACCGCCACGACTTCATCGAGCGCAGCCGCTCGCTGGTGGCGGTGGACATCGACGGCGACCTGCCCGGCGCGCAGAAGCTCGGCGCGCGCTTCAAGGTCAGCGGCTATCCGACGATGGTGCTGATGCGCAACGATGGCAGCGAGCTGATGCGCCTGCCTGGCGAGGCCGACGCGCCGCAGGTGCTGCAATTGCTGGAGTTCGGCTTGAGCGGCGGCCGCCCTGCGAAGGACGTGCTGTCCGACGCGCGCGCCGGCAAGCCATTGCCCGGGCCCGAATGGCGCATGCTGGCGTTCTATTCGTGGATCAGCGACGAATCGCAGCTGCTCAGCGCGACCGAGCGGCCCGGTGTGCTGGCCAGCCTCTCGGTAGCCTGCCCGCGCACGGAAGCAGAGAGCGCCACTCGCCTGATGCTGAAGGCGCTTGCCGACAGCGACGACGGCAAGGGAGTGAAGGCCGACGCCGCGCTGCGCCGGCGCTTGCGCGGCTGGCTCGCGGACCCGACGGTCGCGCGCGCGCAGATGGACGTGTTGACCAACGCCGCCCCCGAGATCACCAAGGCCGTGTCGGCGCCCGGCAGCGCCGACCGCAAGGCGATCGTCACGGCCTTCGACGCTGCGCTGCAGCGTCTGCAGGCCGACGCCACGCTGTCACGCGCCGATCGTCTGACCGCGCTGGGCGCGCGCGTCGATCTGGCGCGCATCGACCAGCCGAAGACCGAGCGCCATCCGCGCATGCCGGCCGCCCTGCAGCAGCAGGTGCGCGATGCCAGCGCGGCGGCCGATCGCGAGGTCACCGACGGCTACGAGCGCCAGGCGGTGATCACCGCGGCGGCGTACATCCTCGCGCAGGCGGGGCTGTGGACGGAGTCCGACGCGTTGCTCAAGGCCAACCTCGCCAAGAGTCACTCGCCGTACTACCTGATGAGCCAGCTCGGCGGCAACGCGCGCAAACTCGGGCGCAACGACGAGGCGTTGGCTTGGTACGAGCAGGCCTTTGCGCGCAGCGAAGGGCCCGCCACGAGGTTGCAATGGGGCGCGCAGTACGTGAGCCTGCTCATCGAGTTGGCTCCCAACGACGAGGCTCGCCTGGAGCGCGCGGTCAAGGGCATGATCGACGACGCGGGGCTCGACAAGGGCGCGTTCGACGGGCGCAGCGCCCGCTCGTTGGCGCGGGTGGACCAGCAACTTGCCAAGTGGAACCGCGATGGCCGCCACAACGCGGTGCTGGCGCGTCTGCGCACGCAACTCGAGCCGGTGTGCGGCCGGCTCGACGGTGCCGCCGAGCGTGCCACCTGCGACCGCACGTTCAAATCGGCGGCCAAGGCGAACGCCTGAGCGAGCGCCTGGCGGCGGCACGCTGCCGTGAACCCTACTTGAGCAGGCCTTCGGCCTTCAGCGCCTCCTGCACGGCGGGCCGGGCGGCCATCCGCTTCTGGAACGCCTGCACGTTGGCCAGATCGGTGATGTCGACGCCGATGCGCGGCGCCCAGTTGGTCACGGTGAACAGGTACGCGTCCGGCACCGAAATGGCGTCGCCCATCAGATACGACCTGCCCTCGAGTTGCTCGTTCACGAACTTGTAGCGGTTCTTCAGGCGCTGGCGAAAGACTTCCTTGCCCTCCTCGGGCATGGCCGGATTGAACAACGGCGAGTACGACTTGTGCAGTTCGGTCGAGATGAAGTTCAGCCACTCGATCTGCCGGTAGCGGGCCATGGTGCCGGCGGCCGCGATCAGGCCCTTGGCAGGCGCCTGGTCGGCCAGGTACTGCACGATGGCCGGGCCTTCGCTCAGCCGCTGGCCGTCGTTCAGCTCGAGCAGCGGCACGTAGCCTTTGGGGTTGATGGTGTAGTAGTCGGTGCCATCGACCAGTTTGTGCGTCTTGGTGCTGGCCAGCACGGGCTCGAACGGCAGACCCAACTCACGCAACACGATGTGCGGACTGAGCGAACAGGCACCGGGGCTGTAGTAGAGCTTCATGACGGGTTCTCCTGATGGGTGGCAACGCGCCCATCAGCATAGCGTGCAGGCATTTCGGGGCAGGGTGCTCGGGAATGTAGGTGGCGTCGTGGACAATGCGCGCCGATGACGCCGCCGTGGAGCTCGCCCTGGATCGCAGCGCTGATCGGGCTGGTGTTCGGCGTGGCGGCGCAGGCAGGCGAGCTCAAGCCGTGTCGGCTCAAGGGTGTGACGCACGAAGCGCTGTGCGGCAGCGTGCGCCGGCCGCTCGATGCCGCCAAGCCCGCCGGCACCGCGATCGACGTGCATTTCGCGGTGTTGCCCGCGTTGGCGCAGCACAAGCTGCCGGACCCGGTGTTCTTGTTCGCCGGTGGCCCCGGGCAGAGCGCGATCGAGCTGGCCGGGCCCGTGGCCGCACAGATGGGGCGCCTGAACAATCGGCGCGACCTGGTGTTCGTCGACCAGCGCGGCACCGGCCGCAGCGCGCCGCTGCGTTGCGACAGCGATCGCCAGGTGCCGCGCTCGCTGGCCGAGCAGCTCGACCCGCAACGCCA
>Ga0335076_10007425_pt1 | contig 11037 bp, 11 predicted proteins | sample Lox_Sample_25_FD_206717 | JGI IMG/M metagenome (GOLD analysis project Ga0335076, IMG submission 206717) | Soil microbial communities from Loxahatchee National Wildlife Refuge, Florida, United States - Lox_Sample_2.5 | ecosystem: Environmental > Terrestrial > Soil > Wetlands | place: USA...
AATCCGCTTCCTTCCCTCCACCCGTCGAAGTTAGCTTCACGCTAAGCGGTCCGGGCGCATCCGTCTAGACGGCAGCGTCCCCTATCTATATCATGTATGCGATGTAGTTGGTCAACCTCGGGGGTCAGAAATCTCTGTTAGTGGCTAGTTTCAAGCAGCTATCCGACTGTAGGTCGGTATTTAGATAACGGGCCTGATGTAGAGCGTTTTCAGCGCCTCACCGACGCTCACCCTAGGGGCTCGGCCGAAGCCACTTGGGAGGCCGCAATCGCCAGCAGTTCTCGGAGAATCGGCATCGCGACGTGTGCAGCCAGCAGCAGCGTCTGCGTGTCTTCTGGCGTCAATTCGGCCAACAAGTTCGCGAGACGCTCACGGCGACCTTCCGTCCGTCGGTCCCATAGCTTGCGTCCGGCCTCGCTGATGGCAACCAAAGCGGCCCGGCCGTCTTCAGGATCACTCAATCGCTCGAGCAAGCCTTGGCGTTCCATTCGTTGCACTAACTGCGTCATAGCCGGTTGGCTGGTGTCCTCGGCCGCTGCCAATGCCGTCAGCCGCATCGGGCCTTCCTGGTTGACTCTGTTCAGAACCAGCGTCGCACTGGCGCTCAGATCTTTACGATTAGGCAGCAGATAGCGCCAGGTTAAGTCCGTCCCGGTGTCGATCATGTCGGCGATGGTCTTCGCGGTATCGACAACAGGGGACTTCGGCATGACCGGAAATGTATCACGTGTAGGATGCAGGCTTGCTGTTATGGACGCAGACGCAATATGCGGCGAGCTTGGACTTTCCTTGTGCCGAAAGCATCTACGCCTCGTTGCCGGGATCGCGGCGTGAGAACCGTACATAACGTGCGATATGGTTTTGCGGAGAACCTAGGCGGCAGAACGGACAATGTGTCATGAACCGCGAACACGTGAATGCCGTTACCGAGCACCCGATCGTCGAGGCGGTGCTGGACCGGCATCGCGATCAGCTCGGGCAGCAGATGCTGACCTACCGCAATCACGTCTACCGCTGCATCACCTATCACCAGCTGCTCATTGGCGGCACGATCCCAGACTTCGCTGCACTTGCCTGGGCCACACACGATCTCGGCATCTGGACCGCCGGCACCTTCGACTACCTCGGCGCGTCAGCCGACCTCGCGTCATTGCACGCCGACGAATTCGGGATCACCGATGTGCACCAGGCACGAATGCTGATAACCGAACATCATCGACTGCGGCCTGCGGACGATCGCATGACCGACACCTTTCGCAGAGCCGACCTGGTTGACGTCAGCCGGGGATTGATCGCCGGCCGGATCGGACGCTCGCAGGTGCAATCGGTCGTCGCCCAGCTGCCGTACAGCGGCTTCCACGCATTCCTTGCTCGAGGCCTGACCGGCTACGCCGTCCGGCACCCCTTGCGTCCGCTTCCCATGCTGCGCTGGTGATTACGTCAATGAGGCGGCGTAGATCTCGTCGATGTTCTGTTTGAGCTTCTCGTCGAATTCCGCATCGCTCTGGTCGATGGTCAGCCCCTCGGTCAATGCTCGGGAGAAGCTCGCGATGAGGCGGTGGCAGCGGGCCAGGATCGTGACGCTTTCCGCGAGGGTGTAGCCACCGGACAAGGCGACCACCCGCAGGACGCGGGGATGCTCGATCAGCGGCGCATACAGATCGTTCTCATCCGGCAGGGTCAGCTTCAGCATCACCTGTCCGTCGCCGGGCAGCCCGTCGAGCTTCGTCTTGAGCTTGTCCACCAGCAGCCTGTCCGCTTTGGGTTTGTCGGGGCTTTTGATGCTCACCTCGGGCTCGATGATCGGCATGAGACCGCGCTCTGCAATTTTGTGCGCATAGTCGAACTGCTGGTCGACGATGGCGGTGATCCCGTCTTCGTTCGGCTCCTGGATGAACGAGCGCATCTTGGTGCCGAAGATGCCCTTATCGATGGCCCGGTCGAGTAAGGACTCGAGCTTTGTCATCGGTTTCATCAGCTGCACACCGTTTTCAGCGTCGGCGAGTCCCTGGTCGACCTTCACGAACGGCACGATGTGCTTCTGCTTCCACAGGAACGCCGCGGTGTCTTCGTCGTTGATGGCGCGGTCCATCGTCTGCTCAAAAAGAATGGTTGCCAGTATTTTGTCGCCGGTGAAGCTCGGAGCCGACATGAGGCGCTCGCGCATCTGGTGGATGAGATCGAACATCTGCTCGTCGTTGTGGTAGGCGTCCTCCGAAATTCCATATAGTTTCAAGGCCTTTGGAGTGCTTCCACCGCTTTGATCCAACGCAGCGATGAAGCCACGCCCTGATGCCATCACGTTGCGTTGCTCTTCGTTCACTGCAGTCCTTCCTCTGTTTCCTCTGACCACTAGCATCGCGCAGCGATACCCCCTGCGGCTACCACTTGGAACAGGCTTGCAAACCGCCCCGGTTTGGGTCGGGCCGGTTGTGGATACGGGTGGCGGTGAGGGAAAGGGACCTGATGGCGTCGCGCGACCACAACACCATGGATGACCTCCTGCAAGAGCTGCTATGGACCTACGGGCCATGCGGGCAGGAAGACGCGGTGCGGGCCGTGTGCGCCCGCGAGCTGGAACCCTTCGTCGATGACATGTGGACCGACGACGCCGGCAACCTGATCGGCTACGTCGCTGCCACGCCCGATGCCGGGGACGAGGCCACGGCCCACGACCACCGTCACCGGTTGACGTGCGGGCCCAGTGCCGGGACCCGGGTCCTGGCGCACATGGACGAACTGACGATGCTGGTCAAGCGCGTCGAACCGGACGGCACGCTGCACCTGACGCAGCTCGGCATCATGTACCCCGGCAACTTCGGGCTCGGTCCGGTCGCGGTGCTCGGCGAGCACCAGACGCTCACCGCGGTGCTGACGCTCGGCTCCGAACACACCACGCAGGAGAGTCCGCGGATCTGGGAAACGAAACCCGATCAGGGCGACCGCGCGCTGGACTGGCAGCACGTGTACGTCTTCACCGGTCGGACCCCCGAAGACTTGGCCGCCGCCGGCGTGCATGCCGGCACCCGGGTATGTGTCGACCGCAGCAAGAGGGATCTGGTCGAGTTCGGAAATTACGTCGGTGCCTACTTCCTTGACGATCGTGCCGCGGTGACCGCGCTGTTGCGCGCGGCCCGACTGCTGCATCAGCACGGGAAACGACCCACCGACGACGTCTATCTGGCGTTCACCACCAACGAAGAGGTCGGCGGGATCGGCGGTTCCTATGCCAGCGCCAGCCTGCCTGGCACACTCACGCTGGCCCTGGACGTCGGGCCCACCGAGCGGGAGTACGCGACCACCGTCACCGGTGGTCCCATCATCGGCTACAGCGACGCCCTCTGCGCGTACGACAAGGACGTCGCCGACCGGCTGATGCAGATCGCCACCGCGCGCGGGCTGGCGCCCCAGCCGGCGACTCTGGGCGCATTCATGTCCGACGCCTCGCACTCCAAGGCCAGCGGGCTGGCGCCACGTGCCGGGCTGCTGTGCCTGCCCACGCTGAGCACGCACGGTTTCGAAGTCATGCCACGCAATGCCGTCGACGACATGGCCGCCATCGTCGCCGACTTTTTACTGCAGTAAGTCGGCGTCACACGCCCGCGATCGTCGCTAGGCGGCCGACTTCTCGAGGATGTGCACGCCGCACGCCGAACCCAGACCGATCACATGGGCCAGGCCGACTTTGGCGTTTTCTATCTGGCGATCGCCGGCTTCGCCGCGAAGGTGGTGGCAGATCTCCCAGATGTTGGCGATACCGGTGGCCGCGATGGGATGCCCCTTGGACTGCAGCCCGCCCGACACGTTCACCGGAGTTGAGCCGTCGCGCCACGTCGCACCCGTGTTGAAAAAGTCCGCAGCGCCACCTTTTTCGCACAACATCAAGTTGTCGTAGTGCACCAGCTCGGCGGTGGCGAAGCAGTCGTGCAACTCGACCAGGTCGAGGTCGCTCGGGCCGACACCGGCCTGCTCGTAGGCGGTCGCGGCGGCGTTGCGGGTCAACGTGTTGACATTCGGCAAGACCTGGCAGCCCGCCTCGTAGGGGTCGGTGGTCAGCACCGACGCGGACACCTTCACCGCACGCCGACGCTGCTCGAGCGACAGCGACTTCAACGTCTCGCCGTTGCAGACGACCGCCGCGGCGGCGCCATCGCAGTTGGCCGAGCACATCGGCCGCGTGTTGGGGTATGCGATCATGACGTCGTTCATGATCTGCTCGAGGGTGAACTTCTTTTGGTAGGCGGCCAGCGGGTTCAGCGTCGAGTGCGCATGGTTCTTCTCGCTGATCTTGGCGAACAATTCGAAACTCGTGCCGCCGTACTTGTGGCCGTACTCGGTGCCGATCTGGGCGAAGACACCGGGCATGGCCTCGGTGCCGATCCGTCCGTCGACCGCTGCGACGGCACCGTAGCGGCCCTTCGGCGCCCAGACGTCGGCGTCGGCCTTCTTCGTCCCGCCCGCACCGAGCAACCCCGCGCCGGAGAGTTTCTCGACGCCGACCGCCAATCCGTACTTCACCTCACCGGCCTTGACGGCCATGATCGCGGTTCGCAGCGCGGTCGCCCCGGTCGCGCAGGCGTTGGCCACGTTGTACACCGGAATGCCGGTCTGCCCGATCTGCTTTTGCAGCTGCTGCCCGATCCCGGCATTGGCGGCCATCAGGTTGCCGGCCGCGATTACCCCGATGTCGGCCATGCTCACGCCGGCATCAGAAAGTGCGTCGGTCGCGGCCTCGGCCGCCAGATCGACAGTGTCTTTGTCGGGATGCTTGCCGAATTTGGTCATCCGGATCCCGAGGATCCAGATCTCGTCGCTGGCGCTCACCGTCGTTACTCCTTTGTTTATTCGGCGGGTTCGAAGCCGAAGGCGATCGCCTCGGTACCCGCTGAGTCGGTTCCCATCGGGTAGGTGGCGAGTCGCACCTTCATCCCGTCGCGGACATGCTCGGGATCGGGTTCGACGTTGATCAGGTTGGCGCGGACTTGGGTGCCGTCGCAGTCCACCACGGACGCGACGAACGGGGTGGGGATGCCCGGGGCGGCGAAGGTGACGATGGTGAATGCCCGGACCGTGCCGTCAGTCGCAACCGGGACCGTCGTGAACTCGGTCGCAAAGCAGGCGGCGCACGCGTTGCGCCGGTCGAAGAAGCGGGCGCCGCAGGCCTTGCATTCCTGGGCGATCAAGTGCGGATCGCCGTCGTCGAGCACCAGATAGTCGACCAGTGGGATCTGCCCGGCCATAGACACCTCCGTCACGTGTGTTTATGACCGTAGCGCTCGCCGACCGACTACAACACGCCGGGGATGGTTATCCGTGGCCAGTCATTGCGGCGCAATGATTTTCGCAGTTTGCTCCGCTACCGCCGCGCGGATTTCGGCATCACTGAGGTTGTTGAGGCCGAACGCGACCCGCAGTGTGGGCGCCATCAGCCCCCAGCCGAATTGCAGGGCCATCGCGTGGGCGGCCATCAACCGCGCCTGACGCTCGTCGGTGTGGCCGGACCGCACCTGCGCTAGGAACCGCTCCATTCCGGGGAAGCGCTGCTGGAGTTCCTCGACGGGAAATCCGTCGAGCACCGAACGCACCATGATGCGTGCCTGGAGTTCGTGAATGGCCTCGAGTTGCGCTGCCGGGGCCCCGGACTTGTGCAACTCGTCGCCGGAATCGGCGAGGTGCTGCAGCGTCGCCGCCAGCAATTGGTGCTTACTCCCGAAATGGCGGTGCAGCAGACCGTGGTTCACCCCGGCCCGCGCCGCCACCTCACGAATCGACGTTGCGGCCGGCCCCTTCTCCGCGAACAGCTCGCTGGCCGCGGCCAGGACGGCGGCGACCACCTCTTCTTTGCCCAGCGGTTTCGAGGCGTCGGTAACTGTTGCCTCCGATGTAGCCATGTGTGTACAGTAGCGGACGAACCACCGTGTAGACAGTCGCCTACACAGTGAAAGCGTCGAAGGGACGGACATGAGCAGCGATCTCCGTGTGGTGAAGCTGAGTGAGAACATCGGCGCGCGCGTCGACGGGATTCGACTCGGTGAACTCGACGCCGAAACCGCAGCCGCGATCAATCAGACGCTCGCGGAGCACAAGGTGGTGTTCTTCCGCGGCCAGCATCACCTCGACGACGAAACACACTTCGCCTTCGCGGAGAGCCTGGGCGTCCCGACGACTCCACACCCCACCCTGAAGTTCGAAGGCAGCCGGGTGATGCGCCTGGAATCCTTCGCGGGTGGCGGCGCCAATCAATGGCACACCGACGTCACTTTCGTCGACCGGGTCCCCAAAGCCTCGATTCTGCGCGCTGTCGAGCTGCCCTCTTACGGTGGCACCACCACTTGGGCCTCGACGGTCGCCGCGTATCAGCAGCTGCCGGAGCCCTTGCAACGGCTTGCGGATGGCCTATGGGCGATGCACAACAACGCGTTCGACTATGCCAAAGCGGACATCGATCCGGCCAAATTGGCTGCGCTACAGGCTAATCCCGACGCGGTGGTGAAGTACGCCGCCGAATTCCATTCGGCGCATTTCGAAACGCACCATCCGGTGGTGCGCGTGCATCCCGAGACCGGCGAGCGGTCACTGCTGCTCGGCAACTTCGTCAAGCGCATTCTGGGCGTGAACAGCAGTGAGTCGCAGGCGCTATTCAAGATCTTCCAGGATCGTATTACCTGGCTGGAGAACACGATTCGATGGAATTGGGAACTCGGCGACGTCGCGATGTGGGATAACCGTGCGACCCAGCACTACGCGGTGTCCGATTACGGCAAGCAGCCCCGGCGGATGCGCCGGATCACCCTGGCCGGCGACATCCCGGTGAGTGTGAACGGTGAACCGAGCCGGGTGATCTCCGGCGATGCCACCGAATACTCGGTGATCGACAACCCAGCTCCGCGGGTGGCTTAAACAGGCCATTTGGCTGCAATGTTTGCAGTTCGTGCAACCATGGGCGGGTGGGCATTCACATGGGTCTGCGCGAGCGACGGCATCGCCAGACCAGCGCGGACATCCGCGACGCCGCGATACGGCTGGCGCGCGAACGGGGCTTCGACAAGGTGACCGTCGAAGAGATCTGCGCCGAGGCTGGGGTCTCATCACGCACCTTCTTCAACTACTTCCCGAACAAAGAATCGGCGATCGCCTACGGGCCGTCCGATATACCCGCTGAGCTGGTCGCCGATTTCGTCGCGGCCGGACCCGCTTCGTATTCGGTTGTGCTGGCAGAGCTGATCACGCTGGCGGCACACCATCTTCGCGACATGCCCCCGGGGCGTGAGCAGGCAGAAGGCTGCCTGGAACTCGCCAAGACAAGCCCTGCGGTGTTGTCGGCCTTCCTGGCCGAGTTGGAGCGGTTTCAAAACCATTTGACCGAGATCGTCGTTCGCCGTCAGAAAATGCGGCCTGACAACGAGATAGCCGCATTGATTGCCGCGCTGGCTTTGACCGCTATCCGGTCCGGCATCGAGAGGTGGACCAGCGGCAAGCCCAAAGACGCGAACGACACACCGATGCCGTACGTCGAGCGCGCTGCCGCGTTGGTCAACAGCATCTTCACGAAGTGACCTGAAACACCGAGGCTAATTCTTGCACATTGTGCAAAATATGCACATTATGTAGTATGGCTAATCTGCGGCGCCTAACAATGCGTCCGCAGGGCTAGGCCGAGGCCTGTTGTCGCGCAATGCAACTCGTGGCACACACCTGCTCAGAAACCGAGAGGGGAGTCACTTAGGTGCAGCTGTCGAAGGTTGTCCGCAACGCGTGGTTGCCGGTGTTGATCGTGGCGGTCGTGCTGGTCGGCGGGTTCACCGTAGCGCGAGTCAAGTCTTTCTTCGCCGCCGAGAACGCCGCCCCCCTGACCAGCGCACGGGCGGACGATTCCAAACCGTTCAAGCCCAAGGTCGTCAAATACGAGATCTTCGGCTCGGCACACCACGCCAACGTGAACTATTTGGATCTCAACGCCGACCCGGAGCGTATCGACAACGCGCCGCTGCCGTGGACGCTGGTCCTCAGCACCACCGCCCCCTCGGTCTTCCCGAACCTTTCGGCACAAAGCGACGGCGACTACCTCGGTTGCCGCATCACCATCGATAACGAAGTCAAGGCCGAGAAAATAACCAACGGCGTGCACGCCCTGACCTTCTGCTTGGTGAAATCCGCATGAGTACGAGCCTCGACGACGTCCGCACCGACGCTATTCCGGTCGCGCCCAGACATTCTGCGCGGCCGGCGATTCCGCGACTTATTCGCAAGTTTGCCCTGCCGGTCATCCTGGGCTGGATTGTGCTGATCGCGCTGCTCAACGTCATCGTCCCGCAGCTGGAAGTTGTCGGGAAGATGCGCTCGGTGTCGATGAGCCCCAACGATGCGCAATCGGTCATCGCGACCAAACACATGGGCGAGGTGTTTCACGAGTTCAAATCCAACAGCTCGGTGATGATCGTTCTGGAGGGTCAACAGCCGCTCGGCGCCGAGGCGCACGCCTACTACGACCAGATCGTCAAGAAGCTTGACGCCGACACCAAGCACGTCGAGCACGTCCAGGACATGTGGAGTGATCCGCTCAGCGGGGCAGGTGTCCAAAGCAACGACGGCAAGGCCGCCTACGTTCAGGTCTATCTCGCCGGAAACCAGGGCGAAGCGCTGGCCAACGAATCGGTCGAGGCCGTCCAACAAATCGTCAAAAGCGTGCCCGCCCCCACCGGCGTCAAGGCCTACGTCACGGGTCCCGCAGCATTATCAGCCGACCAGAACATTGCCGGCGACCGCAGCCTGCAAGTGATCGAGACCGTCACGTTCCTAGTGATTATCACGATGCTGCTACTGGTCTACCGGTCGATCATCACCGTGCTGCTCACCTTGGGCATGGTCGTGCTTGAACTCGCCGCCGCCCGCGGCACGGTCGCTTTCCTGGGCTACCACAAGATCATGCTGCTTTCGACGTTCGCCACCAACCTGCTGGTCACGTTGGCGATCGCGGCGGCGACCGACTACGCGATCTTCTTGATCGGCCGTTATCAGGAAGCCCGTGGTGCGGGCGAGTCTCGAGAAGACGCGTACTACACGATGTTTGGCGGCACCGCCCACGTCGTGCTCGGATCCGGCATGACGATCGCCGGCGCGACGTTCTGCCTGCATTTCACCAACCTGCCCTATTTCCAGACATTGGGTATCCCACTGGCGATCGGGATGGTGGTCGTGGTCGGGGCGGCGCTGACGCTCGGCCCCGCGGTGATCTCGGTGGCGTCCCGCTTCCGTAACACGCTGGAGCCCCAGCGAACTCAGCGCATTCGCGGGTGGCGCAAGATCGGCGCCGTCGTGGTCCGCTGGCCCGGACCGGTCTTGATCATGACGATCGGGGTGGCCCTGGTCGGTCTGCTCACCCTGCCCGGTTACAAAACCAACTACAACGACCGCAACTACCTGCCCGCCGACCTGCCGGCGAACGCCGGCTACGCGGCCGCCGATCGACACTTCTCCCAGGCACGGATGAATCCCGAGCTGCTGATGATTGAAAGTGACCACGATCTGCGCAATTCCGCGGATTTTCTGGTCATCGACAAAATCGCCCGGCATCGGTCGCGTGCAGGCCATCACCCGGCCGCAAGGAACGCCGATCGAGCACACCTCGATCCCGTTTCAGATCAGCATGCAAAGTGTCACCCAGCAGATGAACCAGAAGTATCAACAGGACCAGATGGCTGACATGCTCAAACAGGCCGACGAGATGCAGACCACCATCGACAGCATGGTGAAGATGCAAAGCCTGACCCAGCAGATGTCCGACGACATGCACGCGATGGTCAAAAAGATGCACTCGATGACCATCGACGTCGCCGAATTACGCGACCACATGGCAGATTTCGAGGACTTCTTCCGCCCTATCCGCAGCTACTTCTACTGGGAGAAACACTGCTTCGACATCCCGGTGTGCTGGTCTCTGCGATCCGTCTTCGACGGGCTCGACGGCATCGACATCATGACCGACGACATCCAGAGCTTGCTGCCGATCATGGATCACCTCGACACGCTTATGCCCCAGCTGACGGCGCTGATGCCTTCGATGATCGACAACATGAAGGTCATGAAGACGACCATGCTGACGATGTATTCGACTCAGAAAGGTCTGCAAGATCAACAGAACGAGGCGCAGAAAAACTCCAACGCGATGGGTAAGGCATTCGATGAATCGAAGAACGACGACTCGTTCTACCTGCCTCCGGAGACGTTCAAGAACGCCGAGTTCAAGCGCGGGATGAAGAATTTCTTGTCGCCCGACGGCCACGCCGTGCGGTTCATCATCAGCCATCAGGGCGATCCGATGACGGCGGAAGGGATTTCGCATATCGATGCGATCAAGAAGGCGGCGCAGGAAGCGTTGAAGGGAACGCCGCTGGAAGGCTCGAAGATCTACCTCGGCGGCACCGCGGCCACCTTCAAGGACATGCACGACGGCAGCGACTATGACCTGCTGATCGCCGGAATCGCCTCGCTGTGCCTGATTTTCATCATCATGCTGATCATCACCCGAAGCGTGGTGGCGTCCGCGGTGATCGTCGGCACTGTCGTGCTGTCGCTGGGCGCGTCGTTCGGGCTTTCGGTGCTCATCTGGCAGCACCTCATCGGCATCGAACTGCACTGGATGGTGCTAGCGATGTCGGTCATCATCCTGCTGGCGGTCGGCGCCGACTACAACCTGCTGCTGGTGTCGCGCTTCAAGGAGGAGATCCACGCCGGCTTGAACACCGGGATCATCCGCTCGATGGGCGGCACCGGATCGGTGGTCACGTCGGCAGGACTGGTCTTCGCCTTCACGATGATGACGATGGCGGTCAGTCAGCTGACGGTCATCGGCCAGGTCGGCACCACCATCGGCCTCGGCCTGCTCTTCGACACGCTTATCGTCCGGTCACTGATGACGCCGTCCATTGCCGCGCTCTTGGGCAAGTGGTTCTGGTGGCCGCAGATCGTCCGGCAGCGGCCGGTCCCCTCGCCGTGGCCGACGCCGACCAAGAAGGCCGAAGCCCTCGTCAACGCTTG
>Ga0335076_10007427_pt1 | contig 11036 bp, 10 predicted proteins | sample Lox_Sample_25_FD_206717 | JGI IMG/M metagenome (GOLD analysis project Ga0335076, IMG submission 206717) | Soil microbial communities from Loxahatchee National Wildlife Refuge, Florida, United States - Lox_Sample_2.5 | ecosystem: Environmental > Terrestrial > Soil > Wetlands | place: USA...
GCGTCGATCGCGCGGCCACTTACGGCGGCTGGCTCGGCTTCGTGTATGCGCTCATGCAGTTCTTCTGCGCGCCGGTACTCGGAAACCTGAGCGATCGCTTTGGACGCCGGCCGGTGATTCTGTTCGCGCTGTTCGCGCTCGGCATCGACTACCTGATCATGGGCTGGGCGCCGGCGATCGGCTGGCTGTTCGTCGGGCGCGCCGTCGCGGGTATGGCCGGCGCTTCCTTCACGCCGGCCTACGCCTATGTCGCGGACATCAGCCCCCCGGAGAAGCGTGCGCAGAACTTCGGTCTCATGGGCGCGGCCTTCGGCGGCGGTTTCGTTCTCGGGCCCGCGATCGGCGGGCTGCTCGGCAGTCTCGGGCCGCGCGCGCCGTTCTATACCGCCGGCATCATCGCGCTCCTCAACGGCGGTTTTGGCCTGCTGACGCTGCCGGAGTCGCTCCCCCTGGCGGCGCGCCGTGCGTTCGACTGGCGTCGCGCCAACCCGCTCGGGACGCTGCGCCAGATGCGCAAGTACCCCGCGGTCGAGTGGCTGCTCGGCGCGCTGTTCCTGTGGCAGCTCGGCCACCAGGTGCTGCCGAGCACGTGGTCCTTCTACACCATCTACAAGTTTCACTGGAGCGCGGCGCAAGTCGGCGGCTCACTCGCCTTCGTCGGCGCCGTGATGGCGATCGCCCAGGGCGCGCTCACACGCGTACTGATCCCGGCGCTCGGCGGCGAGCGGCGCGCGGCGGCGTTCGGCATGGGGGCGGCGGTGTTCGCCTACCTCGGCTACGCGCTGGTCGCGCAAGGCTGGGCGATGTACGCGGTGTCCCTGAGCACCTGCGTCTTCGCGCTCACTTACCCGTCGATGAACGCGCTCGCCTCGCAGCGCATCCCCGCCAACGCGCAGGGTGAGCTGCAGGGGGCGATCGCGTGTCTCTACAGCCTGAGCGCCATCGTCGGGCCGCCAATGATGACGCAGGTCTTCAGCTATTTTTCCAGCGCGCACGCCGTGGTGCATTTCCCCGGGGCCGCGTTCGCCACCGCGGCGCTCCTCACCGCGGGCTGCGGAGCGCTGTTTGCGCGGGCGATGCGGCTCGCCCCGCCGCAGTCGCCCGCCGTCGATTCCCAAACTGACACCCGGAGACTGAATGTCGCGACCGATTCTCACGCTGCTGGCGGCGATCCTCACTAGCAGTGCTTACGGGGCCACCTCCGCAACGGCGGAGCCCGGCCTGCCGCCGATCCGCCATGTGTTCGTGCTGGTGCTCGAGAACCAGTCGTACGCGCTGACCTTCGCTCACGACACGGCCGCTCCCTATCTCGCGCGCACGCTCCCATCCCGGGGGGCGCTGCTGACGCAGTACTACGCGATCGGCCACGCCAGCCTCGACAACTATGTGGCCCTGGTGAGCGGCCAGGCACCGAACGCGGAGACGCAGCTCGACTGCCCGGTGTTCCGGGACTTCAGGCTCAGCGCGCCCGGCCTCGATCGCAACGGCCAGGCGCTCGGCTCAGGATGCGTGTACCCGCCGCTGGTGCGCACGCTCCCCGATCAGCTGGAGGCGGCAGGCCTCACCTGGAAGGGCTACATGGAAGACATGGGCAACGATCCGCGCCGCGAGCCGCGCAGCTGCGGACACGTGCCGCTCGGGGCGTCCGATCCGACGGCGCTCGCGACGGCGGCCGACCAGTACGCCGCCAAGCACGACCCGTTCGTCTACTTCCACTCGATCATCGACGATGCGGCGCGTTGCGAGGCCCGGGTGGTGAATCTCACGCACCTCAGGGAGGACCTGGCGAGTGCCGCCACCACCCCCAACTTCGTGTTCATCACGCCGAACCTGTGCAACGACGGCCACGATCCCAAGTGCGCCGACGGCCGCCGTGGCGGACTCGCCGCCATCAACACCTTCCTCAGCGAATGGGTGCCGCTCATTCTCGACTCCGCGGCATTCCGCGCCGACGGGCTGCTCATCGTCACCTTCGATGAGTCCGACGGGCTGGGGGAGGAGGGCTCCGGGGCCTGCTGCGGCGAGCAGCCCCTGCCCGGGGCGCGCTACGCACCGGGCTTCAACGGCCCGGGCGGCGGGCGCGTCGGCGCCGTGCTGCTGTCGCCGTTCGTGAAGCCCGGTACGGTGTCGGCGGTGCCCTACAACCACTATTCGCTCCTCAAGACCATCGAGGCGATCTTCGGGGTGGCGCCGCTCGGCTACGCGGCGCAGCCGGATCTGCGGGTGTTGGGACGCGATGTCTGGAGCGGCGCCGGGCCGGCGCCGGCCACGCACTGACACCTGCGGCCCCGCGCCTCTCCCAAAGGAGGCAGGCGGCCGGATCAGAGTCGACAATTAGCTGCCGAGGCAGTATTCTTACAGGCAGTAATTATCCGGCCAGATGCCGCCGCCCGAGTCAGCCCGTGAGCCGCCGAGCCGCAGTCAAGGCAGAGTCGCACGCCCCCGCACAACTCCCGGAAGGGGGTCTGAGCGTCGGCTACCTGCTGGGCCGGGCGCGCGCCTCGCTGCTTTCGGGGCTCGATGCGGAGCTGGCACCGTTCGGGCTCAACGCCATGCAGTACGCGGTGCTCAAGCAGCTCGGCGAGGGGAGCGCGCGCACCGCGGCGGACCTGTGTCGTTACATGTACTACGACACCGGCTCCATGACGCGCGTGCTCGACCGGCTCGAGGAGAAAGGATTCCTCAAGCGCGAGCGCTGCCAGGACGACCGGCGCGTGGTGTTCCTCAAGGTCGCGCCCGCAGGGCGCGCGCAACTGCCGCGTCTGCGGGCGATCGGCAGCCGCGTCCTCGAGGATCACCTGCGGGGCTTCAGCCCCGCCGAGGTCGAGCACCTCAAGCGCTTCCTCGGACGCATGATCGATAACGGCAAACTCGCCGCGGGGGCCCAACACCCTGCGCGCAGCGGTGACAAGTCATGACCTACGGTTCGCAAGCCTGCCGCGCAACCCTGCTCGGCGCCGCGCTGGTTCTCATCCTTTCGGGCTGCGTGGCACGCGGCGACTGGAAGCCCGTCGCGCAGCTGCCGCCGGAGTCGCTCGCTGCGCAGCGCACGCTCGCCGACGCCAGGATCGACCCCGCGGCGTGGCCGGCGGAGGGCTGGTGGCACGGCTTCGGCGACAGCCAGCTCGATGCGCTGGTCAATGAGGCTCTGGCCGGCAGTCCTTCATTGCAGATCGCCGAGGCGCGGCTGCGTGCCGCGCAGGCGCAGGCGCTCACTGCCGGGGCCACGCGGCTTCCCGCGGTGGCGCTCGACGCCGAGGCGACCCGGCAGCGTTACCCGGAGAACGGCCTGTACCCGCCGCCGTTCGCGGGCTCGTACTCCACCGACGGCCGCGTCGCGCTCGACCTCAGCTACCAGATCGACTTCTGGGCGCGTAACCGCCAGCTGCTCGCCACGGCACGCTCCGGAGTCGAGGCGGCCGAGGCGGACCGTGCGGCCGCGCGCCTCGCGCTCGCCGTGGCGGTGGTGCGCGCCTACATCCAGCTCGATCTGTCGTACGCGCTGCTCGACGTTACCAACGAGAACCTCAAGCAGCAGACCGCCATCCGCGAGCTGACGCAGCAGCGCGTCGGCGCGGGACTCGAGAACGTGGCGCGCGTCAAGCAGTCCGAGGGACTGGAGGCGCTCACCCGCGCCGGCGTGGCCGCGGTGCAGGCCAACATCGACCTGGCGCGCAATCAGCTCGGCGAGCTCGCCGGTGCCGGCCCCGATCGCGGCCAGGCGCTGACGCGGCCGCACCTCACGTCGCCGCCCGCCCTGGCGCTGCCGGCGGCGCTGCCGGCGGACCTCCTCGGGCGTCGCCCGGACGTGGCCGCGGCGCGCGCCCAGGTGCAGAGCGCGGCGCACGGCGTCAAGGCGGCGGAAGCGGACTTCTATCCCAACGTCAACCTGGTGGCGTTCGCCGGGCTGCAGAGCATCGGGCTCGCGAAGCTGTTCGATGCCTCCGATACCATCGTCGGCGCGGGTCCCGCGCTCAGTCTGCCGGTGTTCAACCGCCGGGCGTTGCGCGGCGCCCTCGAGACGCGCCAGGCGCAGTTCGACGCCTCGGTGGGCCAGTACAACCAGACGCTGCTGGATGCGGTGCATGACGTGGCGGATGTGGTGGCCAACTGGCGCGCGCTCGAGCGCGAAAGCAGCGAGCAGCAGACGGCGCTTGAGGCCGCGCAGCGCGCCTACGATCTCACCACCGAGCGCTATCGCGCCGGGCTCGATAACTATCTGAGCGTCCTGTCGAGCGAGAATCAGCTGCTGCTCGCCCAGGGCCTCGGCGCCGAGCTCACGGCGCGCCGGCTCGGCTTCAGCGTCGACCTGGTACGCGCGCTCGGCGGCGGCTACGCAGCCCCCGCGCCCAGGAGCTGAGGAGAAGCGCGCTCATGGACGCCCCCGTCAGCACGACCCCCGCGCCGGTCGCATACACCATGCAGCAGCGGCGTCGCGTGTGGCTCAGCGCGCTCGCCGTGGCACTCGCCGTCATCGCGCTCGCCAGCCTCGCCTGGTGGCTGTTCTACGCCAGCCGTTACCAGAGTACCGATGACGCCTATGTCGCCGGCGATCTGGTGGGCGTCATGTCGCAGGTGCAGGGGACCGTGGTCTCCATCGGCGCGGATGAGACCGACCGCGTGCAGGCCGGTCAGGAGCTGGTGCGCCTCGATGCCACGGATTACCGCATTGCGCTCCAGGACGCCGAGCAGCAGCTGGCGCGCACGGTTCGCCAGGTACACACGGTATTCGCCAACCGCGACGAGCTGCGCTCGCTCGTCGGGCAGCGGCGCGCTGATTTCGAGCGCGCGCAGGCCGACCTGCGGCGTCGCCGCGGACTCACGGCGAGCGGCGCCGTGTCGGGCGAGGAGCTCGGTCACGCCCAGGACGCGGTGAACGCCGCGCGCGATGCGCTCACCGCGGCAGAGCACAATCTGGCCGCCGGCATCGCGCTCGTCGGTCGCACCGGCGTGTCCGACAACCCGGACGTGCGCGCCGCCGCGACCCAGGTGGAGCGTGCGTGGCTCAACGTGCAGCGCAGCAGCGTCAAGGCGCCGGTGTCGGGCTACCTGGCGCGGCGCAGCGTGCAGCTCGGCGAGCGCATCGCACCGGGGACGCCGCTCATGGCGATCGTGCCGCTCGAGCGGCTGCGGGTGGATGCCAACTTCAAGGAAGTGCAGTTGACGCACATGCGCATCGGCCAGCCGGTGCGGGTGATCGCCGATCTCTATGGCGGCGGCGTCGAGTATCACGGCACGGTGGAGGGCATCGGCATGGGGACCGGCGCGGCGTTCGCCTTGCTGCCGGCACAGAACGCCACCGGCAACTGGATCAAGGTGGTACAGCGCGTGCCGGTGCGCATTGCGCTCGACCCGAAGGAGCTCGCCGAGCATCCGCTGCGCGTTGGCCTGTCGACGCGCGTGCGCATCGATGTCGAGGACAGCTCGGGGAATCAGCTCGCGCTTGCGCCGCGCCGCGAGCCGGTGCTCGCAACCAGCGCCTACGACACCGACCTCAGCGAGATCCACGCGCGCATCGCCGCCATCATTCGCGACAACACCGGCGCGGGCGGCAAGGGCGCGGCGGGCGAGGACTAGCCGCGCGCGCTACTCGAGCTTCAGATAGCACAGCGGCAGCGCGGTCGTGTACTTGATGGTCTCGAGCGCGAAGCTCGCACTGACATCGAGAAACTCCACCGACGAGATCAGCCGCTTGTACACCACGTCGTAGGCGTCGATGTCCGGCACCACGATACGGATGAGGTAATCGACGTCCCCCGACATGCGATGGATCTCGGTGACCTCGGGGATCTCGCGCACCGCGCGCACGAACTTCGCAAACCACGCTTCGCTGTGATTGGCGGTCTTGAGTGTCACGAACACCGTGGTGCCGACGTTGAGCGCGTGTGCATCGAGCAGCGCCACCGTGCTTCTGATGACGCCGGCCTGCTGCAGCTTCTGGATGCGCCGCCAGCAGGGGGCCTTGGAGAGGCCGACGCGATCGGCGATCTCGGCGGCGGTGAGGGCGCCGTCGCCCTGCAGCAGCTCGAGTATGCGGGCGTCCAATTTATCCATTGAAACTTCGGTTCGTGCCGGCCTCAGTACGCGCAATATTGTTGCGCAGACCGGCGGACGGCGCCAGGCATTCGCAATCGCGTCGCCGACCCCTGCCGTTAGCATGCAAGCATGGATCCATTGCGGGCCTTTACCGAGCACCCCGCCTCGGTCGGCGAGACCTATATCGAGCACATGGGACGTGCCACCTGCTTCGGCGTGCGGATGATCGGCGCCGGGGTCGCCTGCCTGATACACGCGCTGTTGCCGTTCCTGTTCGTGCGTACGGGCAGCGCCACGATTGCCGAGCTGAACGAGCGCATGGTCGTCAACCGGCGGGTCGCCCCGCCGATCGCCAGCACTCCGCGACTGCCGCTGTAACGTGCGGGGGCTACTGCGGGCGCTGCTTCCGCCCTGGGGACCGCTGCGCCAGGCATTGCCCGGCGTCGCCGTCGCCATCGCCCTCGCGCTCATCGCCCGCAGCATCGCCGATGCGCTCGCTCACGGTGCCGTGGGCCTGCCGCGCTTCCCGCTGAGCCCCGTCATGTGTGCCGTCGTGCTCGGCATGCTGTGGCGGAATACGCTCGGCGTGCCCGCCTGGGCCACCAGCGGGCTGAAGTGGGCCATGCATCAGCTGCTGCGCACCGGTATCGCGCTGGTGGGACTGCGCCTGACGCTCTCGGGCGCGAGCTCGATCGCAATGCTTGCGCTCCCCGTGGCCTTGAGCTGCCTCGCCGTGGCGCTCTGCGCCGGCTGGCTGCTGTCGCGGCTGCTCAAGGTCGGGCCGCGCCTCGGCGCGCTGCTCGCGATCGGCACCGCGGTCTGCGGCTGCACCGCGGTGGTCGCCATGTCGCCGGTGATTCGCGCGCGGCACGCGGAGACGGCGTTCGCGGTTACCTGCGTGGTGCTGTTCGGCTGCGCCGCGATGCTCTTCTATCCGTGGGTGGCGGGACACTTCTTCGCCGCCTCGCCGGTGCACGCCGGCATCTTCCTCGGCACCGCGATCCACGACACCTCCCAGGTGATCGGGGCGGCGCTCATGTACTCGCAGCAGGCATCGGCCCCCGCGGCGCTGGCCGCGGCGAGCGTCGCAAAGCTGCTGCGCAATCTCTCGATCGCCGTGTTCGTGCCGCTCGCCGCCTGGCTGGTGCGCCGCCACGAGGCGCGCGCTTCCGGGGCGCAGCCGGCGGGCGAGGGCCACGGTCTCGCCCCGCACGCGCAGCTGGTGCCGATGTTCGTGCTGGCCTTCGTCGGCTTCATCGCCGTGCGCACCGCGGGCGACTCGCTGTTCGCCGCGCACGCCGGCCTGTGGCAGGCGCTCATCAGCACCGGCTATACCGCCTCCGACCTGTTCCTCACCTGCGGGATGACCGCGGTCGGGCTGTCGGTGGCGTTCAACGACATGTGGCGCATCGGCTGGCGGCCGCTCGCGGCCGGGTTCGCGGTAGCGAGTCTGGTCGGTGCCTGCAGCCTCACCCTGACCCTCACCCTGCTGCACTTCGCTAACCCACGCTAAACTGCCCTTACCGCCGGGCATCCGGCTGCAGCGTCGGGCGGGGAGGTTTGGCATGGCGAGGGCTAAGGTTTCGCGTCGCGCGGCGGAGGAGGCGGTGCGCACCCTGGTGCGCTGGGCCGGGGATGACCCGGACCGCGAGGGGCTGGCGGATACGCCGCAGCGCGTCGTCGATGCCTACCGCGACTGGTTCTCCGGCTACCAGATCGACCCGGCCGCGTACCTGCGGCGCACCTTCGAGGAGGTCGGCGGCTACGACGAGATGATCGTGCTGCGCGACATCTCCTTCGAGTCCCATTGCGAGCATCACATCGCGCCGATGCTCGGGCGCGTGCACATCGGCTACCTGCCCGCCAACAAGGTGGTCGGCATCAGCAAGCTGGCGCGGGTCGTCGACGGCTACGCGCGGCGCCTGCAGGTGCAGGAGAAGCTCACCGCACAGATCGCCGACTGCATCGCCGAGGTGCTCAAGCCCCGGGGCGTCGGCGTGGTGGTGGACGCGGCCCACGAGTGCATGACCACCCGCGGCGTGCACAAGCGCGCGGTCTCGATGGTAACCAGCCGCATGATCGGCACCTTCAGGAGCGATGCGCGCACCCGTGCCGAGTTCCTCAGCTTCATCGGCATCCACTCCGGCACGCGCGAGGTGTAGCGCGCGCCGCGCCGCGGCTAGGCCTCCAGCGCCGCCTCGCTGCGCGCGGCGCGCTTGCGATCGTGGGCCTTGAGGTAGCGCTTGCGGATGCGGATCGCGCTCGGCGTCACCTCGACCAGCTCGTCGTCGGCGATGAACTCGACCGCGTACTCGAGCGTCAGCTGGATGGGCGGCGTCAGCAGGATGGCGTCGTCCTTGCCGGCGGCGCGGATGTTGGTGAGCTTCTTGGTCTTGATCGGATTCACGACCAGATCATTGTCGCGGCTGTGGATGCCGATGATCATGCCCTCGTAGAGCTTCTCGCCGGGGCCGACGAACAGCCGCCCGCGCTCCTGCAGATTGAAGAGCGCATACGCCACGGCCTCGCCCTGCTCGTTGCTCACCAGCACGCCGTTGTGGCGGTCCGGGATATCGCCGCGCACCGGCGCGAAGCCGTCGAAGATGTGACTCATGAGCCCGGTGCCGCGCGTCAGCGTCATGAACTCGCCCTGGAAGCCGATCAGGCCGCGCGCCGGCACGCGGTACTCGAGCCGCACACGCCCACCGCCGCCGACGCTCATGTCGGCGAGCTCGGCCCGCCGGCCGCCGAGAGCCTCCATCACCGCTCCCTGGTGCTGCTCTTCGATGTCGACGGTGAGCGCCTCGTAGGGCTCATGCACCTCGCCGTCGACCACTTTGGTGAGCACCTGCGGGCGCGACACGGCGAGCTCGTAGCCCTCGCGGCGCATGTTCTCGATGAGAATCGTGAGGTGCAGCTCGCCGCGCCCCGAGACGCGCAGCACGTCCGGCTCGTCGGTGTCCTCGACGCGCAGCGCCACGTTCGACTGCAGCTCGCGGTACAGCCGCTCGCGCAGCTGCCGGCTGGTGACGAACTTGCCCTCGCGACCGGCGAGCGGTGAGGTGTTGACCTGGAAGTTCATCTGCAGCGTCGGCTCATCCACCGCGATCGGCGGCAGCCCCTCCGGGAACTCCGGATCGCAGACCGTGAGGCCGATGTTCACCGCCTCGATGCCGGTGACCGCCACGATGTCGCCGGCACCCGCTTCCTCGACCGGCAGCCTCTCGAGCCCGGTGAAGTGCAGCACCTGGGCGATCTTCGCCGTGCCGCGCTCTTCGTTGCCGTGACGCAGCGCCACCGTCTGACCGGGGCGCACTACGCCGCGGCGGATGCGGCCGATGCCGATGCGGCCGACATAGGAGTTGTAATCGAGCGTCGAGATCTGCAGCTGCAGCGGCCGGTCGGCGTCGGCGGCCGGCGGCGGCACGTGCGCGAGGATCGCCTCGAATAGCGCCGACATGTCCGGGCGCCGCTCGGTGTAGTCGGTACTCGCCCAGCCCTGGAGCGCCGAGGCGTAGATCACCGGGAAGTCGAGCTGCGCGTCGGTCGCGCCGAGCTTGTCGAACAGGTCGAAGGTCTGGTCGATCACCCACGCCGGCCGGCTGCCCGGCCGGTCGATCTTGTTGACCACGACGATGGCCTTCAACCCCTGGGCGAGCGCCTTGCGCGTCACGAAGCGCGTCTGCGGCATCGGGCCCTCGACGGCATCGACCAGCAGCAGCACCCCGTCGACCATGGACAGCACCCGCTCGACCTCGCCACCGAAATCGGCGTGTCCCGGGGTGTCGACGATATTGATGCGCGTGCCGCCGTATTCGATGGCGCAGTTCTTGGCGAGGATCGTGATACCGCGCTCACGCTCGATGTCGTTCGAATCCATGATGCGCTCGCCGAGTCGCTCGTGTGCGGCGAAGGTGCCGGACTGCTTCAGCAGGCAGTCGACGAGGGTGGTCTTGCCGTGATCGACGTGCGCGATGATGGCGATGTTGCGGATCGGGCGGTTCATGGGTGGCCGCAAGTAACGGGGCGCCGGGGAAAAAGGGTGCGCAGGGTAGCAGAACGCCCAACGGGGCGCCGGTTTTGCGCTTAAGACATTGAATTTACTTGGAAATAGCTATCTGTGAGGCAGGCCGATCCGCAAGCTGGCGACTGCGATGCGCACCTCGACGAAGAAGGCGATGAAGCCGGCGGCGAGGCACACCATACCGCCGACGAAGAGCAGCGCAATCACCGCATCGAGCTTGATGCCGAGGAAGGCGTCCGCGAACAGCGCCACCACGACGAGCGCCACCAGGAGCGCGGCGATCGCCGCGAGCGAGATCGCCCGGTAGATGTAGCCGGCGCGCCGCGCCAGCACCTCGAGCTCATCCAGGAGCGGCGCCTTGTCGCCCGGGTGGTCGCTGAGGCGCTGCTCGACGGTGCGCGCGCGATCCACCACCCGCGCCAGACGGTTGGTGAGCACACCGAGCGTCGCGGCGACCCCGGAGAGCAGGAATACCGGGGCGACGGAGGACTGGACCAGATGTGCGATGTCCATGCAGGCCTATCATAAACCGGCCGGCGGTTGCGGCCGCCATCCGTGCTGTTCTACGCTCGTTCAACAACCGCGAGGCAAGTCCCCGTGATGAAGCACAGCGAGCGCTGCGATGCGCTGATCATCGGCGGCGGCCACAACGGCCTCACCTGCGCCGCCTACCTCGCGGCCGGCGGCCTCAAGGTGACCGTGCTCGAGCGGCGTGCGGTGGTGGGGGGCGCGGCCGTCACCGAGGAATTCCACCCGGGCTTTCGCAACTCGGTGGCCGCCTACACCGTCTCGCTCCTCAACCCGAAGGTGATCCGCGACCTCGAGCTGGCGAAGCACGGCTTGCGGATAGTCGAGCGCCGCGCCGCAAACTTCCTGCCCACCGCCGATGGACGCTACCTGCTCACCGGCGAGGGGCGCACCGAATCCGAGGTGGCGCGCTTCTCGGCGCGCGACGCGGCGCGCATCCCCGAGTACG
>Ga0335076_10007428_pt1 | contig 11035 bp, 9 predicted proteins | sample Lox_Sample_25_FD_206717 | JGI IMG/M metagenome (GOLD analysis project Ga0335076, IMG submission 206717) | Soil microbial communities from Loxahatchee National Wildlife Refuge, Florida, United States - Lox_Sample_2.5 | ecosystem: Environmental > Terrestrial > Soil > Wetlands | place: USA: Florida...
TCAGCGGGCAGAATCTGAATCTGCCCAACGCTGTTTTGCAGAACCTGCAGAACTATTCGCAATCCAGCGTGGGATTCACCACGTCGGCCAGCTATCCGCTGCGCAGCCGTTCCTTCAAACGCGTCGGGATGACATATTCGCTCGACCGGTCGACCCTGCTGCCCCTCAGCACCGCGTCAAAGAATCTGTTTGAGTTCATCCAGTTCCGCGGCATCTCCGGACCGAACGCGGTCAATGGGATCATCACCAGCAAGATCTTCCCCAATTTTTCCATGAACACGCTGGATAGCGGGTTGTTCCCGCACAGCGGCAAGCAATTGACGCTGGGCGCTGAGTTAGCCGGACTCGGAGGCACGGTCCGATCGATCCGCCCGATCGTGCAGTTTAAGAGGTTCTATCCCGTACAGAAACGCCGCAACACGATCGCATACAGCGTAAATGGCTCGTTCATCACGGGCTTTGGCGGATTGGTGGCGCCTCCGTTTCAGCGTTTCTTCATGGGCGGCGAAAATGATATTCGCGGCTTCGATATCCGCTCGGTATCGCCGGTCGCCTTCCTGCCCAGCGCTGGCGCAATCACGTTGACCGATCCGACTGGCGTTCCGGTGCCGAAAGATCCTTCCAATCCGCGTAAAGGCGCGATTACCGTACCGATCCCCATCGATCAGATTGTCTTTCCGGGCGGCGACTTGAGCCTGTGGGGGAATCTGGAGTACCGCATCACGATTGCCGGCCCTGTTGCCATTGCGCCTTTCATCGACAGCGGCATCGACCCCATTCTGCGACGTTCTCAATTGCAGATCGCGCAGCAGCAGTACGACCAGGTCATCAGCACGCCATTTGGGTGTCCCGCACGCGATTACACTTCGGCCACCGGTTGCACGCCAGGAAGCCTGCTCTCGCCAAGGCCGCAACAGGATTTGCAGGTTCTGGGTGCGACAAACTGGCAGGTTCGCATGTCGACCGGCTTGGAATTGCAGATGTTCCTGCCGGTTGTGAACGCGCCGTTCCGCATCTATTGGGCATACAACCCGTTGCGGCTCGACACTCCCGCGAACTCTCCGATCCCGATCACGCCGCAGATGTTTCCGCAGACCGCGGCAGGGGCATATACATACGGTTTGGCGAAGGCGACTTATGCGCCGAATTTCTTGCTGCGCGAGCCGCGCAAGACGTTCCGCTTTACCGTCGCTACGACGTTCTAGAACGGTTTGACGGCGCTGGATTCACGTCTCTATAATGCAGGTGATCCACGCCATCTAGGGAGCTTGAGGGCTGGACGCACGCCCGCAGGCTTAACCTGTTACGCTGGCAATCGAGCGCGCGTGTTCCGACTGCGGAAAGCAGCGGAGATCTCAATTCATTGCGGCCCAGCGTTGAATGAAGCGACATCTGAGAGCGAAGTTCATTCCCGGAACAATGTTCCAAGGAGTTCAACTCATCCAATGACAAGCAAGTTCTTGCGAATTTCCCTTGCCCCTGCGGTTCTCCTCGCGATTTCCGCACTGGCTCAAACGGGCAGCGCCGCCACTCCCTCTAGCCCAGGTGGCACGGGCGCGCCTGCCACCCCGTCGGCCTCGACCCCAGCGAGCACGACCACTGGACCGGTTACTGGAACGAAGGTTGGAGCCATCAACATTGAGGGCGCCATCTTCGGCAGCAACGAAGGCCGCCGCGACATTGAAACCCTGAGCAAGAAGTTCGAGCCCAAGCAGACCGAATTGAAGAATCAGAACGACGAGCTCGAAGGGCTCAAAAAGCAGCTCACCACCCAGCAGGACAAGCTGAACGATGATGCGCTGGCGAATCTGAAAAAGCAGATCGAGACCAAGCAGAAGACCTTCGATCGCGCGGTGCAGGATGCGCAGGAAGAATTCGGCACGCAGCAGCAGGAAATTGCTACGCGAATCCTGAACAAGATGGCGCCGATGATCGTCAAATACGCCCAGGAGAATGGCTTCGGCATGATCATTGACACTTCGAAGCCGTGGCCACAGAGCCCGATCCTGATGGCGGGTGAAGGCGTGGACATCACCAAGCCGGTCGTCGACATCTACAACACCCAGTCCGGAGTTCCTGCGCCGGCCGGGTCCAGTTCCGGCGCGGCTGCAAAGCCGTCGATGCCGAAGCCAACCACTGGCACTGCTCCCGCGAAGCCTGCTGTTCCAAAGACCGACACGCCGAAGTAATTCGCGACACCTCGACTGTCGAAATAGTTCCCATCGGCCGCGTGTAAACGCGGCCTTTATTTTTTTCTGAAGGTCCCTCCGCGCGGCGAAACGCGGTGTCCATACCAGCAAACGGAATTCAGACTGGGAGGACACCATGTTTGTCGATAGCTTGCTCGAGGTTTCCTGGGCCCAACGTTCGCGCCGCAGTTTGAGCACTCTGACTTCGTTTGCGATTGAAGCCGTGGTGCTCGCATTGATCGTGCTGTTGTCTCTGCTTCGCAGCATGGAGATGCCGAGCGTTCTGCGAACTGTCTCCACTCCGATTGCGGCCGGGCGGCCCGAGCCCAGACCGCTCGCCTCGCGTCCGCATTCCGCATCTGCCCCCGTGCGAAGCAACACCATCGTTCTGCGCCTGATGCAGCCGGGAAGTATTCCCAACACAATCGACCGAAGCCCTGATGATCCAAACGCCCAGCCGCCGAGTGACCCTTACGATGGCATTCCCGGAGCAGGTTTTCCGTCGAATGGTCCAGGGCTTCCGGTTGCAATCGGCGGAACCCGGCCAGTCATGCCCGTTGCTCCGGTGCCGCAGCCGACGCGGGTCGTTCGCTCCTCAAACCTGCTCGAAGGCATGCTGATTCGCAAAGTGCAACCCGTTTACCCACCGCTGGCACGCAACACCAGGATTCAGGGACCTGTGGTGCTGGAGGCGCTTATCAACAAGGCGGGCGCGATCCAGAATCTGCATCTGATCTCCGGACATCCCATGCTGGTTCCTGCCGCCATCGAGGCAGTCAGCCAGTGGCGCTATCGGCCTTACATCCTGAATGGCGAAGCCATTGAGGTGGAAACACAAATTACGGTGAATTTCATTTTGTCTGGGAACTGAGTTTGCGTTCGCTCAGAGTCACAGCTTTGGCGGGAGTAGTCCCAGGGTAATGTCGAGCCTCGAAGCGCAGCCGCTATAATCGCGATAGTGGCTACCAGTACAGAAATCCTCAGTCGTGTTTCGACTCGCCCGACCTGGGCCGAGGTTTCGCTCACCGTTCTGCGGCAGAACTTTCGCACTGTGCAGAAGCACGTTGGAACCAATGTCACGATCTGCGCGGTGGTGAAGGCCGACGCGTACGGCCATGGCGCGGTCGAATGTTCTCGCGCTCTTGAAGCTGAAGGCGCGCGCTGGCTCGGTGTGACCTCGCTCGATGAAGCCATTCCGCTGCGCGAAGCGGGCATCACTTCCAACCTGCTTCTGATGACCGGCTTCTGGCGCGGCGAAGAGAGTGAGATCGTACGCCTCCGGCTGGCTCCAACGATCTGGGAGACCTGGCAGATTGATTCGCTTGAACGAGCAGCTTCCGCACAAGGCGTCGCGAAGCATCTCGTCCATCTGAAGGTTGATACCGGGATGGGCAGGCTTGGGGTAGCGCTCGAGCAACTGCCGGAATTGCTGAAGGCGCTCAAGACGGCATCGCACCTGGTGCTCGAGGGACTGTCAACGCATCTTGCATCATCGGAAATTATGGACGCGCCCTCAGTCGGCGAGCAGGAGCAGGCTTTTGCTGCAGCCCGGCGCATGGTCCACGAAGCGGGATTCGAGCCCCAACTTATCCACCTGGCAAACACCAACGCAGTCATCTCGCGCCGCGAGACTTGGGCGAACCTGAAAGGCATGGCGATGGTCCGCCCCGGCATAGCCCTCTACGGCTACTATTTGCCCTTTCTCCGCGCGGGACGCGAGGTCACCGGTGGCACGTTGCGCCTCTCCCTCAAACCGATCCTCACCTGGAAAACGCGCATCCTCTCCCTGCGAGATTTTGGCGCAAATCACGCCCTCGGCTATGGCGGAACCTATGTGACCAGAGCTCCGGCGCACGTCGCGGTGTTGCCAGTCGGATACGCAGATGGCTTCAACCGGCAGCTCTCAAACAAGGGTCGCGTGATCGTGCGCGAGCATTACGCTCCGATCGTGGGCAGCATCTCGATGGACTTGACCTTGGTCGATGTAACCGGAATCCCCGGCGTCTCTGTCGGCGACGAAGTCATCCTCCTCGGAGTCTGCGACGGGCTAAGCGTAGATGCTCTTGAACACGCCCGGCTCGCCAACGGCTCTCCCTACGAAATTCTCTGCAATATCTCGAAGCGGGTCCCTCGCAGGTACGTCAGCTAGGAAGGTTTCACGGTTCGCAAAATTCCGTCGGGCGCTTATACCCTGCGTTCCTGCGCCTCCATGTACTTGCGCAGTACGGCATTGATTGTGGTTTGATAGCCGCGACCCTGTTTGCGGAAGAATTTCAGAATATCGGGGTCAATTCTCAAGGTAATTTGCTCTTTTGCTCCGGGCCAAATGATGGCAGTCGCGAAGAAATCCGGACCTTGTTTCGGGATATCTGAATAGTCGATCTCCTCATCGCGCATTGCATCAATTCGCTTCCAATCCGTTCCGGAGCGCTTTTTCGTATGCTTCCCGTTCTTCATGGTTTGCCTTCCTCAGCGATATGACCCGGATCGTGTCTTGCTGCTTGACTGTGAAGCTGACAAAAGCCTCGTCCCACTCAAACTTCATTGTAACTCCAAATGTAGCTACAGTTCAAACTGGCGAATCCCAGCCGAACCCGGAGATGTTACGGCCGGAGGCAGCCGTTCCCAGTGACACAGGCCACAAACGCCTCACAAAAAGTTGCAGGGTGTGCCAATTTGGACCAACAAACCCTGCGGTACTCGCCAGCCTCAGCAGCCGTTCAGCACTCATTTCCCAAGTGTCAACTGCGACTTGCGACTGTTGAATGAGCGGGACTCTAGCCGCGTATTCTCCGCTGCTAGACTGGAAGCTGATGCCTTCCCGCTACGCGCAGTGGATGTACGACTGGGAACACCGGCTCACGTCGGTGGATAACAATCGCGTGGTGCGCCCGCTGGATTGGGGCGTCGAGTGGACGCGAGCTTGGCCGTGCCGCAACGGTTTTCACCGCAACCACGAGCCCGACGATCGAGAGAAATTCTTTATTGACTACAGCTCGCACATCGTTGCAGCGAGCGACGATTTTTTCTCTTACCCGCGGCCAACGGATTATCGTTTGGAACAGCGCGAGATACAGGTGTTCTCGACCCGTGAAGTGCCTGATCCGAAGCTGGAAGCCAAGGTAAAAGGCAAGTCAGGGTACTTTCTGAGATTCACATCTCCCGTAAGCACTCCGTATCCCGAAAACAATGTTGTCAATGCGCGCTGGTTCCCTGTCCAGGGGCGACGCGCGATCGTCCTGCTGCCGCATTGGAATTCAGATGCGATCTCGTACGCCAGCTTGTGCGGAGTCCTCAACTTGCTTGGAATTTCTGTCCTGCGGCTGAGCATGCCATACCACGACATCCGCATGCCCGCGGAAATTCGGCGGGCCGATTATGCCGTGTCGGCGAACATTGGGCGCACCCTCGACGCCACGCGTCAAGGCGTGATCGATATCCGCTGCTGTCTCGACTGGCTCGAGCAGCAAGGCTACAACCGCCTCGGGATCGTCGGCACAAGTCTCGGGTCGTGCTACGCCTTCATTGCCGCGGCTCACGATCCCCGGATTCGCGTGGCCGCCTTTAATCATGCTTCCACGTATTTTGCCGACGTGGTGTGGCACGGACAATCAACCCGCCACATCCGCCAGGGAATTGAGCAAGAAATCGACCTGGAAGAATTGAGAAAAGTCTGGCTTGCCATTAGCCCCATGGCTTACTTCGAGCAGTACGCGCGCTGGCCGAAGAAGTCCCTGATCATTTATGCGAAGTACGATCTGACGTTCCTGCCGGAGTTTTCGCGGCAGGTGATCGAGGAATTCGCCCGCCACGGCCTCGACCACAAAGTAGTCGCGCTTCCCTGCGGTCACTACACCACCGGCGAAACGCCGTACAAATATATGGATGGCTGGCAACTCACGTCGTTTCTACGGACGGCGTTCTAGATCGTTTCACCATGGAGGTGCAGCCCTGAAGAAAATCTCCAACTTTCCTTTTTACTTTCGCCTCTCGATTTCTCCGTGCCTCCGTGACTCCGTGGTAGATTCTCAGTTAGGCAGGACAACGATATGAAAACGACAAACTCGACCATGTACCGCCCGCTGTTTGAAGCCGATCCACAGATTGCGGCTGCGATTGATAACGAAACCCGCCGCCAGCACGAAGGCCTCGAACTGATCGCCTCCGAAAATTTTGTCAGTGAGGCAGTCCTCGAAGCCGCCGGCTCGGTCTTTACCAACAAGTATGCCGAAGGATATCCCGGCAAGCGCTACTACGGCGGTTGCGAGTTCACCGACGTCGTCGAGAACCTTGCACGCGATCGCGCCAAGCAGCTTTTCGGCGCGGAGCATGCCAACGTGCAGCCGCACGCAGGATCGCAAGCCAACATGGAGGCTTATGCCGCTGTCCTGCAGCCGGGCGATACGATTCTCGGCCTGAATCTTGCCCATGGCGGGCATCTCACGCATGGCCACCATCTGAATTTTTCGGGCAAGACCTACAAGATCATTCCTTATGGCGTGACCAAAGAAACAGAAACGATCGACTACGACGAACTGGAAAAACTTGCTGAGAAAGAGCGTCCCAAGCTGATTATCGGCGGCGGCAGCGCGTATCCGCGCATCATCGATTTCGCACGCATGCGCCAGATCGCCGACAAGGTTGGCGCTCTCTATCTCGTCGACATGGCCCACTTCGCAGGTCTCGTTGCCGGAGGCGCACATCCGTCGCCCGTGCCGCATGCGCAGATCGTCACCTCTACCACTCACAAGACGCTGCGCGGCCCGCGCTCCGGGATGATTCTGTCGAAGGCCGAATTCGGGCCTGCCATCGACAAGGTCGTCTTCCCCGGCATGCAAGGCGGACCGCTGGTCCACATCATGGCAGCCAAGGCCGTATGCTTCCACGAGGCGATGCAGCCTGCATTCCGCGATTACGCCCGGCAGATCGTCGCCAACGCAAAAGTTCTGGCCCAAAAGCTAGCCGATGAGGGCTTCCGCATTATTTCCGGGGGCACCGATACGCATCTTATGCTGGTCGATGTCTTCTCCAAAGGCATGCTGGGCAGTGAAGCCGAGAAGGCATTAGGCGATGCGGGAATCACCGTGAACAAGAATGCCATTCCATTCGATACCAATCCGCCACTGAAGCCGAGCGGCATCCGCATCGGCACGCCCGCCCTTACCACCCGCGGCATGAAGGAAGATGAGATGCGCCAGATCGGACACTGGATCGCAGAAGCCTTACTGCACCGCACCGACGCCGCGGTTCTCGCGAAAATTCGCAAGCAGGTTCTGGACTTGTGCGAGGCATTTCCGCTCTACGCGGAACGTCGCGCGAAGGCGCAAGCGGAGGTCAGAGCGTAATTCCTCTGTGTTCCTCTGTGCCCTCTGTGGTTAAATGCCATCGGTGAAGATCGCCATCGACATCCGGCGGATGACCGAATTCGGCGTTGGCACCTACATCCGCAACGTCATCCGCGCCCTGGGCCGCCTGGACCGCGAGAACACTTACCTGCTCATCGGGTCTCCGGCAAAGGTCCAGGAAATCGGCCCCCTCCCGGCGAACTTCAGTTCGGTACCGCTCACCGCGCCCGAGCGTTCGATCCAGGGCTTTCGCGAATTTCGCGCCGCCATGAAGCGCCTGCAATGCGACCTCGCCCACATTCCCAATCTTTTTTCGATTCCGCGCGGACTCCCCTGCCCCTACGTGATGACGGTGCACGATATGCTCGAGCACATGTCGCGCGCCCGCGAGCAGAGCGGGTTCTGGCGCTCGGTGCATTTTCAGTTAACCAAGCGCGTGCTCGAAGGAGCAGACCGCATCTTCGCCGTCTCGAAATTCACCAAGAGTGAAATCGAGAAGCTGTTCGGAATCCCGCCAGACCGCATCGATGTGGTCTACAACGCAATCGACGAGCGCTTCCTCCGCGGCCACGCCTCTTCGGCCGATCGCGACCTGATCGCGAAACGTTACCAGGTTACATATCCTTTTCTGCTTTACGCTGGCCGCGTCAGCCCGCACAAGAACGTGGTGCGCATGATCGAAGCCTTTTCCGCGCTGAAGTGCGAGTTGGAACGCGACCAGCTCTATCCTGATCTCAAGCTCATCATCATCGGAGACGACCTGTCAGGAAATCCCGACCTGCGCCGCACGGTGGTCCGCAGCGGTGTACAAAATGACGTCCGCTTCCTTGGCTTCATCCCGATCGAGGTGCTTCGGATTTTCTACGACGAAGCGAAAATCTTTGTGTTCCCGTCGCTGTATGAAGGATTCGGCCTGCCACCACTCGAGGCGATGGCGCACGGAACTCCCGTGGTCACCTCGAACGTTTCATCACTGCCCGAGGTAGTGGGAAATGCGGCCGTCCTGGTGAATCCGGAAAATGTGTTTGAGATTATGCGCGCGCTGCACCGCGTTCTGCTGGACGCGTCACTTCGAGAGCGTCTGAAGGAACGCGGATATCAGCAGGCGACAAGATTTTCCTGGGATCAATCGGTGCGGAGAATCCTGGAAGCCTATGGTCAAGTCATTCGCCATGAAGCTCCCGTGACGCAGCCCGCCGCGGACTAGGTTTCGAAGGCGAGCTGCTCACACAACGAGAAACCCGGCTTACTTCAACAGCGGCTGGCCCGGTGAGGCAATCGACAGCTTGTGCAGCTTCGCCGTGATTTTCGAGCGGTCGCCGTCGGTTTTCGCGGCGGCCAAACGCTTGCGCAACTGTAGGATCTTTTCCTTGCGTGTACGGCGCCGGCGAATCTCAGGCCGGCGGCTGGGTGCGGACATATCTTCTCCTCATGCTGGGAATGATCGACCTGCGAGATCGACCTATGATCATCGGCTTCTGACGATCGATCTCGCAGTATAACATTGCCGATCGCTCAGGCGACCGCGTCTACCGGTTCGCCCACGTCCTCGATTTCGCCCTCACGAGTTTCCTGCGCCACGTGCCGTTTCGCAACCAGCATGTAAATCGATGGCACCACGAAGAGCGTGAACAGCGTTCCAATGATCATGCCGCTGACCAGCATGATGCCGATGCTGTTTCGCGCGCCGGCTCCCGGCCCGCGGGCCAGAACCAGCGGGAAGTGTCCGCACACCGTCGCTGCCGTCGTCATCAGAATCGGGCGCAAGCGTGTGGTCGCGCCCCCGATGATTGCCTCCAGCTTGCTCATACCGGTTTCCTGCAGGTGATTCGCGAATTCCACCATCAGAATTCCGTTCTTCGCGATCAGCCCGACAAGCGTGATCAGACCGACCTGGCTGTAGATATTCAACGTCGTGAAGCCGAGGAACGAGAACAACAGCGCGCCCGAAATTGCCAGCGGTACCGAGCCCGCCAGAACGATAAACGGATCGCGGAAGCTCTCAAACTGCGCCGCCAGCACCAGATAGATCAGGATCGCCGACAGCAGGAACGTTCCCAGGAACTTGCTGCCTTCCACGCGAAGCTGCCGCGATTCGCCGGCGTAATCAACCGTGAATCCCTGCGGCAGAACCTGCTTCGCCTGGTCTTCCAGGAACGTCAGCGCCTTATCCAGTGGGACATTCGGCGGAATCACGCCCTGAATGCGCACCGCATTCAGCTGCTGGAACTTGTTCAGCGATCGTGGCTCCGTCGTCGTTTTCAGTGTGGCGAACGTCGAGAGCGGCACGAGTTTGTCAGCCGAACCCTTCACGTAGATCTGCGACAACTGGTCGGGAGTAAGGCGCTCAGCCCTTTTCACTTGCGGAATGACTTTGTAACTGCGTCCCTGAATGCTGAAGCGGTTCACGTAATTTCCGCCCAGCATCGTGCCCAGGTCCGCTCCGGCCTGGCTCAGATCCACACCCTGCGAGCGCAGTTTGTCGCGATCGAAAACTACTTCCGCCTGCGGCTGGTCGAATTTCACGTCGGTGTCAGCGTAAATGAACATGCCGCTGGCCATGGCCTTACCCACGATCGTTTGCGCGAGTTGGCTGACCTGCTCCGGCTCAGCCGCAGACGCAATCACGAAATCGACCGGGAAGTTGCCACCTCCAGGAAGCGGCGGGGGCGTCAGGGGAATCACGCGCACTCCGGCAATGTGCGACAGCGGACCAGTCGACTCCAGCAAAAGCTGTTGCGCAGTCTTTTTGCGCTGGCTCCACGGCTTGGTCACCATGCCGCCGAAACCGCCCCCAGGATTCGTGATCTGAAAAATGCTGTCGCTCTCCGGGAACGATTGGTACACATCATGCACTTGCTGGGTGAACAGATCGATCTGGTCCAGCGTCGCATTCGGAGCCGACTGAATTACGCCGAACACGACACCCTGATCCTCTGCAGGCGCCAGTTCGTGCTGCGAGAACATATAGAACGGAATCATCAGCACTGCGACCATCGCCCACAACACAAACACAACCGGCCGGTACTGGAGCGTGCCAGCCAGGGCTCGCGAATACCACCCGCGGACTTTTTCGAACCGGCGATTGATGAATCCGGCGAATCCCCGGTCAGTGTCGCCCGCTCGCAACAGCTTCGATCCCATCATGGGAGACAGCGTCAACGCGACGACACCCGACACGACAACCGCGCCCGCCAGCGTGAAGGCAAATTCGCGGAAGAGCGCGCCCGTCAGTCCGCCTTGAATTCCGATCGGTGCGTAGACGGCCGCCAGCGTGATCGTCATGGCGATAATCGGGCCGACCAGTTCGCGCGCAGCATCCCGCGCCGCTTCGAATGCAGACTTGCCCTCATGCAAATGCCGCTCGACGTTTTCCACCATAACGATGGCGTCGTCGACCACCAGTCCGACCGACAGCACGATCGCCAGCAGAGTCAGCAGGTTGATGGTGAAACCCGCCAGCAGCATGAGAAACACGGCGCCGACTAAGGAGATCGGAAT
>Ga0335076_10007429_pt1 | contig 11034 bp, 11 predicted proteins | sample Lox_Sample_25_FD_206717 | JGI IMG/M metagenome (GOLD analysis project Ga0335076, IMG submission 206717) | Soil microbial communities from Loxahatchee National Wildlife Refuge, Florida, United States - Lox_Sample_2.5 | ecosystem: Environmental > Terrestrial > Soil > Wetlands | place: USA...
CGGCCATCCACGCCTTTGCGACTGCGACCGCTCGATCCTTCCCATTCCCGATGCGTGGCCGGCTCGGTTTCGACAGGGGGACCTTTGCCTCGATGGTGACAATAGGTGGGCGTGGCCCCGTGGATGGCCGGGTCAAGCCCGGCCATGACGGCTCGCCCCTCACTCAGGGACCACGGCCCTCCTGTGGCTAGACAGGTAGCCCGGCGAAGCCGAGCAGCATCATTGCCCAGGTCGAGGGCCCGCGGCGGGGCCTTGGGCGCGGCGCTGGTCATCTCTACTAAAGTCCTAATCGTAAAGCAGGTGACAAGGCTCGCGGAAACGTCAAGACTGCATTTCGACGGCCGGCTTGAACGGCCGCTCGACCCGGGAGCGGAAGGTCCATGGAGCTGGCCGAGGCGAAAGCCGTAGGCGCGGACGAGGGCGCCGGCTCGAATGCTTCCGCGCTGCTTTCGGTCAGCGGGTTGACAATGCGGTTCGGCGGCGTGACCGCGCTGCAGGAGGTCTCGTTCGAGGTCGCGCGGGGCGCCATCTGCGGTCTGATCGGGCCGAACGGCGCCGGAAAGACGACCCTCTTCAATTGCATCTCCCGCCTCTACGATCCCGGCGCCGGGTCGATCACCTTCGACGGCCGGCCGCTCGCGAGCTTCGCCAGGCACGAACTCGCCTCGCTCGGCATCGCCCGGACGTTCCAGAACGTCGCCCTGTTCTCGACCATGACGGTGCGCGAGAACGTGTGCGTCGGCGCCCATGCGATCGCCGGCGGCGGATTTCTAGCCAATGCGCTGGCGACGGCGCGCGCGCGGCGCGAGGAAAATGAGATCGCCGGGCGCGCCGACGCGCTGATCGAGGAATTCGGTTTGAAGAGCGTGGCCGACCGTCCGGCGGGCGCGCTGTCGTTTGGCGTGCGCAAGCGGGTGGAGCTCGCTCGCGCGCTCGCCAAGGGGCCGAAGCTGCTGCTGTTGGACGAGCCCGCCGGCGGCCTCAATCACTCCGAGGTTGACGGGCTCGCCGACGAGATCCGCGCCATCCGCGACCGGCGCGGCGTCGCGGTGCTCTTGGTCGAGCATCACATGAATCTGGTCATGCGGGTCAGCGACCAGGTGGTCGCGCTCGACTTCGGCCGGGTGATCGCCAACGGCAAGCCCGACGAGGTCAGGGCCAATCGCGAGGTGGTGCGCGCCTATCTCGGAACCGCGGCATGAAGCCGCTGATCCTCAAAGCGAAGGGGCTCGAGGCCTGGTACGGGCCGGCGCGGGCGCTGCACGGGATCGATTTCGAGGTCGAGGAGGGAGGCGTCACAGCGATCCTCGGCGCCAACGGCGCCGGCAAGACGACGATCCTGCGCGCGCTGAGCGGCCTTATCCGCCGCTCGGGCGACATCCGCTTTCGCGGCCGCGCGATCGGCGCGCTGGCCACGGAGGACGTCGCGCGTCTCGGCATCGCGCATGTGCCGGACGGGCGCGGCACGTTTGTCGATCTCACGGTCGAGGAGAACCTGCGCCTCGGCGCCTATGCCCGCGCCGACCGTCAAAACATCCGCGCCGATTTCGATCGCGTGGCCGGGCTTTTTCCGCGGCTCGCGGAACGGCGCCGCCAGCAGGCGGGAACGCTGTCGGGCGGCGAGCAGCAGATGCTGGCGATCGCGCGGGCGCTCTTGATGCGCCCGACCCTGCTGATGCTGGACGAGCCGTCGTTCGGCCTCGCGCCGTTGGTGGTGGCGGAAATCTTTCGCGTCCTCGGCGAGATCAATCGCGACGAAGGCGTGAGTCTCCTCCTGGTCGAGCAGAACGCGTCGCTCGCGCTCGATCTCGCCGACCGGGCGGTGCTGATCGAGACCGGGCGGGTCGCGCTGAGTGGCCCCTCGCAAGCTTTCCGCGCCGACGATGCGGTGCGGCGCGCCTATCTCGGCTATTAGGGGCGGGAGCCGCGACCCTTGGGTGAGTTCCTCCACCAGCTGGCTTCCGGAGTGGCGCTCGGCGGCGTCTATGCGATCATGGCGCTGGCGCTGGTGATGATCTACCAGGCGACCCAACTCATCAACTTCGCCCAGGGCGAGATGGCGATGTTCTCGACCTATTTCGCCTGGAAGCTGATCGATTCCGGCCAGCCCTACTGGTTCGCGTTCTTCGCCACCATCGTCGCCTCGTTCGTCGGCGGAGTGGCGATCGAGCGGCTGATCGTGAGGCCGTTCGCCAACGCGCCGGTTCTGGCGTCGATAATCGTGTTCATAGGGCTCAGCCTGATCTTCAACGCGCTCGCCGGCTGGCTCTACGGCTATTCGGTCCAATCGTTCGACAGTCCGTTCACCGGCAAGCCGCTGTTCGGCGCGGGCTACATGTCGGCGCATGAAGCCGGGTCGCTCGTTGTGACTCTCGCCGTGCTCATCCTGGTCTACGCATTCTTCCGCTTCACCCCGCTCGGTCTCGCCATGCGCGCGGCGGCGCAGAATCCGACCTCGAGCCGGCTGGTCGGCATCCGGGTCGGCTGGATGCTGGCGATCGGCTGGGGGCTGGCGGCGGCGATCGGGTCGGTGGCGGGCATGATGGCGGCCCCGATCGTCTATCTCGACCCCAACATGATGGGCGGTGTGCTGCTCTACGCCTTCGCCGGCGCGGTGCTTGGCGGCATCGACAATCCGTTCGGCGCGGCGTTCGGCGGCTTCGCCGTCGGCGTGCTCGGCAATCTCGTCGGCGCCTATCTCGTTGGCGACGAGGTCAAGCTTTCGGTGGCGCTGGCGATCATCATCGCGGTCCTCGTGTGGCGACCGTCCGGATTGTTCGGCCGCCGCATCGTGGCGAGGGTCTGATCCATGGCCGACGCCGACCGCGCGCCCGAGGCCCTGATCACGCTGGCTGTCGCGCTCGTCGCGCTCGCCTTCCCATTTGTCGCCTCGGGCTACCACATTTACCAGGGCGCGCAGGTGCTCATCTACGCCGTCGCGCTGATCGGCCTCAATCTGCTCACCGGCTTCAACGGCCAGATCTCGCTCGGCCACGGCGCCTTTTTCGCCATCGGCGGCTATGGGGCGGCGATCCTGATCGTGAAGTTTGGCGTGCCTTATTGGGCGGCGATCCCGCTGGCGAGCGTGGTGTGCTTCGCCGCCGGCTTCCTGTTCGGTTTTCCGGCGCTCAGATTCGGCGGTCTTTATCTTGCGCTGGCCACCTTCGCGCTTGCCCTCGCCACCCCGCAGATCCTCAGCTACACCGGCTTTGATTCCTTCACCGGCGGCTCGCAGGGCCTGACGCTGGTAAAGCCGCACGCCCCGTTCGGGCTCGGGTTCAACCCCGACCAGTGGCTTTATTTCGTGTGCCTGGCGTGCGGCGCCGCCCTCTACTGGGCGGCGCGCAATCTCGCGCGCGGACGGATCGGACGGGCGCTGATCGCAATTCGCGACCAGCCGATCGCTGCCGAGACGATGGGGATCAACGCCCCGTTCTACAAGACGACCTGTTTCGGCTTGAGCGCGCTCTATGCCGGCGTCGCGGGAGGATTGAGCGCGATCGCGGTCGGCTTCGTTTCTCCGGAGAGCTTCGGGCTGCCGCTTTCGCTCGCCTTTCTGGTCGGGATCGTGGTCGGCGGGCTCGCCTCGCTCGGCGGCGTACTGTTCGGCGCGCTGTTCATCGAGTTCGTGCCCAATATCGCCGACCAGCTCACAGTCAGCTTCGGCGAGAGCGCCAAGGCGCTGCCCGGCGCAATTTACGGCGCGCTCTTGATTCTGGTAATGGCCGCAATGCCGATGGGAGTGGCTGGCGCGATGCGGAAGGCGGCGGACGCCGTCCGGCATGGGCGCGCCCCGCCTCGAGCAACCGAAGTTGACAAGGACAGCGGCGCGAGCGTCGCCGCGAATTACGGAGGAAAGGAAGAAAGCCCATGATCACTCGACGCACGTTCCTGCAATCGAGCGCCGCCGCCGCGGCCCTGGCCGCATCCGCCGGCTCGGCCCGCGCCGATAACGCGCCCGGCGTCACCGATACGGAGATCAAGATCGGGCAGACCATGCCCTACAGCGGCCCGGCCTCGGCCTATGGCGTGATCGGGCGCACCGAGTCCGCCTATTTCAAGATGATCAACGAGCAGGGCGGCGTGAACGGGCGCCAGATCAATCTCGTCAGCCTGGACGACGCCTATAGCCCGCCGAAGGCCGTCGAGCAGGTGCGCCGCCTGGTCGAGGACGAAAAGGTCGCCTTCCTGTTCAACACGCTCGGCACACCGTCCAACACCGCGATCCGGCCATATTGCAACGACAACAAGATCCCGCAGCTTTTCGTCGCCACCGGCGCGGCCAAGTGGGACGATCCGAAGCATTTTCCGTGGACGATGGGCTACCAACCGAGTTACCAGACGGAGTCCCGCATCTACGCCAAGCACATCCTGGCGACCAAGCCGGACGCGAAGATCGCGGTGCTCTATCAGAACGATGATTTCGGCAAGGACTACCTGATCGGGCTCAAGGATGGGCTTGGCGCGGATCACGCCGGCATGATCGTGAAGGAAGCTTCCTACGAGACTTCCGAACCTACGGTCGATTCGCAAGTCGTGACCTTGCAGGGCTCGGGCGCCGACGTGCTTCTTATCGCCGCGACGCCGAAATTCGCGGCCCAGGCGATCCGCAAATCCTACGACTTGGGCTGGAACGCGGATCGTTACATCACCAACGTGTCGGTGTCGATCGCGACCATCCTCAAGCCCGCCGGCCTTGAGAAATCCAAAGGCCTGATCACTGGCTACTATGGCAAGGACCCAGCCGACAAACGCTGGGCGGACGATGCGGGCCTCAAGCAATGGAAGGCGTTCACCGACAAGTATATGTCGCCCACCGAATTCATCGACGCCAACGCGGTCTATGGCTTCGGCGCGGCGGCGACCTTGATTCAGGTGCTCAAGCAATGCGGGGCCGACCTGTCGCGTGAGAACATCATGAAGCAGGCGGCGAACCTGAAGGACCTCGAACTGCCGATGCTGCTGCCGGGGATGAAGATCAACACCTCGCCGACCAACTACAGCCCGATCCGGCAGATGCAGCTCGCGACCTTCAATGGCGAGAACTGGGAGCTGTTCGGCGAATTGCTGACCGGCTGACCGGCGCGGGCCGCGCGGGTTTCGGCGCGCGCGGCTTCTCCCTCAAGGTCGCGGCGAGGACGCCTTCAGGCCCACTCCTTGAGCGATGCGAAGCGAGCGAATTTCTTCGCCCGGTGGCGGTCCATGCGGGCGAGCACGTCGCGCAGGAAGGCGACGCCCTCGGCGAGATAGGGCCCCTTGTTGAGCATCACGCATTCGGCGCCCTGCGCCATCGCCGCGTCGGTCATCTCGGCGCGGCTGGCCACGCCGTCGCGCACGTAGGTATCGAGCACCTGGGTCGCCCACACCACCGGGGTGTGCGCCGCCTCGCACAGCCACAGGATTTCCTCCTGCATTTCGGTGAGCCGGGCGAAACCGAGCTCGACCGCGAGGTCGCCGCGGGCGATCATCACCGCGGTTGGATTGTGCGCCGCCGCCCGCAGGATGAGGGTCGGCAGATTGCGGACCGCGAGCGGGGTCTCGATTTTCAACACCAGCCCGTGCGGCTCGCGCTTGGGGGCGCGCGCGACCAGGTGGTCCTGCAGGAGCTCGACGTCGTCGACCCGCTGCACGAAGGAAAAGCCGACGAGGTCGGCGTGTTCGGCGATGAAGTCGAGGTCGCGGAAATCCTTGGAGGTGAGCGGCGGCAAATCGAGCTCGGTCGAGGGAAAATTGACGCCCTTGCCCGGCTTCAGCCTCACCCCCTTCTCGCGCGCGGCGTAAACTTCGATCTCCACCCGGCCCGCGGCCTTGGCGACCACCCGCGCCGCCGCCTTGCCGTCGTCGATGAACACGTCCGAGCCGACCGGGAGCTGGTCGACGAGCTCGGGAAAATTGAGCGAGAAGGCGATCGGCTCCCTGGTCTTCTCCCGCAGCTCGTCGACCAGAACGACCCGGTCGCCTCGCGTGAGGCGGGTCTTGGGCGGCGCCTTCACTCTGAGAATCCGGCATTTCGGGCCGGCGATGTCCATCAGCACCCGGCACGGGCGTTCGAGCCGCGACGCCGCCTCGCGCACGTTTTCGATCATCTGCCCCCAGATTTCAGCGTCGTCATGGGCGCAATTGATGCGGGCGCAGTCCATGCCCGCAGCCACCAGATTGTCGGCGAGCTCAGGCTCCGTGGCGGCCTCGGTCGGCAGGGTCGCCATCACCCTGGTGTGCGGGCCAGCTCTTTGCCGCCGGCCGAACAGCCTGGTCGCCTCCGCCTCCAATTCGGCAGCGCCCGCTGTCGCCGAAGCGGTCGCGGGATACGCGGCGCCCGGCTCTCCGGTCAGGCGCCTGAGCGTAGCGATCAAAGTATCGAGGGCCAGCGCGACCTGGCCCTCGCTGCGGCCGAGCGAGGATAGGCCGCGGGCCGCGAGCCGGTATTGGAGATCGGTGAGGTCGTGCCCGCGCAGCGCGATGTAGTGGGAAAGATTGAGCATTCGGGGCGACGTCTGGTCTGGCTCGACGCCCCATGCGCTTCTGAGTTCGGCCCCCTTGCGCTCGACGTCCTCGCGCAACGCCTTCACCTCGGCGAGAAGGCCGCGGAGGTCTTCCAGGTCGCTTCCGGTTTTTCCAGCCATGGGCCGCCGCTTCGCAGGAGCGAATCGTCGACGGGCGTCACGCATTGCCCCGTCGGGCCGGTCTTTGACGCGCCAATATGACGTCTGTGTAACAAAACGCGAACATTGCCGCCTTTCATGACGGCGCGGACAGGAACGGCCCAATCCGGGGCCCGACCTGCGCCTCCCGGCCCGAGTTGAACCTATCGTCGAGCAGATGCGTATTGAGTCGGTCAGAGCGGTCGAACAGGAGGCGGCGATGGGCGCGATGATGAGAACGATCGAGGCTGTGATTGTCGCCGCGGCTCTGTGGGCCGCGACCGCATCTGGGCAGGAATCAACCGCCGCCCGCTCGCGCGCCGTCATCGAGCAGCAATTCGACGCCTTCGCGCGAGACGACGCCGAAGCGGCTTACGCGCTTGCGGACCCGGAGATCAAGGAGAAGTTCGCCGACGCCGACCACTTCATGGCGATGGTTCGCGACCGCTATGCCCCGGTCTACCGGCATCGCAGCGTCGAGTTTGGCGAGTTCGCGGAACAAGGCGACGAGGTCAGCCTCAAGGCGACCCTGGTCGACAATGACAACGTCGTGTGGACGGCGCTCTACAGCCTCAGGCGGGAGGCGAACGGCGACTGGCTCATTTCGGGCTGCGTGCTCGAGAAATCGGACGCAAGCGCGATCTGAGCGGCTTCGCGTTTAGGGGTACGGCGAACGTCGTGATTTGTAAGCTGAGCGCCGCAGGCAGTAACTTGCCCGGAGCAACGCCTCGCAAATGGGAGGCGGGTGCGCGGGGAAATCATCATGACAATCCGCTTTGACGGCAGAGTGGCCATCGTCACGGGCGCGGGCTCAGGGCTCGGACGGGCCCATGCGCTCGGCCTCGCGGCTCGCGGCGCGAGGGTCGTCGTCAACGACCTCGGCCGAAACGGCGCCCCGTCCGAGAACGCGCTGAAGGTCGTGGAGGAAATCCGCGCGGCCGGCGGCGCGGCGATCGCCGACCCCGCCGACGTCGCCGACTATGAGCAGGCCTGCGCGCTCGCGGCGCGGGCGGAAAAGGAGTGGGGGCGGATCGACATCCTGGTCAACAACGCGGGCGTGTTGCGCGACAAGACCTTCGCCAAGATGGAGATGGCGGATTTCGAGTTCGTCATTCGCGTTCATCTGACCGGTTCGGCCAATTGCGCCAAAGCGGTCTGGAACGGCATGCGCGAGCGCAACTACGGCCGTATCGTCTTCACGTCGTCGGCCTCCGGCATTTACGGCAATTTCGGCCAGGCCAATTACGGCGCGGCGAAAGCGGCGATGATCGGGCTGATGAACGTGCTCGGTCTCGAAGGGGCGAAAAACGACATCCGCGTCAATGTCCTTGCGCCGACCGCGCGCACGCCGATGACCGAGGGCCTGCTGCCGCCCGCGGCGGCCGCGCTGCTCGGGCCGGAGACGGTGACGCCGGGGCTTCTCTTTCTGGTGAGCGAGGACGCTCCGTCGCGGGTCATTCTCGGCGCAGGCGCGGGCGCGTTCGCGGTGACCCACATCGGCGAGACGCCGGGAATCTATCTCGACGAGAGCGAGCGTACGCCCGAGACAATCGCCGCGCGCTTCGCCCAGATTTCCGACGCCCAACGCGCCGAGCCGCTCAAGGACGCATTCTCGCAGACGATGAAGTTTGTCGCCGCGGCGGCGAAGGCGAAGGGGGTGAAGCTCTCCTGATCGGCCCGTCGGGCGGATTTCCTCACAGCGTGCTCATGCCGCCGTCGATGATCAGCTCGCTGCCGACGCAGAACCCGCCTTCGTCGGAGGCGAGGAAGACGACGGCGTCGGCGATCTCGTCCGGCTTCCCCCTGCGGCCGAGCGGGATCTGCGCGGTGAGCGCCTTGATCGCCGCCTCGTCCATTCCGATCTTGCGGTGCAAGGGCGTGGCGACCGGGCCGGGGCTGACCACATTGACGCGAATTCCGCGCGACACGAGCTCGCCGGAGAGCGTTCGGGCGAGCGAGACGATTCCGGCCTTCGTGAGCGAATAGACGCTCGAGTTCGGCATGCCAATATGGGCGTTGATCGAGCCGTTGAGGACGATCGAAGCAGGATTCGCGAGGATCGGCAGCAGCGCCCGCACGAGGAAGAACGGCCCCTTGAGGTTGACGGCGATGGAGCGGTCGAAGGCCGCCTCGTCCCAGGCCTCGAGCGGACGGAATTCGCCGACGCCCGCATTGACGAAAACCGCGTCCAGCCTGCCGAGCGCCTGTTTGAGCTGATCGGCGAGAATCGTCTGGGCCGCCGCATCTCCGGCGTCCGCCTCAATGACGAGCGCCTCGCCGCCGAGCGCTTCCTTCGCTGCGGCCAGCGTCTCGGGATTGGCCCCGGTGACGGCGACGCGCGCGCCTTCCTCGGCGAAGCGCTTCGCGGTCGCGAGGCCAATGCCGGTCGTGCCGCCCGTGACGAGCGCGCGTTTTCCCTTGAGCCTGTCCATTCAGCCCTTCGCTTTCTTCCTGCGTTTGGCCAGTGTCCTCAGGCGCAGCGCGTTGAGCTTGATAAAGCCGGCGGCGTCGTTGTGGTCGTAGGCGACCGCACCCTCCTCGAAGGTCACCAGGTCCTGGTCGTAGAGCGAGTGTGGAGAGTCGCGGCCGATGACATGGACGCCGCCCTTGTAGAGCTTGAGCCGGACCCGGCCGGCGACCATCTCCTGGCTCTTGTCGATGAGGACCTGCAAGAGCTCGCGCTCGGGCGAGAACCAGAAGCCGTTGTAGATGAGCTCGGCGTATTTGGGCATCAGCTCGTCCTTGAGGTGCGCCGCGCCGCGGTCGAGGGTGATCGACTCGATCGCGCGGTGGGCGGCAAGCAGGATCGTCCCGCCCGGCGTCTCGTACATGCCGCGCGACTTCATGCCGACATAGCGGTTCTCGACCAGATCGAGCCGGCCGATGCCATTGTCATGGCCGAGCGTGTTGAGTCTGGCCAGCAGGGCGGCCGGGCTCATCGGCTTGCAGTCGATCGCGACCGGATCGCCCTTCTCGAACGCGATCTCGACCACCGTCGGCTTGTCGGGCGCCTGTTCAGGATCGACGGTGCGCGAATAGACATAATGCGGCGTCTCCTCGGCCGGATCCTCGAGCACCTTGCCCTCGGAGGAGACGTGCAGCAGGTTGGCGTCGACCGAAAACGGCGCTTCGCCCCGCTTGTCCTTGGCGATCGGGATCTGGTGCTTCTCGGCGAAGTCGAGCAGGGCCGTGCGCGAGGCGAAGCTCCATTCGCGCCACGGCGCGATGATCTTGATGTCGGGCTCGAGCGCGTAAGCGGAGAGCTCGAAGCGGACCTGATCGTTGCCCTTGCCGGTCGCGCCATGGGCGATGGCGTCGGCGCCGAACTTTCGCGCGAGGTCGACGAGGTGCTTGGCGATGAGCGGGCGGGCGATCGAGGTGCCGAGCAGGTACTGGCCCTCGTATTGGGCATTTGCGCGGAACATCGGGAACACGTAGTCGCGCACGAATTCCTCGCGCACATCCTCGATGAAGATGTGCTCGGGCTTGATCCCGAGCATCTCGGCCTTCTTGCGCGCGGGCTCGAGCTCCTCCCCCTGGCCGAGGTCGGCGGTGAAGGTGATGACCTCCGCGCGGTAGGTCTCCTGCAGCCATTTGAGGATGATCGAAGTGTCGAGGCCGCCCGAATAGGCGAGCACGATGCGCTTGATGTTCTTCTGCTTCGGGCTCGGCATGACTCTGGCGGCTCTCTTCGAAGGGAATCGTCATGGCCATGACGGAAAAAGTCGGACGGACTTATAGACCGGCGCACGCCGGGCGCAACCCGGCTAACGCCCGGGGGCCGCGGGAAGGGCGAGCGCGGCGATGGCGGCGGCGGCCTCGTCCTCAGGCGCCGCGGCGGCGTCGATGACGATCACCCCCTCGTCGGGCGTCGGCTCCTCGAACGCGGCGAACTGGCTCCTGAGCAGCGAGGCCGGCATATATTCGTGATGGCGCGCCGCGACGCGGCTCGCGATCAGCGCCTCCGAGCCCTTGAGATAGACGAAGCGCACATCCGGGCGCGCTGCGCGAATGCGGTCGCGATAGGCGCGCTTGAGCGCCGAGCAGGTCAGGACGCCGCTCTCTCCCTCCGCCGCCCAGCGCTTGAGCTCTTCGCCGATCCGATCGAGCCACGGGGCGCGGTCGGCGTCGGTGAGCGGAATCCCTTGCCGCATCTTCTCGACATTGGCGGGCGGATGCAGCCGGTCGCCCTCGATGAAGCGCCAGCCGAGCTTCGTGGCGAGCAGTTCGGCCACCGTCGTCTTGCCGCTGCCGGAGACGCCCATGACGACCACGGCCCACCCGGTCTCAACTCGGCCCATCAACCGCCGCGTTCCCTCCGCCGACCGGCACGAGATTCCCAGGGCAAGCGATTGTCAAATCGGCGCCGGAGGTTCGCCTGCTCACGCGGCGG
>Ga0335076_10007430_pt1 | contig 11034 bp, 9 predicted proteins | sample Lox_Sample_25_FD_206717 | JGI IMG/M metagenome (GOLD analysis project Ga0335076, IMG submission 206717) | Soil microbial communities from Loxahatchee National Wildlife Refuge, Florida, United States - Lox_Sample_2.5 | ecosystem: Environmental > Terrestrial > Soil > Wetlands | place: USA: Florida...
ACGGCGTGAGGATCTGGGGGCCGGACGACGGTCCACAGGCTTGCGGCGAATTCGGGCCTGGACGGATGCAGGAACCCGCGACCCTGTGTGACGAGCTCGATCGCTTGTTTGGCCCGCAGCCTTTGCTAGGGTGCAGGGTGCTCGTCACCGCGGGACCGACGCGCGAACCCATCGATCCGGTGCGTTACATCAGCAACAACAGCTCCGGTAAGCAGGGGTTCGCAGTCGCAGAAGCGGCGCGCGACGCGGGCGCGACCGTGACGTTGGTCACCGGTCCGGTCGCACTGTCGACGCCGAGCGGCGTCACGCGCGTCGACGTCACAACCGCACAGCAGATGCACGATGCAGTGCTCGCGCACGTCGAACGCTGCGACCTCTTCGTAGGCGTCGCTGCCGTCGCCGACTACCGCCCCGCTGCAGCGCACGCTCAGAAGATCAAGAAAACGTCCGACGCCGGCATCTCGCTCGATCTCGTGCAGAACCCGGACATCATTGCGACCGTCGCACGTCATCGTGCCCATCCGTTCGTCGTCGGCTTCGCCGCAGAAACCGAGGACACACTCGCCAACGCCCGCACTAAGCTCGCGAAGAAAGGCCTCGACATGATCGTTCTGAACGACGTGTCGGATCGTCGCATCGGCTTCGACAGCAACGACAACGCCGTTACCGTCATCACGCCCGACGGCGAGGCACGCGTCGACTTCGCAACGAAATCGGAGGTTGCGAGAGCGTTGATCGAGCGCATCGCGCACGAGATGCAACGCCGCGCGGCTAGCCAGCCCCAATCACGCGCACTACCATCCTGAAGATTCGAAGAAGAACAGACCGTGGCGAAGGACAAAGCCGAGAAGGCGGAGAAACCCGAAAAGCCCGACGAGACCGTTGAGCCGCTGAGCACGCCTGATCGCGGCGTCACGCACGGCATGACGGAAGGGCTTTGGTCGTATGCACTGATCGCGATCGGTCTCGCGGTAGGCGGCGTGATCGTCGCAGCGCTTTTGGTGTGGACGACCGTCGTGCGTCCTGCGAACGCTAATCACCGCGAAGAAATGCAGGCGTTGCAAGCGCAAAACTACGCGAACTACTTCAATGTTCGGCTCGCCGCCTTGCAGCGCGAACTGACCGACGCAGCCGCCGCAAAGGAGACGATCGCGGCCCTCACGACGTACGACCCGGCGACGATCGGCACGCAGAACCAGCGCCTCAAGCAGCTCATCTCGACATCGGAACGCGTCGACATCATTCCGAAGGGCCGCGCCGAGGTCGATCTGAACGCAAAGACGCCGATCTCATTCGCCGCACTGGACGTCATCAAACGCGCTGAAACGCAGGAGTACGTCGGCCCGGAAGCCTCGCAGGTAAATCAGCGTCCGATGTTCTACGTGGCGAAACCGATCACCGACGGCGGCACCGTGATTGGCGTCTTGTTCGCCGCGATCTCGATGGATTTCTTCTACCAGCCGTTGAAGCTCCTCCCGGACAATCTCGGACTCGTCCAGATCGAGCAACAGTTCGAGAGCGCTACGCCGCGCGCGGTCATGCAGTACGGTGCCGAAGGCGAAGGCAGCGCACCGGTGCGCATCAAGTTGAACACGCCGACCTGGACGCTCGTGTTCAAGCCGATCGACGCAGCGACCGACGGCGTCGTCAGCGCCGCGTGGCTGCTGACCCCGCTCGGCGTCGCGATCGCATTGGTCCTCGCCGGCATCTACCTCAGCTTCTCGCGGCTCTTCCGCGCGCTCGCGAGCGATAGTGCGACGCTGATCGACTACGTGACGCGGATCGTGCGCGGGCGCGGCGGCAACATCGACCGCTACAACTTGTCGATGTTCCAACAGATCGCCGTCGCCGCAAATCGCTTCGCGAAACGGGTGCCGCCGGATCCGGATCAGCCGCGACCGCTGCCGGCCAAGAAAGCCGCGGCCGCCAAACCCGCCGCCGCAACCGGCAAGAAGCCGCCGTCGAAGGGCGCGAAGGTCGTACCGCACGAAGAGCCGACGGAAGCGGCGGCCGACGCCGATGACGAAGAGGACGATTTTCTCGACGTACGCGCATCCGACGGCGACGACAATTTTGGCCTGCCGTCGATAGAGGTGTCGGAAGAAGTGTCCCCGCTCGATCTCGGTCTCAAACTCGATCCGTCGATCTTTCGCGCGTACGACATCCGCGGCATCGTCACGACGAATCTGACCGAAGACGTCGTCTACTGGGTCGGCCGAGCGTTCGCCGCAGAAGCCCGACAGCTGAAGATGTCGCGCGCCGTGATCGCATGCGATGGACGCTTGTCGAGCCCGAAGCTCAAGAAATCGTTGGCGCGCGGGCTCACCGAAGGCGGTATCGACGTCACCGACATCGGCGTCGTACCGACGCCGCTGTTGTACTACGCGACGTATGCGCTCGACACCGGCACCGGAATCATGATCACCGGTTCGCACAATCCGCCCGAGTACAACGGGCTCAAGATGGTGCTCGCCGGCGAAACGCTCGCCGAAGCGCGCATCCAAAAACTGCGCGAGCGCATCGAAGGCAACCGCTTGAGCGAAGGCGAAGGCGAGTTCGACGAGATGGACCTCGTCGATCACTACCTCGATCGCGTGCTGAACGACGTCGCAGTGGCGCAGCCGATGAAGGTCGTCATCGATTGCGGCAACGGCGTCGCCGGTTCGGTCGCGCCGCGGCTGGTGTCGGAACTCGGCTGCGAAGTCGTGCCGCTCTTCTGCGAAGTCGACGGAACGTTCCCGAACCATCACCCGGATCCGGCAGATCCGCACAACCTGCAGGACCTGATTTCGAAGGTCAAAGCCGAACGCGCCGATCTCGGCCTCGCGTTCGACGGCGACGGCGATCGTCTCGGCGTCGTCACCGAACGCGGCGACATCATCTGGCCCGACAAGCTCCTGATGCTATTCGCACGCGACATCGTCGGCCGCAATCCCGGTGCCGACATCATTTTCGACGTCAAATGCAGTCGCCACCTCAACTCGCTCGTCAGCGAGTACGGCGGCCGACCGATCATGTGGAAGACCGGACATTCGCACATGAAAGCGAAGCTGAAAGAAACCGGCGCATTGCTCGCCGGCGAGTTCAGCGGCCACATTTGCTTCGGCGAGCGTTGGTACGGCTTCGACGACGCGCTTTACAGCGCGGCGCGCCTTTTGGAGATCGTTGGCGCCGAGTCGAAGTCGGTAGGGAAGCTGTTCGAAGAGTTTCCGGTGACGTTCATGACGCCGGAAATCAAGGTGAACACGACCGACTCGGCGAAGTTCACCATCATGGAAAAGTTGGCCAAGGAAGGGAAATTCGGCGAAGGAACGGTGACGACGATCGACGGCATTCGTGTGGATTACGCCGACGGCTGGGGGCTGGTGCGGCCATCCAATACGAGCCCGGTCCTCACATTGCGCTTCGAAGCGGACGGTCAATCCGCACTCGATCGAATTCAGAACGTATTCCGCGAGCAGTTGAAAAAAATAGACTCGAAGCTCGCGTTCTAGGGGAAAGACAGCTCGATGCCGATTTCGTCGTCTCAAGCGGTGAGCATTGCCAACGTACTCACCGAGTCGCTGCCGTACATCCGTAAGTTCCAAGGATCCACGATCGTCGTGAAATACGGCGGCAACGCGATGATCGCCGACGAACTGACGCAAACGTTCGCGCGCGACATCGTGTTGATGAAGCTGGTCGGCATGAATCCGATCGTCGTCCACGGCGGCGGACCGCAGATCGGCGAGTTGCTCGAGAAACTGAAAATTCCGACGCGATTCGTCGACGGAATGCGCGTCACCGACGCAGCAACGATGGACGTCGTCGAGATGGTGCTCGGCGGGCTCGTCAACCAAGACATCGTTTCGCTGATCAACGCCGTTGGGGGGCGCGCAGTCGGCATCACCGGCAAGGACGGCCAGCTGATCCAAGCGCACCAACTGAAGCTGCACCGAGATTCGCCCGAACTCAAAGCGCCCGAGATCATCGACATCGGCCACGTCGGCGAGATCGAGACCATCAACCGCGGCGTCGTCGACACGCTCGTCGGCGCCGGCTTCATTCCGGTGATCGCGCCGATCGGCGTCGGCTCGAAAGGCGAGTCGTACAACATCAACGCGGATACCGTCGCGGGTTCGATCGCCGCGCACCTCGGCGCCGAGAAACTGATGTTGTTGACCAACACTGCGGGCATTCTCGACAAATCCGGCAACACGTTGACAGGGCTTTCACTCGCCGACGTCGACGCGTTGATCGCCGACGGCACGATCCACGGCGGTATGCTGCCGAAGGTGCGTTGCGCGCTAGACGCGGTCGCGGGCGGCGTGCGCAGCGCCCACATCATCGACGGGCGCATCCATCATGCGGTACTGCTCGAAGTATTCACCGACACCGGCGTCGGCACGCTGATCCGTCGCACGAACTCATGACGCGCGGCAACCGACGCCAAGAAATTCTCGAGGCCTTCGCGATGATGCTGGAGGAAAGCCCCGGCTCGCGTATCACGACCGCCGCGCTCGCACGCCACGTCGGCGTATCGGAGGCGGCGCTCTATCGGCACTTCCCGAGCAAGGCGAAGATGATCGAAGGCCTGATCGAATTCATGGAATCGAGCGTCTTCACGCGCATCAGCCGTATCCTCGAAGAGGAAACGTCGGCCGAAGGTCGCTGTCGCAACCTGGTGTTGCTGCTGCTGTCGTTCGCCGAGCGTAATCCCGGATTCGCGCGGCTTCTCGCGGGCGACGCGCTACAGGGAGAAACCGAGCGACTGCGTGTGCGCATGCGGCAGTTCTTCGACCGACTCGAGACGCAGTTGCGGCAGATCCTGCGCGAGGGGGGCGCCCGCGGCGACTTCGTAGAACGGGCGCCGCCGCACTCGGCTGCGAATCTGTTGATGTCCGTCGCGGAAGGCCGGATCAATCAATTCGTGCGAAGCGAATTCAAAGTGAAACCGACGCTGGAGTGGACGAGTCACTGGACGATTCTGTCCGGCGCTCTGTTCCCCATCGCGCCGTAGGGCTCGCTACGGGACCTGCGCGGCGCTCGCGGACGTGTTCATCGTCGGTGTCGCAGTCGAAGTTCCAACCGACGGTGTCGGGGATGATCCGCTCGACGGTCCCGTCGAATAGAGCAACTTCACGCGATCGAGGTCGAGCTGGAACTGATCCTTCGTTCGCTGCAGCTCTTGCTGGCGTGCGGCGACGTCGCGTTCCTTGTCGGCAATCTGCGTATCGAGAATCTTGAGGTTGTCGAGGATGTCGGGGGACGGCGGTTGTCCGTCGCGCTCGCGCGCGGCGGCCTCGGTCTCGAAGCGCTCCTTCTTCAGTTTCAGTTGCTGGATGTTCGACGTGTTCTGCGCGATCGCCGCTTGAATCGACAGCAGCTTGCGGTCACGCGCTTCTTCGACGTCGCGCGGCGACGCATACAGTTTCACCAAGTCTTCGTCGTGATGGCGCTGCGCCTCGCCGTCTTGCTCGCGCTTCTTCTGCTCGGCGAGCTCGCGATCCCGCTTCTCGACCTCGGCCGGCGTCAACTGCGGCGCAACCTTTTTGACGACCGTGCCGTCCTCACGAACGATGGAATAGCCTTTGTAGACGAGGTTCGGCGGGATCGAGCTCGCGATCACCGTGACCCCGTCCTCGTTTTCGAACCGATAAAACTGCCCTTGCGTCGCAAACGCCTGGATCGCACCGACGCACACCAACAGTCCTGTTAGCAGTTTTTTCACGAGACGCAGAAGGCTCTTTGATAGCCGCGAATGCGGTCGAAAGAATCGGCGTACCCCCCATGCCTGTCAAGGTACGCGATCACATCTGCAAGCGTCGCGATGGCGAACACCGGCGCGCCGAGTTCCGCGGCCATGCGTGTGACCGCCGTCACGCCCGGTGCGATCGCCTCCTGACGATCGAGCGCGACCAACACGCCGCTCAGTTCACCGCCCGCCGCACGTACGATGTCGACTGCTTCGGTGACTGCCGTGCCGGCCGTCATCACATCGTCGACGATCAGCACGCGACCGCGGATCGCGCGTCCCACCAGCAGGCCGCCTTCGCCGTGCGTCTTCGCTTCTTTGCGGTTGTACGCGACACCGACGTCGCGTCCATGTTCCGTGTGCAGTGCAGTCGCGGTCGCGACAGCGATCGGTATGCCTTTATAGGCGGGCCCGAAGACGACGTCCGGCAACGGTAGGTGTGAGTCGACGATCGCCTGCGCGTACGCGCTGCCGAGCAGCGAGAGCCCCGCGCCGTCGTCGATCGAACCGAGGTTGAAGAAATACGGGCTCTTGCGCCCGGACTTCAGCGTGAAGTCGCCGAACTTGAGCACGCCGCGCTCGATCATCTCGGCGACGAACCGATCGCGCATCGCGGTCATACCGCTGCCGCCGCGCGTTGGCACTGGAACAACTTCGCGGTACCGGCGCGCGCCAAGCCGAGCAGCGCCGACAACTGCGCGTCCGAAAACGCCTCGCGTTCGGCGGTTCCTTGAATCTCGACGAAGCCGCCGTCGTCGAGCATCACGATGTTCATGTCGGTATCGGCCGACGAATCTTCCGCGTAGTCGAGATCGAGAACCGGTATGCCGGACCACACGCCGACCGACACCGACGCGACCCAATGTCGCCACGCCTTAGCGACGTCGACGTTCGGCAACGACCGCACCGCGTCGTACAACGCAAGGCAGCCGCCGGTGATCGACGCGGTGCGCGTGCCTCCATCCGCCTGAATGACGTCGCAGTCGATTCGAATGGTCCGCTCGCCGATGGCTTTGGTGTCGACCGCTGTCCGTAGCGATCGGCCGATCAGCCGTTGTATCTCGACCGTTCTGCCGTTCTGTTTGCCGCGTGCCGCTTCGCGATCTGAACGCGTGTGCGTCGCGCCCGGCAGCATGCCGTATTCGGCGGTTACCCAGCCCCGACCGGCGCCGCGCATGAACGGCGGCACACGGTCCTCGACGCTCGCCGTGCAGATCACTCGCGTGTCGCCGAACTCGACCAGCACCGAACCGGCGGCGTGCTTCGTGAACTTGCGCGTGAAGCGAACGGCGCGCAGCTCGTCCGGCGCGCGGCCGCTCGGCCGACGCAACGTCGCGGGTGTCGATGGGGCCATACTGTTCTCCGAAGGGCGTCGAGCGAACGCGGATTATACGCACGCGCCTCGCGCTGCCGGACGCACAAATCGTTGAGTTAGAATGCGCAACCGCTCCGACTCACTGATGGCACAGATGATTCACAGCATGACCGCGTTCGCGCGCGTCGACGTGCCGTACGATTCCGGTTCGCTGCAGTGGGAAATTCGGTCGGTCAATCACCGCTACCTCGAACTTCAATTTCGTCTCCCGGATGCGTTTCGCGACTTGGAATTTCCGCTGCGCGACGCGCTGCGGGCGAAGCTGAAGCGCGGCAAAGTCGATTGCACGCTGCGCGTGTCGGCGGCCGTCGGGCCGGCGCACTTGGAGATCAATCGGCCGGTTTTGCTGCATCTGCTCGCCACGATCGAGCAGCTGCGGCGCGACGCACCGGAAGCGGCACACTCCGCTCCGCTCGATATCCTGCGTTGGCCCGGTGTATTGGTCGAACCCGCTCACGATGCCGAAGCGGCGCGTGCCGCGATCTCGTCGGCGTTCGCTCAAGCCCTCGTCGCGCTCGAAGGCCACCGACGCCGCGAAGGGGCACTGCTCGGCGATTTGATCGCGACGAAACTCGGCGAGATCGAGCAAATCGCCGATGGACTGCGCGGCATTGTTGCGAGCCTTGCGAACACGCAACGCGAACGGCTGCGCGCGCGCATCGAAGACCTCGCCCTCAGTGTCGAACCCGAGCGGCTCGAGCAGGAGTTGCTATTGCTGTTGCAGCGTTCCGACGTCACCGAGGAACTGGATCGTCTCGGCGTCCACGTCACGGAGGCGCGCAAGAGCCTCGCTGGCCCCGGGCCGCACGGCCGGCACCTCGACTTCTTGCTGCAGGAACTCAACCGCGAGGCGAACACGATCGCGTCGAAGTCGATCCTCGCCGAGACCGCGCAACGTGCGATCGATCTGAAGGTGATCATCGAGCAGATCCGCGAGCAGGCGCAGAACATCGAATGAGTGCCGACGCGCAGCCTGGTTTGTTGCTGGTGGTTTCGGCGCCGTCGGGCGCCGGCAAGACGAGCCTCGTCAACGCGCTCGTGAGCCACGACGCGAACATCGTCGTTTCGGTGTCGCACACCACGAGGGCGCGCCGCGGCAAGGAACGCGAGGGCGTCGAGTACTTCTTCGTCGATCCGCCGACGTTTGCTTCGATGCGCGACGCCGGTGCGTTCCTAGAGCAAGCGACCGTGTTCGGCAACAGCTACGGCACGTCGCGGGCCATGGTCGAACGCGAGCTCGCCGCCGGCCGCGACGTCTTGCTCGAAATCGATTGGCAAGGCGCCCAACAGATCCGGCGATCGTTTGCACAGGCGATCACGCTGTTCGTCTTGCCGCCGTCGCACGCGACGCTCGACCAGCGCCTGCGCGGTCGCGCCCAAGACGACGAAGCGGCGATCCGCAAACGCACTGCCGAGGCGGTCATCGAGATGTCGCATTACGCCGAGTACGACTATCTGATCGTCAACGACCGCTTCGACGACGCCGTCGCCGACCTACAGGCGATCATTCGCGCCGAACGGCTCCGGGGTGTCCGACAAGCGCGCCGTCGAGCGGCGCTGCTGGCCGATCTCTTGTCACACGCGAAGCCGATCCAGTAAACTCCGCCGCCCTCGCGATACCGGATCCGTTAGATGGCCCGCATCACCGTCGAAGACTGTCTCGACCATGTCGACAATCGCTTCTCGCTCGTGATGGTGGCGACCCGTCGAGCCCGCCAACTGGCGCGCGGTGCCGATTCGTTGGTGGCCGAAGAAAACGATAAGCCGACCGTCGTCGCGCTGCGCGAGATCGCCGACGGGCTGATCAACGACGAAATGCTTGACGCCCAAGATGCGAGAACTGAGGATGAACGGCTCGATATACCGTTCACGTTCGCGCATGAAGGAAGCGGCGACCTATGACTCGTACTTCGGGTCGCGACTAGCAGCCCAAGCCGCCGTTGATGACGTCGCCGCACCGGCGACGATCGAATCCCTCAGCGAGACCCTTTCCACCTATCTGACCGCCGACCAGGTCGAGCAGGTGCGCGCCGCGTACGAATACGCGCGCGAAGCGCACGAAGGTCAGTTCCGTCGAACGGGCCACCCGTACATCACACATCCGCTCGCCGTCGCGAGCATTCTCGCCGGCATGCGCATGGACCACCCGACGGTCATGGCGGCGCTGTTGCACGACGTCATCGAAGACACCGGCGTCGCGAAGCGCGCGCTCGGCAAGAAGTTCGGTCGCGACGTGGCGGAGCTGGTCGACGGCGTCAGCAAGCTGACGACGATGTTCCGGTCGCGCGCCGAGGCGCAGGCCGAGAATTTCCAAAAGATGGCGATCGCAATGGCGAAGGATCTGCGCGTGATCCTCGTCAAGCTCGCCGACCGCTTGCACAACATGCGCACGATCGGCGTCTTGAGCCCCGAGAAACGCCGGCGCATCGCGCGCGAGACGCTGGATTTCTACGCGCCGATCGCGAATCGCCTCGGCATCCACTCGCTCAAGATCGAGATCGAAGACCTCGCTTTCAACGCGCTCTACCCGCTGCGCGCAGATCGGATCCGCCGCGCTGTCGCGCACTCGCGCGGCAACCGTAAAGCGTTGATGGAACAGATCCATCGCTCACTCGCGACGGCGCTGCGCCGCGAAGGCATCGATGCGATCGTGACGGGTCGCGAGAAGCACATCTATTCCATTTATCAAAAGATGAAGACGCAGCGGAAGCCGTTCAACGAGATCATGGACGTGTTCGGTTTCCGCATCGTCGTCGACCGCGTCGACACCTGCTATCGCGTGCTCGGCGTCGTGCACAACCTCTACAAACCGGTCGCCGGGCGCTTCAAGGACTACGTCGCGATTCCGAAGGCGAACGGCTACCAATCGCTGCACACGACGTTGTTCGGCATGCACGGCGTGCCGATCGAAGTGCAGATCCGTACGCGGCAGATGGAGTCGGTCGCCAACAACGGGATTTCGGGGCACTGGTTGTATAAAGCCGACGAAGCGTCCTATGCGGGCAGCCAAGCGCGCGCGCGGCAATGGCTGCGCGACTTGCTCGATCTACAGCAGCGCGCCGGCAGCTCGCTCGAGTTCATCGAGAGTTTGAAGATCGACCTGTTCCCCGACGAGGTATACGTGTTCTCGCCGAAGGGCGAGATCTTCGAGCTGCCGCGCGGCGCGTGTCCGATCGACTTTGCGTATGCCGTGCACACCGACATCGGTAACAGCTGCGTCGCGTGCCGAGTCGATCGCGATCTGGCGCCGCTCAGCTCGCAACTGCAGAGCGGCCAAACCGTCGAGATCATCACTGCGAAGGACGCGCGACCGAACCCGGATTGGCTGACGTTCGCCGTCTCCGGCAAAGCGCGTACGGCGATACGCCAAGCACTGAAAGATCAAAAGCGCTCGCAATCGATCGCGCTCGGCCGGCGCTTGTTGAATCGCTCGCTCGCGAACGCCGACACCTCGATCAACGACCTCGACTTCCGGCGGCTGCGCAAAGTGCTCAAAGAGTTCAACGTGCGGCGGCTGAACGATTTGCTCGAGGCGATCGGTCTCGGCAACTACATGGCTTACGTCGTCGCGCAGCGTCTGCTCGCGCCGGATCATCCGGCCACCGACGCGATCTCGATTCAAACCGGCGGCCCGGTCGCGATCCGCGGCACCGAAGGGCTCGTCATCAGCTACGGACGCTGCTGTTATCCGGTGCCGGGCGATCCGATTGCCGGTCATATGTCGTCGGGCAAAGGTTTCGTCGTCCACATCGAGACGTGCAAGAACATGGCGGAGATACGCCGCCGCAGCCCCAACGAGATCATTCCGGCGCGCTGGTCGGCCGACGTCGAAGGCGACTTCCTGACCGCGCTGCGCATCCAGGTCGACCGGCAGAAGGGCGTGATCGCCGAGATCGCCGCGACGATCAACGAGGCCGACGCCGGC
>Ga0335076_10007431_pt1 | contig 11034 bp, 11 predicted proteins | sample Lox_Sample_25_FD_206717 | JGI IMG/M metagenome (GOLD analysis project Ga0335076, IMG submission 206717) | Soil microbial communities from Loxahatchee National Wildlife Refuge, Florida, United States - Lox_Sample_2.5 | ecosystem: Environmental > Terrestrial > Soil > Wetlands | place: USA...
TGCTGGCAGGGCCCTTGCCCCTGACCGCACCACATCCGTCGGCGTGTCGTACCAACGCTCGAAATTCTCAATCCATCCCAAATCCACCCATGGTGCGGGTGGTGCGTCGAGCGGGAACGTCCCGCTCAACCCTGGATCGAAAACGGTAGGCTCTTCCGTCGCCCGGTTCACGGGAGCGAAATACGCTCGCATCTGCCGGGTCACCGGAACCATTGCCGCGCGCAGCGGGAAAGTGCTCATGACAACGTCACCTCCGAGAAAAAGAAAATCTTCAGCCGGGCTTGGCGCTCCGCGCGTCCGTCCGATTGCTTGTCTGTTTGGTTCTCCACGCTGCTCTTGCTCTTCTCCAAGAAATCCGGTTGGCTCCAGAACACCTTCGTGCCTAAGTCTGCGCTCGGTGCTTGCGTGTAATCTCGTTTCTCCGTGTTCGCTGGCTGGCAGATCTCCTGCAGTTCAGCGTCGAGTTGCCCCAGCACGCGTCCGCGATCCACCATGCTCGCGACCGTACCGAAGCTATAGTAGGAAATCGTGCACTCCAGGCTCATGAGCGCTCCGTTCCCCGCGTGTCCCCCAGCCACGCTTGCAGCCCCCCATTCGACATAAAAGGCATTCGCTTGCGGTTCCGCGAATGACGGCGGCAGGTTCTCCACCACCACGATCGCCGGAACCGTCGCCCCATTGATCGTGATCGTTCTCGCAGGATTCAATCCCGCCAGCCGCTCCTGCAGCGCTAGAAAAAAGCTATCCTTGGCAAATTGCATAGAAAACCAGCTTCTAGCTGTTAGCTCTTAGCCTCTACCTCGGAGCCTTCAGCTTGAGAGTTCCTTTCCTCGAAATCTACGGATGATGTGTTGCCCGTGATTCTCCTTGAAGTGCGCTTCCAATGCAGCAGCAACGGATGAAGGCGCTAAGGGCTAAGAGCTTCTTCTCACTCCACCGCCGTCACCACATAGAAGCACGCTGCTCCCGAAAAGTCCTCCGGCACCACCGTCTCGATGTGAAACAAATCAGCGCCATATTTCAGACCCAGTGCCGCGTCAAACAGATTCTCCGCCGTGCCCATCCCCAGTCCCGGCAGTTGATCTGCAATCACCGACGCTGGAAGAGTGAATTCGATCCGCCGCCGCGGTCCTACGTTTCCGGTGACCAATGCCCGCACCACGACCGGGGAAATCAGAATCTCCTGCACACCCGGATCGACCAACCCCAACTGTCCGGCCGCATCGCTCACCGTTGCGCTGGCAGGCAGCAACAGACTCACTGTCCCGCCGCCCAGTGCTTTCAGCAACGCATCCGCAGCCCGCACAAAGGCTGCTCCGCAAATCCCGCTTCCGCTTCCCATGGCTCCTCCCAAACGACCAATGACAGCCGACCACAGTTCCTACGCCTTCCGCGCCACGTATGGTTCCAGGAGACTTCGCACCGTTTCGTCCAGCAGTGTGTCCCCGAAATAGTCCAGTCGCATTCGGTCCAGTTTTCCCGACTTCACATTCAGTGCCGGCGTTGCCTGCGCATTCTTCACGATCTGTGCGCACGCCACCTTTACTCCCGCTGGAATCGTTGCCAGCCCGGCGTTGTAAACTACATCCACTTCATTGAAGAAGAGACCCAACGCGTTTACAGGAAACGTCAGTTCTCCGCTATCCGCCCATATGTCGATCGTCGCGGGATCCACCGTGGTCCACGATCCCGGCAACGCAAACACGAGCGCGAACTCCAGGCTCATCTCTGGAAATGGCCACTCTCCCCGCCGTGGCATTCCATACCGCGCCTGCAGCGCGACAATCGGCGTCGTAGCTGGTGCCACGGCTACCAGCGGCAGATAGCTCAATCGCACCGTGTTCAATTCCGGCGGCATCTTCAGCCGCTCTTCGTACTGGTTCACTCCCAGCGTCGCCCGCCGGCAGTGCGCATCGATGATTGCCGACGCCGCCGTCACCCACGACGGATCTGTCGCCGCATCCAGCCCATAAGTCAAATACTCCGTTGTGTCGAGATAATTCATAATGAGTTCTCAGTTCTCGGTTCTCAGTTCTCAGTCGGTCCTCAGTTACCCCAGCAACAGTCGCGAGCATCGCTCGCGCCACTCTCTGAGGACTGAGAACCGAGAACTGAGAACTAGCTCTAGCGTTGCACCTTCACTTCGTAGTGTGCGAAGTTCGCGCCCTTCACCACCGGAGCGCCGAACTTCACCACCACCTGTTGCTGGCTCAGCGAATTGGGCAATCCGAGACGGAACACGCGTGGATTGGGATCCGTCAGCCAGTGATACTCGATGAGATCCTCGCTGACGATGTACGCCGGCAGCACAGCACTGCCCGACCCGATCGTCCCCGTGTATCCCAGTGCCCACTCCGGGATCAGCGGCAAGTCGCCAGCCTGCGTCGCCAGCGCTTTTACCTTGTATCCCGCGGTGATCTCGACGGTGCTCAGCACGACGTTGAACTCCGTCTTCATTTCCCGGTCGATCAGGTCCAGCAATACAGGATTGGCGTAAATCGCGGTCGGCCGCACCTGGTATGAAGAATTCGCCACCATCTGCGCCACCGTGCTCTTCAGCCCGTCCACGATGCTTGCTGCCGTTCCAATCGAGGTCGTGTTTCCACCCGCTTCGATCTGGCCGATGACGCCGAAATACTGCGGCGTTGTCGGAGCGCTCAACGACGTGTCGGTGCCATTCCACAGCGCCACGTCATGTGTGCGCAGTAGTCCCTCCACTGCGTCTGCCAGGTCTTTCGCCTGCAAGTAGGCGAACTGGCTCTGCTGTGCTGTGACTTCCAGATCGAACAGGTTGTAGTTGATCTGCGATACCAGCGCCTTCAACGGCACCGACAACTCAATGCGGGTCGGCGATTGATTGGTCGGCGCCATGTTGCGCGGATCCACGAACGCCTGCGCTGCCGTCGGAGCAGGTATCGCCGTCTCCTCGAAGAATCTCGATGGATGCCCCGTCGCTGGCACCTGCTTGATCCGCTGCCCAAAAGCTCCCCGTCGTCGCACGATGTCAAAAATCTCCGACTGGTACCGGTCGATTTCCACTGCTCCTGGCCCCAGATAATCCGCGGCCGCCATCAAATCCACAAATCGTCCTGTCATGTTTTCTCCTTGTTTGATTTTGTTCTTCCGAAAATTCACATCTCGTGCCTGAAGTGACATCCCTTGCCCGGAACCCTTACGCTTGTCATCCTGAGCGCGGGAGTTGCTTCACGAACTGAAGCAACTCCGGAGTCGAAGGCCCCCTGTACCCGTCATGCTGCCGCCCTGATTTCGAAGGAGTTCGCAAACAGATCCGAGCGAAAGACGCGCTATTTCTCTACCGCCAAAACAAAACGGCGCGACAAATGTCGCGCCAAAGCTAGAAGCTAGAAGCTAGAAGCTAGAAGCTAGAAGCTGCTCCTCCCTACTCGATCATCCCCGCCCGCGCCAGCTCCGCCTTCACCGCAATTCGCTGCTCCAGGCTGAGGCTCTGCAGTGTTTTGTCCAGCACCCCCTTCTCGATCTTCTCGCCGCTGACATCAGTGCCGCCCTTTGCCAGAATTGCCGAGACCATCGGAGGAAGCGTCTTCCGAGCCATGCGCGCTGCCTGTGCCTTCAGATCAGTATTGGACTTCTCCAACTCGGCCACTCTCTCCTGCAGTTGCCGCGTCGCTTCGTGGTCCGTGGGTTCTTGTGACGCACCCTCATCGATCGCGGCAACAATCCGGTCGACTTTCGCATTCAGCGCGTCCTGCTGCGCATCCAGCCTCCCCAACACGCGATCCAACGATTCGGCCGCACTCGCCAGCCGTTCTGCCGTCGCCATCAACTGCTGCACCATCTCTTCGCTCATTCTTTCCTCCTGTCTTTCAATTAGAACCTCGTGCCCTCATATCTTCGAGATTTCTGGGTACTGGATATGGAGTACTGGGTACCGATCACTCACCGCTAGCTGCTCAATCCGATCCAGGTATTCTGGTACGCGGCTTTTTCTTTCCGCAGAATGGCCGCACCAGTGAACGTCACCTTGATTAAGGTCCACACCCGTGCGCTCCGCTCCGCCAACAAGACGTCGGTGACCTCGAACGACATCCCCAACTCAGCGGCGCTCGCGCTGCCAGCCTCGACCTGCAATGGCAGGATCGCTTCGCTACTGGTCTCTCCTCGAATCGACGCCGTCAGACTCCGAAGTCGTTCCACCGCAGTCGAAAGGGAGGCTCTTAGTTTGGCTCCTTCTGTCTGCACTAGGCCCGCCCCAGATACGGAGGCGACCGCGGTCCGAGGCTCGACCTCCGCCGTCCTCCTCCCGCACTTCGCAACTTCGGCTACGATGTCCGGGAAATCCTTCGCGTACAGATACCCCCCCACCTCAAGGTTCCTTCCAACGATCTCTGCGCTCGTGATCACCCCAACCTTGCGCCGCACATCGTGCCGGTCGTACGACGGAGCGTAGTCCAGGGCCATTCCGAGCAGGGACGGCAACGCCGCCTCCGCCGCGGCTTTCGTCAGCACCACCCGCCTTCCCTTCGATCCCGACGGCGCTCTCTGTGAAGGTTCGTCGACCACCGTCAAGACTCCCCTAAACGCTGCCCGGTTCGGATGCCCCGCCACCTCCGGCATCTCCACAGCCATACTCTCCAATGCAATCGTCATGCTCGTCTCCCCTCGGGTGCCCCCACCCTTGTCGCGTTCTTTGCCACAGGATGGTTTTTGATTCGCCCTTCCCCGAATTCCTCTGTGTTTTACCTGTGTCCGCTGTGGTTAGAATGTTTTCCGCCCGCTAACTCGCGATCTCCGGCAACCCCCGCATCCTCCTCACCTCGTTCACCGTTAACACCCCGTTCTGTAGCAGAATCTGCTGGATCTGCGCCTCCTCCAGCGGATCCGTCGCATCGACATCGGCAAACACAAACTCCAGATCGCTCCATCCCAGCTTTTTCCCAATTGCATCGCGCGTCAGGTGTTCCGCCAGCAACCGCGCCGTCGGAACAATCGCTTGCCGGAATGCCAGATCATTCAGTTCCTCCGCGGTGGAGCGGTTTACGTCCCGCTCCACCCCCAGGTAAAACGGAGGAAGGTCGAAAGCATCGGCGACGACTCGCAGCAGGAATTCCTGCCACTGCAGTCGTAAGTCTGCATCGGTGCCTCCACCGAACCTCAGCACCTCCGGTTTGCTTTCGGCCGATAAGATAGGCACCTTTCCCGTGCCCTCAATTTCGTCCTGCCACCATCGAATCAACCGCTCATGATGCTCCGGCGTCAGGTCCTGCAACCACAACGCGTACTGCACGACGGTATTCGACGCCAGCCGCGACGCAAACCGGTGTGCGCTCAGAAACGCGTTGATCGTCTCGAACGCCACCTCCAGCCGCCCCAACCCAAACGGCGTATGGGTCCGCGGGTTCAGCCGGATGTAAATCAACTCGTCATCATCCAGGCTGATCTGGCTGTCCGCTCCCGACCGGTTCGTCACCTGCATGTACCGCTGCGAGTGCGGCGACCCGTCCCACTCAACATTCATCCGAATCGACGCCCCATCCACCGGCCACAACACCAGCGGCAATGCCTGAGCCCCTGGGTGCCCCATGTCTCGCGCCTTTCGCGAGACGTGGGGATTCTCCCGGAGCAAGAACTCGGCCGCTTGTTCCCACTCCGGATTCACCTGCACCTCAATCGCCCCATACCCGCCCACGATGATGTCTTCCAGAACCTGCTCCGCCAGCGACCGGAACGAGTCGTCTGGATTCGGTGCATCGAAGTTGTCCGTCAGGATCCGCACCCGCTGTGCACCATCAGGCAGAGCCTCGAGCGCATACCCTGACCGCGGCTGCACTCTCCACCGCATCCCCGCAATGCGATCCTTGATGCAATTGATCGCTCGCCGCGCGACCGGCGTCTCCGAAAACCGCCGCAGGTTGTAGGGCGTCGGTTTCGGCATCGCCTCCGTCAGCGGCCCATAAGAGTTGAAAATGGACGGCAGTCCCGCAGTCCGCCGCTTCTTCTCGATTTGCATTGAGGAGTTCCCGGAAGACACTCCCGCCACCCGGCGCCAGGCGCCGCGTACCGCCTCTGTAATTTTCATAGTGTGTTTTCTCTACCCTGAACTCATGCAGCGAAGGACGCATTCGCCCGTCCCACTCGGAGAGCCCCCACCCTCGTCGCGTCTTTCGTGACAGGGGTGGGGATTTTGATCTGCGCAGTGCTCCTCAGTGCCCTCTATGGTTAAACCAGAAGTCCGTCCAACAAAAAAGCCCCGCCGCAGCGGAGCATTTCAACTCGAACCCACATCATTCTCCCACCAGCTCATACTCCCAATTCTCTCCGCGCTGCTTCCGCAATCCTCGGCATTTCCCTAACTCTTGCCAGCCGAATCCCCTCATCCTGCATGAACGCCAATATCGAAACAGCATCTGCGTCCTTCTCGTCGTAAATATCCTCCGAGACTGCTGTAAAGATCGGAGTCATCCCCCTCATCGTTTTCATTTTCGGCCCGATCCTCGCAACGCGCAGTGGAAACATCCGGCTTTCCGGACCTCCATTCACCAGAGATACCGCCTGAAACAACTTAATCTCCTGGCCGACAGCGTACGCAAAATCAAATGTGAAAGTGTCGGTTGGATTCGTGTAAGGCGAAGCTGGAAGATCCTTGTCCAGGAATTTCCACACGCCCTCTGCTCTGAAAGAGCTGCTCATTTCTCCATGGATCCATCTTCGTCCGCTCTTTCGACTTGTCCTCTCTTCTTCCAACACGCCGACTTGCTGGATCTCAACTAACTTCGCCGCCAGTTCCTTTAGCTCTAGCGCCGGATTCTCCGAATAGCAGTGTTTCACCGGCGAGAGTTGAATCAGATTGGAGTACGAATCCATCATCTGATGGAGAACCGCCGCTCTCTGATTCACGTCCATCAGCCGCCGTTCCAGGTCGCGTCCAATCGCCTCCAATACCTCAACGTCAACCTGCGGATCGAAGCATCGAACGTGACGCCAATCGTTTGTGATGTGTACTCCGGCGAAACCTCCTCCGTCTCCGCCGTTTTCCGTCATCACCAGACCAATATTGACAGACTCCCCCCTCGCTACGTTTGGCATATACCGCAGCAAAAAAAATTCGAGTTTTCGCTTCTCAGCCATACTCCCGACGCTGCCTAACCCTAGTGTTGCGTCTTATGCAACAGGGCGGGATGAACCTTCGCATCCTTACTGCTTAAAGGTCCTCCTCCGTGTCCCCTGTGGTGAAACTTTCTTCTGGCCCTAAGCCTGCTCCACCCATCCCGGAAACGGCCTCCGCGGCGAAATCCGGAACGCCTCAATCAACTCCCGAACCGTTCCCCGCCGTGCGATCAGCGTCCGGGCTAACTTCTCCAACTCTTCCCACTCGCCTCCGTACCACTCCGGAGGAATCTCTCCCGCCAGGCTCCACACCACATCTTCTTCCATTTTTTCCACCCGCGACAGCCACGGCTCAAACGATTCCCACCCGCGCACGCTCTCATACACTTCATTTCGCGCATAAACCCCACGCAGCGGATAATCCGGAAACGTCCACTCCCCCGCATTAAAGCAATATCCCTGATCGATGAATGAGGCCGTATATTTCTTCTCCCGCAACTTCCTCCAGAACGCCGCCTGCCTCCCGTTGGCGTTCCCGGTCCATTTATCCAGAACCAGCATCCCCGGAAACGTCTCCAGGTTCCTCACCCGGTCCAGCATCTCCACCGGAAGATAATCCAGCACCTGCCCCTCCAGCGGACTCACCACGTACTGCGATCCGAATTGTAGTCCCGCCTGACACCGAATCGTATTGTGCGCGAGTTGAATACTTAATTCCGGCGTATGCTCTACCAGCCACTCATCGACCTCAACCACTTCGGTGATCGGCACCGGGAGCCCCGCCCGCTCTGCCAGTCGCGTCGCCAGCATCTCATTCGCCAGCACTCGCAAATGCTGCGGATTATTTCGAAACTTCACCACATAAAAATTCCCATCGGAGCAGCGCATCAAGTGCCCCTGCGCCCCGCCCCGCATCCGCCGAACGTGTTGGACCGCTTCCACCAAAATGAATCCATTCGGAGGGCGGGGATTCTGACTTGCCCTGGTGTCCCCCCGTGCCCCCTGTGGTGAGTTCGTTTTCCACCCAACCACAAAGCCCGCCATCTTACCTCAATCCGCCCCCTCAATGATGTGACGAGCGAACATTCCATTTCCTTAAATCCCTGCACCGTACTTAAAGCTCTAACCCGAGTGCTAAGTGTTAAGTGTTCCTCACCCCACCGTCAAGCACCCGACTTCCAGCGGCCTCTTTCTCGCTACCCGCCCCGCATCCTCACGCCGCACTCCCAGCGCAATCGCGATCGCCATCACGCAATCGTCATGTGCTCCCTCCGCCGCTGCTCCATGCCCATCGGCATGCCGCACAAAAGTCTTCAGCTCTCCTAGCAGCCGCGGACTATGAAACAACTCCGGTTGGGCCATCAGCACCGCCGCCAGGTTCTCAATCATTGCCGGACGCGTCACGACCGATGTCAGCCATCCCTCCTGGCCGCCCTGCTGATAGATGTTCTCGTACCCCATGTGCTTCAAGTGCGCCAATACCCCAAATCCATGATTGTTCCTCTCCACCGCGATCAGTGCGTTTTCGTACATCCGTCCCAACGCTACAATCCGCCGGGCCAATTCAAACGGAGGATAGTGCCCATGCACTTCAGCGCACTGCAACCCCATGGTCCGCTCGATCACCTGCGCGCAGGCGTAATCCCCTTCCGACCCGCCGCCCGCCGCATCCACTCCGATGATGTACTGCCACTGTCCACCGCGATTCGGCGGAAACCATATCAGGGTCCGCCCGTTCTCCTGTGATTCCGTCGGCTGCCCCGCATGCGCTGCCGCCTGCTCGATCGCGGCCATATCAAACACGCACTCCCCTGAGGCCAGGAAGCACGACACTGCATCCTCCGCATACTCTTGCGGACCGAGCCCGCGCATGTCCTGCCACCGTTTTCGCCGCCACGCGATCTGTCCCTCGCTCAACCCATGCCGCGCCACCAAGTCCCTTTCTTCGTCAGTCAGCGGGTGTACTGGCCTCTTCTTCGCATCCTCTTTATACGAAGGCTCATACCACCATGGGAAGAAATGCTGCGTGAAGCCGGTCTCCTCCGCCTTCTGCCATTCTTCATAAAAAATCCCGGACGCTCCGTTCGGTGTCGACTCCAGCACAATCTCTCCATCCGGCACCACCGCCGCCTGCAGCGACGCCAGCGTTTCTCGTCCGTTGCGGGGCCAGCGGGAGACCTCCGAGCAATGCAAATTGTGGATAGTCATCCCGCGTCCCGCATTGTCATCCGCCGTTTCCACCCGGTACTCGCTATCGAGTCTCGGAAATACAATCTGGCGGATGTTCGAGCGCGACTTGATCAGCGCTCCTCGGTGCACCCGCTGGTTGGGCAGATTCTCCCAGAAGCGGTGCACGATATTGAATATGGCCTGCGCCGACTCATCGCTGTGCGCTACCTCGACCGTCAGAGTCCCAGGCCGCGTTATCGTCTGCAGGAAGTACCGCGCTGCAATGTAGGTCGTAATCCCTACCTGCCGCGCCTTCAGCACAATGTTTCGCTTGCTGCATCGCCGCGAGTATTCCTGCTGCGCCCGGTTCAGCTTCAGGTATCGCAACCCTCCCTTCTTCGGCCGGATCCTCAACAGCTTCCCAATCAGAAGATCCCGCACTGTCAAGTCCCCCGCCCGCTGATCCAGAAACGGCCCGAGTTGCTCCACCAACTGAAGATCAGTCCACACAGTCCCATCCCTCGAGTAGTCAAACTAAGACGCTTGGTCTCTGAATGTGGGCGACGCCCAATGTCGGGACGGCCGCCTTCGGCCGTCCCCCGGCGCAGCGGCAGTCACCGCCACAAATGTCCGGGTGCCCCATGTCTCGCGTTCTTTGCGAGACGTGGGGCTTTCCCCGTCGTGTCGCCTGTTCCTACTTCAGCACTCCCGCCGTGGCCCATCTCGCAGCCTTTCCGTGCCCATGAATCTGCAACCCCGCCGCCACCCGATCCAAGTCCGCATTCCCGGTCTTCGCCGTTAGCGTCGCATTGTACGAAGCGACGAACTCGCTCGCCGACAAAGGAGCTTTCGGGTGCCCCATCTTGGCTGCGTTCTTTGCGGCGAGCGTGGGAGCCTCCGCATTTGCCTTCACCAGGGGCAAAATCGCCGCCAGCGACTGCACCTCCGCCAGAACAATCCCTACCACCGCTGTAATCTTTGCCTGTGTCGCTGCGTCCTTGATGTGCAGTGCCGGCAGCAGTCCCTGAAGATTCGCCTGCACCGCGTTGATCGCGTTCTGAATCTTTTCCAGGATTCCCGGTTTCGACGCCTCATCCGCTTTTTGATAGGCCGTGATCAGCGACTGTACGAGTTCCAGATCCGCTCCCGCCTGTGTCCCGGCATTCTGGACGATCTGCATGTCCGCCGCTGAAACTCCCTTTCCCTCCAGCGCCGCTACGAGCGCAATGATGTTCGCCGCCGCTGGAATCAGCGCCGCCACAATCTCCTCCGCCTGTCCAACCCATGCTGTCGAGCATCCGGTCCACATCATCACCGCGCACAACAGCAACGCCACCGCACTCTTGGTAATACTCGTCTTCATTACCGCCTCCTGTTTCTTCAACCCGAAGTCCCTTGTCAAACCATCACAAACAAAAGAGGCACGGTTTTCACCGTGCCTCTTCTTGCCTTGCCTCCCTTGAATTACTGCGAGTACGCCCCGCTCGCCGTAGCTTGCAGCGCCGCGAGATAGCTCGATCCCGTTGCTGCACTCACGCCCACCGAAGTCTGATAAGCCGCGTCGTAGGCCAGCAGCCAATCCTGGTAATAAATCTCAAAAATGTTTGCGTGATTTGCTGCCGCGTAGCTCAACACCGCCGGCAGCGGCCCCGTCGATGCCTGGTTTCCTGAACAAGTCTCTCCTGGCGCGCAACTCTGTCCCACCGTCTGCACTTCGAGAGGAACTTGATACTCATAACTCTGGAACAGGTTGCACCAATCTGCCGTCGCCCCAGAGCA
>Ga0335076_10007432_pt1 | contig 11034 bp, 7 predicted proteins | sample Lox_Sample_25_FD_206717 | JGI IMG/M metagenome (GOLD analysis project Ga0335076, IMG submission 206717) | Soil microbial communities from Loxahatchee National Wildlife Refuge, Florida, United States - Lox_Sample_2.5 | ecosystem: Environmental > Terrestrial > Soil > Wetlands | place: USA: Florida...
CCGATGCGGAAGGCAGTGGTCGCGTTCGGCGTCGTCGGACCGCAGGCTCCAGTCGAGAGAGCCAGACGGCACTGCACCGGCTGCATCAAGCCGGTACCCAACAGCGGTACCAGCACCAGGTCCACGCCGTTCAGACGGCCATACAAACGGCCGTAGCCGGCGCGCAACACGGTGTTGGACCCACCGAAGATCTTGCCCAGGATGCCTTCGGTCACGTGCGGGTTCCAGGCCGCCGAAATGCGCGGGCTGAACTCGCCATAGAACGGGTTATAGGGATACTTCAGACCAGCGCCGGTATTGCCCACCAGAGCATAACCAAGAGCCGGGTTGAAGACCTGTCCCTGTAAAGCAGCAGAGGACCGTTGATGCAGGTACGACTCAATGTCAACTGGCTGACCGCTCTGGTCAACCAATTCCACCTGCTTGCCGTTAGCTTCTGTTGGTGGCATTTCCAGCGCCCAGCCCAGACCGTAGGTCAGAGTGAACGTCGGCTTCATGTGCCAGGTGTCGCTGAAGTAAACGTTGTAGTAGGGGATGCTGCTCTGATCGTAAGCCGGGGTTAGCGGCGGGTTCAGAGCCAGGTTGGCGCCGGTGCGGGTGTAGACGGTTTGCGAGTCGGTAACGACGCCATATGCCGCCGCCAGCCAGCGCGAGAATGCAGTCCCGCCGTTGGCGACGTCGAGATCCGCCGGATACAGAGCGCTCAGATCCACTAGACCCGAACCAGTGCTGTCACCCAGCTGATAGGTTGGGAAGTAGTTGATGCCGCCGCCGTTGTCAGTACGCTGATGGTAATTCCAGTTGTGCTGATAGCTGCCGCCGAACTGGAACAGGTGATTGCCCTTCAGGAGGCTGAGGTCGTCGCGGAGGAAGTGGTCTTTGCCGTCCCAGAAACGGGTACGAATGTCCTGGGTGTCAACGTTGTAGGGGATGGGCGAGTTGTAGTGCTGCTCGCCCAGCGGCTCGAGAGCTCCGCCCAACCCGGCAAGCTGCGGCGCGCCGCCCAGGTCGCCCCAGGCCCAGAAGTTCCGCAGGAAGCTGTAGCGGAAGTCGTTGGTGAGGTTGGTAGTGAGGTTGGTGGTCATGCCGGCGACCAGATACCACGGCTGCTGAGGACGTGCGGATGTCGCCTGGGCATTACCGCCGGTGATGTCAAACTGGCTGACGGTATTTCTCTCCAACCGGTAGTTGCGATAGCTGGAGAAGAAATGCCACTTCGAGCCAAAGTCATGGTCCAAGCGCAGGACTCCGAAGTCGTCGTTCTGCAGTAAGGACATGTTGGCCCGGTAGCCTTGGCCGTTCACACCGTCGCAGCGGCTTCCCAACAACGACCCGGTAACCGAGGTGCCGGTGCAACCGGGATCATTGGGTGCGGGTAGCGTTTTCCACACCTGCAACATGTCCTGGTTGATACCGATCCCACGCGGATCGTTGGCCAGCAAACTGAAGGGGTGATAGTTACCGTCAAGACCCAGATACATGACAGTACCGCTCAACAGGCTGGCGGTTGGAACAACCCTCTCGATCGAGGATGAGTTCGGCCAGCGGAAGCCCTGATAGTTGCCGAAGATGTACGTCTTTCCGCCAAGCCACGACTTGTTGGTAAGCGGGCCACCCGCGGAAACTCCAAAGCGGCTGTAGTGAAAGCTGGGGTTCGGAGTGACAGACGTGGGATCGACCTTATTTTCCCAGGTGTTCGCGTTGAAGTTGTTGTCGAGGTAATACTCGTACACGCTGCCGTGGAAGGTGCTGGTGCCGCGCTTGGTGACAACCTGCACCTGCGCGCCGGCCGAGCTGTTGAAGTCAGCCGTCTGGTTGGCGGTATTGACTTTGAACTCTTCCACGCTATCCGAGGGCGTCGGCATTACACCGGTGGGCAAACCACCGCTGTTACCGCCGCCCCGGAGGCCGCCGCCTGCCGCGACCCCGCCGGTCGGATCGCCCCCGAAGCTGGGCGTGTACACCTGCATGCTGCCGTCCATGTCGTTAGTGTTGTTGCCACCATCGAGCTGGAAGGTACTCTGATCCAAGACCGCGCCGGCGACGCTGCCATCAGGCGAGACGCCAGGCTGCATAGCCACGAAGGTGCTAACCTCGCCGCCGATGCTGGGCAGTGATTGCAGCGAGAGCGAGTTGACGGTGTTGCCAACCGTCGAATTCATGGTCTGCAATTCGGCGCCCGTCGCTTCTACGACGATTTCCTGCTTCTCTCCGCCGACCTGCAGTGCAACGTTGACAGTGCGGGTGATGCCGATCTCCACCACCTGTGCTGGAACCAGTGCAGCGGAAAATCCGGACTTGCTCACCGAAACGTCGTACGTTCCCGAGGGAACGTTGATGAAGATGTAGCGCCCCGCATCGTTAGTGGTGACGCTGCGGGTCGACTTGGTTGAGGTATCGGTCAAGGTGATGGCGGCGCCCGGCACTACTGCGCCCGATGGGTCGGTGATCTGTCCCACCAGTGTGCCCGACGCGGCTGTTTGAGCCATGCTCAGGGTCGCGCTGCCCAGCAGAAACAACAAGGTGAGGCATAGCGCCACGAGCACAGCCCGCGTGGGAGAATTGGAACTTCTACTCATGCAGTCCTCCAGAGACTGGTTGTGCTTTGCTTAGCCCGCTTTACGTCGAGACATTCGAGATAAAGCCGAAATCCATGAATGAACCGGACACAGCTCTGTCAGAACAACCAAGACCTGAGCTGTATTTCTTTGTGGGGCTAAGTTGCACATCCCCGGCCAAGAGCGGCCTCATTCGCGGGACGAGGGACATCGCGGCCGTTCTGCAAGGTTGACTACATGGTGGGGAGGGACAAACAGAGCGGGGCAGAGAGCGAGATGGGGATGGATTACAAGCTCTTTAACAGCGTGCTATACGAGAATTCATACCGTTGGCGCCAGGCGCATACGATTCTTTGTAGCCGAGCGTCGAGTGGCGTGCTCCAGAATGCAGGCGACGTACACATGCCCTGTTATGGCGTCTATCCGGCCGGCATGCGGATGTTTCTCTTCGCCGTTGCGTGCCCGTCCGCACTTTGGTTAACGGTGGTTTATATTTCGTTCCGTCAATCCGAGGTAAATATGAACGAACCTCTGGCGGCCTTTCGCCGCACATTCCGGCGGGCGCATGCCACTGCAAACAGGCTGCTGAGGGAGCAATTGCCGCGCGACGACTCTTTTCTCCGCGAACTGATGCTCTCAACCTTGCGCGGCCAGGAAACGGCGGACTACGCCTTCGTTTTTGAGAATGCATTTTGCCGCCGTGATTCCGACGTGTCCCGAGTCGGGCGCATGGCCGGCGCCGTCCACCTGCTGCAGTCATCGGCATTCGTTACCGATGACATCTTCGATCACTCCGACCTCCGCTACGGACATGCGGCGGTTCACAAAGAGTACGGCGCCAGCTACGCAATTATCGCGGCGGAGTTGATGCAGTCCGCCGCGCTCAGGACGATCAGCGTTGAATTACAGCTCCATGGTTTTCCAAACGCGCTGGCAGTGATGGAAATTTTGAACCGCGTGGTCCTCGATCTGTACGTTGGGCAGTACCTTGACGTGCGCCACACTCGCAACCTGCGTATGACGCGCCAGCGATATAACCGCGTGATCGCGCTGGGGGTCGGATTTTACTTCGCTAATCTGGCAAGGTGCGGGGCCTTGCTCGCGGGGAAAACCGCGGCGGAGGTTCGGAGTTTAACCAGCTTCGGTTATCACTATGGGATGGCGCTCTTCATCAGCGATGACATCGTGGACGTTCTCGACACTTCCGCCGACACGGGCAAGAGCAGCGGCCGCGATCTGGTGAATCGCAGAATGCGCCTTCCGATCATGCTGGCGTTGCGGATGGCCAACTCGCGCGACGCGAGGTTACTGCGCCGGTTCATGACGGAGACATCGACGTCGCGTGGCAAAGTACGAGAGGCAGTGCGCGTCATCCAGCGCTCCGGTGCACTGGAGGGGTGCAAGAAAGCCGCACAGCATCACGTCACTCAGTCGATCTCGGCACTGCGGCGGCTCTCACTGACCCTCCCGGTGCAACGTCTGGAGTGGCTGTCGCGAACACTGCTTCGCACTCAGGGCATCGGTCAACTCTGAGTGCCGCCCATCGGTGAGGCTGAGGGGCCGCTACCGGCCGCCTTTTTTCTTTCCTGTCTTTCCCGTTTTCTTCTTGGCCGGCTTCTTACCGCCTTTTTTTCCGCTCTTGCTCGTGGATTTTTTCGGTGCGCGCAAGTCGTCCTCGCCGCCTTCGCGGCGCTTGGGAAGTGCCATGGTTTGCCCTCCGTAATAGCGCGACAATTTTCGATACGCACCTGGTGTTTTGCAACAAAAAAGCGTCTTTTCCGCGTGGCCGCGGCCGGGTTCAGGACACCAGGTGCAATCGCTTGATGATGGCCTCAACCTGGACATGGCGGTGCAGTGGGTCAAACACAGGATTGGTAGATAGCTGATAGAGACCGAAGTCTCGCTCCTCCAGCGCACGATTGAGCCAACGCACCGTCGCCTCGGTATCTCCCAGGCGGGCATACAGGACCGCAACATGATACGGCGAGACATCGGCGGAGTCGTAGACCAGCCGTTTGTCTCCCTCACGATCCGCCTCGCTCTGGCGCAGTCGAGTACGCCAGTATTGTGGAGCGCCGCCCTCGCGGTAGGCCGCCAGCAAGGCGGCAGCACGACGCTCGGCCTCTTCCGGCGCCTCTCCGCACAGCCGCGCCGCGATGCGGTGATGCTCGATCGAGGCCACGTACATATTCATCTCAAGATAAACGTCACGCAGAACGCGGTGAGCGACATAGAAGTTCCCATCCATGTCGAGGGTCTTGCGGAGCTGGACCATAGCTTCGCCAAAGCGGCGGGCTTGCATCAGCACCATCCCGTAAGACGCGTTGACGATGAGCGAAAGTGGATCCAGTTGCAGGGCCCGGCGGGCTTCGCGAACGGCCGCGGCTGCCTGACCTGCGCAGACGAGGTGTTCGGCATGCCACTGGCGGGCTGTCGCGTTGTTGGGCAAAAGGCGGACCGCGCGCCCGAACTCCTCCAAAGCGCCGGGCAGGTCCCACTCCTCGCCCGCCTTGATTACCGCCAGCGGAAGATGCGCCTCGGGCAGATTGCGGTCGACGACCAACGCTTGCATGACCGCAGCCTTTGCTAGCGCATATGCCTCCCCAAGCGGCACGTCGGTATACACGCCGAGGGCGATGTAGCACTGAGCGATGCTGACGTGAGCCAGCGCGAAGCGAGAATCGTGTCGCAAGGCCGATTCGAAGCACTGCAGAGCCTTGCGAATATCCTCGCCCGTCCGCTTGTTCCAGAAATAACGTCCACGAAGATACTCGTGATAAGCCTCCGAGCTCACGTGGTGCCCGGATTCGCTACGCGAAGTGCGCGTCCATCGCGCCCGCAGGTTCCTCGCAGTGTCTTCGGCAATCTGCCGCGGCACCGCTGCCAGATCGGAAATCGCGTACTCGTACTGCATCCCCCACAGGTGTTTGCTGTCGCTGGTGCGCTCCAGAGCAACGCTGATCTCAAACGCGTCCTGGCGTCGCAGGATGCGGCCGGTCAGAACGTGGCGGACCTGCAGGTCGCGGCCGACGATTCGCGGATCGGTCCTGCGGTTCTTGTAGTGAAAGACCGAACTGCGGGAGATGACCTTCAGCCGCGGCATCTGCGACATGCTGTTGATGATGCTCTCGGTGATACCGTCGGCCAGGTACTCGTATTGACCGTCGGGAATTTGCGAATCGACGCTGAGGTATCCGAATGGCAGCACCGCCACCGAGTCACTCCGGGTCAGCCAAACCCACGCGATTCCCGCAGCCGCACCCAGTAACAGCAGTACCGAGACGAGCACACCGTATCCGCCGGCGCGCGCAGCGACGGCGGCCACGCCGACCGCAGCCAGTGCTAAAGCAACGGAGCCGAGCACCGCGGGGTCAGCCCAGGCACTCGGACCGGCGATGTCATCTGCGCCGTGACCGCGGCCCTTGCCGGCACCGGCGAACTGAGCCTCACCGGGTTCGAGGGCGGGCATCAGGCCCGATTCCCTCCAGCGCAACTCATTGCGCAGGCGATCAAGTTCGCGCACCAGGTCAGCGGCAGTTTGGTGCCGCATGCTTGGGTTCTTGGCCAGCGTCTTGGTGATGATCCTCGCCAGGTCGTGGGGCACATCATGCCGCAGCTCGGGCATGGGCGGAACATCCTGCAACAGGATGGCGGCCATTACGTCGGTTTTGGTCGGCCCGGCGAAGGGCCGGCGTCCCGTGACCATCTCGTAGAGCACGACGCCGAGGCTCCAGACATCGCTTCGCTCGTCAACCTGCACACCGCGTGTCTGCTCGGGCGACATGTAGGCGGTCGTGCCCATCACGATGCCGGGATCGGTGATGTCGGTTGCGGCTTCGCCGTCGGTCTCAACCGGAGCGGGGCGAATCTCCTTGGCCAAACCGAAGTCCAGCAGTTTTGCTCCCGACGCGGTCAGCATGACGTTGCCGGGTTTCAGGTCGCGATGCACCACGCCGAGGCGGTGTGCCTTGTCGAGCGCGTCGCCTACATCGATGGCGATTTCCAGGGCCTCGTCGATGGGAAGGGCGCCGCGCGACAGGCGCTGGGCCAGCGTCTCGCCTTCCAGGTACTCCATAACGAGGAAATCGCAATCGGCATCGCTGCCAACGTCGAGTAGGGTGCAGATGTGAGGATGCGCAAGGCTCGAGATGTTGCGAGCCTCGCGCTTGAAGCGCTCCTTGGCGCCAGGGTCGGTGGAGTGCTTCCCGGCCATGATCTTGATGGCGACCGTACGATCGAGGCGGGTATCGCGCGCCCGATAGACGTCGCCCATGCCGCCGCTACCGATCCGGTTCAGCAGCTCGTACGGGCCTAGCCGAGTTCCAGCCTGCATAGCCATCGGAGAGCGCGATTATAGCCCGGGGCCAACTCACGCTCGATGGCAGTGTGCTGTTCTTGACAAGGGAGTCGAGAAGATATGGAGACCCAGAAAATCAAATGCCCCACGCGCATCGACGCTGTGGGGCATGGGAATTGCCGCTACTTACTTTGCGGCCGGCTTGGTGCTACTGGTTTCAACCGCAGCCACTGTGGAAGTGGGCTTCAGTTCTAGGTCGAGAACGATGGTCCCCAGGTTATGAGACGGAGCTAACGCCGCGCGGAGACCCGAATAGTCCTCGGCGCCGGGTGTCCCCTGAACCACCAGGTTGTTGCTCCTTACGGACGCGATGATCGTTCCGGTGCAGGCTGGGCCAGAGAAGTCTTCGCCAACCGTCGAAGGCGTGCTGCACTTCACGTCATTGACCAGCTGAGCCGGCCAAGCTCCCGACGACAGCGCCTCCACCAGTTCCGGGAAGCCTTCCCTGCTGAAAGTCACAGAGGCGGACAGCGTCTCGGCGCCCGCCGCGCTACGCCGCTCGGGAATAAACACCAGCGTGACCAAGCGAGAATCCGTGTAGGTGACGGGGTTGCCGTAGACCGGTCCAGAGTAACCCTCGTTCGGGTCGCTGGTGACGGAAGGCGTGGTGCGTTTCACAGCAAGGTCGCCGCTGACCAGCAGCGTCCCATCAGGGTTCAGCGTGGCTTGCTGCGAGGTGAAGGTGATCTCGGCGCCACCATTCCCGGCAGGGTCGCCCGGCGTGATTTCCAGTGCGACCGCGGGGTCGCTCGCGCTAATGAAAACATTGCCATTGACGCGAGCCACGCCGACTTCCGACGCGCTCGGACCTGATCCTAACGACAAGCGAGCGACGGAATGCCGCTCGTCCACCTGCCACGCGGCGGCCTGTGCGTGTGCCAGCACCGGGGCCACGAAGGAAACGAGTACCAGCAGCACCACCAAGGCAGCGCTGCTCTTGTTAACGAACGAACGAAGATTGCTGAATATACGGGATGTCATGGTCGTTCTCCTTTCCTGAGTAATACCGTCTCGTCCCGCGACAACACCTGACTCTGGTCCGTATCGCCGGCCTTGCTTTTTCACTTCGTCCCGGGCCGGTCGTGCGATCCACTTATCTGGATTAGATGTATAATCCAGATTTGGTCACAATTATTTTTGAGGGAGGCGGTCATGGGTCACTCACGGGCGGAAAAGGCCAAGACTCATAAACGTATCCTTAACATTGCTTCTCGACGGCTTCGCGAAGAAGGTCTCTCCGGTGTCGGCATCAACGAGGTAATGAAAGAAGCCGGCCTGACCGTCGGCGGCTTCTACAAACACTTTCAATCTCGAGACGCCCTGGTCGCGGACGCCGTCAGTTCCTGCCTCGGCACCTGGAGGCGCCGGTTGGACGCGGCACAGGCCGGAGGGCCACCGTTTTCTTATGAGGAGCTGGTTGACGACTATCTCACGCAATCTCACCGTGACCGTCCAGGCACGGGCTGCGTTATCAGCGCGTTGGCAGGCGAGATCCCACGTAGCGGCAAGCGGGCGCGCTCTCTCATCTCTCAACAGATCCGCAATAATGTTGAGCTAATCACCGGTCTTCTGCCTGACAAAGACAAGCGCAAGGCTAGAGCCAAGGCAATTCTTACCCAGTGCGCACTGATCGGCGCAGTGACCCTGGCGCGGGCGATACCGGAGGATCGCCTCTCGCGAGAGATTTTAGCCACCGTACAGGCAGCGCTGAAGCGCGGAGCCGCGGATAGGACGCGGCGGACCAAGAGAGCTCCAAGTCAGCTCGCTGCTGAACGTGCGACGAATCGGCGCCAAACTTCTACGGCGCATAGCGAGTAAAGACAAAGTCTCGAGCTTTGACCGGTTCGTGGCACGGGAAGCAGGTCTTGTGTTTCGCCTCGTCCGCGGGTACGCCGTCTTTGTTAAATTGCGCGAATCCCCAGCCGCCGGTTGAGGCATATTTTTTCGAGTCCTTAACCATGAACTGGAGGTACCAATCCGGAGGGTCGCCTGGAACAAATGATTGGGCGCGGCCGAAGACTTTGTTGTTCTCCTCTGACGGGACGTAGCGCCAGGCTATCCGCGCGATGATGGTGCCGTCCGGGAATGAAGACTTCTGTTCGCGATAGGCCTTAATCGCTGTGTCGTTGCCCAGAATGGCGCGCAGGTCGTTGAGGTTGCCTTCTTCGTGGGCCACCGAGATCAGTCTCCAATCGCGATATCCGGGCGGAATCTTGATTCCGAAGATGGGGGCGGCCTTTTCATCGGCGCGTCCAGATGCGGGAGCCGTGGACGCAATCACGCCGCCCACTGCCGCAACGGCCACCAGCAAAGCGATTCGTTTCATTGGAATTCCTCCTTGCAAATTCCTCAGCATCGCCTTTTACCGATGGTCGAGGCGAGCCCTTCCCCGTCGCGCCAAGAAGTATCAGGTCCCTCCCCTGACTACAGATGCATATATGTTGCTTCCGCCAATCTCATATCGTGAGAACCACACGGAACTCCGCCTTGCCGCTCATCATGCGGGCGTAAGCCTCCTCCGCTCTGTCGAGCGGATAGGTTTCAATCATCGGCCTCACGCCGCTGATTTCAGCAAAGTTCAGTGTGTCCTCGGAATCGGCTGGCGTTCCCGCCGCCCAGCCTTGAATGGTTCGGCTTCCGCTGATGAGCTGTAAGGGTGTCACCTCAATGGGATCAGACGTCGCCCCGATTACCATCAGCTCGCCGTTCGGACCCAGACCGTCGATCAGCTCGGACATCGCCTTCGAGTTCGGAGCGGTTGCCACGATCACCCGAGCCCCGCCGAGTCTCTGCAGTTCCTCAGCCGCATTCGCCGCCTGGCTGTCGATATAGATGTGTGCTCCAAGCTGTTTCGCCAGCGAGGCATTGGCCGAGCCGCGCCCGATGGCCGCGACCTTGTATCCGAACTTATTGGCGAATTGAACCCCAAGGTGCCCCAGACCGCCAATTCCCTGCACCGCGACCAGATCTCCGGGGAACGCTCCACTGTGCCGCAGGGCGTTGTAGGTGGTAATGCCTGCGCAGAGCAGCGGCGCGGCGTCAAGATCAGGCAGACTCGCTGGTATGGCCACCAGTGCCTCAATCGGAGCCAACATATATTCCTGGTAGCCGCCGTCATAGCTGATGCCGCAAACCTTCCCGTTGCGGCAGTTGCGAAAATCTCCACGCCGGCACTCGCGACAGGTGCCGTCGTGTCCGCCATGCCACCCAACCCCGACGCGTTGCCCCTTCGTCCAGGCCGAGACTCCAGCGCCCACCGCGTCAATGACACCGGCTACTTCATGTCCAGGAACGCGCGGGAATTCGAGACCGGGCCACAGTCCCTCTTTTGTGAGCACATCACTGCGGCACACGCCACAGGCCTTCACCTTGATTCGAACTTGGCCCGGGCCGGGTTCGGGAACGTCGCGCTCGACGATCTGAAAGTCAGCTCCGGGTTTGGGAACCTGCGCCACTTTCATGGTTCCAACGGATACAGTGGTCGTTGCCATAATTCCTCCTGGTGCTCTCTCATTCGCTGAGCCCGCTTCAACGGACTACAGCAAAACGGAAATCTCCAATGTCACGGATGCGCACCGGATTCCTACAGCTGCTACTTCGGCGGCCGGGCACATCACACTGTTGGATGTCTTTTGTGTACCTCCGGCGTCGGACTTCGGAATACCTCGATAGTGTGTCGTCTTCCTCTTGCGCTCGGCTGAGGACAGCGCGTTTCGTCCTCTGACCGTGCCACGGCCGAGCTTACAGTTGTGGACCGCCGCCCCGTTCCAAGACTCTCTTGAGCCCGAGAACTGACTCCACAACGATGTCTTCCCCGACAGCCGTGTTGAGCATGGCGTGGTAGAGAGGCCGGTTCGGCCAGTTCATGTGGAAATACCTCTCGATGAAAGCCCCTCGCTCCTTGTCCACCGTCTCCACTAGTTCCTCCGCTTCCGCCTCACCGACGCCGTCGGCTTTCAGACGGCGCACCTTGTCCGCTTTGGGGGCAAAGAGAAAGATGTGCAGAGTGTCCTGGCGATCGCAAAGGAAATGCTGCGAGCCGCGGCCGACGATCACGCAGTTTCCACCGGCGGCGGCGTCGAGCGTTACTTGCTTGGTGATTCGCAGGATGGTGTCGGC
>Ga0335076_10007434_pt1 | contig 11031 bp, 6 predicted proteins | sample Lox_Sample_25_FD_206717 | JGI IMG/M metagenome (GOLD analysis project Ga0335076, IMG submission 206717) | Soil microbial communities from Loxahatchee National Wildlife Refuge, Florida, United States - Lox_Sample_2.5 | ecosystem: Environmental > Terrestrial > Soil > Wetlands | place: USA: Florida...
GCGGTTCCTCCTGTCGGCCAAATCGGCCTACGTGGACGGGCAGGTGTTCTACGTCGGCGCCGCCGACTCCACCCCGCCGGCCGACTGGGACCGACCGTTGGACGGCAAGGTGGGCATCGTGACCGGTGCCGCACGCGGTATCGGCGCCACGATCGCCGAGGTGTTCGCCCGTGACGGGGCCCGGGTCGTCGCGATCGACGTGGAGGCCGCTGCCGAAGCACTGGCCGAGACCGCCACCCGCATCGGTGGGACGGCCCTGACTCTCGATGTCACCGCGGACGACGCCGTGGACCGGATCACCGAGCATCTGCGCCAGCATTACGACGGACGGGCCGACATTCTGGTGAACAACGCCGGGATCACCCGTGACAAGCTGTTGGCCAACATGGATGACGCCCGCTGGAACGCCGTGCTTGCGGTCAACCTGCTTGCGCCGCAACAACTCACCCAGGGGCTAGTCGGCAACGGCAGCATCGGCGATGGCGGTCGGGTGATCGGGCTGTCGTCGATGGCCGGTATCGCGGGCAACCGCGGGCAGACCAACTACGCCACCACCAAGGCGGGCATGATCGGCCTGACTCAGGCACTGGCACCGGAGCTCGCCGAGAAGGGCATCACGATCAACGCCGTCGCACCGGGATTCATCGAAACCCAGATGACCGCGGCCATCCCGCTGGCCACCCGCGAGGTGGGCCGCCGGATGAACTCACTTTTCCAGGGCGGACAACCGGTGGACGTCGCCGAGACCATCGCCTACTTCGCCAGCCCGGCATCAAACGCGGTGACGGGCAACGTCATCCGTGTCTGCGGCCAGGCTATGCTGGGCGCCTAGGAGATCCAGTGACACAACCAAGCGGCCTGAAAAACCTGCTGCGCGCTGCAGCCGGAGCGTTGCCGTTCGTGCCACGCAACGACCACCTGCCCAGCAGGACCCTGACGGTCGACGACGTGCCCATCGACCGCGGGAACGTGGCCGACTACGCCGCAGTCACCGGACTGCGGTATGGCGATACCGTGCCGTTGACCTACCCGTTCGCGTTGACGTTTCCGACGATGATGTCGCTGGTGACCGGGTTCGACTTCCCCTTCGCCGCAATGGGATCCGTCCACACCGAAAACCACATCACACAGTACCGGCCGATCAAGGTGACTGATACGGTTAACATCGCCGTACACGCCGAGAACCTCCGTGAACACCGCAAGGGCCTGCTGGTCGACCTGGTCACCGATGTCAGCGTCGGCAATGACGTGGCGTGGCATCAGGTGACGACCTTCCTGCACCAACAACGCACCAGCTTGTCCGACGAACCCAAGCCGCCGCCGCAGAAACAGCCCAAGCCGCCACCACCGAAGGCCATCCTGCGCATAACGCCGGGCCAGATTCGCCGCTACGCCGGCATCGGCGGCGATCACAACCCGATCCATACCAACCCGATCGGGGCCAAGTTGTTCGGCTTCCCCACCGTGATCGCGCATGGAATGTTCAGTGCCGCAGCGGTAATAGCAAATCTAGAAGCCGGGCTTCCCGACGCGGTCACATATTCGGTGCGGTTCGGCAAACCGTTGGTGCTGCCCGCCAGCGCCGGACTCTACATCGATCAGGTCCAGGACGGCTGGGATATCAGCCTGCGCAACCTCGCCAAGGGGTATCCGCATCTGACCGGCACGCTGCGGACGCACTAGCCGGGGTCGGGCTCGACAAGTCGCCCGATACCGTACGAGCTCAGGGCAGCGGTCAGAAAGACCAGCAACAGCCAAATTGGCGGGCGGGCGAGTTCCCAGACGAAGATCGCGGCCCAAAACGGCGTGCCTTGGGTGACCGCGAGCACGCCGGCCGCACCGGCCAGCGATACCGCCTGAACATGAAAGTGGGTTCCGGCCGCTGCGTTGATGGCCAGCACGAACAGTGTCCCGGCTGCCGCGCCCGTGGCCAGCGCGGGGGTGAGCAAACCGCCCGTCGCGCCGGCGCGCAGAAACACCGCCGTCAGAACGGGTTTCAGAAGCAAGACCGCCGCTGCCGTTGTCAAGGTCATGCCGCCGGCGAGTGTCGCAGTCAGGATCGATTTGCCGTTGCCGGGTAGTTCGGGCCACCAGTGCGAGCACACGCCGATCAGCATCCCCGCGCCGGCGATCGCCGGGATCAGCAGCCATGATCGCGTCAGCGCGGCCCGCTGTGCCGCTGCCATCACGCGATTGAACGCCAGTCCCACGGTGTAGGTAAACGGCGCCAACAGCAGTATGTAGCCGAGCAGCAGGTAGGAAATGTGCGGATTCGGCCAGTGCAGGCTCAACTGATTATGGGTGGCGTACGAGGCAACCGCGACAGCCAGGCTCGAGGTAATCAACGCCGCGCCGACCGCCCGCGGATGCCAGGTTTTCAACATGATCCGCAGACTGAACAGTGCACCACCGAGCGGCACCGAATAGACCGCTCCGAGTCCGGCGCCGGCCGCACACGCCAGCAGGATCTCGCGGTCGCGGGGGGAAAGCCGCTTCAGCCATCCGGTCGCGGAATTGCCTAGAGCCACGGCGAATTGGCGAGGAGCCACTTCCCGGCCCAGCGACGCGCCAGAGCCAACCACTACCACTTGCAGCGCCGCGTCGAGGGCGAACGGCAGCAGGCGTATGCGGTCACGATTCGCGATGGCCGTAGACAGCGGCGGGACATCGGCTCTAGGCCGCAGTATCCACCAACCCAGGCCTGCGAGGGCTCCCCCGACCATCGGCCCCAGGGCCCGACGGACTGGGCTGCTGCCGGTGACCCCCTGCAGCAGCGATCCGAATGTGTAGCGATAGGTGAGATGTTCGAAGTAATGCAACAGCAGCGTCGTGCACAACCCGGCAACCCCGGCCATCAGCCCGACAATCACAACCGCACAGAAGAAGTCGACGTTGCGGCGGTTCACGGCGTGGATCGGCGTATCCGCGGCTAGCCCGGCCCGGCGGCGGTTTCGGCCGCGTCCCGATCGGACGGCACGCCCTTGAGGCCACGCCAGAACAGGTTGATCATCAGCTCGGCCGCTTCGTCGACGTCGGTATCGCCGGTACTGAGGCGGGTGGCGATCGCCTCGCCCGCCCCCACCAGCGCGACGGCCATCATCTCGAAGTCAGCATCTGGTCCGGCATTTCGGGTACCCGACTGCAGCAGCCGGGCGACCAGAGCGATGATCCGCTCACGTCCCTCGCGCACGGTGTGGGCGAACGCCTGCGAGCTGGTCGCCTGGGTGTACATCACGAGCCACGACGCGCGGTTTTCGTCGATGTAGCGCATGAACGCCAAGATGGCGTTGCGCAGCAGGTCTTTTGGGCTCTGCTCGAGATTGATCTCCTCGCGCACACCGTCGATGAATCGCGTCATCTCGCGGTCCAGGCAGGCGCCGAACAATTCCTCCTTGGAGCCGTAATACAGGTACAGCATCGGCTTGGAGATTTCCGCCTTCGCGGCGATCACGTCCATCGACGTCTCGTGGTAGCCGTTGATGGAGAACATCTCGACAGCGGCATCCAGCATCTGCTGTTCGCGCACAGCACGGGGTAACCGCTTGGTACCACCTGCCATGCTGTCCCTTTCTAGCCACGGCGCCGTCGAAATTGCCTGCCTTCAGGGTAAGCAATGCATATACGCGCCGCCGCGTTTACGGCCCGCAGTCCGGTTTCGGGCCCTTCATCTTCGCCACCCGCAGTACCGAGGCATCGACCGCAGGCATCGTCAACTCCCCTGCGGCCAATGCCTTCTCCAGACGATCGAGCACCGCGGGGACCTCGTCGGTGGTAACCCACAGCGCGATGTCGGTGCCGGCCTGCAGGGCCCGCAGTACCGCTTCCGGCACACCGTAGCGCTGGTTGATCGCAGCCATGCTGGACAGGTCATCGCTGAACACCGGGCCGTCGAAGGCCGGGCCCTTGTACCCGGTTCCGGTGCGCAACAACTGGATGGCGGCCTTGCTGAGGCTGGCCGGTTGATCGCCGGTCAGGCCCGGCACCAGCAGGTGGCCGATCATCACGCCGACCGGCGCGGCGGACACCAGGGTCCGGTAGGGCACCAGATCGTCGTTCTGCAACGCCTCGAGCGGCGGCGTGGTCACTTCGCCGGTGTGCGAGTCGCCGGACCCGTGCCCGTGACCGGGAAAGTGCTTGAGCACCGGCAGCAGCCCGGCGTCACGCAGACCCCGCGCATATGCACCGGCGTACGTGGTGACCACGGCCGGATCCGAGCTGAACGACCGGTCGCCGATCACGCCGTCGGGAGCGTCGGTGACGTCGACCACCGGAGCGAAATCGATGGTGATGCCCAGTCCACGCATCTTGTGACCACGGTCGAGCGCGATGCCGTAGACCTCGTCGGCGGTGTGCGTCTGGGCCAGGACCCGCGCCGACGGCGCCGGTCCGATCAGCGAGGACAGCCGCGCCACCCGGCCACCCTCCTCGTCGACACTGATCGCCACCGGCAGTGCCGTGCTCGCACTCAAGGTCTTGACCATGCCGTTCGACAACATCGACAGGTCAGTCCAACTGCCGATGAAGATGCCGCCGACGTGGTGGTCTGTCACGACGGCTTTGGCGTCATCACCGTTGCGCACCCCGACCATCAACAGCTGAGCCAGCTTGTCGCGGGTGGACATGGCGGCCAGTATCGCTGCGGGATCACCGCACGCCGGCTTGGCAGGCGGGATCGCCTTGGCCGGCGACGAGCTGGCCGGTGCGGACTTCGGCCGTTCGGAGGTGTGGCTACACCCCACCATCAGCACCGTGACGGCGGCGAACACGGCCAGAACGCGCGGGAAACCCATCAGGCCATGCTGTCATGGCCTGATGGGTCGGCGGCTACCGGCCGCGACCTCGTCTTCTGCTAGGTTGGGCAGCTATGAATCGCTTCGTTGCGCCCGCCGCCGCCAGCGTCGTGGTCGGTCTGCTGCTGGGCGCAGCCGCGATCTTTGGAATCACATTGATGGTGCAGCAGGACACCAAACCGCCGCTTCCGGGCGGCGACCCGCAGTCGTCGGTGCTCAACCGGGTCGAGTACGGCAACCGCAGCTAGCCGCCGCCGCCCGGTGACGATGCGAGCCGGGAAACGGCCCGCTGAGGAGCCGGGCAGTGGGGGGCGGACGATACGGGCCGCGGAACGGCCCGTTGAGGAGCCGGGCAGACTTTCGCGACGCTGGTTGTGGCTGGTCGCGGCCGTCGCGCTGACGTTGAGCCTCGCCGCGTCGCCCGGGCGGATTTCGCCCGACACCAAGCTCGATCTGACCGCCAACCCGCTGCGCTTCCTGGCCCGGGCGACCAACTTGTGGAACGGCGAACTGCCGTTCGGGCAGGCGCAGAACCAGGCCTACGGCTACCTGTTTCCGCACGGGACATTCTTTTTGGCCGGTCACCTGCTGGGGCTGCCGGGCTGGGTGACCCAGCGGCTGTGGTGGGCGCTGCTGCTGACCGTCGGTTTCTGGGGGCTGCTGCGGGTCGCTGAAGCGCTTGGTATCGGCAGCCCGACATCGCGCGTGATCGCGGCGACGGCGTTCGCGCTCTCGCCCCGGGTATTGACCACGTTGGGGTCGATCTCATCGGAAACCTTGCCGATCATGCTGGCGCCGTGGGTGCTGCTGCCCACCATTGCAGCGCTGCGCGGCGAGGCGGACCGGTCGCTGCGTCGGCTCGCCGGGCAGGCTGGGTTGGCCGTGGCGCTGATGGGAGCGGTCAACGCGATCGCGACGTTGGCCGGCTGCCTGCCCGCGGTGATCTGGTGGGCCTGTCACCGGCCCAACCGCCGGTGGTGGCGCTACACCGCGTGGTGGTTGCTGGCCCTGGCGTTGGCGATGACGTGGTGGCTGGTGGCGCTGGTCCTGATGGCCCGGATCAGCCCACCGTTCCTGGACTTCATCGAATCGTCGGGCGTGACGACGCAATGGTCGTCGCTGGTCGAAGTGCTGCGCGGCACCGACAGCTGGACTCCGTTCGTGGCGCCCGACGCGACCGCGGGTGCCCCGCTGGTCACCGGATCGGTCGCCATCTTGGCCACCTGCCTGGTGGCGGGCGCCGGATTGGCCGGACTCGCGATGCGAGACGTACCGGCGAAGGGGCGGCTGGTGACGATGCTGCTGGTTGGAGTGGTACTGCTGGCCGCCGGATACAGCGGCGGGCTCGGCTCCCCGCTGGCGCATCACGTGCAGGCTTTCCTGGACGCCGCCGGAGCGCCGCTGCGCAACGTGCACAAGCTGGAGTCGGTGATCCGGATCCCGATCGTGCTGGGCCTGGCCGAGGTGCTGGGGCGGATCCCGCTCCCGGGAACCGCGCCGAAAGTCGAGTGGATCCACGCGTTCGCTCACCCGGAGCGCGACAAGCGGATTGCGGTTGCGATCGTCATCTTGACCGCCCTGATGGCCGGTACCTCGCTGGCCTGGACGGGTCGGATCACCCCGCCCGGAACGTTCAGCGCGATACCCCGGTATTGGCATGACGCCGCCGACTGGCTATCAGAACACAACACCGGGACCCCGACCCCGGGCCGCGTGCTGGTGGTTCCCGGCGCACCGTTCGCCACCCAGTTGTGGGGCACCAGCCACGACGAGCCGCTGCAGGTTCTCGGCGACAGCCCGTGGGGAGTTCGTGACTCGATCCCGTTGACCCCGCCGCAAAACATCCGGGCGCTGGATTCGGTGCAACGTCTCTTCGCTGCCGGCCGGCCCTCCGCTGGCTTGGCCGATACGCTTGCCCGCCAAGGTATTTCGTACATCGTCGTGCGCAACGACCTGGACCCCGACACGTCGCGCTCGGCGCGACCTATTCTGGTGCACCGAGCCATCGCGGGATCACCGCGCCTGGCGAAGGTCGCGCAATTCGGCGCACCGGTCGGGCCCGGCCCGGTGTCGGGATTCATCACCGACAGCGGGTTGCGACCCCGCTATCCCGCCGTAGAGATCTACCGCGTTGCCACAGAAGCCCCGGCCACCGGCAATCCCGCCGCCCCCTACCTGACCGACACCGACCAGTTGGCCCGCGTGGACGGCGGGCCGGAAGTGCTGTTGCGCCTCGACGAACGGCGCCGTTTAGCCGGCCAGCCTTCGCTGGGCCCGGTGCTGATGACCGCGGACGCCGAACGCGCACGGTTGTCGATGCCTGCTGGAAAAGGGGTTACCGTCACCGATACGCCGGTGGCCCGCGAAACCGATTACGGCCGAGTCGATGACCACTCGTCGGCGATCCGGGCCGTCGGCGACGCCCGGCGCACCTTCAACCGGGTGCCCGACTACCCGACGCCGGGCGCGCAAACCGTCTACGGCGCCTGGACCGGCGGCCGGCTGACGGCGTCCAGCTCGTCGTCGGACGCCACGGCGCTGCCCGACGTCGCTCCGGCGACCTCGCCCGCCGCCGCGATCGACGGCGATTCGGCGACGGCGTGGGTGTCCAACGGGCTGCAGTCCGCCGTCGGTCAATGGCTTCAGGTCGATTTCGACCATCCGGTGACCAACAGCGTCATCACCATCACGCCCAGCGCGACCGCCGTCGGCGCACAGGTCCGCCGGGTCGAGGTGGCCACCGCCACCGGCACCACGACGCTGAGGTTCGACGAGGCCGGCAAACCGATCACCGCGGCGCTGCCGTACGGCGAAACCCCGTGGGTGCGGATCACCGCGATCGCCACCGACGACGGCTCAGCCGGGGTGCAGTTCGCGATCACCGACTTGTCGATCACCCAGTACGACGCTTCAGGATTCGCGCATCCGGTCGACTTGCGCCACACCGCACTGGTTCCGGGTCCTCCGCCGAACGCGGCCGTCGCGCGATGGGACCTGGGCTCCGAGCTGCTCGGCCGGCCTGGCTGCGCGATGAGCCCGACGAGCGTGCAATGTGCGGCCTCGATGGCGCTGACGCCGGAAACACCGGTGACATTCAGCCGCACACTGACTGTGCCCCGACCTGTTTCGGTGCTGCCGACGGTGTGGGTGCGCGCGCGGCCGGGACCCAAGCTTGCCGACCTGATCGCCGAACCAGACACCACTCGGGCCCGCGGCGACTCCGATCTGGTCGACGTGCTCGGTTCCGCGTACGCCGCCACCGACGGCGATCCGGCCACCGCATGGACGGCACCGCAGCGGGTCGTGCAGCACAAGACGCCCCCGACGCTCACCCTCACCTTGCCCCGGCCAACCGAAGTGACCGGGCTACGGCTGGTGCCCAGTCGGTCGTCGGTGCCCACGCACCCGACCATGGTCGCCGTCGACCTCGGGGACGGTCCGCAGGTCCGCGAAGTGAACGGTCCACAAAGCCTGCCGCTGAAATCCCGCGTCACCGACACCGTCACGGTCAGCCTGCTGGACTGGGAAGACGTGATCGACCGCACCGCGCTGGGCTTCGACCAGTTGAAACCGCCCGGACTGGCCGAGATCGAAGTGCTCGGCGCCGACGGCAAACCGATCGCTCCCGCCGATTCCGCCCGCAACCGCACCCGCGCGGTCAGCGTCGACTGCGCGCACGGACCTGTCATCGCGATCGCCGGCCGGTTTGTGCATACCTCCATTCAGACCACGGTCGGCGCGCTGCTGGACGGCGCGCCGGTGGCCGCCCAACCATGCGACCGGCGGCCGATTGCGTTGCCGACCGGTCAGCAAGAGCTATTGGTCAGTCCCGGGCCACAATTCGTCGTCGACGGCGCGCAGCTATCCGGACCACTCGCGGCCGAATCACCCAGTGCCACACCCGCACCCGCTGCCACCGGTGCATGGGGCCCGGGCCGCCGCGAGGTTCGTGTACCGGCAACGACATCGTCACGGGTCCTGGTCGTGCCGGAGAGCATCAACCCCGGTTGGATCGCACACACCAACACCGGGGCTCGGCTCACCCCGGTGGCCGTCAACGGCTGGCAGCAGGGCTGGGTGGTGCCGGCGGGAACGTCGGGCACCATCGCGCTGACGTTTGCGCCCAACTCGCTTTATCGCGCCGGCCTGGCAAGCGGGCTGGCGCTGCTGCCGCTGCTGGCCCTGCTGGCGTGGTGGCCACCGCGCCGTCGACCGCCCGACGACCCCCCTGCCCGACCGTGGGCGCCCGGCGCGTGGACGGTGCCGGCCCTGCTGGCGGCCGGGGCGGTGATCGCCGGACTGGTAGGGGCTTTTGTGTTCGGCGCCGCGCTCGGCCTGCAGTGGGCCCTGCGCAACCGGCCCCGACAGCGTGACGTGGTCACGGCGTGGTTGAGCGCGGGCGGGCTGATCCTTGCCGGCGCGGCGCTGTCCCGCCATCCGTGGCGTTCGGTCGACGGCTATGCCGGTCATTCCGCGGGCGTGCAACTGCTGGCGCTGATTTCCCTTGCGGCGCTCGTAGCTTCGGCGACGCAGTGGCACAAATCCGCCCGGTAAGCAATTCGGTGAGCCACCGACTTGTGGCCAATCTTCAAGGCTGTTACCGGATAACTCGTGACCTTGCCGGTGGCCGATATTGATCGATGGAACGCCGAGTCGGTGCGGGCGGTGTTCCACGCGGCCAACGCGCGCGGGCACACCACCCTCGAGGCATCACGTCAACTGGACGCGCTGGCGGTGTTCGACACTTGGGAGGGCGCCACCGCTGAGGCCCGCAAGCACACCAACGCCGCAATCCGCCAAGACCTCGACGCGCACGGCAACGAGTCACTGGCGGTGGCCCGCGCCGCGGGCACGGCTGCCGACGGCATCGAGCGGGTCCAGTCCGAGTTGCGCACGCTGCGCCGCGACGCCGAAGAACTCCAGATGACCATCGACACGCTAGGCAACAAGGTAAGACCGAGCGCGATGTTCAACGGCCCGCCGACAGCGGCACTGATCGCCGAAATGCAGCTGCAGCCACGGCTGGACGCAATCATGGCCGAGGCCAACGCAATCGACGCCGAGCTGGCAACAGCGATCAACATGGCCGACGGCGACGCGCCCGTCCCGCCGGGACCGCACGACAATCGCCCGACCATTCAGGCCTCGCTGTCCGAGCCGCTACCCGACGACCCGAAGAAGTTCAACGATTTATGGAACCAGCTCACGCCGGAAGAAAAGGACTGGCTCTACCGCCGAGACCCCAACATCGGCAACCACACCGGAATGCCTTGGGATCCAACGGATCATCTGGGGAAGGACCACTACAACCGGCTGCACCTGCGGGAGCTTGCGCAACAGGCCGAAGCCGACGTCGACCGGATGCAGCACAGCCTTGAGGCGACGACGGCCGGCCGCAACGTCGACGACGGCGCGCTCTACGCGTTGCAATCACAGCTGGCGGCGGCCCGCCGCAATCTCGCGGGATATCAGGCGGTACAGGCCGTTCTGGACCGCACCGACGGGGTGGGTCGCTTGTTGGGATTCCTCGATGACTCCGGCCACGGCGCCGTTGCCATCGGGAACCCGGACTACGCGAAACGCAACGGCATATTCATCCCGGGCACCGGCCAGGACCTGGCCCGTCTACCGTTCAGCGACGCACGAGCGGTGGCGATGTACAACGCGGCGCGTGCCGCGGACAAGACCCTTGGCGCCGAGGATGTGTCGATCACGACGTGGATGGGTTATGACCGTCCCATGGACTTGAGCCAAGCGGTTTTCCCCGATCCCGCTCGCGCGGGTGCCGGCGGTTTGGGCGCGTTCGAAAGCGGGCTGCGCGCTTCACACGTCGGGCAGGCGTCAATCGACACCGTCATCGGCCACAGCTACGGCTCGACCCTGATCGGCGCGGCCGCGTCCGGCGGACATCACCTCGACGCCAACAACGTCATCACGGTGGGCAGTCCCGGCATGCTGGTGGACCACGTCGGCGGACTCAGCCTGGATCCGGGCGCCCACGTGTATGCAATGCGGGCGACTCACGACATCATCGGCATGAGCGGCGTGCTCAGCGAATGGACGCTGGGACCCGATCCGACGGCGCCGAACTTCGGTGCCCGCGGGTTGGCGGCCAATCCCGGACCCGCCAGTCCGGTAGGGCTGCCGAGCGTCGGTGCGCACAGCGGCTACTGGGATCGACAGAACATCGCACTGACCAACATGGGCGCCGTCATCGCCGGGGTTGCGCCTCCACAGCAGG
>Ga0335076_10007435_pt1 | contig 11031 bp, 9 predicted proteins | sample Lox_Sample_25_FD_206717 | JGI IMG/M metagenome (GOLD analysis project Ga0335076, IMG submission 206717) | Soil microbial communities from Loxahatchee National Wildlife Refuge, Florida, United States - Lox_Sample_2.5 | ecosystem: Environmental > Terrestrial > Soil > Wetlands | place: USA: Florida...
TGCTCGCTCTAGCTGTGACCGTTACGTCGGAGCAGCGGGTTGAGGCGGTTCTGCAGAAAACTGTTCAGGGTCTGGCGGCGCAACCAGGCGTAGCTTTGGCTCGCATTTGGCTTTTGCCATCCATCCTCCCTTCCGGTCCATGGCGGCAACCATCCGATGCATGCGAGGGCATGGATTATCTCCAACTGGTCGCAAGCGCGGGGACCCCGATAAATTCTCCAGGGGAAGACTGGTCGTTCTTGCAGGGGCATTTCGCTCGCGTCCCCATGCACGTGGGAAAAGTTGGCCAAGTGGCAACCGAGCGACATCCGATTCTCATAAAGGACATTGCCCATGAGCATGGCTGGGTCGTTCGGCCGGAATGGGCAAAGCTTGAGGGGATCCGCAGTTTCGCAGGCTACCCCTTGGTCTTTCAAGACAAGCTGCTGGGTGTAATTGCAGTGTTCAGCCGTGAGCGATTGGAAGACCAAGAATTCGCCTGGTTAGCTCTATTTGCGGATCACGCTGCTGTCGCAATAGCCAATACCCGCGCGTTTAGGGAAATAGAACAAGCGGGAGCAAGGATGCGGCAGGTGATCGATACCATCCCCACACTGACATGGTGCAATCTGCCGGATGGCACGAACGAATTCCTCAATAAGAATTGGCATGATTACACCGGTCTCTCCCCGGAGGAATCACACGGTTGGGGGTGGCAAATCGCGTTTCATCCCGAGGACCTGCCGCCCTTGATGGAAAAATGGAAAGAGATGTTGGTATCAGGAGAGCCAGGCGAGATCGAGGCCCGTCTTCGCCGGCATGACGGCGTCTATCGCTGGTTTCTCATCCGCGCCGAGCCATTCCGTGATGAGACCGGCAAGATTGTGCGGTGGTACGGCACGAGCACCGATATCGACGATCGCAAGCAGGCCGAGAACAAACTCCGGCAGAGTGAGCGAGAGTTGCGGGAGCTTATCAACCTCCTTCCTCAGTGTGTGGTTGTTCTCGACGAGCAAGGTTCATTGCTGCAGGCAAACCAGACGATGCTCGACTATCTGGGCTGCACTCTCGAAGAAATAAAAAATGTAGGAACTGAGGAACGGATCAGACGAGACCTACACCCGGACGACATCGAACAGGGTCAAAGCGAGCGCCGGGCGGGCCTTTCCGGAAAAGTGCCGTTCGAGAGTGAAAAACGGCTGCGCGGAAAAGACGGGCATTATCGCTGGTTTCTCTTTCGCTATAAGCCCGTCTTGAATGACCAGGGAGATACCGTCCGCTGGGTCGCCACCGCCACGGACATCGAGAGCCTAAAGCAGACCCAAGACTATCTGCGGCGCGTACTCGATACGACGCCTGCTCTTATCCACACGGGTCGTCCGGACGGCTTTCTCGATTACTTCAACCAGCAATGGCTCGATTACCTTGGTCTCCGCCTCGACGAGATATGCGGTTGGAAGTGGACGAACTGGATTCATCCTGAAGATCTAGACGACATCCTGACGAAATGGCACGCCGCTCTCGCCACTGGGAAGCCCTTCGAGTCGGAGACACGCGTGCGACGGGCTGACGGGAAGTATCGCCGGTTGCTACATCGCAAGTTCCCGTTGCGCGATAAGGAAGGCAAAATCCTTCAATGGTTCGGGTCCAGCATAGACATCGAGGACCAAGAGCGAGCCAACGACGCCCTGAGAAACGCCTTTGATGAGATCAAGAAACTCAAGGATCAACTTCACAAGGAAAACCTTGCGCTGAAAGAAGAGATCGACCAGGTTTCGATGTTCGAAGACATCGTCGGCTCTTCGGAACCCCTGCGAAAAGTGCTTCGACAGATTTCCAAGGTGGCGCCTTCTGACTCGACAGTCTTGATCCTCGGCGAAACTGGCACGGGAAAGGAACTGATCGCGCGTGCAATCCACCGGCGCTCCAGCCGTTCAGAACGGGCGTTCATCGGCGTAAATTGCGCCGCGATTCCACCTTCACTGATTGCTTCTGAACTTTTTGGTCATGAGAAAGGCGCATTTACAGGGGCCACGCAACGACGCGTGGGCCGCTTTGAATCGGCGAATGGCGGGACAATTTTTCTGGATGAAGTGGGGGACTTGCAGCCGGAAATTCAAGTCGCATTGCTACGAGTGCTGCAAGAACGCGAAATCGAACGTGTCGGTAGTAGCAAAGCCGTTCCCGTTAACGTGAGGGTGGTGGCCGCGACGAATCGCAATCTGGACGCTCTGCTCGCCGAAGGAAAATTTCGCCAAGACCTGCTTTATAGACTCAGCGTTGTGCCTGTTCAAATGCCTTCGCTGCGCGAACGCGCCGATGACATTCCCGTGCTTGTCGACTACTTTATCGGCCGCTTTGGAAAGAGGGTCGGGAAAAAGTTTGGAGCCATCGACAAGAGAACGGCCGAACTGTTCCAAGCCTATCAATGGCCTGGAAACGTGCGCGAATTGCAAAATGTGATCGAGAGGGCCGTCATCCTGAGCGAGGGTGACGTTTTCAGAGTGGACGAGACGTGGTTGAAACGGCAGGCGCCTCAGTCGCCTGGACCGGCAGCTGCACTCAACAGCGCGCTGCAACAGCAGGAACGGGAAATGATCGAGGCTGCCCTCGCAGAATGCTGTGGTCGTGTCGCGGGCCCTGAGGGCGCGGCAACGAAATTGGGGCTCCCAAGGCCAACCCTTGAGGCCAGAATCAAGCGGTTAGGGATCGACAAATATCGCTTCAAGATGCAGTAGTCGGACTGATTCTTCCCCATCCCAGGCAGGCTGTTTGCTCACTATCTAGCTTTTGCTCAAAACCGAGCATCGCCGGCAATCTTAAGCCCCGACTTTTCAATAGTTCAGGATGGGCATTGCCTTGCATTGCCATCACTATAAACGCGAGCTGTCGTGGGCAGCACTCGGAGCCACGCCCCTTATGACCCTCAAAATTGAACGGGCCCGAGCGCAGATTCGGCTAAGTGGGGAGTTTCGGTCTGAGCACCTGGACCAGGTCAGAGACGAAATCGAGCTTTGCGGATCACCGGCAGCTCTGGATTTGCAGGAACTCGACCTCATCGATGTGGAAGCCGTCCGCTTTCTCAATGTGTGTGAAGCAAACGGCATTTCCGTGGTGCACGGTTCGCCTTACATCAGGGAATGGATGTCGCGGGAAAAGAGTCAGCCAGAGGCAGGCGCACGAGCGCGGAAGAGAGGGGCGAGCGGCTTTGGAAAATGAACCCTGGGAGCCGGAATAGGGACGGCTGGCTCCCCCTACCTTCAGCTCGACGGGAGATTCTCATGACCGCATCCAGCACAGCCATGACGTCGTCGACCGGCATGAACACCACCCGTAGGTTGCGGGGAAGCTTGTGGCGCACGAGCGGCATTCAGTTTGTCGCCGTCTTCGTCGTCGCTTATGTAATCTGGGGCTATCAGCCACAGGCCAGCTCATCTGCCGATATACTCGCCCTGCTCTCCCACCGCGATGCCACACGGATCCTCATCGCCGTGATATTCGCCGGCCTGAGCGTCCTCAACCTCTTCTGCTTCGCAGCATCTCTCAGGATCAAGTCGGCGTATGAGGCGCGCCTCGACGAGCGGGCACGCATTGCACGCGAGCTGCACGACACATTGCTGCAAGGCTTCCAGGCGGCGTTTCTGAAATTTCACGCGGTGAAATATGTTCTGGATAAGCCTGTGGAAGCGCGCAAGATGGTGGAAAGCGCGCTCGAGCAAGCCGGTATTGCTATTGCTGAAGGAAGGGACGCGGTGCAGGGGCTACGCTCCCCCACGGTGTTGACCAATGACCTGCCCCGGTTCCTCAGTCTGTTAGGGAAACAACTCGCAGGGGAGTACTCGAACGGCGGCCGTCCCGAGTTCTCCCTTACGGTCGAGGGCACACCGCGCAGTCTTCTCTCCACTCTCCGAGACAACGTGTATGGGATCGCAGGTGAGGCCGTGCGAAATGCATTCCGTCACGCAGAGGCGCACCGGATCGAAGTTGAAGTCCGCTATGACCGCCACCAATTGCGGTTGCGAATGCGAGACGACGGAAGGGGCATTGATCCCCAGGTTCTTACCGCCGGCCGCGAGGGCCACTATGGTTTGCCGGGGATGCAAGAACGCGCCGGGGTGGTGGGAGCGAAGCTGGCTATCTGGAGTGATCTCGGCTCGGGCACCGAGGTTGAGCTGATTATTCCGGCGGCCATCGCCTACGCGAGGGCGTCACCATCGCCCACCCAATAGCGGAATGACGACCGCCTGATGGAAAATCTTTTCTCGGGCTCATGTTAAGCACGCCCGAGGACTTCAACCGGACCTCGTTCGAGGGATCTTACTGCGGACGCCGCTCTTCGCCGCCCGATAATAAGCTGCCATTGCCGGCACTGTGCGGTGGCCGGGCAGATCAAAGTGCGCCAAGTTAGCCCTGGGACTGGTCCTTCAAACTGGGCATTTTGCTCTACCAGGCATGCTGGAGCGAGCCTGGTTGGTGGGCGGAAAGCTGGACGGCTGCAGTGACCGCGAGGCGGGCGGCGAGATCGAGCTCACCAACCCCGCTGCCATTGCTTATGCGAAGCCAGCCTCGACGCGGCTCAGGTCTGACAGTACAGGCGTCTGGCACGGGAGGCCGGCAAGTCTTGTCAGCAGCTGGGGGAAGCGGGGCGATCTATTCCAGGCTTCCTCACTCGAAAGAGCCTTCCTTCACACCCAAAACGAGGTATTCGACGTGCAGGTGTTCGTGGTAGCCAAAAAGCCCTGCATGTCGTGATGCGCGCGATTAGGTCAGTCTGCCAAACTGCCTGCGATTTGAGGGCAACGGCAATCAATAAAGCTGATATGCCGATGGCCAACCAAGTCCCCGGAGGCGCACATGCTTGGACGAAAGCTGACCAAGGAACTGGATCCCACACGTTGCAGCCAGAGCGCTGCCAAATTCGAAAACGCCCTGCGCCGCAAGGTCGTCGGCCAGGACCAGGCCATCGAAAAGGTGGTGGAGATCTATCAGATGTTCACCGCCGGGCTACACTCGCCGGGACGTCCGGTTGGCAACCTGCTCTTTCTCGGTCCAACCGGGGCGGGCAAGACGCGGCTGGTGGAGGCGATCGCGGAAACATTGTTCGGTGACAAGCGTGCCTGCATCAAGGTGGACTGCGCTGAGTATCAGCAGCCCCATGAGGTCGCGAAGCTGATCGGCGCGCCGCCGGGCTATCTCGGCCATCGCGAGACTTCCCCAGTGTTAAGCCAGGAAGTGCTCAATCGCTGCCATACCGACAAAATAAAGCTCTCCGTCGTGCTTTTCGACGAGATCGAAAAAGCCTCGGATGCGCTGTGGCAACTGCTGCTCGGAATTCTCGACAAAGCCATGCTGACGCTCGGCGACAATCGCCAGGTAGATTTCTCTCAGTCCATCCTCGTTATGACCTCAAACCTCGGGGCACGTGAGATGTCCAAGCTGGTACAGGGTGGCCTTGGCTTTGCCGGGAAGACCGATGTGCCGGCAAGAGTAATGGAGGGGAAGATGGATCGCACCGCTGTGGATGCAGCTCGCCGCACCTTCTCTCCCGAGTTCATGAATCGCATTGACGCTGCCGTGGTATTCAAGACCTTGCAACCCGAGCACCTGGAAGAGATCCTGGAAATCGAATTGGGAGCAGTGCAGCAGCGCATCCTGGCTGCGCCTGGCGAGCGGAAGTTCGCCTTCTACTGCACCAAGAGCGCTAAGAATTTCCTTCTGGCTGAAGGCACCGATGCCAAATACGGCGCTCGACCGCTCAAGCGCGCCATCGAGAGGCACCTGGTGTTCCCTCTTGCCAAGCTTGTGGCGACGGCGCAGGTAGATCTCGGGGACTTCGTCCGGGTCGATCTCAACTCGGAGGGCAAATTGATTTTTCTCAAGGAAGCCGAGGGCGCTAATGGCCCACAGTTTTCGGAGCGCTACATCCCGGGAACGGGTGGCCTACCGGCGGCGGGAACGGCGCCATCCGCGTACTTTTGGGTGGACGGTTGTTGAGCCGTTGACTGAGCAGGAATGAGACCTCGGTTCCCATGGTACTCACGGTCTCTTTCGTTCGCGGTTGGCTCGCGTCCGGGCCCATGATGCATAGTTCTTCGGGAGGTGGAGCTCCTTGAGCTCGTTCCAGGCGGCGATTGCTTTGGCATGCGTCGCCCCGACCTCGGCTGCGAGGAAGTCAGCGACGAAGTTGATATAGCGACCGTGAGGGATTCTCTCGAAGCGTGGCATTTTATTCAGAAGGACGTACTGCCGTACCAGATCGCCGTACGTTGGGCGCCTGCCACCCGTCATCTGCCTTTCTCGCCAGCGGTTCAGGCGATACCAGACCCCAGACTTCTCACGAACATCCGGCGCCATCAGGCGCGCCTGTTCGACGATGAAATCCTTCGTTTCACGGTTGCTCGTGTAGTTCACAATTCGGAGCTTCAAGCTGAGGCCATGTTCAAGGTCCCGTACACCTGTCTTGCGCAGTGAGCGCTTCGTGGGCAACGCCGCATCGCCCGTGCGTAGGAATGTGAGGATGGCCTCTTCGAGTTCGTCTTTTCGCAGCTTCTTGGCGGATGGGACGCCGATGCGCTGGGCGAAATCCTTTAACTCGTTCAGGTACCAATAGCCGTTCTCAAACTGGCGGACTGTCATGGTCGGAGAAAGAACGCTGGCCATGCGGCGACAGCTTACCTCTTGCGCCCGCGAATGACGAACTGGTTGTTCTCCGCGCAGGTACCCAGATCGTCAGGAACGACCGGTCCATTTACATCGCGTGAAACCGGGTTTCACCCGCGCTGCAGGGCTCTCGCGAACGTCATTAGAGCAAACAGCAGGGGAAGGTAGATGATCGAGGCGGTGAGCAGACGGCGTGCCGCTGAGCTGGTCCTGGCAAACAGGAAGCGTGTGCCGAAGTATAAGAAGCTCAGGCTCAAGAGGAGAGCCCCGACGAGGTAGAGTGTGCTTGACCGGCCCCAAACAACCGGGAGCAGGCTCAACGGCACCAAAGCCAGCAAAGGGAATAGAGTCTGCAACCCCATGGCAACGAGCCGTGGTCGCTGGTCTTGAGGCAACACCAGGTAGCCGGCGCGATGGTAATCCTCGCGATACATCCACGCGATCGCCATGAAGTGCGGAAATTGCCAGAGGAAGAGCATGGCATAAAGCGTCCAGGCCTGGAGGCTAAGGCTGCCCGTAGCGGCCGCCCAGCCGATCAGCGGAGGCATAGCTCCTGGAAAAGCACCCACCAACATGCACAGCGGTGATCTTCTCTTGAGCGGCGTGTAGAAGAACAAGTAGGACAGCAACGTAACCACCGCCAGCAGGCTGGCGAGTGGACTTACCGCCAGCGCGAGGTAGGCGGCGCCTGTTACCGATAATGCGATGCCGAAAAGCAACACTGCCCGGGGTTTAAGGCGGCCGGCCGCGAGCGGTCGGCGGGCAGTCCGCCGCATTAGCGCGTCGAAGTCGCGTTCGATGTACTGGTTCAAGGTTCCCGTGCCACTGGCAACCAGCGAGGTCCCGAACAAAGCGCTCACCGCCAGCGAGAATGGAAAATCCAACCCCTCGGCTGCACGACCCAGGTAGAAACCGGCAAGAGCAGTGACCAGGATCAGGAAATTGACTTCCGGCTTGGTCAGCGCCCAGTAGTCGGACAGCACGCTGGTCCAGCGATGGCTCTCAAAAGCTGGGACCTCAAGCGATCCGACGATGGTTTCAGTCGCCATGCTAGAAGGCCTCCACGACTCTCGGGGTACGCTGCGTGGAATCGCTCTCCAGCAACTCCATCTCATCTGATCGAGAACCATCGGGGGATAGCATCCGCATAGTGACAACTGCAGCGGCTACAAGATAGACGACGGTGACGCAGGTCCACATGAGCGCGCCGGCGCACTGTTGATCCGTCAGAGCCGAAAAACCGAGCGGTTGAGATACGGCAGAATAACCGGCGTAAACGACCCGGTCGCAGAACACCAAGAATCCGGAAAGGATGTCACATGGCAAAGTGGCGACGAACAGATAGAGGATGATCTTCAACCCCGGCAGCGAGGCGCTTGGCCAAGGCTGAACCACCGGCCACCAGAATAGAAGACCAGCCATGGCGAACGACGCCTGCTCGATCGAATGCCATGGGGATTCCATCCCGAACGCGAACACGCTTGGAATGTGCCATACCACCAGTACCGCGCTAGCGGCAAGCAAACAGAACGCCGGCTGAACCAGCGCCGTCCCGAGCCTTGCGACCGGCGGATGATGAAGCAATGCAGCGATCGCGCGTTTGTTGCCTTGCGGCAGACCGTGCCAGAACGCCTTCACCGGCTCTCCCAGCCATATCAACGGTGGAGCAAACGTCATCAGGAGTAAGTGCTGGATCATGTGCGCGGTCAGCAATTGCTCGTCGAGTACGGCAACGCTGGTAGCCAATGGCGCCCAGCCGAAAAGCAGCCCGACGAAGAAGCTTACGGCGCGCCAGGGAGCAAGCCTGTCGGAAGAGTCAGCACGAAGCCGGAGCCATCCACGAAGGTAAAGCAGGGCGACAAGAGCCAGCAACACCGTAAGCAGGAATGAAGTTCCGCTCGTTCCCGTCGCGCCGTGGTGTATGTGGTGCATGAACCGATCCTATGGGCGTGCTGCCTTATTCGTTGCGTTCTCACCCAGCACCATGTCGCGCGAGGCGTCGCGAGCCGGGGCTTGGTGCGGCGGATGCAGGGTTTCCAGAAACGCTACCAGTGCGGTGGTTTCCGCTGGGCTCAGATTCTTTCCGTAGGCCGGCATATTGCCGCCGCCTTGGATTACCTGGCGAATCAACCGGTCCTGGGTAAGACGAACGGCAACGCTGTCCAGAGTCGGACCGCGCAGACCGCCGCTGCCTCCGAGCGCGTGACAGTTGCGGCACTGCTTGGCTTGAAAAACCAGAGCGCCTTGGCGTTCGAGGGCGGTGCTGCCTTTAAGAAGACGCTGCGGCACAGGATCCCCGCTCCACGCGTTCATGTGAGGGCTCCAGGGCGCGAAACCGGCGAGATGGGTGAATGTACCCAGGGTCACCGCGATCAACAGCACAGTCAAGACAGCTATGGGCCGGCGCTTCCAGCTCTTCTCTCCTTCGCCAGAAAGAAACGGCAGCAGCAGTAAGGCGACGATTACGACCACCGGACCAATGAGCAGTACCGGTGTCTCCATCGAAGGCGGCAACAGAGATAGCAGCGCGTAGAGCCAAAGGAAGAAATAATCAGGCTTGGGCGCGGTCTGGATGATCGTCGGATCCGGCTGGCCACTCGGCCCAAACGGCCCGAAATACAGCGCGCATGCGGCAATCGCCAGAATGATAAAGGCGGCGAAGAACATGTCTTTCCAGATCGCATAGGGGAAGAACGGAGCGCCATCCTTACGAGTCAGCTCGTGGTATTCACTCTCGTAGGTGGCACGCCTCACGACCCGTCCGGGCATGGGCCATTCATTGATTCCTAGCTTCAGCACCATCAGCAGGTGGAGGCCTACGAAGCCAATCAGCAGTCCAGGGATCACGAAGACATGCAGTGCAAAAAAGCGGGAGAGCGTGGCGCCGGCGATGATGGGCCCGCCCAACATCAATCGCACAACCGTGGGACCGAGTATCGGGACTCTGCTGGCGATCGAGGCGCCGATGCCAAGTCCCCAGTATGCGTCCTGGTCGAAGCGAAGCACCTGGCCGGTGAATGCCATGCCGAGTGTCATCAGCAATAAGAACACGCCCAGGATCCAAGTGAGTTCACGTGGGAACTTGTAGGCCCCAAAGAGAAAGACCTGCATCATGTGGATGAGCACGATCGCCAGCATGAAGTTTGAGCCCCATCCGTGCATAGCTCGAATGAACCAGCCGAGAGTCACACTGTGATTCAAGGCTTGCAGGCTGCTCCACGCTTCGCCCGCCGAGGGTACGTAGATAAAGGCGAGGAGAATGCCGGTTACCAGCTGAAGCAGAAACACCGTCAGAGCGGCGCTGCCGAAGACATACCACCAGCTGGCAGTATTGCGTGGTACGGGATGTTCGGCAGCATCGCGAATCGGCGCCGCCAACTGCAAGCGTCGGTCAAACCATTCCCCCACCTGGTTGATCATGATTCGCAGGCGCATGGCGGTTTCTCTCCCTTGAGGCTGGCGAGGGCTGCTCCGGGTGTTGGCAGTTCGCCGGCTTGAATCGTGACCAGTCCGTTCTCCACTTTGTATGGATATTCAAAAAGGCCCCGTTCCGGTGGTCCTGAGGCACGTGATCCGTCACGGTAGTACGCACCGCCGTGACATGGGCACATGAACAGACCGGATTGCGGGAACCAGCGAACCGGGCAACCCAGATGTGCACAGTTGACCGCGAAGACCTGGAATTGATCGCCGGCGATTCGTCGCACCCAGCAGGCGGTGTCAACGGTTTTGCCGTCGGTAGGCATCACGTTTGGATTGCGGAAAGTAGCCAGGCGCGTTTCTCCTTCGGGATAATTGGCGGCTGGCCCTAGCGACACCCAAGAGCTATAGGCGTTGCCCCGCGCCCGCGTGATTGAGGACCCCAGATACTGCAGGATTGGTACTGCCACCACTATGCCCGCAATCGTGTTGAACAAAATCCCGAGCTTCGTCAGGAACCCGCGGCGAGAGAGAGCCGCATCGCTCGAAGGGGCCGTGGCAGGTTTTGTGGCCATATAAAACTCCTAGTGCTGCGGGTAATTCGAAGCAGCGTACGGTTGACCGGGATTGGGAACGCGATGCGAAATAAGCCACGCGACGATGTCAGCGATTTCCTGCTCCGACATTGCCTTGCCCGGCGCATTTCCGCGCCAATCGGGAGCGCCCAATTCCGGCCGTCCGGTAATGACGATGGTGCGTAGTCCTTGATCGCTCACCAGAGCCAGGAATGAATCATTGGTGATGGCGCTGCCTTTGCGGCTGCCTTCGCCCTTCGCGCCGTGACAGGAAGCACAAAAAGTCTTGTACGCAACTTCGCCTTGCTGGGCATTTCCCGCCGACTTCGGCGCGTAGGAGGGCGGATTCGCTCCGTCCAGCACCCCGGGTTTGCTCCAGCGAGAGCGCATCTCGCTG
>Ga0335076_10007436_pt1 | contig 11030 bp, 8 predicted proteins | sample Lox_Sample_25_FD_206717 | JGI IMG/M metagenome (GOLD analysis project Ga0335076, IMG submission 206717) | Soil microbial communities from Loxahatchee National Wildlife Refuge, Florida, United States - Lox_Sample_2.5 | ecosystem: Environmental > Terrestrial > Soil > Wetlands | place: USA: Florida...
TTGCGGAGATGATTCCGGACCTGGGGCTGCTGCGGGGCGTGTTTGCGGGGTTCGGAAGGGAGTCGCGGATTCACGCGCTGGAAGCGCTGATTCTGGATAACCCGTCGGCGGGAAATCTGGAAGAACTGGCGGAACTCTATTTCGACAAGAAAGATTATGCGAAGGCGCGGGAAGCGCTGAATCGCGCAATCCAGGCACGGAGCGATTCGCCGCACGCGTTTTATTTGCGGGCGAAGGCGGCGCTGGGAATGGGTGATTATGCGGCGGCGATACCAGATCTCGAGCGAGTGGTGACGAAAGACGCGAAGTTTGATTTTTACCGGGCGACGGGGTTGCTGGGAGATGCCTGCGCGCGGACGGGGGATCTGGAGCGGGCGGCGCATTATTTTGCTCCGGCGGTGGAACACTCGACGACGCCGGAGACGATTTACAATTACGCGAATTACTTGAAGTTGAAGGGAGAAAAGGAAGAAGCGAAGGAGTGGGCGAAGCGGCTTTTGGCGAAGAAGCGGACGTTGCCAAGGTATATGCAGAGGGTGGAGCGGCCGTGGTTTCGGAAGGGAAAGGCGTTGGAGAAGGAGTTGGCGGCGTAGGAGAGTTGATTCAGGAGAGCCGATTCAGGAAAGCCGACCTGAAGGTCGGCCATTACACAAACCGGGAGAGCGGAGAAGAAGGCGGCGTAAAGCCGCCCCTACAATGCGGGGATAAGTGGGGGCGTTTTTCCAAGTCACAAGAGGCGGGAGAGCGGTGAAGTTGTGGATGGCGGGGTACGGGTGTGTTTGGGGGAACACGCGAGGGGAAGCAAGAGAGTGCGCGGCGGGAAATAAGTGGCGTTGGATGAGAGCGATGGGGGCGCTGCGGAGAGGCCGCGAGATGGCGGGCGAGGTGCAATTCCAGGGAGCGGGGGAATCCTGGAGGCACCATGGAACGCGTTGGATGGAATTTCAAGACAAGACAATTCGTGCTGCGTGCGATTTTTGCGATGTTGTTGGCCGCGGGATTTTATGCGGCGGTGGCGGCGGGGCAGACGGAGTGTTCGCCGGCGCAGGTGGGACAAGGATCGCTGGTCTATCGCTCGCCGGTTTCGGGGAAGTACCAACAGGTGCCGCTGGTGCATACGGACGCGGTGCTGGACGTGCGCGGACTGGTGGCGGCGGCGACGGTGACGCAGCGATATGTGAATGCGGGGAGCGAGGCGGTGGAAGCGGTGTACGTGTTTCCGCTGCCGCAGGACGCAGGCGTTTACGATCTGGAGATTCGCATCGGGAATCGCGTGATCTTGAGCGAGATTCACGAACGCACGGAGGCGAAGCGAATTTACGAGGCGGCGAAGAGCGAAGGCAAACGCGCGGCACTTGTGGAGGAAGAACGGCCGAATATTTTTACGGCGTCGGTGGCGAACATCCTGCCGGGGGATCAGATTGACGTGCGGATGCGGTACGTGGAGCCGCTGAAATGGGAAGGCGGGAAGATGCGCATTGTTTTTCCGATGGTGGTGGGGCCGAGGTACATCACGGGAACACAAGCGACGGGACATCAGGAGGGCGGATGGGCGGCGGACACGGACGCGGTGCCAGACGCTTCGCGGATTACGCCGATCGTGCGGCATCCGGAGAGCCGGAACGGGCACGATATTTCCGTGTCGGTGGAATTGGATGCGGGATTTCACACGAGCGCGGTGCAGAGCATTTCGCACGACGTGGTGGTGCGGCAGACGGGAGACGGGCGGCAGCGCGTGGAGCTGACGAATGAAGCGACCTTGCCAAACAAGGATTTCGTGCTGGAAGTGGAGCAGGCGGGGAGCCGCGAGCCGCAGCCGGGCTTGTTCCTCTCCACGGGCAACGACAAAGGCGAGACGCAGTTTTTGCTGGCGGCGTATCCGCCGACGCTGGCGCCGAAAGAACGCGTGCCGGTGGAGATGCTGTACATGATCGACGTTTCCGGCTCGATGATGGGGACCTCGATCGAGCAGGCGCGGGGAGCGCTGCTGCAGGCCCTGGACCGCCTGACGCCGAACGACCGGTTTGGGATTTTGGCGTTCAGCAGCGGATATCAGGAGTTTTCCCGGGTGACGCTGGTGGCCACGGCGGAGAATCTGGCGGCCGCGCGGGAATATGTGAATGGCTTGCGCGCGGGAGGCGGAACGGAAATGCTGCCGGCGCTGGAGCACCTGATGACCAAGCCGCAGGCGCCGGGAACCGTGCGGCACATTATTTTGCTGACCGACGGAGACCTGGGGAACGAAGAGCAGATTTTTGCGGCGATGCGCAAGGATTTGGGGAACGCGCGGCTCTATACGGTGGCGATTGGAAGCGCGCCGAACGCTTTCCTGGCGACGAAGATGGCGCAGTTCGGGCGAGGGACGTTCACGCAAATCTCCGACATCCACGAAATCGAACCGCAAATGACGCACCTGTTTTCAACGATCGAGAACCCGGTGCTGACCGACGTGAAAGTAACCTTTGAAGGGATCGAAGTGACGGATGTGTATCCGGAGCGGACGCCGGATCTCTTCGTGGGGCAGCCGCTGGCGATCTACGGGCGGATCGTGAAGGGCCGCACGGGGACGGCGGTGCTGACGGCGCGGGAGGGGAGCGAAGTCTACGAAGCGAGGATTCCGGTTGATCTGGGAAAGGCGACGTTTCATCCGGGAATTACGACAATGTGGGCGCGGCAACGCGTGGAAGACTTGATGGACCGCTGGCGCGAACGGGATGAGAACGGGCAGACGGAAATTCGCGCGCAGATCGTGGAGCACGCGATCCGGTATCACCTGGTGACGAAGTTCACTTCGCTGGTGGCGGTGGAACAGGTGGTGGCGAACGCGAGCGGGCGGCAGAAAACGGTGAGCGTGCCGACAGAATTGCCGGCGGGCTGGAAGATGGAGGGCGTGTTCGGAGCGCCAACGACCGGGACGGCGGATTCGTTTTGGGAGGCGGTGGGCGTGACGTTGCTGGCACTGGGTGCGCTGCTGATGGTGGTGCTGCGGCTGAAAGTCTTGCGCGAAAGAGATCGAGCGGCAGTGGTGCGAGCCTGAGGAGCGGCGGAGACTCCGATGAAAACGCTGCGAATCGTGACGGCGATCGTGATAGTGGCGGGGCTCGGACTGACCGGGCGCGCGACCTATCTTCATGCGAAGGCGGACCTGGCGGGAATCCTGATCTGGCGCGCGTGGGACGAAACGCGGAAAACGGGAGAGTCGCACGCGCCATGGGCGGGGGCGGATTTCCGTCCCGCGGCGCGGCTGCAGATTCCGCGGCTGAAATACGACGAACTGGTGCTGGACAATGCCGCGGCGAGGACGCTGGCGTTTGGGCCGGGCTTGATGGGAAACGGGGTGCGGCCGGGGCAGCGTGGAAATCTGGTCGTGGCCGGGCACCGGACGAGCTGGTTTCGCCCGCTGGAAAGGATCGCGGTGGGTGACCAGGTGGAATTGGAGTGGTTCGAAGGGCGGGAGAAGAGGAAGCGGGAGTATGAGGTGGAAAAGATCGCGGTGGTTCCGCCGGACGAAGTGGAGCTGCTGCAGGCGGGGGAGGCGGACGAGCTGACCATGGTGACCTGCTATCCGTTTGGGTATGGAGCGAGGTCGCCGGAGCGGTTCGTGGTGAAGGCGAAGGTTCGAAAATAGAAAAGAGAAAATAGAAAAGGGGTCCGGCGGCGGCACGCGAGGCGAGCGTGCCGTTTTGTTTTTTGTCGAGATGAGGATAACGCGGAGATGCAGAGGGTGCGGAGTTTGGAGGAGAAGAGGTGTTAATCGGGAGGTTCATCCCGCGCAGATTGCGGGATAGAGAACGGGGGTGTCGAGGGGAGGAAGAGCCGACCTAAAGGTCGGCCAATACAAGAGGCGGAGACGCGTCGCGGGATGAGCAACGGGGCGAGTCGAGCGGAGGAAGCGGAGGAGGTGGGGAGGAAGAGCCGACCTGAAGGCCGGCCAGTACAAGAGGGGGAGACGCGCCGCGAGGGGAGCGGAGCGGATCGGGTGGCGAAGAGCACAGCCAGGAATGGCTGTGCTACGGGGCTAGTGGACGGTGATGGTGACGGAAGAGGTGGTTTGACCGTACGCGTTGGCGGCGTAGAGGGTGTAGGTGGTGGTGGCAGAGGGAGAAACGGAAGCGGAAGTGGAGCGGGTTGCGCCGATGGCTGGGGAGACGATGACGTAAGCGGCGCCGGTGACTTGCCAGGAGAGCGTGACGTTGGAGCCATTGGCGATGGACGTGGAGCTGGCGGTGAAACTGGAGATCGCGGGCGACGGGCCGTTCGGGGCGGTGGAATTGGTGTAGAGCGGGGTGAGCTGCAGGACTTCGAAATCGGAAGCGGTGATCTGGCCCAGGTTGTGAAGATCGTCATTGCTCCAGCGAGAGTCCGGGGCGCCGCTGATGTACATGGAAGAGCCGTTGTCGGCGAGGATGAGGCCGTACTTTTTCATGGCGTTCAGGATGACCTGATTGGCGGCGGAAAAACCGGAAATATCGACGGTAGATTTGAGGCGGAGGCGGGCGCCCATGGGGAGGGCACTGGTGTTGCTGGTGGTGGCAGCATCGTGAGAGGCCGGGGGCACAAAGGCGGCGCGGGAATTCTGCAGCGTAAAACGAATCGCGTGGTGAATGGCGCCGGCGGCGACTTCATCGTAGCGGACGAGGCCGGGAAAGATGGGAAGGCCGGCGGCGTCGGCGCTGGTCCAGGTGTAGGGGCGCTGCTCGTCGGCGAGGAGGTCCCAGACTGCGCCGGAATCGGCGTTCCAGGAAGAGGCTTGCGGGTAGGAACTGTAGAGTTCGTAGAGGAAGCAGTTGGCGGCGTCGAGGACCAGGACGTGGCGATCGCCGCTGCCGGGATTGGGATAGCCCTCGATCGGAGCGGTGAGCGGGATGGGCATGGGGCCAGGGTCGCTCTCATCGCCGTACGCCTGATAGTTGACGGGAAGCAGCGGCTGCGATCCATCGACGACGGTGTAGGGAATGCCGATGTAGGAGCCGTTGTATTCGCCGGAGCCGAAATCGGGATGGAGGCCGACAGTGGAACCGATGTAATTGATGTACGCGGAAGAATTGGAGTCGACGGCGGAGGAAGAGATGTCTTTGTTCCAGAGATTGTCGGAGGGGAATGGGAGAAAGCCGTTGAGGCTGGCTCCCTGGCCAATGGACATCTGCGAGCAACTGGAAGTTTGCGTGGAGCCGTTGACCTGGAAATTTTGCGCGGCGGAAGAACTCGCGCCGGGATTGGGATTTTGTACGGTGATGGAAAATGTGCCGGCGGAGGAGGCGTTGCCGGTGGCGGTGAGTTGCGTGGAGGAGACTAAGGTGGTGGCCAAAGCTGTGGAGTTCATGAAGACAACGGCGCCGGAGAGAAATTTGCTGCCGGTGAGGGTGAGCGTGAAATTCCCGAGATTGGCGGAGGCGGGCGAGATGCCGGTGAGGACGGGCGTGGGCGTGAGGAGCGTGATGGTGCTGGAAGCGGATTTGGAGGAATCGGCGGCGCTGGTAGCGGTCAGGGTGACGGTGTTGGGATTGGGAATGGTGGAGGGAGAGGTGTAGTTGCCGGAAGAGTTGACGGTGCCGAGCGTGGCGTTGCCGCCAGGAGTGGAGTTGATGGACCAATTGACTGACGTATTGGAAGAACCCGTGACGGTCGCGGAAAAACTGTAGGAATCCCCGGAGCGGATGGAGGCGGTGGTTGGCGAAATGGAGACGGAAACGGTGCCGGAGGGCGGGGGTGGCGGCTGTTTGGTGGAAGAAGAGGAGACGTTGCCGCAGCCAGCAATCAAGGAAGAGAGCAGAAGGAGAGAAAGAGTGGTCCGGCGCATAGATGAATTTTCGGATTCGGGAAGGAGGAGGGACAACTGGACGGAGGTACAGATTAGAGACAGTGGCGGGAGGAGGGCAGGTTTGGCGGATCGAGTCGCGAAGGTGTGCGGGATGGTGCACAGGCAGGAATGCCTGTGCTACGGGAGGGAAGGCACAAGATGGTGTGGGGGCCGGTGTTGGATCGGTGCACAGGCAGGAATGCCTGTGCTACGGGTGAAAAAATGGGGTTAGAAGGGGATGTCTTCGTCGGAGATTTCAGGGTTGGCGGAGGGGCCGAAATCTTCGGCGGGGGCGGGCTCGTGGCCGAAGTCGTCGCCGCCGCGAGAGGCGCCGCCACCCGCACCGGCGCCGGCGGCCATGCCTTCGCCGCGGCCGCCGAGCATGCGGAAATTGTTGGCTACGATTTCAAAGCTGGTGCGCTTTTGGCCTTCCTTATCCTGCCATTCGCGAGACTGAATGCGGCCTTCGATGAAAACGAGCGAGCCTTTCTTGAGATACTGCTGGGCGATTTCAGCTTGCTTGCCCCAGACGACAATTTTGTGCCACTCGGTGCGCTTCTGGCGTTCGCCATTGCGGTCTTTGTAGGATTCGTCGGTGGCGACGGAGAAATTGGCGACGGCCTGGCCGCCGGAGGTGTAGCGGGTTTCCGGATCGCGGCCGAGGCGGCCGACGAGAATAACCTTGTTGACGGACATTGAAATGGCTCCTTGTGGAGAAAAACGGGTACCGCCACCCAGAGGAAATGAAGATAACATGCGGCAGAAGAAAAGCGAAATGAGGGAAGGAGCGCTTGCTATACTGCGCTCCTCGACGGAGCGGCGCGGGGGTTTGAAGGCATGAAGGTGCAGATCGAAAAAGTGTCGAAGCGATTCGGCGGAGTGTGGGCACTGGAGGAGGTTTCGCTGGAGTTGGAGCCCGGGCAGATTGTGGGCATCCTGGGGGCCAACGGAGCGGGGAAGACCACGCTGCTGAATTGCCTGGCGGGAGTGGCGGTGCCCAGCGATGGGCGGATCTTGTACGACGGAGAGATATTCCACCGGGGAAAGATGGAGTTGCGCAGGCGGCTGATGTTTTTGCCGGACTTTCCGCTGGCGTTTGCACGGATGAACGTGCTGGAGCACATCGCGATGTGCGCGCGGCTGTTTGAGCGGCCGGATCCCGATCCGGAGAAAGTGGCTGTGCTGCTGGAGCAACTGAGCTTGCTGCCGTTGACTGGGATGCCGTTCAGTGCGATGTCGCGCGGGCAGGTGTACAAGTCGGCGCTGGCGGGACTGCTGGTGGTGGACCCGGAACTGTGGATATTCGACGAGCCGCTGGCCTCCGGAATGGACCCCATGGGCATCGCGGTGTTCAAGAAGGAGTCGCGGGAAGCCACACGGCGGGGGAGAACGGTGGTGTTCACGACGCAGATCCTGGAGATTGCAGAGAAGTTTGCGGACCGGATTTGCGTGCTGGATCACGGAGGCTTGCGGCTGGACCGCAGGATGGGAGAGGCGCGCGGTGAGGCGAAGGAAGGCGAGCTGGAGGAGTTGCTGCTGAAGTTGCGCGAGCCGGGAGACGGGGGATGATGCTGCGCTGGTATGACGCGGGCCTGGCACGGCGATTGGGCCAGGCGGCGAAGGAGCGCGCGAAACGATCCGGCGTCAAGGGATTCCGGAGGCGTTGGTGGAGCGGGTCGCGGCCAAGCGGGCGAAATGCTTTTCTGATCCTGTGGCTGGGTTCGATTGGGGTTCGATTGGTGGTGCAACGCCTGGGGCAGATGCAGGGAACGGAAGCGGTAACGGGGTGCGTGACGCTGGCGCTTGCGGGGGTGGCGCTCCAGAGGATGAAGCAATTGCGGAAGGCGCTGACGATGTCGTTCGAGCGGGTGCAGAGCTACTTCTACCCGGTTTCGGAAAGCGAATTTGTGACGCGGACGCTGATCCGTGCGGGGATCACCGCGTGGTGGTTGCCGGCGGCGGGACTGGCGATTTTTCGCATGCTACAGACGGGAAATTCGGCTGGCGTTTGGGCAACGGCGGTGCTGGCGGCTATCGCGGAATTTTTCGTGGTGCTGACGCTGGTGTATGCGCTCGAACGATATTTGGAAGTGATTCCGGGCTGGCTCTCCATGGGATTTTTCGGCATGGCAGGGCTGTGGCTGTTCACGCCACAGGATTATGCAGCGGGTCAACAGAAATGGGTAAACGCCTTGCCAACCGGGTGGGCCAACCTGTTGCTTACGAGTTCGTGGCCAGCGGAGATAAAGATTGCGGCGCTTGGTGGGATGGTGGGCGTATTCGGCGTGGCCACATGGTACTTTGCGCGCGCCAGACGCGGGGCGCTGATACAAGGGTTCGAAGAAACGATAGCGGTAGAGACACAAAGCCGGGCGATGGAGATGGAAGAGCGGGCAGGGATGCCGAGCGAGACGTGGAGGGCGTTAGGAGAGCCCAGTGAGACGCGCGAAACGGGAATAACGGGATTCGATGACGAGGAGCCGGAGGTGGTGCAGCCACTGCCGATGCAGGCGACGTGGCAGAGGCAGAGAATTGAATCGATCGGGCAGGAGTGGAGCGCGGCCGTGCGGGAAGGGAGCTGGCTGCAGCGCTGGGACTGGTCGCAGATGCCCTGGATAGAGCGTGCCGTTGGCTGGTGGCTGGACGATGCGGAGAAAGACACTTTTTGGTTTCTCGTGGGCGGGCGAGTGCCGCGCTGGTCGAATTCGTGGAAAAATTCGGTGATCGCACTGGCGGTGGGCGTATCTTTCGCGGCCTTGCTGCCAGCAAACTGGCGATGGCTGGGAGTGATTGCGATTCTGCTTTCTTTGGGCCTGGCATTGCCGCTTGCGGGGGGCACGTGGATGGCGACGAGCCCGGGATGGATTTCGGGAAAGCTCTCGCCGATTTATGGCGTGTATCCGCTGGCGTACGGGCGAGCGAGCCGGGTGATGGCCAAGGTAAACCTGGTTCGGACGGCGGCGTGGCTGCCTTTGGGAGCGGTGCTGACCGTGGTGGATGCGAGACTTTCGAACGAGCCGATGGGAGCGACGTACTGGCTGGCGGCGAGAGTCGCGCTACTTTGGCTGGCGTGGATCCCGATCACGATTGCGGGGCAGTTTTCGAAAGGGACGAACGACACGACGTTGTTGCGAGCGAAGCAGCTTCTGGTGATTCCCGTGGTCATTGTGGTGGTTTCGGCGCTGATCGTCTTCTGGGGAGCGATCTTGGTGAACGACAGTCCGATGGTGCTGATCGGCGCGGCAGGGGCCATTGCGGCGAGCGTGGGGCTGTGGGCGGCGTACGGGTGGTGGTACAACCGGAAGGTGGATCTGCTGCGAGACCGGCAGTAGACGCCACCCAACAAGCGATGCGCCGGGATCGAAAACTTCGTGAAGCGGGAGCGCATCTCAAGCCAGGGGTGAGCGAGAGGTGGAGCGAAGTGGTTTGCAGAAGCATCCCCGGGAGGGGATGCTTGCAACCAAAGGGAAGCAGAGCAAGCGTAATGTGGTGAAAGCGAACTTGATCCGTTGACGCGGGGATCGCCGACAGAACGGTACCCCAAGGGGGAAGTCCTTGAAGTGGATGGACCTTCTGGCATAAATTAAGAGGGTCTTAAATGTCTCCGGTGATTTTTCGACCGCCCACAGCGAAAAATTTCGCCCTCAGTTAACTAGAGGAAGAAAGCAGAGTTCCGGTCCTCGCTCCGGAACCGAAAAAACAAGGCAAAGAAAAACGTGAACCGAAGGCTCGTTATTTGGGGAGTCGCGGCGATTGCCGTATTTGCCACGAGTGTGGCCGCGCAAAGCTTGGGACAGAGAGACACCGGTCAGGGTCAGAGGGATTCGCTCTATGCGCAATCGGACTGGCTGAAGGCGAGGTTTGCGGACGACGGCTTTGCGCCGGACGATCCGCTGTCGCTGCCGGCGCAACTGACTTTCCCGGCGACCGATGCTTATTTGCGAAACGCAGACGAACCGGGCAGCCGGGTGAAGACGGATCCGTTCGCGCCGAGCAGTTCGAAATCGGGGACCGGTGCCATCCTAGAGCCGGTGAAGCCCGACAAGGAAGATACGCGGGTGCATTGGGCACCGGCATTCTGGGAGTCACTCTACTACACGGGGATCATGCACGCGTTCAACCTGAGCATGCAGCCGGGGACGCGGGACACGCTGAACGGGCACTGGCTACAACACTGGACAAGTTCGGTATCGGAATTGCGCGGATGGAGCGATGGCGACATGTTTATGGCGCCGTACGTGGGTCACCCGATCGAGGGGTCGGTGTTCGGGTATGTGTTCCGGCAGAACGATCCGAAATACAGGACGGTGCAGTTCGGCGACGGGCGGGATTATTACATCAGCTTGTTGCGTTCGATGGCGTATTCGGCGGTGTGGCACACGCAGTGGAAAGTCGGACCGATCAGTGAGGCGTCGCTCGGAAACGTGATGCTGCACGCGTCGCCCGGATTTATCACGCTGGTGGATACGCCGACGTTGGGGGCGGTGACGATGCTGGCGGAGGATGCGGCGGACCGCTACGTGATCATGGGCCTGGAGAACCGCACGTCGAATCGAACGGTGATTATCCTGGCGCGAAGTTTTTTGAATCCCGGGCGCACGATGGGAAATTTGCTGGCGTTCAAATGCCCGTGGGTGCGGGATACGCGGCTAGGCCTTTTCGGGGAGAACTACGAGATCCGGAAAGAACTGGTGCAGGAATACCGGGAAGCGGGCGGGGAGAAGCCGTTTGTATTCGTGAAGCGGGCGCCGCTGAATTCGGGGGTGGAGTTCAGAAAGGAGTATCCGAAGGCAGCGCCCATCGAACTGGAAGCGTTTTCGTATTACGAGAGTTTTCTGGGCGGAGGGAGTTGCCTGGGCGGCGGCGGACAGGGGGCGGCGCGCGAGAGTCCGCAATGGCAGTTCATCGCGGAGATTAACGGCTGCCAGGTGATGCATATTCCCGGTGGCAATCAGAGCGGCGACTCCTTGTTCTATGGTGTGGGGCAGAGGTGGACGCCCCGAGCGGCGGAGAAGATTTCGCCTTATGCGCAAATATTGATTGGCGGGCGCAAGGTGACGCACGAGATCGACAATGGGGCGCTGCGCGACGAGTTGATGAAGGAGTGGAACGACGGGAACGGCACGCTGCCGCACTACCCGACGCGGTTTGACTGGTCCGTGGAGAAGCAGGCGAATGGATTCGCGGTGGCGGCGGGAAGCGGCGTGGATTGGGTGGTGACGCGAGCGTT
>Ga0335076_10007439_pt1 | contig 11030 bp, 7 predicted proteins | sample Lox_Sample_25_FD_206717 | JGI IMG/M metagenome (GOLD analysis project Ga0335076, IMG submission 206717) | Soil microbial communities from Loxahatchee National Wildlife Refuge, Florida, United States - Lox_Sample_2.5 | ecosystem: Environmental > Terrestrial > Soil > Wetlands | place: USA: Florida...
AGCAGCTTTTCTATCAGCGCAATTATGCTGAAACAGACCTGAGCGACAACCCGGATTTCGTGGAGATTTCGAAGGCCTACCGCATTGGTGCGGTTCGGATCAATGAAGATGTGATGCGCGAGTATCCGGTAACGCAAGATACGGCGGATGCGTTTGAGAGATTTTTGCATTCCCCTGAGCCGGAGTTGTTGGTTTTCGATTGCGCTCCGGAAGCCAATGTTTATCCGATGGTGCCGGCAGGTGCGGCGCTTTCGGAGATGTTGTTTGAAGAAGAATAAGCTTGTCGAGCTTCGCTCGACCGAACGGGCAAGAGTGCCTGTTCCCACAGGAGCCGAGTCAGGAGAATCTATGCACGCATTTCACATTCACTATCGCAATACACAAGGCACGCTGATGCGCATCCTGACCGCGGTTTCCCGCCGCGGGCTTGAGATGCCCTATGTGGTCGCTTGCGCATCCGGCCATGCACATCGCGCCGACCTTCTGCTCGACGTAAATGCCAAGCAGATTGGCCAGCTCTGCCGTGACTGGCACGCAATTGTGGATGTGATCGATGTGCGTGTCGGAGTTCCTACGCCGGAAATGCTCGAGAGCGCCGCTGGATTCGGCGCGCATCATCCGCCCAGTTCCGCAACTGCCGGCGGACGCTCCGCCTCGGCCGCCATGGCATAGCAGTACTTCGAATCAAGCGCCGGGAAAGAATCCCCTACCTACACACTCCGCGACTGTCCAGTCGAAAAATCGGGAAAAAGACTTTAACCGCAGAGCGCGCCGAAACTCTCTCGAGACCGCAGAGAAATTCGTTTTCTCCGGCAACTGTCGCCAGAAGTGAGCTTTCTCGGCGCTCTCGGCCCAGTTCTGCGGCCTCTGCGGTTAAGATCTTTGAAGCAGTTTCGGGCCACACGACCCGCTTAGGTTCTACGGCGCGGCGCAACTCGTGGTCAGCAGATCGCAGATGTCCCCGCTTTGGGCTTCGCGTGCGGCCTGGCCAGCGTCGCTGAACTGTCCCACGGCCCAATTCCACTGAATGAATCGCAGGATCGAGACAAAGTCCATCTGCTGGTGAGAAATGTAATTGGACTTGGCGAAGGGAGAAATAACCAGCACCGGCACCCGCGCGCCCAGGCCGATGGTTCCGCTGAATTGCGGAGGCGCCACGTGGTCGTACCAACCGCCGCTTTCATCCCAAAGCACAATGATTGCGGTATTGGCCCAGGCACTTGAGCTCTTCACCGCCTGAACTAAATTGTCCAGCCACTCAATCCCATTTGCGATGTTACCGGCGCCAGGATGCATGCTGTGCGGAGGGGCGGCAGTAATGAAGCTTACTGAAGGCAAGCTGCCCGACCCAAGCAAGCTCTCGAAATCCGAGAGCTTGAAGTTCTGAACGTTCGAAGAGTTTGCCGTGCTCTGGAAATATTGGAAGACGTTTTCCTGGGGAACATAGTCAGAACATTGGCCGCTCTGCTCCGTAGCGAAGCCCTCGTGAAACCACGTCCAGGAAAGGCTCGCTGCAGAGAGCTGGTCGCCCACGTTTTGAAAAGTCAGGGGAGAAGTCATGGTGGCACCATCGCTCTGGTTTTGCTGCAACAAAGCTGCCGAGCAGCCATCCAGCTGCGGATAGCCGTAGGGATCAGACCCCGGGCCCACTTCCGCCGCTACCATATAGAGCATGTTGCTTGGTTCGCTGGCCATCGCCGACGCAAAAAAGTTGTCCGCCAGCGCATATTGCTGAGCGTAGCCCCATATCGTGCTCACGCCATATTGCTTGCCGTCGGTCGCAGTTCCGGTAATTGTGTTATCAAAATAATCCATGGATTGATCGCCGTTTTCCCAGGCGTATTTGTCCATTTTTCCTGAGTCATAGGCAATCTGGTAAGTGGTCGCGGTATGGTTCACATCCGCCGGACTCGGGTTCGTCAGCAACTGTGGTGTTATGGTTCGACCCGCTTGATCGACTTGCTGATAACTGGAGATGCTCGGGTTCAACCCGGTGGCGCCAGGAAATGTTCCAAACAGATGGTCAAACGAGCTGTTCTGCATGATTACGACAATTAAGTTCTTGATCGATGAACGTGGTACCTGCGAAGTCTGAGTTGGTGGTTGAGGATCGCCGGGCGACGTAGCCGTATTGCTAGAAACACCGCCACAACTGCCGAGAAGCGTGCATCCCAAAATAGTCAGACCGACGGCAAGCTTTTTCATTCACAGGCTCCGTTCTTTCTCTCTTTACCGCCTTTTAACCGTCTATTAACGTTGTGGCGGGAGGGTTCGATGCCCCGCGATTTTGTGAAGTTGCTCGTTTTGTAATTCAACGACCGTTAGAAAGACTCGAAAGTGCATGTGATTTCAGGAGCTTGCCCTGCCCGCATCAATTTCCCCATGGGTCATTGAGAGATGACTCACTTTCGCTTTCCTAGCCGTTGTCGTAGTCTTTTATCGCTATGGATCTAAAACACCGCAGTCGTCTCATCACTGAGGGGCGCGACCGCGCCGGCGCGCGTTCCATGTTTAAGGCGGTTGGCTATTCGAGCGAAGACCTTGCGAAGCCGCTCATCGGGGTTGCGAACACCTGGATTGAAACCATGCCCTGCAACTTCCATCTGCGCCGGCTGTCTGCCAAGGTGAAGGAAGGAATTCGTAAGTCCGGTGGCACGCCCATGGAATTTAATACCATTGCCGTCAGCGACGGCGAGGCCATGGGCACGGAAGGCATGAAAGCATGTTTGGTCAGCCGCGAAGTGATTGCCGATTCAATCGAACTGGTTTGCCGCGGGCAGCTGTTTGACGCGGTTATCTGCCTCGTTGGCTGCGATAAGACGATTCCCGCGGCGGCAATGGCGCTGGCACGTTTGAATCTACCCGGATTAGTGCTTTACGGGGGGACAATTGCTGCAGGTACATTTCGCGGCAAAGACGTCACCATTCAGGATGTGTATGAAGCTATCGGCGCAAATGCCGCCGGCAAAATGAGCGACTCGGATTTGTATGAACTGGAAAACGTAGCCTGCCCTGGCGCTGGCGCCTGCGGTGGCCAATACACGGCCAACACCATGTCTACCGTGATGGAGATGATTGGAATCTCTCCCATGGGATACAACAGCGTGCCCGCAATGGACCCGAAAAAAGACGAAGTTGCTTATCATTGCGGCGAACTGGTGATGGATTTGTTGAAGCGCGGAGTGAGGGCCAAAGACATTTTCACGCGCGAGGCTTTCGAGAATGCGATTGCCGGGGTTGCGGCTTCCGGAGGATCGACAAACTCCGTGTTGCACCTGCTTGCATTGGCGCGTGAGACGGGAGTTCCACTGGTAATTGATGATTTCCAAAAAGTCAGCGAGCGCACCCCGCTGCTCTGCGACCTGAAGCCGTTCGGCAGGTTCGTTGCCGCAGACATGCATCGCGCAGGCGGAATCCGCTTGCTTGCAAACCGCCTTGCGCAAGCCAGGAAGCTGCACGAGGAAGCCATGACCGTTACGGGCAAAACCATCGGCGAAGAAGCCGCCGCTGCGGTTGAAACTCCCGATCAGGAAGTCATCGCACCGATCGACAAGCCGCTGAAAGCAACCGGCGGACTGGTGATCCTCCGCGGAAATGTTGCCCCTGAAGGTTGTGTGGCAAAGATCAGCGGACATGAACGATTGAGCCACCGCGGTCCGGCTCGCGTCTTTGAGTCCGAAGAAGAGGCCATGAGCGCAGTGGTAGGCAAACGCATTCAAGCCAACGATGTCCTGGTGATTCGCAATGAAGGCCCCCGTGGTGGTCCGGGGATGCGCGAAATGTTGGCTGTGACCGCGGCCATCGTCGGCGAAGGTCTTGGCGAATCGGTTGCGCTACTCACCGACGGGCGTTTCAGCGGGGCAACTCGCGGGTTGATGATCGGCCACGTCTCGCCGGAAGCGGCGCTGAACGGCCCAATTGCTGCCATTCACGAAGGGGATACGATCCACATTGATGTGAAGCAGCGGCTTCTCGAGGTCGAGCTTAGCGATGGTGAAATTCAGCGCCGAATCTCGCAATGGAAGGCGCCAAAGCCGCATTACCAAGCTGGAGTGTTTGCAAAGTATGCCGCGCTGGTTTCCTCCGCATCGGAGGGTGCGGTTACCCGGCCCAAGTAGTTGTATTTAAAGCTGATATGCTACGAACATTCCGGGCCCGATTACTGCCGGTCCGAATTTAACCGAAGTTTTACCAAAAGAGTTTGCAAGTGGCTGCGCATCCAAGTAACTTGGGTTAGGCGGTGACGGGTTGCGCAGCGCGATAAGGCAGTTCCAGCCATTATTTTTAGCGATTTTTGCCGTTCTTGCGGCTGGCTTGGCCTTCGCCCAGACCCGCGACCAGATTGCGCCTACACTTTCAAGCGCTCACCACGGTTTTACCGTATTTCCGCCCCGCGGCCACAGCAAACCCATTGCAAACGGTACAGTTAACGGCAGGTCTGGAATCGATTCCATCGAGACGTTCAACGGAGACTTCCGCGTTAATGGCGTAGGACCAAGTGGAAGTCCACAACACAAATGGCTCTACACAATCGCGGGTAGCCGTCCTGATCTCGGGGGGACGACTGTGTTTGATGCCCCGATTGTGCCGGTATCGTTGGACCTGCTCGACTACGATGGCTCGGTTCGCGTGGTAAACGGGCACAGACTTCACTATTCGGTCGAACCATTTGTACAGGCAACGCTGAATTCGCCGATCTTTCAAACCGCCGATTACACCAGCAGCGAAGTGCCAACCCAGTTTTCGGATTCGGTGCAGCGCGCCGAGTTCTACAACGTAATGCAATCCGACTGGCACACACTGCTCAAGCCTTCGCTTAAAACGCCGCGTACGCTCTCGATTCCACGCGGCGACTATTATTTTGCGCTTAACAACGACGGCTCGTGCTGCGCTTTTGTGCTGGTGGATATCGACGTTTTCTCAAATCGGCTGTTCCCGCCGACAGCAACGGATATATCTACTCCGGTCGGTGCCGCCGAGCATGCCGGCGACATCACCACCCGGGGAATCGCGACATTTCTCTTCCCTAATACTTATCTTTATCTGCAGCACAATCCGAACAACTGCTGCGTGCTCGGATTCCACACGTACGACTACGAGCCTGGAGACGCGAACAACGGATTTCGCGAGAAACGCTACGTTCTGAACTATTCAAGCTGGATCAGCCCCGGCCTATTCGGCACCGGGTTCGAAGACGTAACCGCTTTGAGCCATGAGATTACCGAGAGCCTGAATGATCCCTTCGTGGGTAGTGATGGCGTGCACGGGATTACTCCGTGGTGGCTTTCCGAGAACGGAAACTGCCAGGATGACTTCGAAGTCGGCGACGTAATCGAAGGACTGCCCGACTCTACAACCGCGGTTAAGCTTTCCGGCCGCACCTACCATCCGCAAAATGAGGCGTTGTTGCAGTGGTTCGAATTTCAGTCGCCTTCAACCGCGCTGGGCGGGGCTTACAGCTATCCGAATGAAAGCGTTCTGACTTCTCTTTCCCCGAACGAAAACATAAATTGCAAACGGTAGTCTTGAACGACGATTCCCTATCATCGTGAGCGACGCGGAATGATTCGCTCGCCAATCATTCGGATGACGGGTACCTGGATTTAGAACGAGAACCTCACCTGCAAATCCACACGCCGGTTCGCCGAGGCCGAAGAGAACGGCCCGCCTCCGATTTGAATCGACTGTCCGAACAATGGCGAACTGAGGTTCCCAACTGGCGGTCCGGGATTCAGTGTGTTGAATAGATTGCGTACGCCGATGCTGAAGGTGAGACTGTATTGACGGTTGGTTGAGCCAATCGCGAAAGGATTTCCTCCGCCTCCACTTAATCCCCGGCCACCCAGCCCTCCGCCTCGCGGCCCACCATAATGCGGACCACCGCCCGAGCCGCCTTTCGTCTCGCGTCCGAAGCCGATGGTCTTGCTCAAGCGCAGATTGAAGGTCGCATTTGCCGGGCCGGTGCAGTAATTGATCGGCACTTCTGGCAAGCCGTCGGAAACGGTTGAAAATGACGCACGAGAAGTGCACACCGCAGTCTCGCCGCTATTCGCAAAGAAAGGACGATCGTTAAAGATTGAATCGCCGTTGTTATCTTGGCCGGTAGTCAGGTTATAAGGTGCGCCCGAATTGATTACGATGAACGGGCTCAACGAAATCGCGTATGGCAGGGAAATGTTTCCAAATAAGAATGCGCGCTGGCGTACATCGAAGGTCGCACGGCCGTAGTCTGCCATAGGGTCGAACTGGTTCGAGAGAAAACTCGCCTCGGTGCTGGTGCCGCTGGAGAAAAAGCCGCTTGCGCTGCCTCCGGAGCTGACGTTGCTGTTGGCGTAGTTCAGCGTGTAAAAGCCCGCAAGCGTGAAACGTCCCGCCATAATCCGCACGTTCGCGATGAGCTGGTTCTGGCGGAAGATCCCTCCCGAATCGTACTGGTAGATGTTGTCGTTGCCATACAGGGAAGCCTGCGCTCTGGCGCCGACCGGCGACCACGGCGCCGGCGCATTGATGTTATCGATGTAGAATGCGTGCTCGCCGCGGGAATTCAAATACGTAACCGACACCGTTGCCGCCTTCGTGACCTGGCGTTCAACGCTGATCGCACTCTGGATTGTGTAGGGCGCGCGCAGATTCGGCGAAATCTGGTATTCGGTCGGCGATCCAGTTGTGGCGAGCTGATTAAAGCTGGGGATACCTGAACCATTCGCAGAAAAAAAGTCTGGATTGGTTACGACCGCACGCTGCTGGGTCACTCCATTCAGCAGCTCCGCTTCTTCCACTAGGTTGTAGCCGAAGCGGTCGTAAAAAATTCCAAATCCGGCACGCAGCACGGTTTTCGGCGAACCTCGTCGTGTGTGGCCTAGTCCCCACGCGAGTCCTAGCCGCGGCGCAAAATCGGCGTGGTCGTGAATATCGTTTTGCGATTCAAACCGCAGACCGTAGGTAAACGACAGATTCGGTTTCGCGCGCCATTCGTCTTCCGCGTATACGCCGGCATCGAACCAGCCGGTACTAACCGTGGGTGATCCGGCGCTCATGGAAAATTGCGATGGGCAGGATGGTGGACCGCCAGATGGCCCCGGGCAGCCAAACTGCAGGGCATTCTCGTAGACGTTTATAGCTTGCAGCGGCGCACCGTTGGAAAACACCGGGGAAAAAGTGAACGTGCCGTTGAAATCGGCGTTCATAAATTCGGAAGACGTAATCCCGCGCAGCCGTGTTCCGAATGTGATCATGTGGTTTCCATGCGTGATGGAGGTGTAATTCTGCAGCTCGTAATTGTCCTGTGTCGTGCGAACCAGCCCCTCCGAACTCTCTCCGGTAGCAAACGCACCCTGCACATCAATTTCAGGTCCTGTCCCGAGTGGCAGTTGATGGTTCGTTTCCCTCTGGAATTGAAACCGGGTTTCATTGACGATATTCGCGCCGAAAACCTGTGTATCGCTGACCTGGAGCGTGTGCTCGGTTTCATTCAGGTTGTAGGCCTGCGACGGCAACGAAAACGAGCCCAAGCCCGAGTTCTGTTCGCTGTCATGTGTCAGCTGATAGCGCACCGTCAGGGTATTGTTCGCGCTGAGCGCATAATCCACTCGCGGACTCAAACTGGTTCGGGTGCGAGGATTCGCGATCGACTCTTGAAGCTGAACCAGACCGGGGGCGGCGGGATTTGGAACGGTCGCGAAAATCGCGGAGAACTCATTCATGTCGCGGTGTTGTCCATCCAGGAAGAACGAGGCTTTTTTATTAATCGGACCGCCCAGATTTCCGTCAAACAACTCTGAGTTGTAATCCGGCTTGGTAGGCACGTACGGATTCTTAGAGTTAAATATTGCATTCGTGTCGTCGAAGAAAAATTGTCCGTGATATTTGTCGGTGCCTGGCTTGGTAAAGATCTCAATCCGTCCGTAACCTAACTTGTCGTACTGCGCGGAAAACGGATTTTGATTGATACGAATTTCGCGGATCGCGGATTTCGGTGGAAGCTGCCCGCCGGTGAAGCCATCAATGTAAATTTGCCCGCCATTCGGGCCGGCCGCGGGACCAGCTAAGGCTTGCAATTCGTTTTGCAGCTCGTCAGGATCGTCGGACAAAGCTTCGAGGTCTTTGCCCTTGAGCACGATCGCGCCGGCATTCGAGGATGCGCCCACGTCCAAAGTCGTTCCCTCGCTCTCCACATTCACCTTTTCCTGCTGAACTTCGACTTCGAGCGAAAGATTCAAAGTCTGGCGTTGTCCTGCCGTGAGTTGAACTCCGGGCTTCTGCTGGATCGCGAATCCTTTTGCTCCGGCGGCAACCGTGTAAGTTCCGGGCGCCAAAGAATGAAATTCGAACGAGCCTTCCTGATTTGTGGTGGCTGTAGTCTGCTTGCCGCTGGAATTCGTAACAACCACGGTTGCCTGCGGAATGACCGCGCCAGTCTGGTCAGTTACTTTGCCATTGAGGGACGCGGTTGGGCCCTGAGCGAAGCTCAGCAGCGACAATAAGAGCACCGACAGAATGGCTAACAAACTTCTCAACTTTTTTCCTCTTTAATTGTCATTCAGAAGCTGCATCCGCCCCAGCAGGAGAACCGCCCAGGTTCCAGGGCGAAAGAATGGTTGCGGCAGCCGCTCCGCTTGGGGCCGCCGTGAGAATCGGCTCAACGCCGGTTAGTAGTTTCGTTGCAGTGGGAGGAGCGGCGGAACTTCCCTCGGTCGCCACTAAGATCACGGCTTCGCCTTTCTGCAAATCGGACAACGAGACACTCGGCATCCGGCTAAGAATTCGATCGAAATCCGGCGTACCCCCGGCTCGCATGCCTGCTCCAGCTTGGCCAGCACCGGACCCGCCAACGGCCTGTCCGCCTGCATTTCCGCTGCCCTGACCTGCACTCCAATTTCTTCCGGATCCGCCCGGCGCCGCTCCACTTGCCCCGCCTGCGTTTCCTGCCGCGGCTCCGCCTTTGAATCGCATCGCAAGTCGCTGCGCCACAAACTGCGGGAGTTGATGCATCTGCGACACCGGGCTTATCTTCAGCGTAACGGGTCTTCTCGTCATCAGATCCATTACTGTCACGCTGCTCTGCGTCGCATCGGTTGAGAGGACGGTTCCAGCGATTTGCCTGAAGGTGCCTGATACGATCTCTTTCGCGGTGAACTCCGTTCCATCGGCGTTCTTCGTTCCGCGCGCTTGCAGCTGATCACCCGGCTGGATTTGGCTCAGGGTACCGGGTTTGGCATCGTCGTAATTTGCCGAGTCCGGAGGGTAACGCCGAATTGCAGTGGTCGAAGTTACGTGAATTAAAATCGGCTTTCCGCCCGCGACCAGCGCGTTCGCGACAGTGATTGTTCCGTTTGACGCATTCACTTCTTTTACAATTCCGCCCACGCCGTTGCGCCACTGTTCGCGCTCTTCCTGCTGTCTATCGGCGATGTCGCTCTTCTTCATCACGACGACGATCGAGGCAGCGGTCGAATTATTTTCGCCATTTGGGCCCAGGGCCAGTACACGGTCACCGACCTGAATATCGGAGACCTGAATCGGCGTAGCACTCTTTAGATCCGTTTGCCCGGGCGTGGTGCGCAGGATGCGCGTGGAACCAGAGAGAGTCACAGTGGCTTCGCCGCTATCGGTTGTCAAAACAATCGTGTTGCCGTTGATCGACTTAACCGTGCCTACAGCTTTTGCGAAGGCGGTCTGCGCCAGAAGAGCGAGCGCAAAAACAAGGAAGCCGTATTTCAAAGCCGTTAGATGGCGCGCCCGGCCTGAGACTCCCCACAAATAAAGCATACGTAACCTGATGATTATTCAATCACGCGGCAGATTCAAGAGGGGTAAAGAATTGTCAAACGCTGTGAGGGGAGGTTAACAAATTTTAAAGGCGAAATGCTGGAAAGTTATCGAGTGGTGGAGGCCGCTTCCATTTTGAGCAGCTTCTCTTTCCGCTCCACGCCCCAGCGGTATCCGCCAAGCTCTCCGTTCGCGCGCAGCACGCGGTGACATGGGATGGCAATTGCAACCGGATTGGTCGCGCAGGCTCGCGCCACGGCGCGAACTGCTGAAGGACGTCGAATCGCTTTCGCGACGTCGGAGTACGACCGTGTTTCGCCGAAGCCGATCGATTGAAGGTAAGACCAGACGCGCCGCTGGAAGGCCGTGGCCTGGATATCCAGTGGGAGCGCGGCCGAAGATTCGATTCCGGAAACCTGATCGACGACCTGCTGCGCCACGGTCGCGAGCCCTTCGTCATCCCGCCTGCGGATCGCAAAGGGAAATTCGTGTTTCAGTCCCTGTTCCAATTCTTCGTCGGAGTCCGCGAACTGAATGCTGCAGATTCCCTTCTCCGTCGCGGCGATGAGCATCCGACCGAGCGGCGAATCGGCAAACCCGTAACGAATGGGTGCGGCAACGGCACCGCGGCGATACTTCGCCGGCTCCATTCCGAGCTCAGAAGAGGTGCGCGAGTAAAGCCGACTGGTCGAGCTGTATCCCGCGTCGTACATCGCGCGGGTGACCGAATGCCCGGATTTCAAATTCTGGCGGAATCCCCGCATGCGGCAGGAATTCGCATATTCCTTTGGCGTGACTCCGAGCACTGCCTTGAAGGTTCGCTGCAGATGAAACGGGCTCTGATGGAATTCGCGGCCTAAGCTCTCGAGCGTAATCGGTTCATCGAGGTGCTGCTCGATGTAGCGGCAGATCGATTTCACCAGCTCCTGACGAGGATTCCCGGCGATCGCCTTGGGCCGGCAGCGCAGGCATTCGCGAAAACCGGCACCCTCAGCCTCATGCGGCTTGCGGAAGAAACTTACGTTCTCTCGCCGCGGCCGCTTCGACGGACACGATGGCCGGCAATACACTCCCGTTGACGAAACTGCAAAAACAAATTTGCCGTCGCTTGCACCGTCGCGCGCCAATACCGCCTGCCACCGTGAGTCATTTGTGAAATTGCTCATTTCCAACTGCTCTTGGCTATCGAAGCTCAGTGTCGCACTGTTCATGATGAGAGCTTAATCAACCGTTGCAAGGAACAATATCCGCATCTTGCGGTC
>Ga0335076_10007440_pt1 | contig 11028 bp, 10 predicted proteins | sample Lox_Sample_25_FD_206717 | JGI IMG/M metagenome (GOLD analysis project Ga0335076, IMG submission 206717) | Soil microbial communities from Loxahatchee National Wildlife Refuge, Florida, United States - Lox_Sample_2.5 | ecosystem: Environmental > Terrestrial > Soil > Wetlands | place: USA...
ACGCTCCAGTTGCCATATCCGTCTGCCCAGACCTGGCGCAAGCGGCTCGAGAACCAGATCGGCGACCATTACGCGCTCGTCGCATGCGCGCGCGATTTGATCGTCGGCAGCCTAGGGCTCGTGGTGCCCGAGAGGTCTCCGCGCCGCGCCCACGTCGGGTCGATCGGTATGGTCGTGCACGACCAGTGGCAGGGGCGTGGGATCGGCACCGCGCTGTTGAAGGCCGCCGTCGAGCTCGCGGACCGCTGGCTGAATTTGCGGCGGCTCGAGCTCACCGCGTTCGTCGACAACGAGGTCGCGCTGCGCCTCTACAAGAAGTTCGGCTTCGAGATCGAGGGGCTGCTCCGTCGCTACGCTTTTCGCGACGGCGCGTTCGTCGACGCGTACACGCTCGCGCGCCTGCGCTGATCCGGCCCCTTACGAGGGCAGCAGCACGCCGGAGCCGCCCGCGGCGCGCGCGACGTCCTTGTTTTTCGGCAGGGAGTCGACGATCCGCAGCACGGCCTCCTGGTAGTGAAAGTGCTCGCGCGGCTTGAACTCGAGGCCGGGTAACACGGCCGCATAGACGTCGACGAGGCCCACGCCCGCGTGCTCCATCAGGAGATGTCCGCCGCACAGCGTGCACCACCGGCGCGCCGTGCGCGGCGTCTTGTTGTAGGTCGCGATGTGCTCGGCGCCCGCGGTCACCTTCACCGCGTCGGCGCGCCAGCGCGCGAACGCGCTCACGGGGCTCGCGGCCCAGCGCCGGCACGAGTCGCAATGGCAGTACGCCATCAAGAGCGGTGCGCCCGTCGCGGTGATCTCGACCGCGCCGCAAGAGCACTTTCCTTTGTAGGTTCTGCCCGACATGCGGTGACCGCGGTTCGACAGGGATCTGCGCGCTACTATAGCCGCGAGGCGCCGACCAGGCCACGTTTGACCGGCTCGGCGACGCGCGCGAGACTCATCGCGCTCCATGGAAGAATCGGGCATGCAGATTCCGCGTATCGTTCACCAGCTCTGGAGGGACGAGAACGTTCCCGCTCGCTGGCGCCGGGCGGTCGCGTCGGTGCAGCGTTACCACAAGGGTTGGGAATACCGTCTCTGGACCGACGCGCTCATCGACGACCACGTCCGCACGAAGCATCCGCGCTTCTACCCCGTGTTCGCGGGGATGAATCGTCACATCATGCGCATCGACGTGTTCCGGTACGTGTTGATGCACGACTTCGGCGGGCTTTACTGCGATCTCGACTACGAGTTCGTGCGGCCCTACGACTATGGCGACGCGAGCGTCGTGCTCTCGCTCGAGTTCGACGTCTCGTTCGGCGACACGCAAGACCAGATCGCGAACTTCTTCTTCGCGTCCGTGCCGGGTCATCCGTTCTGGCGCGACGTGCTTGATGACCTCCAGCAGCATCCGCCGCATGCGGCCGAGTCGGCCGACGTCTGTCTCGTGACCGGGCCGTGGTATCTCACCGGCGTGTTCTTCAAGAACCGGAGCCGCTACGAGGGCGTACGGCTCACGCCGAAGCCGGTGTTCAGCCCGCGCCGCGTCCACGGCCGTCGCGAACGCAAGTTCTACGTGAACAGCGGGATCACGTATGGCTTCCACTACGGCTGGGGCTCGTGGCGCGACCGGCTGACCTTCGCATATCTAAAGGAGAAGGTCCTCAAGCTGCTGCGGCCGGAAGCCGCCGCGGCCGCTGCTTCGACGCGACACCTCGCGAAGGCGCAACAGCCCGCGCCCGGTTCGCCGCCTCCGAGCGAGCTGCGCTAGAACCGGATCTTTGCGCCGACCCGCAGCGTGCGCGGCTCTGCCGCGCGGCTCATTCGGCAGTTCACCGCGCCGGACGTGCAGTCGATGTCGTTCGAGGTGAGCCCGGGCGGGTCGAGCCCAGCCACGTAGGCGGGATACCAATAGACGACGTCCTTGCCCTTGTCGTCGAACACATTCAGAAGCTCGCCGTAGATTTGCACTTTGCCGATGGTGTAGGCGCCGCGGAAGTTGACCATCGTGTTGGAGCTCGCCCGCTCACTGTTGTCGGGCGTCAGCGGGTAGGGGCCCATGTAGCGCAGTCGCAGGCTCGCTTCCAACTTGTTCTTCGTAAATGCGATGCCGATTTCGCCTGCGCTTTCGAGAGACTGCTCGATGTACGGCCCGTCGGGGCTGTTCAGGGCGCGAGTAGTGTTGTGGGTATAGACCGCGTCGATGCCGAGCCAGTTGAACGGCTTGTAGAACAGCGTGAGCTCGTACCCGTTGCGCCGTGACGCGGGCCCGGGCTCGACGGCGTTTGAATCGCCGTCGAACTCGAGCTCGCTATCGAGATTCAACCAATAGTAGGTCGTCGTGATCTTTGCAGCGCCGACGTCGAAGCGGGCGCCGACCTCGTACCCCGTCCCGGGCGACAGCAGCGGCACCGGCGAATCCGTGTTGACGACGCCTCTCGCGTCGTTCGAGTGGAATCCCTTGCCGTAGTTGCCGTAGAGCTCGATCGACTTCGTGACCTCGTAAGCGATACCGACCTTCGGCGACGCGAGGTTGTCGGTATCGTTGCCGGCGACGCTGAAGTCGTTCTTCGCGGTGACGTCGATGGCGTAGAAATCGCCGCGCAGCCCGCCTATCAGCCTGAGCCGGTCGGTCGCCGACCAGTTCGCCTCCGCATAGACGCCTACCGAGGATTCCTTGATCGCGTTGTGGCCGATGTTCTCGACGAACGCGCCCTGATTCCAGTGATCGAGGCCGACATTGCCGATATCGTCGTAACGGAAGTCTCCGCCGACGTCGAGCTCGAGCGAGTTCGTCTGGACGACCGTATGGTTGTAACGGCCCCCCACGGTCCAGCGCCGGTCGAACTGGTTCAGCTGATAGTCGTAGGTCGGATCGGACTGCATTTGCCAGTCGTAATACTGCGCGTAACCCGAGGCGCGCCACTTGTCACCGTCGAGCACGGCGGTCGTGATCCAGCGCGAGGTGTGACCGGTCGACGTCGGGTCGAGCGCGCAGAACTCGTTTGCGCACACCGGTGTCCCAATCGCACGCTCCGGGATCTGCTCGGTCGGACGCCAGAAGGCGTCGTAGCCCCAGGCCGTGATCGCGAGATGCCCAAACTCCGTCGGCACGGAGTATTTGCCCCAGACCGCCGTGTGATCGAGGTGCTCTGCCAGCTCCCACGGCCCATCGTAGATATTGTGCTCGGCCATGCCGGTGAGCGTCCCGCCCCCGTTCAGCTCGACCGTGCCGCCGCCGGCGAGCCGCCCCCAGCCGTATTGCCCGCCTTCGATCGCGACGAACGGCTGATCGAGGCGGTCGATCGTCGTGATGCGCGCGGAGCCGGCCATCGAGAAATCGCCGGTGTCGGCGCGGTACGTGCCCTTGGCGTAGTCGATGCGCTCGACGACCTCCGGCATCATCCCGTTCATGTCGAGATAGCCCTGGCCGTGGCCGTGCGAGCGAAAATTCCACGGCATGCCGTCGACGATGGCGGTGAAGTCCGTGCCGTGGTCGAGGTTGAAGCCGCGTAGGAAGTACTGATTCGCCTTGCCGCTTCCCGAGTGCTGGACGGCGATCAGGCCCGGCACCGCCTCGAGTAGCTCGGCCACCTTCAGCATCGGCCGCACGAGCAGGTCGGCTCCGCCGACGGACCCCTCGCTCGAGGCTTCAGCGGTGCCTACGAGCTCGAGGTTGCGGCCGAACACGACGATCTCGTCCGGTTGTTCGGCGGCTTGCGCCGGTGCGGCCGCCGAAGACTCGCCGGTGTCTGGTGCGGGCGTCGCAGCGTTGGGATCGGCCTGTTGCGCGTGCGCGGCGGCCGCGCCGAAGGCCGCAATGGCGAGCGCGGCGAGGACGTGACAATTCCGTTGGCTTTGCACCATCAGCGTACTCTCAGCCCTTGTGCCGGTGCTTTGCATTCCGGCTTCTACTTATCCCGCTGTCGTCGGTCGGATGGGCGCAGGACGCTGCGCGGCGCAGGCCGACAAAGCCGCGCATCGTGCGCGGCAGGCGGCGCTGTTGTCACGCTAATAACGGTTCTTTTAACCGCTAATCGGGGTGGTGAAGGACTCTAATCCCATGATAACGCGGCTCGCGCGAAGCACGAGCCGCGGGAGTTGACGGGCATGGGTCCGCGCGTCCTCTCGGGACGGCGAAGGGTAGAGCGATCGTCCGCTAGTTCGCGGGCGCAGCGGCGGCGCCCGGCGGCGCTTCCGTTTCGGAGGACGAACCCGCGAACAGCTTCTTGCCGCTGGCCAGCGTCACCGTGCTCGCATTGCCGACGTTCGGAGCGTTCTTGGCGCGGAAGCCCTCGACCGTGACAATGTCGCCGATCTTCATCGAGTTGCGGGTCCAGCCGCGGCGCATCAGGCCGTTCGGGCTCGCGAGCTCGAAGTCCCAGTTCACGATCTCGCCGGACTTTTCGTCTTTCGAGTCGACGTAGAAGCGCGCGTGCGGGTTCTCCCACTCGACCTTCGTGACGCTGCCCGTGATCGTGATCTTCTGGTTGCGGTCGAACTCGGCCGCGAACGAGTGATGCGCCGACACCGTACCTTGCGCGAGCAACGCGCCGAGGCCGACAGCCGCGAACATCCAATACGCTTTCATCTCTGTGCTCCTGAAATTCCTTTCCGTCGATCTTGGCACGTTTCGGCTGTTTACAACGATCTGGGTCGTCACAGCTCTCATTTGTCGTAGTGTGCGGAAGACTTCTCGTTCTCGTTGCAGATGAACTCGATCAGCTCCTGGTCGAGCGTGAGCTGATGGCTCACTCGAACCGTGAAGGGCCTCGTGTACGCCGTGGGATCGTCGATCGTGACGTCGATTTCGAGGTGACCGAAGTCCGTTCGATGCCAGCGCTCGGTCATCTTGCCCTTGGAGGTCAGCGGGCTGCCCTGGACGTCGAGCCAAACGTCGTCGCGGAAGCCGATCGTCTCGACGACGAGAGTATCGCCTTCCCAATGTCCGACCGAGTAACCGTACCACCAGGGCTGCAGGTCGTCGTCGAGCTTCGGCAACTTTCGGCCGTCCGTGAAGATCTGCCGCAGGCCTTGGTTGCCTTCGTACATGACCACGATCAAGCGCGGCGTCTGGACGATCTTGCGCGGTTGCGGGTGCCCGTGTAGCTGCATCAGGCCCATCGGGAGGCAATGGGCATCGGGGTTGTCCTTGTTGTTTGCGGCCATCCGCTTGGCGCGCAGCTCTTTGGCCCAAGGCTGATACGGCGCTCCACCCGGGATGTTCGCGCCGATGTCGAAGAACGTCGCGCGCGGCGGCGCCTTGGGATCCGTCGGCGGCGTCGACGGCGCGAGCCCGAGCTGCGCGCCGTCGCCGGGCGTTTGCTGCGAGCGCGACGGCCCAGGCTGACCGTTGCGCGGCGCCGTGGCGATCGACTGGAAATAGATTTCCCAAAGACCCGTGAGATCCGGATGACCGTCGGACGCCCTCGGCACCGGCCCATTCATGTCCGGGGAGCCGTCCGCTTTGCGCGGGACGTTCGGCGACGGATACGCGGGCCACTGCGCCGCCGCGGGTAGTCCGAACGCCGCGAGCACGACGGTGAGCGAGAGGGTCTTGAGAAGCGTGAGCATTATGTTCCGTACCCGGCACGTCGAGAGGCGGAGAAAAATACCGTATTCGCAGTCGCTAGCAAAGCAACGTTGGGTTTCTTGAGAATCGTTCTAGTGCGCGACCGGCGGCGGAAAATGCTACGCTCACGAATCACTAAGCCGCGCTAGACGGCGTTTCTTCGGGGGAAGGACAACGGTGAGCAGCAGCAACGATCCGCGCGACATCATTGCCAAGGAGCCGATGGCCGCGCTGCAAGTGGCCATCATTGCGATCACGATCGGACTCAACGCGCTGGACGGATTCGACGTCCTGTCGATCAGCTTCGCTTCCCCCGGCATCGCGGCCGAGTGGCACATCGACCGGGCGCTGCTCGGCTTCGTGCTCTCCGCGGAGCTCTTGGGAATGGCGCTCGGCTCGGTGTTTCTGGGCGGCCTGGCCGACAAGATCGGCCGGCGGCCGACGATCTTGGGCTGTCTCGTCGTCATGGCGCTCGGCATGTTCATGGTCACGCAGTCGACCGGTGTGCTCGGCTGGCTCGTGACGCCGATCGCCGCGCTGTTCGACTACAACCTCGACAACCGGCTCGGCGACCTCGCCGTCTGGCGCGTGATCACGGGCCTCGGTATCGGCGGCATGCTCGCCGCGATCAACGCGGTGGCGGCGGAGTTCTCGAACACGAAGCGGCGCGACTGGAGCGTCGCGATCATGTCGATCGGCTATCCGGTCGGCGCGGCGCTCGGCGGCTTCATCACGTCGGCAAGGCTCACGCTCGCGGATTGGCGCTACGTGTTCGAGTTCGGCTCGGTGGTCACGCTCGTGTTCATCCCGCTCGTCTTCTTCTTCGTGCCCGAGTCCGTACATTGGCTGACGCGCAAGCAGCCGATCGGCGCGCTCCAGAAGATCAACAGCACGCTCAAGCGGCTCGGCCACTCGACGATCGCGGCGCTGCCGGTCGTGTCGGACGCGGTGCGAAAGCGCTCGGTCTCGGACATCTTCAGCCCCGCTTTCATCGGCATCACGGTGCTCGTGACCGCGGCCTATTTCTTCCACATCACGACGTTCTACTTCATCGTGAAGTGGGTCCCGAAGATCGTCGTCGACCTCGGCTTCGCGCCGTCGTCGGCCGGCGCCGTGCTGAGCTGGACCAACGTCGGCGGCGCGTCGGGCGGCATCGTCGTCGGGCTGCTCGCGCTGCGTTACAGCGTCAAGCGCATCACCATCGCCGTGATGCTCGTGTCGACGGTCATGGTCACGCTGTTCGGGCGCACGCCACCCGATCTCGTGAAGCTGTCGATGATCTGCGCGGCGGCCGGCTTCTTCACGAACGGCGCGATTACCGGCATGTACGCGCTCTTCGCGAAGGCATTCCCGACGCACGTACGCGCGTCGGGCACCGGCTTCGCGGTCGGCGTCGGCCGCGGCGGCTCCGTGCTCGCGCCGATCATCGCGGGCTTCTTGTTCACGGCCAACCTCGCGCTGCCGACCGTCGCGATGATCATGTCGCTCGGCTCGCTGCTCGCGGCGGGCGTGCTCTCGCTGCTGAAGCTCAAGGCCGAGACGCCCAACGCCTCGGCGGCCGAGGAAGACGCACGCGACGACCGCGCACGAACGGATCTCAAGAGCGCCGTCGCACACGGCCGATAAGTACAAGCACCGACGGACGCCGTCGCGGACGGTCGATAAGAACGAGCACAAGGTCCAGCAGAGGGATATCGGCTCGTGATCGACGCGATCTACAACAGCGCGTACGCGACGTGGGTGCGCGAGTCGCCCTCGATTTGGGCCTACACGTGGATCCTGTCGTTGCACGCGATGGGGCTCGCGATCATCGTCGGCATCAACACCGTCGTCGCGCTGCGGCTGCTCGGGTTCGTGCCGGACATCCCAGTCAACAAGCTCCGCCAGCTCTATCCGTGGATGTACGTGGGCTTCACGATCAACGCGTTCTCGGGGCTGTCGTTACTCGCCGCGAACCTCACGAACGACATCCACAATTGGATGTTCTTCGTGAAGCTCACGATGATCCTGTGCGCAATGATCAACCTCGAGCTGACGAAGGTTCGGGTATTCGACACTCCGGCAGTGATCAACGGCACCGGCGTCCCGGCGGAGGCGCACCGTTTCGCGATAGCGTCGCTCGTCTTTTGGTACCTCGCTATCTGTGCGGGCCGTCTCGTCGAATATCCGAACTTCGTCGAGAAATGGGTAGGGATGCTGTTCGGTTGGCCGAGCTGATCTGAATCCTTCTTTACGGACGCGCTGCGATGGTAGAGACGATTTCCCACTTGATGCTGAAGACCGGCCTCGACAACTACGTCGCGACCCATGATTGGGTGTGGCCGGTGTGCGAGATCCTGCACTTCTTCGGAATGGCCGCGATCATCGGCACGGTCGGTCTCGTCGACGCACGGATGCTAGGGATCGGCAAGGGTATTCCGATCGCCTCCCTCGAGCGCTTCGTGCCGATCGGCGTGCTCGGTTTGCTGCTCAACGTGACCACGGGTTTCATCTTCGTGGCCGGCAACCCCGTCGGCGGACCGGAGGAGTACCTCACGAACCTCGCCTTCCTGATCAAGATGTCGTTGATCGCGATCGCCGGCGTGAACCTGCTCGTGTTCTACGCCTTCGGCATCGCGCGCGCCGCGAACGCGACGGCGCCCGACGGCTCCGCGCCCCTCAGTGCGAAGATGGTCGCAGCCGTGTCGCTGATCCTCTGGTTCGGCGTGATCTTCTTCGGCCGATTCATCATGTACAACGACACGCTGCTGAACGCTCTCGGCGTCCCGCCCTAGGACGCGCCGCTGCGTAGAGAGGCCGCCGCTGAGCCGTTTCGCGGCGGTACCCGACTGACCCGCGGGCTCAGAGCAACGGCGCGAGCGCAGTGGTGACGCGCTCCGCCTGGGCCGGCGTGAGCATGCTGTTGAGCATCGCGACGAATCGGCCGTGCTTGACGCCCGATACGATGTATTGCCACCGGTAGGCTTTGAGCACCCGGCAACCGGCAGCAGCTGTGCTACTCCACCGTGACCGACTTGGCGAGGTTGCGCGGTTGATCGATGTCGCGGCCCTTCGCGAGCGCCACGTGGTACGCGAGCAGCTGGAGCGGGATGTTGAGCAACAGCGGGTCGAGCTCGGGCTCCGACTTCGGCACCTCGATCACCGCCGCAACGCCCGCGGGCAGCGCGGCGCCCGGATGGGTCACGACGAGCGTCGGCCCTCGGCGCGCGTGAATCTCCTCGATCGTCGAGATGTTTTTCGCGAGCAGCTCGTCCCGCGGCGCGACGACGATGGTCGGCGTCTCCTCCGAGATCAGCGCGAGCGGCCCGTGCTTGAGCTCCGATGCCGGATAAGCTTCGGCGTGTAAGTAGCTGACTTCTTTCAGCTTCAGCGCGCCCTCGAGCGCGACCGCGAAACCCGCTGCGCGGCCTACGAAATACGCGTCGCGGGCCTCGGCCAGTCGTGCGGCGACCGACCGAATGTGCGCTTCCGACGCGAGCAACCGCTCGACTTGCTCCGGCAGCGCCTTGAGGGCCGCGAGGAGCCGCGCGCCGCTGCCGGTCGAAAGATCGCGGAGCCGGCCGAGATGGATGCCGAGCAGCGCTAACGCCACGGCCGTGCACGTAAAGGTCTTGGTCGCGACCACGGCGACCTCCGGCCCCGCGTGCAGATAGATGCCGCGCCCGCACTCGCGCGCGATCGTGCTGCCCACGACGTTCACGATGCCGAGCACGCGGCCGCCTTTGCGCCGGACCTCCTGCACGGCGGCCAGCGTGTCGAACGTCTCGCCGGACTGGCTCACCGCGACGTAGAGCGTGTCGGGCTCGATGACCGGGTTGCGGTAGCGAAACTCGGACGCCGGCTCCGCGCTCGCGGGCAGGCGGGCGAGCTGCTCGATGAGCTGCGCGCCCATGCAGCCGGCGATGTGCGCGGAGCCGCAGCCGAGGATCTTCACGCGCCGCACCTCGAGCAGCTCGCGCGCCGCCGTCACGAGCCCGCCGAGATGCGCCGTCTGGAACCGCTCCTCGAGACGCCCGCTCAACGTGCGGCGAATCGCGTCCGGCTGCTCGGCGATCTCCTTGCGCATGAAATGCGCGTGGTCGCCTTTGTCGATCGCCTCCGCGCCGAAGGTCACCGTCAGCGGCGTCTTGACGGTAGCGCCCCCGGCGAGCGTCGACGTCTCGTAGCCGTCGGCGCGCACCACCGCGATCTCGCCGTCGTCGAGGTGCACGACGCGCTGCGTGTGACGCACGAGCGCGGCGGCGTCGGACGCAACGAACATCTCGCGCTCGCCGATGCCGAGGATCACCGGGCTGCCGTTGCGCGCGACGACGATCGAGTCGGGCCGCTCGGCGTCGACGACGGCGAGCCCGTAGGTACCGGTGACGTGGCGCAGCGCGCCGCGCACCGAGTCCTCGAGCGTCTCGCCGGGCGTAGCAGCGACGAGGTGCGCGAGCACCTCCGAGTCCGTCTGCGAGCTGAAGCGGACGCCCTCCGCCTCGAAGCGGGACCGTAGCTCGGCCGCGTTCTCGACGATGCCGTTGTGCACGATCGCGTACCGGTTTGCCTCGTCGCTGTGCGGGTGCGCATTCGCGTCGCTCGGCTCGCCATGCGTCGCCCAACGCGTGTGCGCGATGCCGGCCGCGCCGCGGAGCTTTTCCGGCAGCCGCCGCTCGAGGTCCCTGACCTTGCCCCGGCTCTTATATATGCGGAGCTTGCCGTTGCGCGGCAGCGCGACGCCCGCGGAGTCGTAGCCGCGGTATTCGAGCCGGCGGAGCCCCTCGATCAGGATCGGCGCCGCGTCTCGCTTGCCGATGTAGCCCACGATTCCGCACATGGTTCGTCCCTCTCAACCGTAGATGATTCTGCGGATCTGCCGAATGGTGTAAGCCGGCGCGCTGAAGCGACGCTCCGCGAGCTCCTTCGCGAGCCGGGCGAAAATCTCGTCGTTCCCGAGACCCTCGCCTTGCAGCGCGTGGTGCCGGCGTCGGATGAACGCCTCGGGCGTCTCGCCGAGGAAGGTCAGCACCTCGCTGACGAGGCGCTCGGCCTCGGCGCTCGTGAGGCGGCTGGTTCGGGCGAGGTAGTCGATGAGCTCGCGGACGTCGTCGAGATCCGGCATGGGCGCTAGTTTGGCGGGTCTTGCTCTAAGAAGGCGAGTTTTCTGCCCGAAGTCAGGCAGAAATAGGCGAAAATAGCCGCTATTCTTGGGCCGTTGCCGGCCGCCCGGCGGCTATCGCCCGAACCGTCTCGAGGGTATCCGCGTCGCTCGCCGTCTTGTCCTCGCGGTACCGGATCACGCGCGCGAAGCGCAGCGCGAGGCCGCCCGGATAGCGCCGGCTCACCTGTAGCTCGTTGAATGCGATCTCGACGACGAGCTCGGGCCGCACGTTCACGACGTAGTGGCCCGCGTCGAGGTCGAGCGCGAGCGCCTTCAGCCGCTCCGTCTGCCAGGCGAGCATCTCGTCGGTCAGGCCTTTGAAGGTTTT
>Ga0335076_10007441_pt1 | contig 11028 bp, 10 predicted proteins | sample Lox_Sample_25_FD_206717 | JGI IMG/M metagenome (GOLD analysis project Ga0335076, IMG submission 206717) | Soil microbial communities from Loxahatchee National Wildlife Refuge, Florida, United States - Lox_Sample_2.5 | ecosystem: Environmental > Terrestrial > Soil > Wetlands | place: USA...
GGGAACGAGACCTTGCTGTGGGCGCCCGCGCCGACGCCAAGGTAGTCGCCGAAGGTCCAATAGTTGAGGTTGTGGCGACAGGTGCGCTCGGCCCTCGCGTAAGCCGAAACCTCGTAGTGCTGGTACGCGGCCCCCGCGGTCGCTCCTTCGATCCACTCGAACATCTCGGCGATGCTGTCCTCGTCAGGTAACGGCGGCGGAAACTTAGCGAATACGGTGTTCGCCTCCAACGTCAATTGATAAAGCGAAAGATGAGGCGGATCGAAACGCAACGCGTTCTCGACGTCCGCACGCAGATCATCGACGGACTGACCCGGAAGGCCGTACATCAGATCAAGATTGAAGTTCTGGAACACAGCGTGCGCCGATTCGGCTGCCGCGACAGCCTGGCGATGGTCGTGCACACGTCCCAGCGCGCGCAGCTTTTCCTCGGCGAACGACTGGATTCCGATCGATAGGCGATTGACGCCGGCTGACCGGAATGCCGCGAATTTCGCAGCTTCGAACGTACCCGGGTTGGCCTCCAGGGTGATTTCACAGTCCGCCTGCAGCGGGAGCATCGCTCGGATGTCGGATAGAAGGCGCTCGATTCCGCGCGCAGAAAAAAGGCTTGGTGTTCCGCCACCGATGAAGACCGAGATGACCGGTCGTCCCCAGACAAGCGGCAACGCCTGCTCGAGGTCGGTACGCAACGCCTCGAGGTATTGCGCTTCGGGAATCGCATCCAATCCCGCGGGATGTTCGTGCGAGTTGAAGTCGCAATACGGGCACTTTCGAATGCACCAGGGAATGTGGACGTAGAGGGATAGAGGCGGCAACACCGGCAGCGACAGAACCCCAGGTCGCAAAAAATGGTCGACCGATGCTGGCGCGCCGCGATCCGCTGCTGCCTCTCCGATTCGAACAACCTTTACCACTGCCACGCCGAGCGAAGTTTCTCGACCAAGGATACGAGCGCGCGCCCACGGTGACTGATGCGGTTTTTGTGTGCCGGTTCAAGTTCGGCGGCGGTGCGATTCAACTCGCTGATCAGGAAGTATGGGTCGTAGCCAAAACCGTTGGTGCCACGAGGCGCATCGATGACTAGGCCGGGCCACCGTGCATCAGCGATGACCGGATCGGGATCGGAACCAGACGAGACCGCCACGAGTACGCACGTGTAGTGCGCGCTGCGGTTGGTCTCGCCTTGCAACCGTCGCATCAACTCCGCGTTGTTGGCGGCGTCGTCAGCTCCGTCGCCTGCGAACCGCGCCGACCGTACGCCTGGCAGACCACCCAAGGCCGCGCAGCAGACCCCGGAGTCGTCCGCCAGCGCAGGCAGGCCGCTAATGGTTGCCGCGTGACGCGCCTTTGCAAGCGCGTTTTCTACGAACGTACCGAAGGGCTCTTCAGCGGCGCGAATACCGAGCGCCGATTGAGCGATCAGTTCGACACCAAGCGGCGCGAGCAGCGCGCCGAACTCGCGCTTCTTGCCGGCATTGTCGGAGGCGAGGACAAGGCGCCGCACAGCTCAAACGAAACCGAGTGCGGCCTTCTGCGCACCGATGAGCTGGCGGATGCCGGCTCGCGCGAGTGCGAGCATCTGATCCATTTCCTGCGCCGAAAATGGCGCGCCTTCGGCGGTGGCCTGGACTTCAACGAACGAGCCAGATCCCGTCATGACGACGTTCATGTCCGTCTCGCAGGACGAATCCTCGGCGTAGTCGAGATCGAGCAGCGCCGCGCCGCGATGCATCCCGACCGAGACGGCTGCAACGAAGTTGCGCACCGGCAACCGCGATACGCCGCCGCGTTCACGCAGCCAGTCGAGCGCATCGTGGACGGCAACAAAACCGCCCGTGATCGACGCCGTCCGCGTGCCGCCGTCGGCTTGGAGTACGTCGCAGTCGACGACGAGAGTGCGCTCGCCGAGCTCGCGCAGGTCGACCACGGCACGCAGGCTCCGTCCGATGAGACGCTGGATCTCGAGCGTGCGCCCGCTTTGCTTGCCCCGCGCAGCTTCGCGCTCGTTACGCGTTCCAGTCGAGCGCGGTAGCATTCCATATTCGGCGGTCAGCCAACCGGTGCCCTTGCCCTTGAGAAACGCAGGCACCTTGTCGTCGATCGAAACCGTGCAAAGCACGCGCGTGTCGCCGAATTCGACCAGGACGGACCCTTCGGCGTGGCGTGTGTAGTTGCGGGTGAAACGCACCTTGCGCAGTTCGTCTGCGCGACGACCGGCGGCTCGTTCGATCTTCATTGCGATTTTCTGCGCCGGCTACTTCTTGTCGTCGACGAGCTTGGTCGAACGCTGGATGGCGCGCTGGATTTCTGCGACCGCTTCGTCGATCTTGTCTTCCGTGAGTTCCTCGTCGGCGCCAAGGTCGCCGTGGCGCGGGAACTGGATCGTCGACGCAACCGCACCGTCGGGCATGACGAGGGTGGAAACGGGCGCTTCGGTCGGAGGCACCATGTCGACCGATTCGGTGCCCGCCCATGTCATTGCGACCGCGGTGCAGTTGTCGGCGTCGCTGCCGCCGTTTGCCAGGGCCGCTTCCATCAACTCAGGAACCGCGCGCATGACGGTCTTGCCGCCGAAGCCCTCGGCGATCTGCCGATCGTTGAGGGTTCCCCAAAGGCCGTCCGAGCAAAGCAGCAACGTATCGCCGTTGCGCAACGCCACGGGCCTGCTTATCTCGACCGTCGGTGCGACGTAGGCACCAATGCAGTTGAAAATACGGTTGCGCTCGGGGTGATCTTTGGCGTCTTCCGGCCGGATCAAGCCCGATGAGACGAGGTGATGGACGCGCGAATGATCGATCGTGCGCTCTACGATGCGCGAGCCACGGATCAAGTAGAGCCGCGAGTCACCCGCGTGCGCCCAGCAGGCGATGCCTTGCTGGACAACGCAAGCGACGACGGTGGTTCGAGGTGCCTCCGGCAGGCTGTGCTCGGCGCGGTAGCGATGCAGTTCGCGGTGCGAAGCCAGGACCGAATCCTCGAGAAACCGCGCTGGGTCCGGCAAGAGCGGCTTTGCATCACGCTGATAGATGGCCGCCATCGTCTGCAGCGTGATCTGCGCCGCGACTTCACCCCGTGCATGCCCGCCCATCCCGTCGGCAACCAGCAGCAGCAAGGAATCACGCGTGTACAGGTACCCCATGCGGTCCTGGTTGACGCGCCGGCCGCCCTTCTTGCTTTCCTGATAGATGGAGAAGCGCACGTTAGAACCAGGTGATGTTGTGGTCTCTCATGAACCGGCTGACGCGCTCCTGGACATGCCGGAAACGGGCGCCCGCGCGCTCCGCGAACGAAAACTCGGGCTTGTCCGGAACGTTGTTGACCAGCTCCTTCTGAACTGCATAGACGGTTTGCGGTCGTTCGAGCGAGTTGAGGCGAAGGCAACGCTCGACCATCGAGATCAGCTGCGACGAATAGAGGCCGCGGAATCCACGCAGGATCTGCGGCATCTTGTCATCCTTAAGGCGTTGGTCGGATTCCTGCGGAGGCATGCCCGACATGCACGCGTAGATGCATGCGCCGATGCTATAGACGTCGGTCCATGGACCTAGCTCTGCGTCGCGCTTGTATAGCTCCGGTGCGGCAAACCCTGGTGTGTACATCGGATATGTCTTGCTGATGTCCCGCTGCAACGTCTGCCGGGCTGCGCCGAAATCCAGCAGGATTGGAGTGCCATCCATCCGCAGGTAGATGTTTGCCGGCTTTACGTCGAGGTGAAGCAGCCGGTTGGAGTGCACTTCGCGCAACCCATTCATCACCTGCGTGTAAACACGGCGGATGAACCTCTCCGAAAGCACGTCCTTCTGGTCCTTGCTCCGGTTGCGCAACACGTGTTCCTGCAGCGAACGCCCGGACTCGTAGTGCATCACCATGTAGACCGTGTCGTTGGCGCGAAAAAAGTTGAGCACGCGCACGATGTTCGGGTGATAGATCGAGGCGAGCGCACGCCCTTCCTCGAAGAAGCACTTCAAGCCGATGCGATACGTGTTGAGGTTTTCCGGCGCGACGTAAGGCGAGAACTCGCCTGTCTTGCGCTGGGCGAGCGCCGCTGGCATGTACTCTTTGATCGCGACCGACTGCCCCTGTTCATCCGTGGCCAGATACACGATCGAAAATCCGCCGCTGGATATCTTCTTTACAATTCGATATCCGCCGACTTCAAGGCCTTCTGGAAGTGCTGCGTTGTTTTGCGCGGCCATTAGGCGTTTTGGGGGCGTCGGCTAGCGGGAGGAAAGCAGGACAACTAAAAACGGGGCGATTCTAGCCAAACGGGTCTCTCACCAACCCCCCTTCAAAGCACGGATAAGCGCACTTTTTCGCGCCACATGCCATCGATTTCCAGCATGACCGGCTTCGCGACGGTCACACGACCGACCCAGATGGGCGTTCTGCTCGTCGAAATTCGGTCGGTCAATTCCAGGTTCCTCGATCTCGGATTGCGCATCGCCGATGACTTGCGATTGCTCGAAGCGGTGGTACGCGAAACCGTTTCTGCACGAATCGCACGCGGGAAACTCGACGTTCGTGTAGCGCTGCAGAGACAGCCAGGCGTCCAGCAGACCTCGGTCGACGCCAACGCACTCGCCGCGCTGGCCCGACTCGCCACGGAAGTGCAGCGGGCGACAGGCGCCGCGCCGCTGTCCACCGCCGAGATCCTGGCCTGGGACGGCGTGCTTTCATCGCCGGACATCGATCCCGAAGGTCTGCGCGGTGAAGCGGCAAGCGCGCTGGATGAAGCGATCGGCGCGCTGCAGACCGCGCGAGCGCGCGAAGGCGCAGCGCTGGCGGGCGCGATTCGCCAGCGCTGCGATGCCATTGAAGTGATCGTCTCGCAAGTGCGGGCGCGTACGCCGGACCTCTTGGCCGCGCTCGAGCGCAAGCTTGCCGAGCGACTTGAAAAGGCGTTGCTTCCGGCGCTCGGCGGCACCGGCACGCTCACGCGCGAAGAAATCGCCGATCGCATTCGCCAGGAGGTAACTCTCTACGGCCTGCGCGCCGATGTCGAGGAAGAGTTGAACCGGCTCACCACGCATGTAAACGAGGTGAGACGGATCCTCGCCCAGGGAGGGACCGTCGGACGACGCCTCGACTTCCTGATGCAGGAACTCAACCGGGAAGCGAACACGCTGGGGTCGAAAGCGACCGCGATCGAGATGACCCAGGCCGCGGTCGAGTTGAAGCTGCTCATCGAACAGATGCGCGAGCAGATCCAGAACCTGGAGTAGGACGATGGCACAAGCCTCGCATCACCCCGAAGAGTTCGCCGGCAACATTTTTCTCGTGGTGGCTCCATCGGGAGCAGGCAAGTCGACCCTGGTCAACGCACTGCTCGCGAAAGACAGCGCGATCTCGTTGTCGATCTCATTTACGACCCGTCCGGCTCGCCCAGGCGACCAGGACGGCCGCGAATATCACTTCGTCTCCGTCGAGGACTTCAAGGCTCGTCGCGCGCGCGGCGAATTCCTCGAAAGCGCCGAGGTACATGGAAATTTCTACGCCACATCGCGGGTCTGGATAGAAGAACGGATGCGTGCGGGTCACGATGTCCTCCTGGAAATCGACTGGCAAGGCGCCCGGCAGGTCAAGGTCGCCTTCCCGCACGCCGTGGGCATCTTCATCCTTCCGCCCTCCATCGACGCGCTCGCGCAGAGACTGCACAAGCGGGGACAGGATCCGGCCCACGTGATCGACCGCCGGCTGCTGGCGGCTGGAAGCGAAATCGCCCATTCCCCGGAATTCGACTATGTGATCATCAATGAGGACTTTGCATTGGCGCTGACGCAGCTGACAGCCATCGTCACAGCAACCCGCCTGCGGTACGCAAGTCAGGCGGCGCGCCATCACGCGCTTTTCGTTCAGCTTGGCATTCCAGCGTGACGATTTCGACCCACGTTCGCTACAATCGCTATTACGTCGCAAGGATTTGAAAACATGGCACGAATCACCGTTGAAGACTGTCTGAAGCACATTCCGAACCGCTTCCAGCTAGCACTTGCAGCCGCCTATCGCGCGCGCCAGCTCGCCCAGGGGCACGCGCCGAAAATCGAGACCAAGGACAAACCCGCCGTTGCCGCGTTGCGTGAGATCGCCGTGCAAAAGGTCGGGATCGAGATGCTGCGCAAAGTCCCAACCTGACGGCTTCTGTCGTTGCGACGCGCAAATGGCCGGGATAGCGTTGCAAGACTGACGGGCAAGACACATGGCGACCTCGAATCCGGCCGCACCTGACGTAGCGGGTGGCTATTCGCCCGCCGGCTTGGCGCGCCGCGCGGCATTCGCGCTGCGCCGCGCCGGAAAAGTCGTCTGGCGCGGCGACGGTACTCCGGTCGACGCGTCGACCGCGGTTGTCACCTTCGCGGCGTTGACGGACAGGCTCAAGCGCTATCTCAGCAACGCCGACGTCCAGCGCATCAAAGAGGCCTACCGGTTCTCGGACGCTGCCCACCTTGGCCAATTCCGCAAGAGTGGCGAGCCCTATATCACGCATCCGATCGCGGTCGCCGAAGTCCTCGCGGATTGGAAGCTGGATGCGGCCGCCATCCAAGCTGCCCTTCTGCACGACGTGCTCGAAGACTCCGGAGTCACCAAGCAGGAGCTCGCCGCACAGTTCGGTCCGGTGGTCGCCGAGCTGGTGGACGGGGTCTCGAAGCTGGATCGGCTGCGGTTCGACTCCAACGAAGAGCAGCAGGCGGAGAGCTTCCGCAAGATGTTGCTTGCGATGGCGCGCGATGTGCGCGTCATCCTCATCAAGCTCGCCGATCGTCTGCACAACGTGCGGACGCTCGACGCGATGGAATTGCCGAAGCGCCGGCGCATCGCGCGCGAAACCCTTGATATCTACGCGCCGATCGCCCATCGCCTCGGGTTGAACGCGATCTACCGTGAACTTCTCGAGCAGAGTTTCGCGCGGCTTCATCCGCTGCGATACCAGACGCTTCAAAGGGCGGTTCTGGCCGCTCGCGGCAATCGGCGCGAAGTGTTGGGCAAGATCTTCGAGGCGGTGCGCCGTGCGTTGAGCGCGGCCAAGATCAAGGCCGAGGTGTACGGACGCGAGAAGACAATCTACGGCATCTATCGCAAGATGGCGGAAAAGCATCTCTCGTTCTCCGAGGTGCTCGACATCTACGGCTTGCGGATCGTCGTGCCCACGCGCGCCGACTGCTACCTCGCCCTTGGCGCTCTGCACGCGCTGTTCAAGCCAGTTCCCGGGCGCTTCAAGGATTACATCGCGATTCCGAAGGTGAACGGCTATCAGTCATTGCACACGACCCTTATCGGGCCGTACGCCGCACCGGTCGAGTTTCAGATACGCACGCAGGAAATGCATCACGTCGCCGAGTCGGGCGTCGCGGCGCACTGGCTATACAAGGAAGACGACAGCTCGCTCTCGGAACTGCAATCGCGCACGCATCAGTGGTTGCAGTCGCTGCTCGAAATCCAAAGCCAGACCGGCGATTCGGCCGAGTTGATGGAAAACATCAAGGTCGACTTGTTTCCGGACAAGGTCTATGTGTTTACGCCGAAGGGCAAGATCGTTTCTCTTCCACGCGGCGCCACACCGATCGATTTTGCATACGGCATCCACACCGACGTCGGCAACCGCTGCGTTGCGGTCCGAATCAACGGTGATGTGCAGCCCCTGCGCACCGAGCTGCGCAACGGCGACGTCGTCGAAATCGTGACGGGACCGGTCGCGCGGCCCAACCCAAGCTGGCTTGGATTCGTTCGCACTGGCCGCGCGCGCGCCGAGATTCGTCACTTCCTGCGCACGATGAAGCGCGAAGAATCGATCGCGCTCGGCGAAAACCTGCTGGCCCGTGCGGCACAACAGCTCAACTTCTCGATCTCCGACGTCGCGGACAGTCGCTGGGAGACACTGGTTCGCGATGCGCAGGCGAAGGATCGCGACGAGATCCTTGCAGATGTGGGCCTCGGTCGCCGGCTGGCAGTCGTCGTGGCCCGCCAGCTCGCGATGACGGCCGGTTCTGACGAAGAAGCGAGCGAGACCACATCCGATCGCACGAAGACCATCCCTGTGGCTGCGCCGGTCGTCATCCGCGGAACGGAAGGCATGGCTCTGCAGATGGCCAAGTGTTGTTCGCCGATCCCCGGCGACGACATCGTTGGTCATATGCGCAAGGATCAAGGGCTCGCCGTACATCAGACCGACTGCATGTACGCAGCACGGGCCCGGCGTGCCGATCCGGAGCGGTGGGTGGAACTTCAGTGGGCCGACGACACCGCTGGCGTTTATGCCGTCAACCTCGATGTGAGCGCGGCGAATGAGCGCGGTGTTCTCGGGCGCATCGCGGTTGCGCTCGCCGAGGCAGACTCGAACATCCTGAGCGTCCACCTCGAAGACGAAAACGCCGAGCAAGCTCTCATCCACTTCAAGCTGCAGGTGCACGATCGGCGACACCTGGCACGCCTGATGCGCATCATGCGACGGATCAAGCAGGTTTCGCGCGTCACCCGGGTCCGCTCAGGTCGCAGTCAAACGAGCGACGAGGCAGACTCGCGCGGGTAGGCGTCCCTACGCTCCGCGCGGCGTTGAATCCCTACCTGTATCGCACCTCGAGGATATCGAGCGTCTCCTCCCCGGCAGGCGTTCGCAAAGTGACCGTGTCGCCTTCGCGTGCTTTCACGAGCGCGCGCGCAATCGGTGAGATCCAGCTCACATGGCCGCTTGCGACATCGACCTCGTCGACGCCGACGATCTTGATCTCCCGCTCGTCACCGCTCGCGGTCGCGTATCGCACGCTCGCCCCGAAGAAGATCTGATCGGTGGGCTCGCGCGACGAGGGATCGACGACCTCCGCTGCTTCGAGCCGCTTGGTCAGGAAACGCAGCCGACGATCGATCTCGCGCAGGCGCTTCTTGCCGTAGATGTAGTCGCCGTTCTCCGAGCGATCGCCGTTGGAAGCGGCCCACGAAACTGTCTGAACGACCTCCGGGCGCTCGGTGTTGAGCAGATGTGTCAGTTCGTCGTGAAGGCGACGATACCCGGCAGGAGTGATGTAGTTCTTGCTGCCAGGAGGGAGGCTGCCGGAGAGCGGTTCGTCGTCCTCGCCGTCCTCGTCAGTTTCCTTGACGAATGCCTTGCTCATCGAACTACTTGCGGAATATGGGGTGGCCGATGGGACTCGAACCCACAACAACCGGAATCACAATCCGGGACTCTACCGTTGAGCTACGGCCACCACTTGCGAAACTGGCCTGCCCGACTGGACTCGAACCAGTGACCCTCAGCTTAGAAGGCTGATGCTCTATCCACCTGAGCTACGGGCAGATCGATTCCAACGGACAACGTGTTCTCCAACCGACTGCTTGCGCGATGCCGGGGCCGCAAGGCTTCCTCCCGTCCCGGAGGTCGAAGAGGCGCGCATTGTAGCCCGCTCGGCACGAGCGGCCTCTTAAGGCCGCGATCAAGTACGACGCGCACACTTTACGTTTGTCCTGAGCGAGCGACATCGCTTTGCTTTCTCCGAACGACTCGCTTCGGGCTCCAGGAACCATCGTTCTTGGCACGGTCGAATCAGTGGTGACTTCAAAAATGGCAGCCTGTCAAGCCGCCGTTCATGCGGGAACCCCTAGCAGTTGACAGTAGCTGACTCGATAATGCACGGTATTAGCTCTGCTAACTAAGGCGAAACTGAATGCGATCACTATCCGAGACCGTGGCCACACTGGAGGCGCGGAAATCCACACTGTCGCGGGAACTTGCAACCGTCGAAGCGCGACTGGGGGCAATCTCGAAAGCACTCAAGAGCCAAAGGGCGACGAGTGCGAGCGCCGAAGAGGATCGGCCCGCCGCAGTCCCCCGAGGCGCTGGGCGCACGAAAGCGAACAAGCGTTCCTGGTTCGAAAAGAACGAAGTCGCAACGCTGCTTCGCCGTGCAGCGAAGGCGCCGACGCCGGTCGCGGATGTCGTTCGCGATCTCGCAAAGATGAAAGGCTACTCGCGCAGCCTCTCCAACGACGACATGCGTCGTTTCCAAGGCGCGGCCTTTATGGCGGTCGCGCAGGGAGTGAAAAGCAAGGTTCTGAGGAAGCGCGCCGACGGAACCGTCGTCGCCGCTTGAAGCGCGCCGCTGCCGGGTGTCTTCCCCCGGAGGTCAGCTACTCAGTGCCGCCGTCGGTAATCGCACCGCGGCTGGCGGACGACACGAGGCGCATGTACTTTCCAAGTACGCCGCGCGTATAGCGCGGGCTCGGCGGTTTCCAAGTTGCGCGTCGGCGCTCGAGTTCGGCGTCGTCTACATTCAGTTGAACGAGCAGGCGATGCGCATCAATCGTTACCGAGTCGCCTTCCTTGATCAAGGCAATGGCGCCACCGACGTAGGCCTCAGGCGCCACGTGCCCGACCACCATGCCCCAGGTGCCACCAGAAAATCTTCCGTCGGTGATCAAGCCAACCGATTCTCCGAGTCCCTGCCCGATCAGCGCCGATGTGGGGGCGAGCATCTCCTGCATACCGGGGCCACCTTTCGGCCCTTCGTAGCGAATGACAACGACGTCGCCGGCCTTGATCTGCTTGGCCATGATGGCTTCCATCACGGCAGGCTCGGAGTCGAATACGCGAGCGGGTCCCGTGATCGACGGGTTCTTCAGCCCGGTGATCTTCGCGACACAACCTTCAGGCGCGAGATTCCCGCGCAGAATCGCCAAGTGGCCCTCGGCATACATCGGATTCGACCAGGGACGAATCACCTCCTGATCCCTGCGTGGCTCCGTCGGGATCGACTCCACTTCCTGCCCCAGCGTCCGGCCGGTAATCGTCATGCAGTCGCCGTGCAGGAGCCCGTGCGCCAGCAACATGCTCAGAACCTGCGGCACACCTCCGGCGCGGTGGAAATCGACCGCGACGAATCGGCCCGACGGTTTGAGGTCACATAGAACGGGCACTTTGCGACGAACCCGTTCGAAATCGTCGATGCTCCAATCAACGCCGGCCGCCGAAGCAATCGCAAGATAGTGGAGAACGGCATTGGTCGATCCGCCGGTCGCCATCACAAGCGCGATTGCATT
>Ga0335076_10007442_pt1 | contig 11026 bp, 7 predicted proteins | sample Lox_Sample_25_FD_206717 | JGI IMG/M metagenome (GOLD analysis project Ga0335076, IMG submission 206717) | Soil microbial communities from Loxahatchee National Wildlife Refuge, Florida, United States - Lox_Sample_2.5 | ecosystem: Environmental > Terrestrial > Soil > Wetlands | place: USA: Florida...
GCGCCGGACGCCTTGGCGAACAGGGTGTCGTCGTCGCCGCGTCCGACGTTGACGCCCGGATGGAAGTGGGTGCCGCGCTGGCGGACCAGGATCTCGCCGGCCTTGACGACCTGACCGCCGAACCGCTTGACGCCGAGGCGCTGGGCGGCGGAGTCGCGGCCGTTGCGCGAGCTCGAAGCGCCCTTCTTGTGTGCCATGTCTCCTCGCCTGCTGCTACTGGATGCCGGTGACCTTCAGCACGGTCAGCTGCTGGCGGTGACCCTGCCGCTTGTGGTAGCCGGTCTTGTTCTTGAATTTGTGGATCCGGATCTTCGGACCCTTGGTGTGCTCGAGCACCTCGCCGGTGACCGAGATCTTCGCCAGCGCGTCCCGGTCGCTGGTGACGTCGGCGCCGTCGACGACGAGCGCAACCGGCAGCGACACCGACGCGCCCGGCTCCGAGTCGAGCTTTTCGACCTTCACCACGTCGCCGACGGCAACCTTGTACTGCTTGCCACCGGTCTTGACGATTGCGTACGTCGCCATCGCTGCCCTCTTCGTCTACGTTCGTCTGCGGACACGCGCGCTCCCGGCGGTGTGCGCGTGCGGGTCTGGGTGCGGGCGCTCATTGCTGGTCCCCGCCTGTCGCCGGCGTCAAGCCTGGCGACAACCGTTCCAGGGTACTTGGCCGGCGGCTACAGGGTCAAACCGCTGGTGAGGCACCGATGAGCGCTTGCGCGAAGAGCATGCAGACCGCCTCAGCTTCCGTGGCTCGGCGGTCCGGCCGGCCGCACGGCGGCGCGACGCCGGCGCCTACCCGCCCCCGGGACGACCACGTTCACCACCGTCACGGCGGGTTCGGGTTCATCGACCGCTTCGTCCTCGTCGTCGTACTCCTCGGAGTGGGAATCGGAGTCCGAGTCGATGTCCTCGATGTCGTCCTCGATGTCCTCTTCGTCGTCCTCGTCGAGATCGAGTACGTCCACGTCCTCGTCGTCCTCTTCGTCGTCTTCCTCGTCGGACTCGTCCTCATCCGTTTCCTCGTCGGACTCGTCCTCATCCGTTTCCTCGTCGGACTCGTCCTCATCCGTTTCGTCCAGGTCATCGTCGTCGAGGTCTTCCGCAGCCAGCTCGCGCACCGCCTCCTTGATGGTGTCCGAGTCCTCCTCGTCGGTGACGTAGCGATCCTCGTCCTCGTCGTCGGTGTGCCGGCCGTTGGCGGCGGCCATGGCCTTGAACATCGGATGCTCGCCGGGGGCATGGGCGGGCACCTTGGCGATCGCCAGCTCCTCCCCGCGGCCCTTCCGCGAGCGCTTGCCGCGCCGGGATTCCGACTTGCGGGCGGTGGTCGGCGCGGCCTCGACCGGATCGGTGTGCAGCAGGATGCCGCGGCCGCCGCAGTGCGGGCATGACGTGGAGAACGCTTCGAGCAGGCCGGTGCCGAGCCGTTTGCGGGTCAGCTGCACCAGGCCAAGCGACGTGACCTCGGAGACCTGATGGCGGGTGCGGTCGCGGGCCAGCGCCTCGGTGAGCCGGCGCAGCACCAGATCGCGGTTGGATTCCAGCACCATGTCGATGAAGTCGATGACGACGATGCCGCCGATGTCGCGCAGCCGCAGCTGCCGCACGATCTCCTCGGCGGCCTCGAGGTTGTTTTTCGTGACGGTCTGTTCGAGGTTGCCGCCCGAGCCGGTGAACTTGCCGGTGTTGACGTCGACGACGGTCATCGCCTCGGTGCGGTCGATCACCAGCGTGCCGCCGGACGGCAGCCACACCTTGCGGTCCATCGCCTTGGCCAGCTGCTCGTTGATGCGGTGCACGGCGAACACGTCAGGCGCGTCCGGGGAGGCGGGCTCGTACTTGTTCAGCCGCGAAACCAGGTCCGGCGCAACGGTGTTCACATAGTTGTTGATCGTGTTCCAGGCCTCCTCGCCGGAGACGATAAGCCCGGAGAAGTCCTCGTTGAACAGGTCGCGGACTACCTTGACCAGAACGTCGGGTTCCTCGTAGAGCGCGACAGCGGCGCCTGCGGCCTTGTCCTTGGTCTCGGCGGCCGTGGCCTCGATCTCCGCCCAGCGCCGCTGCAGGCGCTCGACATCGGCACGGATGTCGTCTTCCTTGACGCCCTCGGAGGCGGTTCTGATGATCACGCCGGCGTCCGCCGGAACCACCTCGCGCAAGATCTCCTTGAGGCGTTGGCGTTCGGTGTCGGGAAGCTTGCGGCTGATGCCGGTTGACGACGCTCCCGGGACGTACACCAGGTAGCGGCCGGCCAGCGACACCTGCGTGGTCAGCCGCGCGCCCTTGTGCCCGACCGGATCCTTGCTGACCTGCACGACGACGTAGTCACCGGGCTTGAGCGCCTGCTCGATCTTGCGGTTGGCGCCGCCGAGGCCGGCGGCTTCCCAGTTCACCTCGCCGGCGTAGAGCACGCCGTTGCGGCCACGGCCGATGTCAATGAACGCGGCCTCCATCGACGGCAACACGTTCTGCACGATGCCGAGATGGATGTTGCCGACCAGCGATGCCGACGAGGGGCTGGTGACGAAATGCTCGACCAGCACGCCGTCCTCGAGCACGGCGATCTGGGTGTAGCGGGCGCCTTCGTGCGGGGGTTCGGTGCGCACCTTGTCCCGCACCACCATCACCCGGTCGACCGCCTCGCGGCGGGCCAGGAACTCGGCCTCGGACAGGATCGGGGGTCGGCGGCGACCGGCGTCGCGGCCGTCGCGGCGGCGCTGCCGCTTGGCTTCCAACCGGGTGGAGCCGGTGATGCCCTGGATTTCGCCGTTGTCCTTGTCTTGCCCGGACTTGTCGGCGGTGCGGGGCGGGCGCTCGTGCACGACCGTGTTGGGCGGGTCGTCCGGGGCGCCGTTGGTGTCGGCGTCATCGCCGGTGCCGGCCTTGCGCCGCCTGCGCCTGCGCCTGCGACGACTGGCTCCCTCGGGGGCGCCGGTGTCCTCCTCGCCGCCCTCGTCGTCGCCCTCGTCGGCGTCTTCGGCCCGGCCTTCTGTGTCGGGCGCCGCCGCCGAGTCGGTGTCGGAGTCGTCGCCGTCGATACCGCCCTGCTCGCCGCGGCCACGGCCACGCCCCCGGCGACCGCGCCTGCGCCGCCGGTTGGCCGGCCGTTCGGACAGTTCTTGGTCAGCTTCGCCCTCGTCGAACCCCTCATCGGGGTCCTCGTCGGACTTGTCGGTGTCGGACGGCAGCGGCTGCGGCGCCACGAACAATGGCAGGTAGTCGGCCCGCTCCACGACAACCTCACCGGATGGTTCGCTGTCAGACGAAGCCAGCGCCTCCCGGACCCGCGCGGCATCGACCTTGTCGACAGTGGATGCAGCGCTGCGCGCACGCCCGTCCAGGTCGTTCAGCGCGTCGAGGACACGTTTGCTGGTGGTGCCGAGAACCCTGGCGAGGCTGTGGACCCTCAACCGGTCCGGCAGATCCTCTTCGTGCTCAGCGCTTTCGGGTAGGTCATGTGATAGATCATCGTCGGTCACGTATTCTCCTCAAGCCCCCGGGCGCGTCCTGTGGACGCGGCCACGCGAGGGCTATCGCTGTGAACTCGGGTCGGTTGCCCGAGGTTATATGGTCTCGCTCCGAGCGGCTCGGGTGAACCCACTCGGTGCCTGGCTGAATGACGGCTGTGACGGTCGGCGCCGCATCGCTGAGTCGCGGTGGTCGCGCTCGTCTAAGTCTTCATTCGGGCGTCCGGCCCCGGCTGGCGCCGGTTACCCAGAGCCAGTATCCCATACCAGCCGCGGACGGTCGCCAGAGGCGTTGTTCATTCCTCGTTCAGCGCAAGTTCAGGACGGAAACCACAGCTCGATCTCGCGCTCGGCCGATTCCGCCGAGTCGGATCCGTGCATGAGGTTGGTCTGGGTTTCCAGCCCGAAGTCACCTCGGATGGTTCCCGGCGCAGCTGACTCAACGGGGTCGGTGCCGCCGGCGATCTGACGGACCGCCGTGATGGCCCGTGGCCCTTCGACGATCGCGGCCACCACCGGACCGGAGGTGATGAACTCCAGCAACGGGTCGAAGAACGGCTTGCCCTCGTGCTCGGCGTAATGCCGCCGGGCCAACTCGTCACTGACGCTGCGCAGCTGCAACGCCGCCAACCACAGGCCCTTCGCCTCGATCCGGCGAATGATTTCGCCCACCAACCCTCGCTGCACGCCGTCGGGTTTGATCAAGACGAGGGTCCGCTCCCGACCGGCAGAAGTCACGGCGCACAGCGTACCGACCTACTCCTGCGGCGGCCGCTGGCCGGGCAGCAGGCCTCGCTTCTGCCGTCGCAGCACCTCGCCGCGCAGGTAGACGATCAGCAACCACACCCCGGTGAAGATGGCGCCGATGAACCCGATCGCCGGATGCACGACCACCCCGGCGATCACCACCGGCTGCATCGCGAGGTTGACCCAGATCGCCCAAGGGCGCCGCTGCACTGCCGACAGCAGCACCAGCACCACGGCCACGCCGATGAGATAGGTCCCGGTCGCCACCGTCAACCCGCGCCCGACCACGGCGACGACCGGAAGCGCCAGCAGCACGACGATCGCCTCCAGCAGGAGCGTGCCGGCCATCACGCCGCGGAAACCTTTCCACGGGTCGGGCGGCTCGGTTTCCGGCCGCTCGTTCGGTTGGGTCATTGCGGATCCTTGCCGAAGAGCGTGCGGGCCGCGCCGGCGGTGACCACCGACCCGGTGATGACGATGCCCGTGCCGGCAAGAGTCTGATCGCTGCTTGATGCTCTTCGCCCAAGAGGCTCATCGCTGCTTGATGCTCTTCGCCCAAGAGGCTCATCGCTGCCTGATGCTCTTCGCCCAAGAGGCTCATCGCGCGAGTCCTCGACCAGCGCGGTGGCGGTTTCGATGGCATCCGGCAACGTCACGGCGGTGGTCACCCGCTCGGGGCCGAACCTCGCGACCGCCGCGTCCGCGAGCTCGTCTACGCCCAGTGCCCGCGGCGAGCCGTTCTGGGTGACGACGACCTGGTCGAACACCGGCTCCAGTGCGGCCAGGATTCCGGCGGCGTCCTTGTCGGCCATCACCGCGATCACCCCAACCAGATACCGGAAGTCGAATTCGGTCTGCAAGGCCTGCGCTAGCGCCTGCGCCCCGGCGGGATTGTGCGCGGCGTCCAGGAACACGGTTGGTGCGCTGCGCACCCGTTCCAGCCGCCCCGGGCTGCTGACCGTGGCGAACCCGGCCCGCACCGCGTCGATGTCGAGTTGCCGCTCTGCGCCCGCGCCGAAGAACGCCTCGACCGCCGCGAGCGCCAGCGCGGCGTTGTGGCCTTGGTGCTCGCCGTGCAGCGGCACGAAGATGTCGTCGTACACCCCGCCCAGGCCCTGCAGCGTGAGCATCTGGCCGCCGACGGCGACCCGGCGGTTGAGCACCGCGAACTCCGAGTCCTCCCGCGCGACAGCGGCATCGGCGCGCACGGCCTGCCCGAGCAAAACCTCCATCGCGGCGGGCGCCTGACGCGCGATCACCGCGACCGTGTCGGTCGGGACCAGCGAGTCGGGCTGCTTGGTGATGATCCCCGCCTTCTCGGCTGCGATGTCAGCGATGTCGTCGCCGAGGTACGCGGCGTGGTCGATGCCGATCGGCGTGATCACCGCGACCGGGGCGTTGACCACGTTGGTGGCGTCCCACCGCCCGCCGAGGCCGACCTCGACGACGGCGACGTCGACGGGCGCGTCCGCGAACGCCGCGAACGCCATCGCGGTGACCACCTCGAACTTGCTCATCGCGGGACCGCCCGCGGCCTCCGACTGCTGGTCGACCATCTGCACGAACGGCTCGATCTCGCGATACACCTCCACATAGCGGGCCGGGCTGATCGGCTCGTTGTCGATCGCGATGCGCTCGACGGCCGATTGCAGGTGCGGGCTAATGGTCCGGCCGGTCCGGCGGTGCAGCGCGGTCAGCAGCGCGTCGACCATCCGCGCGACCGAGGTCTTTCCGTTGGTACCGGCGATGTGAATCGACGGATAGGCACGCTGCGGCGAGCCGAGCATCTCGAGCAGGGCGCTGATCCGGGTGAGACTCGGCTCGATCTTGGTTTCCGGCCAGCGCTGGTCGAGCAGGTGCTCGACCTGCAGCAGCGCGGCGATCTCGTCCGGGGTCGGCTCCGCGGCAGGTGAAGCGTTCACCACACACTGAGCTCGTCGCGCAAGCGGCTCATCGCAACGTTCCCATGCGGCTGGTGATGCGATCGACTTCCTCGCGCGCCACCTGCTGGCGCGCCCGGATATTGTCGACCACCGCGGCCGGGGCCTTGGCCAGAAACGCCTGGTTGCCGAGTTTGGCGGTGGTCCCGTCGAGTTCCTTCTGCGCGGCGGCGAGGTCCTTCTCGAGCCGGCGGCGTTCGGCTTCGACATCGACGCTGCCGGACGTGTCGACCTCGACGACGACGGTCCCGCGGCTCAGCCGCACCTCAAGGGACGCGGTGGGGTTGAAGTCGGCGCCCGGTGGCTGGGTGCCCCTCTCGCTGGCGGGGGACAGCCACGCCAGCGACGTGACGGCCGGGATCTGCGTCTGCAGGTCGGTGGCATCGACGCCGGACAGCCGGGCAGGCACCTTCTGCCGGTCGGCCAGCCCCTGGTCGCTGCGGAACCGCCGCACCTCCGCGACCAGCTTCTGCATGTCGGCGATGCGCTGGGCCGCAACGGCGTCGGAAACGAACCCCAACGGTGCCGGCCAGTCCGCGACCACCAGCGACTCGGCGCGGGTCAACGCCCTCCACAGCACCTCGGTGACGAACGGCATCACCGGATGCAGCAGCCGCAGCAGCGTGTCGAGGACCGCGGCCAGCACCGCGGTGGTGTGCTCGATCCCCTGCCCTAGTTGCACTTTGGCCAGCTCGACGTACCAGTCGCAGAACTCGTCCCAGGTGAAGTGATAAAGCGCCTCGCAGGCACGGCTGAACTCGTAGCCGTCGAGCGCCGAATCCGCCTCGGCGCGAACCTCTTCCAACCGTCCCAGAATCCACCGGTCCGCGTCGGTGAGGACGGCGGGGTCAGGCAGCGGTGCCGGGCTGGCGCCGTTCATCAGCGCGAACCGGGTCGCGTTGAACAGCTTGGTCGCGAAGTTGCGCGACGCCCGGACGTGGTCCTCGCCGATGGAAAGGTCGCCGCCGGGGCTGGCGCCCCGGGCCAGGGTGAACCGTAGCGCGTCGGCGCCGAACATCTCCACCCAGTCGAGCGGATCGACGCCGTTGCCGCGCGACTTGCTCATCTTGCGGCCGAACTCGTCGCGAATCAGCCCGTGCAGGAACACATTTTTGAACGGCACCTGCGGCCCGCGCTTGCCGTAGGCCGTGATCGCGTCGTCGCCCGCGACGAACATGCCGAACATCACCATCCGCGCCACCCAGAAGAACAGGATGTCGTAGCCGGTCACCAAAACGCTCGTGGGATAGAACTTCTCGAGGTCGGCCGAGTGCTCCGGCCAGCCCATCGTGGAAAACGGCCACAGCGCCGAGGAGAACCAGGTGTCGAGCACATCGGGGTCCTGCTCCCAGCCTGCCGGCGGGGTCTCGTCGGGTCCGACGCACACCATCTGCCCGTCCGGGCCATGCCAGATCGGAATCCGGTGACCCCACCACAGCTGGCGCGAGATGCACCAGTCGTGCATGTTGTCCACCCAGCCGAACCAGCGAGGCTCCAGGCTGGCCGGGTGGATCACGATGCCGCCGTTGCGGACCGCATCGCCGGCGGCCTTGGCCAGTTCGTCGACCTTGACCCACCACTGCAGCGACAGCCGCGGTTCGATCGGTTCCCCGCTGCGCTCGGAATGCCCGACGCTGTGGATGTAGGGCCGTTTCTCGTCGACGATGCGGCCCTGTTCGGCCAGCGCTTCGCGAACCTTGACGCGGGCCTCGAAGCGGTCCATCCCGTCGAAAACCGTTTCGGTGCCGGCAATCCGGCCCTTGGTGTCCATGATCGACGGCATCGGCAAGCCGTGCCGCACCCCGATGTCGAAGTCGTTGGGATCGTGGGCGGGCGTGACTTTGACCGCGCCGGTGCCGAATTCGGGGTCGACGTGCTTGTCGGCGACGATCACGAGTTCGCGGTCCAGGAACGGGTGCGGCAGCGTCCTGCCGACGAGATCGCCGTAGCGCTCGTCGCCGGGGTGCACCGCGATCGCGGTGTCACCGAGCATGGTCTCGACGCGTGTGGTGGCCACGACGATGTGCGGCCCGCTCTCATCGAGCGAGCCGTAGCGGAACGAGACCAGCTCGCCCTCGACGTCCTCGTATCTGACCTCGAGGTCCGAGATCGCGGTCTGCAGCAGCGGCGACCAGTTGACCAGCCGCTCGGCGCGGTAGATCAGGCCCGCGTCGTAGAGCCGCTTGAAGATCGTCCGCACCGCGCGGGACAGACCCTCGTCCATCGTGAAGCGGTCGCGGCTCCAGTCGACGCCGTCGCCGAGCCGGCGCATCTGCGCGCCGATGGTGCCGCCGGAGTCGTGCTTCCAGTCCCACACCTTGTCGATGAACAGCTCGCGGCCGAAGTCCTCCTTGGTCTTGCCGTCCACCGCCAGCTGCTTTTCGACCGCGGTTTGCGTCGCGATCCCGGCATGGTCCATCCCAGGCAGCCACAGCACCTCGAAGCCCTGCATCCGCTTGCGGCGGGTGAGCACGTCCATCAGCGTGTGTTCCAGCGCGTGGCCCATGTGCAGGCTGCCGGTGACGTTCGGCGGGGGCAGCACAAGGGAGTAACCCGGTTTGCTGCTCTTCGCGTCGGCTGTGAAATACCCGGCATCGACCCAGCTCTGGTACAGCTCGCCTTCAACGGCCCCGGGCTCCCACGACTTGGGCAGCGCTGGGGGCTGGGGGTGCCCCCCGCGTGCGGGGGACTCCCGCTTGCCGGGGACGGCGGAATTCGAACCGGCGGTCACCCGTCAATTCTAGAAATCGCGCCGTGGCGATATTCAGCGCCGCCCCGCCGGACCAAACACACCCCCCGACCGACTCCCGCCCCCCGGCCGTCAACAACTCAATTCAGCCCGGTGGTCGAAAGCTCCGCCCCGGCCGACGGCAGCCGGGTCAGCAGCACGTCACCCATCGCCGCCGCGGGCGTGAGCACACCGCGCAGGCCCGACAGCCGGTCGCGGTCCAACGCCAGTCCCAGCCCGCTTTCGCCGAGCATGACGGATGTCGCCTTGTAGCCGAAGTCCCCGCGCTGGGCCGTGGTCGCCCGGTACCGGGCGCCCGTGGTCGTCGTGGTGTAGGTCTCGACCTTGTAGTAGCCGCGCTCGCGCGCTGCCGCGCTGGGCCCGGTACCCGGCTTCGGCATGATCCGCTCGACCAACCGTGGCGGCAGCAGCCGGAAGTACCTGCTGCCGAGGGCGCCGAGGCCGACGGTGGCACCCGTCGCCATCACCGCCGCCACCGGGGCCGCCGGTGACGAGCCGAAGCTGATCGCCTCCGAATAACGGAACCACCTGCCGTACGCCCAGTCCTGTAACGCGTTGCTGCGCCGCACAACCCGGGTGTTGTACTGGGCCATCACGAAGCCGCCCGCCCACAGCCCGGCCAGGTCGGGGGCAATCTCCCGCCCGCGTCGCCAGAAAAAATCGGGCTGGGCACCGAGTTCAGGTTCGGCCGCGCGGTCGGTGGTCAGCGTGTAGGGGTCGCTCAGCGCACGACGCACCTCGGGATCGCTGGACGCCGCACGCATCACTTCCAGCCCCGACGCGATCGTGCCGCCGGACACACCACCGGACATCCCGCGCAGGACCAACGTGGTGTCGCCGAGTTGTCCGGTGCCGTCGTCTGCGGCCCGGCGATACAGCGCGTACACGGTCAAATCCGATGGGATGGAATCGAATCCGCAGGAATGCACGATGCGGGCTCCGGTGTCGGCGGCCTGCTTGTGATATAGATCGATGCTCTCGCGGACGAAGTTGGCCTCGCCGGTCAGATCGGCGTAGTCGGTTCCGGCGCCGGCGCACGCGGCGACCAGCGGAAGGCCGTACTTGCCGTACGGGCCGACCGTCGTCACCACCACCTGGGTCAGGGCCGCCATCGCGTCCAACGAAGACGGTTGCGACGCGTCGGCGACGATCAGCGGCCAGTCCGCGCCAAGGCTGTCACGCACGGCCGCCAGCCGGTCGGCCGAGCGGCCGGCCAGCCCGATGCGGGCCGACCCGCCCGCCCGCGCCAGGTACGCGGCGGTCAGTTTGCCGACGAAGCCCGTGGCCCCGTACAGCACGATGTCCAGCTCGCGCTGCGCTGCGGTCATGCTGCGTGACGCTACCTCAGGGGCTGGGACCGCAGAACCGCACGCCCTGTGCCAGTGGTAGCTGGTCTGAGTAATTGATGGTGTTGGTGGCGCGTCGCATGTAAGCCTTCCACGCGTCCGAACCGGACTCCCGGCCGCCGCCGGTCTGTTTTTCGCCGCCGAATGCGCCCCCGATCTCAGCGCCCGAGGTGCCGATGTTGACGTTCGCGATGCCGCAGTCCGACCCGTCGGCAGCCATGAAGCGTTCCGCCTCGCGGACGTCGCGGGTGAAGATTGATGACGACAGTCCTTGCGGCACTGCGTTGTTCAACGTGATGGCCTCGTCGAGTTCGCCGTAGGTGAGAACGTAGAGGATGGGCGCGAACGTCTCGCGGTACACCAGATCTGTCTGGGCCGGCATCCTTACCACCGCGGGCCGCACGTAATACGAGTTCGAACCCAAATCGATACGTTCGCCGCTGTACACCCTGCCGCCGTCGGCGCAGGCCGCCCGCAACGCTTCCACCATCTCGCGGTAGGCGGTCGCGGTGATCAGCGGGCCGACCAACGTGCCATCGGCGAACGGGTCGCCGATCGGCATCTGCCGGTAGACGTCGACGATGCGATTCACTACTTCGTCAGCCAACGATCGGTGAACGATCAACCGCCGCAACGTCGTACATCGCTGCCCCGCTGTGCCCGCCGCGGCGAAGACTATCCCCCGCACCGCCAGATCGAGGTCGGCGGACGGCGTGACGATCGCAGCATTGTTGCCGCCCAGCTCCAGCAGCACACGACCGAACCGCCTCGCCACCC
>Ga0335076_10007443_pt1 | contig 11025 bp, 10 predicted proteins | sample Lox_Sample_25_FD_206717 | JGI IMG/M metagenome (GOLD analysis project Ga0335076, IMG submission 206717) | Soil microbial communities from Loxahatchee National Wildlife Refuge, Florida, United States - Lox_Sample_2.5 | ecosystem: Environmental > Terrestrial > Soil > Wetlands | place: USA...
GGGCGAGGATCACCTCGCGGGCGAGGCTCAGGGGATCGGTAGGGCTGTCGGTCATGGTCAGCGGGTTCCTTCGGCAAAGGCACGGTGGTCGAGGGCGGGGAAGCTGGCACGCACGGCCGCCTGGCGCGCGAGGTCGATCTCGGCGAGGGCGCAGCCGCTGCCGCGCGGCACGCGCTGCAGGATCCGTCCCCAGAAGTCGACGATCATGCTGTCGCCGTAGGTCTCGCGCCCGCTCGGGTGGATGCCCGACTGCGCGGGGGCGACAACATAGCAGAGATTCTCGATCGCCCGGGCGCGCAGCAGCGTCTCCCAGTGCGCGCGCCCGGTCGGGCTGGTAAAGGCCGAGGGCACGATGAGCAGCTGCGCACCCGCGGCGCTCAGGTGGCGGTAGAGCTCCGGGAAGCGCACGTCGTAGCACACCGAGAGCCCGAGCCGGCCGGCGGGCGAATCGACGAGCGCCGCGCGGCTCCCCGGGGCGACGTGCGCGGACTCGCGGTAGCTCTCGGTGCGGTTGGGGATGTCGACGTCGAAGAGGTGGATCTTGTCGTAGCGCGCCACGCGCTTGCCGCCGGCGTCGTACACGAGGCACGCGGCGGCGACGCGCCCGTCGGCTGCGGCGCGCAGCGGCAGCGTGCCGCCGACGATCCAGACCTGCAGCCGCGCCGCCGTGGCGGCGAGGAAGTCCTGCGCCGGACCTGAGCCGTCGGCCTCGGCGATGGCCCGCTTGTCCTCGTCCTTGAGGCCCATGAACGCGAAGTTCTCCGGCAGCGCCACGAGGCGCGCGCCGCGGGCGGCGGCCGCCTCGATCAGGCCACGTGCCTGCGCGAGATTCGCGGCCACATCCGGACCTGAGCACATCTGCACCGCCGCTACCTGCACGAGCACCTCACCTCGACTCCTTCATTCGGCCGCCATCACTATGGGGTCGTTCCATGTGCCCCGCAATCGCAGCGCCGCGCGCGCGCTCTGCGGGGCGCCGGTGAACCATTCGCGCAGCGACAGCCACAAGGCCGCCACCTTGGGCGTCGGTCCCAGGCGCCGCAGCGCCGAGGGCAGCCGCTCCTCGCCGCGCAGGATGACGGCCTGTGCGTCGTAGTCGCGCGCGGCGAGACCGACGCTCGCGTGCACCAGGATCTCGGCATCGCCGTCCAGGTGCAGGTTGGCCGTGCGCGCCGCCCCGCCGCGCAGCTCGAAGTCCGCGCTCAGGCGCCCGAAGTGCAAGGGCGGCGGCGGCGGCGCATCCGGGCCCTCGGGGCTCAGGGCGCTGATCAGTGCCGGCACGATGAACAGCGCGAACGGCGCCGACTCGGGCGCCTCCCCGGCGCGCACCGTGCCCTCATCCACCTGCATATGGAGATGCCCGGTGAGGCTTGCAAGCGTCGCACCCGCTCCCTGGGGCCACTCGAGCTCGCCGGTGACCGCGGCGGCCGAGGCCTCCAGATCCGGCCGCAGGCCGAAGGCGTCCAGCGTCGCGGCGAGGTCGTTGCTGTGCACGCTGAAGCGGGCGCTGCAGGGGGCCTCCCCGGCCGGGCACTGCCCGAAGGCGCGCACCTCCTGCGCGCTGCCGGCGAGCAGCAGGTCGGTCACGGATACGGCACCCCCGTGCGCGGTCAGCTGCGCGGTGAGGCGCCCCACGGGACGGCCCTGCCAGCGCAGCTCGTCCACGCTGAACTGCACCGTCGGCCCGAGCAGCTGCGCGAGCCCCACCGCGAGCGCCGCGTCGCCCTCGCGCGGCACCTCGAGGAGCGCGGCGTGCAGCTGCGCCGGATGAGCAGCATCCCCGGCGGCTCCCCAGCGCAGCTGTGCGCTCAGCTCATCGGACTGCAGCTCGAGCTCCCCGCCGCGCGGTGTGGACTGCGCGGCGAGGCTGACGTCGCGGATGACTCGCGTGCCGGCCTGCATCTCGCTCGCGGTCACGTGGGCCTCCAGCGCCGGCAGCGTCGCGGCACGCCCGGCCTGCTGCCACAGCGCGAGGAACGCCGGCAGGTCGAAGCTGCGCACGTGCCCGTCGAGGGCGATGAGCGGCGCACCGGGGAGCGCGGGCGCGCTCCCCGCACCCAGGCGCAGCGCGCCGCGGCTGATGCGCCAGCGCTCGCCGCTGCGCTCGAGCGCCGCGGCCGCGGCCGCGCGCTCGCCGACTGCGAACTGCAGCTGCGCGGCAAGTCCCGCGCCCGTCACCTCGAGGTGCAGCGGCACCGCGCTGCCGGCTGCCTTGGCGAGGGGCTCCGGCAGGTGGCTCGCGACGAGCGTGAGCGGGGAGTCGGCGCGCAGATGCCACTTGAGGGGCTGCGTGTCGGCCTGGGGTGAAAGAGTCAGCTGCGCGCTCCACTCGGCGCTGCCTGCGATCAGGTCGCTGTCCTCGGCGCCGGCCGCGGCGAGCGCCTGGCGCGCCTCGATGACGCCCTTGCCCGAGACGCTGAGTCCGTCCGCGGTCCCGGCGCGCTGGGCAGCGATGCCGAGGGTGAGCGGGCCTCCCAGCCACTGCCCCGAGAGGCTGGCCCGCTGCAGCGTGCCGTCGGCGAAGGCCAGGCGGCCGCGCAGTCCCTCGATCGGCGGCAGCCCCGCGAGCGCGTGCAGCCCTACGCCATCGAGCACCGCCGTGATGCGGGTGCGTGCGGGCGGCTGGTGCGCGGCCGTGCCCGGCACCACGAGATCGACGTCGAGGCGGGTATTGCCGTCCAGGTCGAGGAAGCCGGCGCCCGGAGCGTAGGCGGCCAGCTGCGGCCGGGCCCGCAGCCACTCGAGCGCAACTGCGGCGCTGCCGGCGAGGCGGCCGCTCGCCCGCAGCGCCTGCTCGCCGCGGGCGTCCCAGCTCGCCTGCCCCTGCGTGAGGGCGAGTCCCCCGCTGCGGGCAGCGGTGATGTCGGCGCGCACCTTCGGGCCCACCCAGCTGATACGCGCGGCGAGTCCCTCGACCTCCGGCCAGCTCTCCGATCCTGCGAAGGCAGCCGCGCGCAGCTCGAAGGAGCCGCGCGAGGCGGTGAGCGGCTCGCCCGAGTTCAGCTGCGGATGCAGCTCGAGGTCGGCGCGCTCAATGCGGCCTCCCGTGAGCCGCGCGGCAGCCGGGCCGAGCGCGGCGAGTGCCTCGGGACCTGCGAGGCGGGCGATGAGAAGCGCATCGGCGTCCTTCAGGTGCAGCTGGGCATCCAGGCGGCGCACGCCGCCGAGCTCGCTGAGCGCAGCGCGCGCGCTCAAATGTGCCCCGGCGTGGCGCACCTCGAGATCCTCGGTGCGCAGCTGCCACTGCGCGGCGCCCGTGCTGCCCTCGAGGCGCGCGCGCAGCTCGAGGTCGGTGAGAGCGAAGGGCTGCTCGCGCTCGAGCGTGAGATGCGCTGCGCGCCCTGAGAGCTGCGCGGCGAGGCGTCCGTCGGCGATGCTGAGGCGCGCCGTGAGGCCGCCGAGGCGCACGCCCCGTGCGGGATCGGTGAGCGTGAGCTCGCGCAGCTCGGCTTCAGCCATGAGGCGCGCGCCCGCCGGGCGGCGTGGGTCCCAGTCGAAATCCGCCGCCCGCGCCTCGCCCTCGAGCACCAGCTGCTCGAGCGGCAGCGCAGGCGCGAAGTGCTGCGCGAGCGCGGCCAGCAGCGGCACGGGAATGGCGCGCAGGTTGCCGTGCACGGCCTCGGGCCCCAGCACCAGCGCGGCCGCCCCGGCACTCGTGCCGGTGCCGACATCGAGTGAGCCCACGGCGATGCGCCACTCGCTGCCGACGCGCGTCAGCTGCCAGTCGGCGCGCAGCCGCGGCAGCACCAGCGCTCGAGCGCCGGCATCCCCGGGCGCCCACTCGAGCGCCTGCGCACGCACGCTGCCGGCGATCAGCGCCGCCGCGCCCGCGGTGAGGCGCGCGTGCACGTCGAGGTTGCCGGTGCCGGCGCGCGGCAGGTAGCGCTCGAGCGCCGGCAGCACCCCGAGCGCGCGCCAGCCGGCGAACACCAGGCGCTCGCCGCTGAAGGTGACCGAGCCCGAGACGCTCGCCGGGTCGGCGAGATCCCCGCTCAGGCGCAGCGCGAGCTGCGCGCCGGCGCCGAGGCTGTCCGGCAGCAGGAGCTGCACGTCCGCGCTCCAGTCCGCGCCCAGGCGCCGCAGGTCGGCGCGCGCGAGGTTGACCACCACCGGCGCGCCCGGCTGCCCGAGCCAGCGCAGCGTGCCGCCCTCGATGTCGATGCGCCCGCCGCGCCAGCGGGCGAGGAGCCGCGGCGCCTCGCCGAGGGCCTGCGCACCGGCGGCGGCGGCAGCCGGCGCGAAGGCCGTCGAGGCGGCGCGGGGACTCAGGTCGATGTCAGGCGCGACGAGGGTGATGCGGCCGGCCTCGAAGTGCCCGCTGCGCACGCTGCGCCAGGTGTCCAGGGCAACGATGAGCTGCGGCGCGCGCAGCACCAGAGCCGCGCGCGGCTCGGCGAGGGTGACTTCGTGGAAGACCGCCTCGGGGCCGTACCAGCCCCAGCGCACCGACAGGCGGCTGAAGGAAACCTCGAGCCCGGTCTCGTGCCGCACCAGCTCCTCGAGCGCGGCGCGGTGCTGCGGCACGCGGGCGGCGATCAGCTCCCGGCCGAGGATGAGCAGCGCGAGCACCCCGAGCGCACCGCCGAGCACTGCGGCCGCGAGGCGCCGGCGGCGCGCGCGCGCGCACGCCGCCGCGGCCACGGCGGCCTCCCCGGCAGCAGGCTCGGCAGGCATCTCGGCCACGCGTTGCGCCTCACACGAGTACGACGTCGTACTGGTCCACGCCGTAGAGGGACTCGACCTGCAGGCGGATCGGACGGCCGACCTGGGTCTCCAGCTCCCCGAGGGTGGCGGACTCCTCATCCAGCAGGCGGTCCACGACGTCCTGGTGGGCCAGTATCAGCAGCTCGCGGGTGGCAAACTGTCGGCTCTGTCGCACTATCTCGCGAAAGATCTCGTTGCACACCGTCTCCGGCGTGCGGACGAAGCCGCGGCCCTCACAGCTTGGACAGGGCGCGCACAGCAGGTGTTCCAGGCTCTCGCGGGTGCGCTTGCGCGTCATCTCCACGAGCCCGAGGGGCGAGAGGCTCACGACGTGGGTCTGGGCGCGGTCGGCGGCCAGCTCGCGCTCGAGCGCCCCGAGCACCGCGCGCCGGTGCGGCTCGTCACGCATGTCGATGAAGTCGATGATGATGATGCCGCCCAGATTGCGCAGCCGCAGCTGCCGCGCGATGCTCACCGCCGCCTCGAGGTTGGTGCGGAAGATGGTCTCCTCGAGGTTGCGGTGGCCGACGTAGCCGCCGGTGTTGACGTCGATCGTGGTCATGGCCTCGGTCTGGTCGATCACCAGGTAGCCGCCGGACTTCAGCGGCACCTTGCGCTCGAGCGCCTTGGCGATCTCCTCCTCCACGCCGTTCAGGTCAAACAGCGGCCGCGCGCCGCTGTAGAGCTCGATGCTGGAGTCGGCCTCGGGCATGAAGGTCGCGGCGAAGGCGCGCATGCGCTCGTACTCGCGCGGCGAGTCGACCAGCACGCGCCGCACGCCGCGCGAGAACTCATCGCGCAGCACGCGCAGCGACAGCGGCAGGTCCTCGTGCACCACCGTGCCGGCGCCGGCGCTCGCGGCGCGGGCGCGCACGTGCTCCCACAGCCGCCCGAGGTAGTCCATGTCCTCGCGCAGGTGCGTGGCGCTCGCGCCCTGGGCGGCGGTGCGGATGATGTAGCCGCCCTCGCCGCCGCCATTGAGCAGCTCCGCCAGCACCCCCTTCAGGCGCGCGCGCTCGCCCTCGTCCTCGATGCGCGAGGAGACGCCGATGGCGCGCCCGCGCGGCATGTAGACCAGGTAACGCGAGGGCAGCGCGATGAAGGTCGTCAGGCGCGCCCCCTTGCTGCCGATCGGGTCCTTGATCACCTGCACCAGGATGTCATCGCCGGCGTTCACCAGGCGGCGGATGTCCTCCACCGGATCGAGCGTCGAGCCGGCCGCGAGCAGCGTGTCGTCCGCCGCGCCGCCGGCGGCGATGTCCGCGGCGTGCAGGAAGGCGGTGCGCTCGAGCCCGATCTCGACGAACGCCGCCTGCATGCCCGGCAGCACGCGCGAGACGCGCCCCTTGTAGAGGTTGCTGACCAGACCGCGGCGGCTGGTGCGCTCGACGTGCACCTCCTGCACCACGCCCGACTCGAGCAGCGCCGCGCGCGTCTCGCGCGGCGCCACGTTGATCAGCACCTCGGTGTTCATGCGAAGGCCCCGTGCGCGGGCAGCGGGAACACGGGAACACCCGCGGCGCGCAGGAGCTCCGCCGTCTCGTACAGCGGTAGTCCCATGACACCCGAGTAGCTGCCCGCGAGGTACTCGATGAACACCGCACCACGCCCCTGCACGGCGTAGGCGCCGGCCTTGTCGTGCGCCTCGCCGCTGTCCCAGTAGGCGATGCACTCGGCGCGGGAGAGGTGCCGGAAGCGCACCTCGCTCGCGCTCAGCCGAAAGCTCACCCCCGCGGGGGTGGCGAGCGCCACCGCGGTGAGCACCGAGTGGGTGCGCCCCGAGAGGCGCTCGAGCATGGCCACGCCCTCGGCTGCGCCTGAGGGCTTGCCGAGGATCAGCTCGTCGATCACGACCGCGGTGTCGGCCGCGAGCACGGGCAGCGCGGTGCGCTCACGGTGCACGGCCAGCGACTTGGCGCGCGCCAGGCGTACCACGTAGTCCGCGGGCGACTCCCCCGCCAGGACCGTCTCGTCGACCTCAGGCGCCAGCACCTCGGGCTCAACGCCGATCTGGCGCAGCAGGTCGCGCCGCCTGGGGGAGGCCGAGGCGAGGCACAGCGTGGGCTTGGCGTGGGCGCGCGTGCTCATCAGTCCCGATGATACGGGTGATTGGCGAGAATGCTCTGGGCGCGGTACAGCTGCTCGGCGAGCACCACCCGCACCAGGGCGTGCGGCAGCGTGAGGCGCGACAGCGACCACTTCAGCTGGCTGCGCTCGAGCACGCTCGGCGCCAGTCCGTCCGGGCCGCCGATCAGGAACGCGAGATCCTCCCCCTCCTGCTGGCGGATCCTGAGCCAGGCGGCGAGCTCGCGGGTGGAGAACTGGGTGCCGCGCTCATCGAGGGCGGCGACGTGCTCGCCCGGGCGCAGCGCCGCGAGCAGCCGCTCGCCCTCGCGGGCGATGGCGCGCGCTGCCGCCGAGGCTGCGGTGCGCTCCCCCGGGGGGATCTCGGTCAGGGTCACGGGGAGCGTGGCCGCGAGGCGCTTGAAGTACTCATCGCAGCCACTGCGCACCCAGGCCGGCATGCGCGTGCCCACCGCGATCACGCGCACCCGCATGCGCGGCTGCCTAGCGCGCGGGGCGCCGCCGCCGTGCCGCTGCGCGCGTGGGAGCCGCGGGCGGCTCGGCGGGCAGCAGCGGGCCGCCCTCCCACAGCCGCTCGAGGCCGTAGAACTCGCGCACCCGCGGCAGCATGACGTGCACCAGGACGTCCTGCAGGTCGACCAGCACCCACTCCCCGTCGCGCGCGCCCTCGGTACCGAGCGGCCGCATCCCCTGCGCCTTGGCTTTCTGCGCCACGCGCTCGGCGATCGAGCGTACGTGCCGATCGGAGTTGCCGCTCGCGATGATCATCGTGTCGGCGATGTCGGTGAGTCCGCGCACATCCAGCACCCTGACATTGACGGCCTTCATATCCTCGAGCGCGCTCGTGACGGCTACCATCAGCGGCGAGGTGCGCTCCGCGGGCGGGCGCGGGCGTTTGCGGGTCGTCATGTGGGTAAGTGCGTTCTCCTGCAAGGTGCGTGTGGTCAGCTGCGCTGCGGGTGCTGCGCGGGAGCATAGCACCTCGTCTCGTAGATGATCTGTCGGACCTCCTCGGTCACGAGGTAGCGCGGATCGCGCCCCGCGACGAGGAGCGAGCGCAGTTCGGTGGAGGAGATCTCGAGCTGGGTGCCGGCGTGCACGTAGATGCAGCCGCTGCGGCGCTCGTGCAGCGCGCGGATACTGCCCGTGCCGTGATCCACCATGACCTCCCCCAGCGGGCCGCTGGTCGGGGCGCGCCAGCCCGGGCGGTGCGCGACCACGATGTGCGCGAGCGCCAGCAGGTCCTGCCAGCGGTGCCACTGCGGCAGGCCGAGGAAGGCGTCCATGCCGAGCAGCAGGCACAGCGAGCGCTGCGGGAACTCGGCGCGCAGCTCGGTGAGCGTGTCGACGGAGTAGGACGGCCCGGTGCGGCGCACCTCGCGGTCATCGACGACGAAGCTCGGCTGGTCGGCCACCGCGGCGCGCACCATCTTCAGGCGCATCTCGGCGCTCGCGTAGAGCTGGTCGCGGTGCGGCGGACTGCCCGCGGGCAGCAGGCGCACCTCCGCCAGGTGCAGCTCCTGCCACAGCTCGAACGCGGTGCGCAGGTGTCCGCAGTGAATCGGGTCGAAAGTGCCGCCGAAGATGCCGATGGGCTGCATGGTCAGGCCGCGGGCAGCGCGAGGAGCGGCCGCGCGCACAGCTCGGTGGTGAGCAGCGCCATCTCGTCCCAGGCATCCCCGGCGAGGCGTCCCTTGATCATGCGATCCGCGCGCGTGGCGCGCGCGGCGAGGCGGCCGAAGGCGAGGCGCGGCGCCCGCGCGCGCGCCTTCTCGAGCGCCGCCGCCTGCCGTCCGTACCCGGAACGCTCGCCGGCCGAGCCCGTGGTGCTCCAGGTATCGCGCGCCGCCTTGATCAGCGCCCACAGCACCAGCGTCGGCTCGGTGCCCTCGGCGCGCAGCCCGGCGAGCATGCGCAGCGCGCGCGGCGCATCGCCGCCGAGCACCACCTCGCTCAGCTGGAAGACATCGAAGCGGGCGCTGTCGGCGACGGCCGCGAGCAGCGCCGGCGCGCCGATGCTGCCGGTGACGCCGGCGAGGGCGAGCTTCTCGAGCTCCTGCTGCGCGGCGAGCAGGTTCCCCTCGGTGCGCGCGGCGAGGAGCTCGAGCGCCTCCTGGGTCAGGTCGAGCTTCAGGCGCCGGGCGCGCGTGCGCAGCCAGCCGCTCAGGCGCGCAGCCTCCACCGGCCATACCTGCACCCAGCCGCCGCGGCTCTCGAGCGCGCGCACCCACTCGGCCGCCTGGGCATCGCGGTCCAGGCGCGGGGCGAGGATGAGGATGAGCGTGTCCGGGTCGGCCGTCCCGATCAGGCCCCGCAGCGCCGCCCCGCCGGCGACGCCAGGCTTGCCGCTCGCGAGCCGGATCTCGAGCACGCGGCGCGAGCCAAAGAGCGAGAGGCTCGCGGCCGAGCCGCGCACCTCCTCCCAGTCGGAGGCGCGCTCGATGAAGTGCACCTCGCGCTCGGTGAAGCCGCGCTCCCGGGCACTGCCGCGGATGGCATCGGCGGCCTCAGCGCCGAGGAGCGGCTCGTCTCCCGATACCAGGTAGGCGGGGAGCAGGCGCTGGGCGAGGTCGGCGGCGAGGGAATCGGCAGTGAGCTTCAAAGTGAACCAGGTCCTTCCCCAGGGGCCGTCTCATTATTAACCATATCGGCGCGCAGTTGCCGCGGGCGCCTGCGCGCTCACCCTCGCAACCTGTCAAATGGACCTGTGCGCTCGAGCCGCATCCATCGCAAGCGCCCACCTGCCCTGCTATCGCCAGGTGAACGCCGGTGTGAGCCACGCCTTCGATGCCGAGGGCATCCGCGGGCTCACCGCGCGCTTTGACGTGATCAACCTCTTCGACACCAAGTACCAGATCCGCAACGGCACGGGCATCGGCGTGGGCGCGCGGCAGTACGGGCCGCGCCGCGGCTTCTTGGCCGGCGTGGCCTGGGACTTCCAGATCAGGCGGGAACGCACAAGCGCGCCGTGCCCCGTGAGGGGCACGGCACGCTTAAGGCGCGTAACTTGCGGTTACTACGACTGCGGCGGCAGGACGCGCCAGCTCTCGTGCGTCGGACCGGGGAGCGACTGGGCGGCCAGGCGCTTCTCGGGAACCCAGAAGCTGATCTGATCGCCGGTCTTCAGATCGCTCATCTTGGTCGACTTGCCGTTGATCAACATCGTGGCACTGGCCGGCGCCTTGAAGCTGAAGGTCGTGGTCGGGTCGCCCGACACGTTCAGCAGCTGCACCGTGGTGAACTCCGGTGTCACCAGGAACACCTTGGCGGTGAACTTGGCGTACTTCACGCCGTTCAGCACCCGGCCTTCCTGACACGCAGCCGGGGCCTTCGGGTACTTCTTCAGGAACGCCGGGCTGTACGCGAACTCGGTGCACGAGACCTTGGGCAGCGAGTCCGGATCGGAAAGGCTCGGCGTGTCCGCCAGAGCGATCGACGCGGATACGGTCAGGGCGGCAAGCAGCAGAGCCGAACGAATCTTCATGTCACTTCCTCCGGGGAAATTGCGCTCAACACTTTGTTCAGTTCTTCAGTTGTGCGGTTGTTGTTGTCGGCAGGCCCCCTCCGGGCCCCAAGCGACGCAGCGGTCATGCTAATTCAGGCGCGGCTGCTGCGAAAGCACGACGAAGTCCTATCATCCAGTACCGCATCGCAACATCGCGCCGGCCGGCACCCAACTCCACTCTACCCTAAGCTTCGCGAGGCGCACCTGCCCCTAGGGGCTGGTCCGAGCTCGCACGCGCACGGAAGGTGAGCCGCCCGGCCGCATCCACGACGCCGTGGCGCTCGAGCCAGCCACGCGCATCGCTCGCGTCCGCCTCGAACCACGCGGCGCTGCTGCCGAGTCGGAAGCTGTAGCCCCAGAGGTCCATGTCGCGCATGAGCCGCTCGCGCCCGACGCCCGGGAGTTCACCGGCGAGCAACACCTGCAGGTAGCACACCGCCGCCTCCTCCGCGTCGTCCCCGCCGGCGTCGCGCTCGAGCCCCGCGCGCCGCCTCGGGCTCATGCAGATGAAGTGGCTGCCCTCGTGCAGCACCGAGTGCACCGGGGTATCGGGGCGCGCGAACAGCGTGTCGCGCGACAGCCCCGCCTCGGAATCGCCCCAGTAGGAGCCGGGGATGGCCGCACCGTCATCGAGCACAGCGAGGGTGAGCCCGAAGCGGTGCAGGAGCGCGCGCAGCGCGGTGAGGTCGGCGGCACCGAGGGTGAGCACCGCGGGCGCGGCGGCCGCACTC
>Ga0335076_10007444_pt1 | contig 11024 bp, 9 predicted proteins | sample Lox_Sample_25_FD_206717 | JGI IMG/M metagenome (GOLD analysis project Ga0335076, IMG submission 206717) | Soil microbial communities from Loxahatchee National Wildlife Refuge, Florida, United States - Lox_Sample_2.5 | ecosystem: Environmental > Terrestrial > Soil > Wetlands | place: USA: Florida...
GTCGAGCGGTGGCTGGTGCAGGACGTCTCGCTGTCCATCCGCGCCGGCGAGATCGTCGGGCTCGCCGGGCTGCAGGGCTCGGGCAACAGCGAGCTGCTGCGAGGCGTCTTCGGCGCCCACGGTAGGCCGGCGCGCGGGAGGGTGCTCGTCGACGGCCGGCCCATCGACGTCCGCTCCCCGCAGCGCTCGGTGCGGCAGGGGCTCGCCTACCTCACCAACGACCGCAAGGGCACGGGCCTGGTGCTGTGCATGGACGTCGCGGAGAACGTCACGCTGGCCTCGCTGCCCGCCCTGTCGCCCGCCGGCTGGCTCTCGCGCTCGCGGGAGCAGCGGATCGCCGAGCGGCACGTCGCCTCGCTCTCCATCCGCGCCACGGGCACGACGCAGGAGGTGGCGACCCTGTCCGGCGGCAACCAGCAGAAGGTCGCGCTGGCGAAGTGGATCGAGACCGCGCCGCGGGTCCTGCTCCTCGACGAGCCGACCCGCGGCGTCGACGTCGGCGCCAAGCACGAGATCTACGAGCTCATGGGGGCGTGGACCCGCGCCGGCCACGCCATCCTGCTCATCACCTCCGAGATGCCCGAGCTCCTCGGCCTCTGCGACCGGATCGTGGTCATGCACCGCGGGCGCGTCACGGCGCAGCTGGCGCGCGCCGAGGCGACGCAGGAGCGCATCCTCAAGGCCGCCATGGCGGACGCCGCATGAACGACACGCGCACCCCCGGGGAGGAGGCGCTCGCGCCCGGCGCCGCCCCCGCCCCGACGCCGGGCCGGCTCGCCCCGACGCCCGCCTCGGTCGCCTCGGCGGCGTGGGCGCTCCTCCAGAAGCCGTGGGTGCGCGCGATCGCGCCCCTCGTCTTCGTCGTGATCATCGGCTTCGTCTTCAGCGCCCACGGGGCCTTCATGAAGTGGGGCACGCACCGGGACATGCTCCGCCAGGTGGCGGTGACCGGCATCCTCGCCTGCGGGATGACCCTGGTCATCATCACCGGCGGCATCGACCTGTCGGTGGGGAGCGTCCTCGGGTTCTGCGCGGTCCTCTTCTCGCTGCTCAGCATCCACGACGCCTGGTCGGCCTGGGCCGTGATCCCGGTGGTCCTCCTGGCGGGCACGGCGCTGGGGCTCGTCTCCGGGGGGCTCATCGCGCGCTTCCGGATGCAGGCCTTCATCGCCACCCTGGCCATGATGGTCTTCGCCCGCGGCCTGGCGAAGTCGATCTCCGGCGGGCAGAAGGTCTCCGGCGCGGTGCTCAACCCGGACGGCAGCTACCGGTACGTCGACCTGCCGCCGGTCTTCGCGGCGATCGATCACAAGATCCTGGGCGAGGACGTGGCGGTCGTGACGCTCATCTTCCTCGCCTGCGTCGCCGCCTGCTGGCTGCTCCTGGCGCGGCTGCGCTGGGGCCGGTACCTGTACGCGACGGGCGGCAACGAGGACGCGGCGCGGCTCTCGGGCATCCCCACCCATCGCGTGAAGCTCCTCGCCTACGGCCTCTCCGGGCTCCTCAGCGCGGTGGCCGGCATCTGCCAGGCGGTCCAGGAGCAGCAGGGCGATCCGGAGGCCGGCGCCTCCTACGAGCTCTCGGCCATCGCCATCGTGGTGATGGGCGGCACGAGCCTCAACGGCGGGCGGGGCGGCATGCTCTTCACCCTGGTGGGGGCGATGACCATCGGCTACCTGGAGAAGATCTTGAGCATCAACGCCGTGAGCGAGGCGAGCCGCCTCATGCTCACCGGCGGCATCATCGTGACCGCGGTCCTGTTCCAGAAGGTGCGCAGGTGAACCGGAGAGAGGAGAGTGCCATGAAGAGGCTCGTCGTGTCGCTCGTGCTGCTCGGCCTGGGCTTCGGCGCGCAGGCCGCCGATAAGAAGTGGGTCATCGGGATGAGCCAGTGCAACCTGGGCGAGCCGTGGCGCGTCCAGATGAACACCGACGTCAAGACCGCCGCGGAGAAGCACCCGAACCTGGAGGTGATCTTCAAGGACGCGCAGAACGACTCGCTCAAGCAGCGCGCGCAGATCGAGGAGTTCGTGGCCGCCAAGGTGGACCTGATCATCGTGTCGCCCAAGGAGGCGGCGCCGCTCACCCCGCCGGTGGCGGAGGCCTTCAAGAAGGGGATCCCGGTGATCGTCCTCGACCGGCGCGTGCTGGGGAGCGACTACACGAGCTTCATCGGAGCCGACAACAAGAAGATCGGCCGCAACGCCGGCGCCTGGATCGTGAAGCGGCTGGGCGGCAAGGGCAACGTCGTCGAGCTGAAGGGGCTCATGACCTCGACCCCGGGCCAGGACCGCAACTCCGGCTTCCGCGACGGCATCAAGGGCTCCGACCTCAAGATCGTGTTCGAGGCCGACATGAAGTGGCTCGAGCCCAACGCCCGCAAGGAGATGGAGTCGGCCCTCGCCACCAACCCGAAGATCGACCTGGTCTACGGGCACAACGACCCGGGCGCCCACGGCGCGTTCCTCGCGGCGAAGGCCGCCGGGCGCGAGAAGGAGATGCTCTTCGTCGGCATCGACGCGCTGCCGCAGGAGGGCCAGGCCTACGTGCGGCAGGGCATCCTCTCCGCCAGCTTCGAGTACCCGACCGGCGGGCGCGAGGCGATCGACGAGGCGCTGGCCATCTTCGAGGGGAAGCAGGTCCCGAAGGAGGTCACCCTCGAGTCGCGCGTCTTCACCAAGGACAACGTCGACAAGGGCGGCGAGTGGCTGAAGTGAGCTGACCCGCCTCCCCGGCCCTCTCCCCGGCCGCTGCCGGGGAGAGCGCACCGGTCGCCCGTCCCCGCTCCCTTGCCGGGAGCGGGGGCCGGGCGAGGCGGCCGCCGCGGTCGGCCTACCGGAGCGCCTTCACGGCCTCGGCCTCCACGGCCAGGCCCTTCCGGTGCCGCGCGAAGAACGCGTCGAACCCCTCCACGTCGCGCGGGTCGGCGCGCACCGGCTTCCCGATGCTCGCCGCGATCCGCTCGTCGAGGAAGTCGGGCAGCGACTGGCGGGCGTCGGCGCGGACGAGGTAGGCGGCGAGGAGCGCCATGCCCCAGGCGCCGCCCTCCCCGGCGGTCGGGGACAGGCTCACCGGCGTGTCGAGCGCCGCCGCCATCATGCGCTGCCCGGTCTCGCCCACCTTGAAGAAGCCGCCGTGGCCCCGGATCTCGTCGATCGCCACGCCCTCCTCCTCGGTGAGGACGTCCATCCCCGTCCGCATCGCGCAGAGCGAGGCGAAGAGGAGCGCCCGGACGAAGTTCGGGAGGGTGAAGGCGCTCTCCGCGGTGCGCGCCACCAGCGGGCGCCCCTCGGTGAAACGGGTCACGTGCTCGCCGGAGACGTAGTTGATGGTGAGCAGGCCGCCCGCGTCCGGGTCCGCCTGGAGGGCGAGCGGCATGAGACGGGCGTAGAGCTCCTCGGGGCGCGTCGGCGCGCCGAGCACCCGCGCCGCCTCGCCCAGGAGGTGGAGCCAGGCGTCGAAGTCCGAGGAGCCGTTGTTGGAGTGGGCCATCGCCACCAGCTTCCCGTCGGGGGTCTGCACGATGTCGAGCTCCTCGTGCACCCGCGCCAGCTTGCGCTCCAGGACGATCATGGCGAAGACCGAGGTCCCGGCCGACACGTTGCCGGTGCGCGGCCGGACGGCGTTGGTGGCGACCATCCCGGTCCCCGCGTCGCCCTCGGGGGGGCAGCAGGGGATGCCGGCCGGGAGCCGCCCGGTCGGGTCGAGGAGCCGCGCGCCCTCGGCGGTGAGCTTCCCCGCCGGCTGGCCGGCCATGAGCACCCCGGGGAGCAGGTCGAGGAGCTTCCAGCGGTAGCCCCGCGGGGCGACGAGCTCGTCGAACCTCGCCGCCATGCGCGCGTCGTAGGTCCCGGTGTCCGGGTCGATGGGGAACATCCCGGAGGCCTCGCCCACGCCCATCGAGCGCTGGCCGGTGAGCTTCCAGTGCACGTAGCCGGCGAGCGTGAAGAGCGAGGTGACGCGCGGCACGTGCGGCTGCCCCTCGAGGATGGACTGGTAGAGGTGGGCGATCGTCCAGCGCTGCGGGATGGCGAAGTCGAAGAGCCTGGTCAGCTCGGCGCAGGCCTGGCCGGTGATGTTGTTCCGCCAGGTGCGAAAGGGGACGAGGAGCCGCCCCTCCGCGTCGAGCGCGATGTAGCCGTGCATCATCCCGGAGACGCCGATGGCGCCGACCCGCGAGAGCTCCACGCCGTGGCGGGCGCGCACGTCCTCGGCGAGCGAGGCGTAGCAGGCGGCGACGCCTTGCCACACCTCCTCGAGCGCGTACGTCCAGATCCCGTCGCGGTGGTGGTTCTCCCAGGCGTGCGAGCCCGAGGCCAGCGGCGAGCCGTCGGGGGCGACGAGCGCCGCCTTGATGCGCGTGGAGCCGAGCTCGATCCCGAGCAGCGCCCGCCCGGCCGCGACGAGCTCCGCCTTGTTCCCTGGCCCTTCCCTCGCTGGACTCACCGGATCCTCCTCCCTCTGGGCGGTCCTAGACCTCGCCGCAGAGCGAGACGCCGACGCCCAGCTCGTGCATCGCCGCCGCCTTGGCCCAGAGCGCGCGCCGGGCCCCGGCGCGATCGGGCGCGTAGACCACCTGGATGTGGTTGGCCTTGTGCCGCGCCATGAACCGATCGCGGCTGATGCCCTTCATGACGAGGTGCATGATGGGCCACTGGGGCGTGGTGAGGCGCCAGCGCTCCTCGGTCTCCTCGCGCGGCAGCGCGACGGACTCGCCCAGGCCGAGGTCGCAGCGCAGCTTGCCCCTCTCGATGAAGACGCGGCTCCAGACCACCCAGCCCGGCCTGGAGACGCCCTTGATCGTGCCGCCGCCGAGCGGGAAGTACATGGGCGGTTGCCGCTCGGAGGTCGCGCCGCGGAACCCGTCGACGAGGTGCGCCGGCGGCACGCTGCCGGAGATCTCCAGCACCCAGACGAAGTCGTCGAGGCCGTCGCCCTTGAACCAGCGGCCCCAGCGCACGTCGTGCAGGGTGGTCTCCGGCGGGTAGCCGAGCTTCTTCCACAGCCCGTGGGTGACGAGCCCGTCGAGGCCGGCGCACTCGTCCACCTCGTTGAAGTGCGGGAGCGCGTCGCCCGCGTACAGCTCGCGCCCGCCGCCCTCCGCCTGCACCGGGGGCCGCTCGACGTTGTTGAGGAGCCCCTCGACCAGGTCGGAGGCGGGCATCACGTCCTTGAGCCCCTGCTGGTACTGGATCCCGATGGTGGCGCAGCCGAAGTCGTCGGCGATGCGCAGCGCCGCCACGTACATCCGGCACTGCTCCAGCACCTGCCGCTCGGTGAGCTCGGTCGCCTCGTCCTGGCCGAGCTCGAACCGCATCCCGCGCGCCAGCAGCCAGTCGTAGACGCCGCGCGCCTCGGCGTCGGAGATCGTCCGCGCCCTGGCGAACAGGGCCGCCTGGCTGAGCCGCTCCTTGAACACGCCCAGCGGGAAGAGCAGCTCGTCGGGAATGATGGCGTTGTACATGCCCATGCACCCCTCGTCGAAGATGCCCATGATCGCCTTCCGCGCCGTGAACTCGCGGGCGAACCGCGCGCCGAGCCGGGTGGGGACGGCCGGCGCGTCGTCCGGGTCGTAGGAGCGCACGTGCGAGGTGTCGTGCCTCACGCTCCCCTTGGCGAGCCAGGACCTCGCCCCCTTCAGGAAGAAGTCGTCCGTGAACGACTCGCTCCAGAGGGTGCTGTAGGGCTTGTTCGCCTTGGTGAGGCTGCCGTTCAGGTTGAGCATGCCCACGAGCCCGGGCCACTCGCCGCTCCAGTTGGCGACGGTCAGGATCGGGCCCTCGCGCTCGAGCAGGCCGGGCAGCACGTGGTGGGTGTACTGCCACACCGCCTCGGCCACGATGACCGGCGCGCGCCGCGGGATCTTGGCGAAGACCTGCAGGCCCATCTTCTGGCTGTCGATGAAGCCGTGCTTCTTGGCGGGGTCGTAGGGGTGCGCCCGCCTCACCTTGCCGCCCTGGCCCTCGATGGCGCCGACGAGCTGCTTCTCCATCGCGGCCTGCGCCGCCTCGCAGTTCTGGTTGGCGGAGAGCCGCAGGTCGCCGCTCGCGACGAGGTAGATGGGGTCCATGTGGTGCTCCTCCTGGTCGCCCTCCCATCGGCGCGGGCGGACCTTCCCGCGCCTGCCTTCTGGCGGACGATGCGCCGGGGGCGCTGGAATGTCCACGCGCTTGGCGAGGCCCTCGCCCGACGCGCTGGGCGGCGCAGGCGGCGCGCCGTGACCCGGGCGGGCCCGACGCCCCGCCGGGGACGGATGCGCGCAGCGGCGCAGCGAACGGAGGGAGGCGGCCCGGGCCGGAACGCCCTCTCACCCGCGCTCACGGCGCGCGCGGTACGCGAGGTTCAGGGGCAGGGTCCACCACAGGCCGACCGGCGAGCGCCGCAGCCGTCGCGCGATGCTGGCCAGGGAGTAGAAGCGCCGGCTCGCCCATCGAAAGCCGGCCAGCAGCTCCTCGCAGCTCATTCGCCTCGGCTGGAAGACGACGTCCGCCCGGCCGTTGTAGCGCGCCCAGTCGGTGGTCAGGATCCGGCCCTCCGCCTCCAGGCGCCGGAACAGGGGGGTGCCGGGGAACGGCGTCAGGATGTTGAAGGTGGCGTTCTGGACCCCTGCGCGCTCGAGGAAGTCGACCGTCCCCTGGAAGACGTTTGGCGTGTCCCCGTCGAAGCCGAACACGATCCCGGCCTGGACCGCGATCCCGTGGGAATGGACCCGCTCGATGATCCGGGAGTACTCCTCCACCACGTTGAAGGGCTTGTGCACCGCGTCCAGGCTGTCCTGGGAGATCGACTCGAGCCCCAGGAAGAGCTGCTTGCACCCGCTCCTCGCCGCCAGCTCCAGCAGCTCCTCGTCCCGGCCCGCCTGGATGCTCGCCTGGCTGCTCCACCACTTCCGGTATGGCGTGATGGCCCGGAAGAGCTCCTTGGCGTACTCCGGGTCCCCGGCGATGTCCTCGTCCCAGAAGATGATCACCCTCCCCGGGAACGAGGCGTACTCGGCGGCGACCTCCGCCACGGGGCGCCGCCGCTGCCTGCTTCCGTACGTCACCGCCAGGGTGCAGAAGTCGCAGCGGCAGGGGCACCCGCGGGTGGCGAACATCACGCCCCCGGCGTGATCTCGCCGGCGGAAGAGGCGCTTCACGGCCTGCGGGACGCCGGCCAGGGACTGGTGGTCCTCCGGGCCGTACGCCCGCTCGGCCCGCCCGCGCTCGAAGTCTTCGAGGAAGCGCGGCCACCCGCGCTCGGCCTCGCCGAGGAAGATGGCGTCGAAGTGGCGCGCCGCCTCCTCCGGGACGAGCGTCACGTGCGGACCGCCCGCGGCGACGAAGACGCCCCTCGCCCTGAAGCGGTCGGCGATCTCGTAGGCGTGGTGGGCGCTCGGCGTGTGAAACGTGATCCCGACGAGATCGACCTCGGCGTCGAAGGGGATCGCCTCGGCCTCCTCGTCGACGTGCTCCACCTGCCAGCCCGGCGAGGCCAGCGCCGCCAGGTACGGCATGGTGACCTGCTGGAAGCCGAGGAACCGGGAACGGCGGACGCGCCGGATCCCCGGCGAGGAGGCGGTGATCAGGAGCAGCCGCACCGCCCGACCCTACGGCCCGTCGGTCGCGATGTCCACGCGCCCCCGCCGCGGCGCGCCGGGGGCCGCGGCGCGCCGTGACTAGTGGACCGTGACGGTCACGCTGCCGGAGAACCCTCCGGGCACGTACGAGGACGTGGTCCAGCCCTGGATCTGGTAGGTGCCGGCGGTGTTGGCGACCAGCGTCAGCGTGTAGGCCTGGGTCTCGTTCGGCGCGAGCTCGAGGAAGTTGCACGTCGCCGAGCCGGCGATGCGGCAGATGCCGGTGCGAGGCTTCGTCACCGCGACCACGTCGAAGCCGAGCCGGCGGATGCCCACGATGATGGGGCCGACCTGGGACGCCGTGAGGTTCGTGGCGGTCTCGGTGACGGTGATGGGCGACCCGACGCTGGTGGTCGTGGCGGAGACGACGAGGTTGCCGGTGAACGCGGCCGCCTGGGCGGCGGCGCTGGCGGAGCCGGTCGCCGGGTCCGAGGCGACGTCGGGACCGCCGCAAGCCGCGACGGCGACGACGAACAGGGCACCGAGGGTGAGTCCGATCACGGTCCGGATCATGTGAGCCTCCTGGGAAGGGTGGTCTCACTGGGGCGGCGCACGCCGCGCGTCAGCGTCCGCTCGGGGAGCTGCCGGGGTCCTTCGGGTTCCGGCCCGGACCTTACCGACTTCGGGCGCCCCCACGCCGGCTCCGCCGCGGGCTGGCACTCGACCCCTCGCGGAGGGTGAACGGGTCGTCACGGATCGCCGGTCCGGTACCCCTCCACCCGCAGGACCCGCAGGCTCCTCACCTGGCCGCCGATCCGCAGCTCGCGCCGCTCGACCACGAAGTCGATCACCTCGCGGATCGGCTTCCCCCCGCCCTCGCTGGTCCTGACCTCGACCACGTAGCGATTGGCGTGCCGGGTCACCCTGAGGGCGACCCCGGCGCGGGCTCACGGCGCGCGGCGCGCCGCGGACGCGTTCAGGGTGACGGCGGCGCGGACCAGGCCCTTCAGCGCCTGCTCGTCGAGCTTCTCGCCCTCGTGGAGGTCGATGGCGCGCCGGGCGTTGCCCTCGAGGCTCGCGTTGAAGAGGCGGGAGGGGTCCTTCAGCGACGCGCCCTTGAAGAAGGTCACCTTCACGACGCTTCTGTAGGTCTCGCCGGTGCAGATCATCCCGTCGTGGTACCAGACCGGGACGCCCCTCCACTTCCACTCCTCGACCACCTCGGGATCCGCCTGCTTGATGAGGGCGCGGATCCGGGAGAGCGTCTTGCCCCGCCAGTCGCCGAGCTCCTCGATCCTCGCGTCGATGAGCTCGGAGGGAGATCCGCCTCTCGCGTTGCGCTTCTTCATGTCGTCTCCGCGCGTCAGGGTGCCCCCTTGTACTTTCCAGGCCGCTCGGCCACGGGGCCACGCCCGCCTTGGGCCGTGCGGGCGGGTGAAGGGCTCGAGGGGTCCCGGCCGAGGCGAGCGTGTCCGAGCCCTGCTGTACACCTGTTCCGGTACGAGCTCGCGGCTTCCCATGCGCCTCCTGTTCCTCTCCGACACGCACCTCGGCCACGACCTCCCGGCGAGGCCGCGGAGCGCCCGTCCTCGGCGCGGCGCCGACTTCTTCGAGCGCTACGAGGCCGCCCTCGCGCCGGCCCGGAACGGCGAGGTGGATGCCCTGCTCCACGGCGGCGACCTCCTCTACCGGAGCCGCGTCCCCGCTTGGCTGTCGGACGCCGCGCTGGCGCCGCTCCGGCGCGTCGCGGACCGGAAGATCCCGGTCCTCCTGCTCCCCGGCAATCACGAGCGCGGGCGCGTCCCGCACCCGCTCCTCGCGCTCCACCGCGCCCTGCACGTCTTCGACCGGCCGCGCACCGTGGTGCTCGAGGCCGGGGGCGTCCGGGTCGGGTTCATCGGGTTCCCGTACGCGAGCGAGGTCCGCGACCGGTTCCCCGTGCTCCTGGCGGAGGCGCGCGCCGGCGCCCCGACCGTGGACGTTCGAATCCTCTGCCTCCACCACTGCGTCGAGGGGGCGACCTGCGGCCCGGGCAACTTCACCTTCCGGCACGGGCCGGACGTGATCCCGCGCTCGGCGCTGCCGCGGGACGTGGCGGCCGTGCTCTGCGGGCACATCCACCGGCACCAGGTCCTCCACGCGGAGGGCCTGCCGCCCGTGATCTACGCGGGCTCCACGGAGCGGACCTCACGGGCCGAGGCCGGCGAGGCGAAGGGGGTCGTCCTCCTCCGGCTCGACGCCGACGGCCTGCTGCGCCACGAGTTCCGCCCGCTGCCCGACCCCGCCGCGGAGCGGGACGGGTGACCCGCGGTCAGCGCCGCCGCTTCGGGCCCCAGGATCCGACGAGCTTGGGCTTGGCGGGCTTCCCGCCCTCGGAGGCGGGCGCCCCGCCCGCGGAACGGCGCGCGTTGTGGGCGGCCGCGCGCCGGCGGTTCCGGTTCATCCCGGCGGGGCGTGCCCCCGCGCCCGGATCCGCCTGCGCCGTGGCGGCGCGCTCGAGCTCGGCCTGGAAGGCGGGCGACTCGCGCGGGACCTCGCCCCGGGGGATCGGCGCGCGGGTGAGCTTCTCGATCCCGCGGAGCAGGTCGAGCTCCTCCGGCGACGCGAGGCTCGACGCGCGGCCGCTGGCGGCCATCCGCGCCGTCCGGCCGATGCGGTGGACGTAGTCCTCGGGGACGTGCGGCAGGTCGAAGTTCACCACGTGCCCGATCTCGGCCACGTCGATGCCGCGCGCCGCGATGTCGGTCGCGACCAGCACCCGGTAGAAGCCGTCGCGGAACCCCTCGAGCGCCATCCGCCGCTGGGCCTGCGAGCGATCGGCGTGGATGCGCGCCACCTTGTGGCCGGCTCGCTCCACCACCTTGGCGACCTTGTCGGCGCGGCGCTTGGTGCGGGTGAAGACCAAGGTGGAGAGCTCGTCGTCCGCGAGCAGCGCGAGGAGGACCGGCAGCTTCTCGCGCTGATCGGCGAGGAAGACCTGCTGGACGGCGCGTGGCGCGGTGGTGCCGCTCCGGGTCACCTCGACGCGGACCGGGTCGCGCAGGTGCGACCGCGCGAAGTCCGCCACCTCGTCGCCGACGGTCGCCGAGAACAGCAGGGTCTGCCGGGCCCGCGGCACCCGCGCCAGGATCCGCGTCAGCTGGGGCTTGAAGCCCATGTCCAGCATGCGGTCCGCCTCGTCGAGCACCAGCACCTCGACGCGATCGAGCCGCGCCGTCCCCTGCGCCAGGTGGTCGACCAGGCGGCCGGGGGTCGCCACGATCACCTCGTGGTCGCGGAGCGCCTGGACCTGGGGGCTCATCCCCACCCCCCCGATCACCACCGCGCCGCGGACGTGGCGGGCGTGGCCGAACCGGTGGAGCTGCTCGGCGATCTGGATGGCGAGCTCGCGGGTCGGCGCGAGAACGAGCGCGCGCGGGGAGCCGTGCGAGGGCCGGGCGGCCAGCCGCTCGATGATGGGGAGGAGG
>Ga0335076_10007446_pt1 | contig 11024 bp, 13 predicted proteins | sample Lox_Sample_25_FD_206717 | JGI IMG/M metagenome (GOLD analysis project Ga0335076, IMG submission 206717) | Soil microbial communities from Loxahatchee National Wildlife Refuge, Florida, United States - Lox_Sample_2.5 | ecosystem: Environmental > Terrestrial > Soil > Wetlands | place: USA...
TTGCAGGTCTTTCAGACTCAGTGCACGCCGAAGGTGTCCCTTGGCAAGTTGTGCGTCGATCGCCGCGAACCAGCTACGCAATTTCTCCCGTGCATCCCCTGGCTTCCCGTTCGACGCAAAATCCAGCACGTAGCTTGCACACACCGCGGTCAGTCCTGACTGCTTCAGTTCTTCGGCTAGGAATAGTTCCGTGGCTTGCTGCTTCTCCTGCCCTTGCTGCGGACCGCCTTCGCGCACCGGTTCAGTTCCCTTTGGATAAACGTGGTTGTGCATGTCGACGCCGATAGTTTGGGACATGATCTGTGCAACACGCGGATCATTCACGTCAGCCGCTATCTTCAGGAATGCCGGTCCGAGCAGCATGGCACCGCTGGTGGCCGCCGCAGTCCTGAGGAACTCTCGCCGCGCAACAAGGGGATTATTCTTCAAGTTACTAGCTCCTTATGAGTAGCTGTCCTACTTCCGCGCCAAAAAATGATCCACCGACAACGACCCGGCACCCGCCAGCACCAGCGTCAGCATCGCCCCTAAATACATCACAATCAGTTCCCCATGCTCAGGGCCCGGCCCTTTGCCGATCAGCGCGAAGTGATGCACGAACGCCCAAGCAACAAAGATGTTGCAGAAGCAGTACAGCGCAGCCCACCTGGTTGCTAATCCCACGGTTAGCAAAATTCCACACACAAAATCGGAAAAAAACGCGATAAGGAACGAAGGATGCGACCCGATTCCGATGGGATCTGGAAAATGCGCCATGAACTGGGCCCAATGCGTTGGGTTCTTTTCCCACCCGTGATGCAAGAACAAGTTCAACCCTGTGCAGATCCGTAACACACTGAGCCCGCACTGTGTTTGTTCCGGCACAAAGCGCATCAACAATCCATCCTTAACTCCCGCCATGGTAATTCCTCCAAGGAATAAAGACTCGAGTCCGCCTTGCGATGGGCCTGATAACTTCTTCGAACTGGGAACTTGTAAACTGTTATTGCTTTTGGGTAGCAGAGATCAAATCCAGTAATCCATTCACGATCGCCGTTTCCGCGCATCCCGGTTTCAGGCGTGAGCCCAGCACCTGAAACGTCTGCGCGCCGAACGCCGTGTCATTAGGAATGTAGCCGGAGTTCGTCTTGCCATTTGCCAGCGTTACCATGAATGTATTTGCCATGGGAGACTCTCGCTTGAGTCGCTGCGCGATGGAACTGTAAACCTCCGCATCCACGGAAGTCACTTCGATATTCGCGATGCGCAGCACACCCAAACGAATATTAACCGGCTCTCCGTCTTCGTAGGTGCCTTGCATCCCTTCGCGTCCACTGTCAGTGCGCTTGCGCCCGGGGCAGGTTACGATTTTCTGATCGGCGGCAATCGTCGGATCCGCGTGCAACTGTTTGATATTGCTCATCACGCGTATCACTTCTTCACCCAGCAACACTCCCTCACTGTCCATGACTCGCTCGAGCGCATCCTCGACCTTGGGATCTACCGGAACGGTCTGCACTTTCTTATCCCGAATGGGCGCTTCGATCGATTCACGTTTCATCACAAATCCGGTAATCGGCACACCGCTTTGCGAGGCCATTGCATTGGTTCCGGCACGCAGGTAAAGTGGATTTTGGTCGCCGCTGGCCCCCTGCACGAAGACAGCAACCGCTTTGTCACCGAAAGCTTGTTCGACGTACCGCGACGTGGCCCCCGCAAAGTCTGCGCTGATGAGTCCAGCGAGATACCCATTCACAGGATGCATCGCATAGTCCATATAAACCGCAATCGGTTCTCCGGAAGCGGCAAGAAATTCCACCACCGCCACGGTCTTGTCCGAAGGCCCGTTTAAGTTTGGCGCCTGCGTCCACAAATGGGTGTCGCCATCGATGGCGTCACGATTCACATTGAGATACGAATCTCCGGTACCGAATCCCACGCGTGCCAGTTGCAGATTTGCTCTTGCTTGTTTCACCGCGTCGACGATTTGAACAGCCAGCGGCGGTGGCGGTCCATTGGGATCGGGTTGGTGCATGCCAGGAAACCCGCCCGGGCCCCAGCCGCTATGCGTGTGCGTAGCGGACATCACAATGTTTTCGACCGGGCAATTCAGTTCAGCGGAGATTTGTTTGGAGGCCGCAATCCACACAGCGTCGTACAGGTCCGCCTGGTCGGCGGCAATTAACGCCGCGCGACTGCTGCCGTTTTCGAGGACGATGGCTCGAACGTAAAGTTTCTCGTGCGCATATTTTCCGGATGGCGTATGAGCTGGATCCGTCGGAGTAATATCCACGCGCGCGGCTCCAACGCGCAACGTACCCTGCGCATGAACCGCCAGCCCCCAACACAACGAACATCCCAATACGAATAGTTCCAGCGCTTTCCTGTTGCCCATTTTCGTCGCTCTCCAGTTTGGACGATTGTTTTCGCTTTGGCCCAAAACTCCAACTTCCTCTTTCCATTAATCCGTTACTGCTTGTGCGCGTACAAGTCGCCAAAGAAGTCGCCAGGCTTCCATACCGGCCGCTCCTTCTGCTGCGCCAACTCGTAACCAATCAGAAAGCTCACCTGCATAAACTGCACGGTAGCGTCAAAGTTCAACGGCTGGTTCATATCGTCACTCGGCGCGTGATACCGCGTGGCAATCCAGTTCTCCACGAACTTCCGTGCATCCACGTTGGGATCTTTGGCCTTTAACCCTTCGCCGATAGTAATGGCCGGTATGCCCTGCCGCACAAACGAATAATGATCGGCGCGAATGAAACCCACTTGCTCCGGCATCGGATCGGGACTCACCTCCAGGCCCACGGCGGCGGCCGCTTGCTTCACCGGTGCGTCCATGGTCGTGTGCTCGGCCCCCAGCGGCACGATGTCTCGAAACGTGTAAAACACGCTGGCGCCGTCCATGTTGATGTCCGCGGCGAGCCCGCTCTTCGGCACCGTCGGATAATGCGCAAAATAGTCTGAGCCCAGCAGCCCTTTTTCTTCGGCGGTCGCCGCCAAAAACAAGATCGACCGGCTGGGGCGCTTCGGCAAGCTGGCGAACGTCTTGGCCATCTCGATCAGCGCCGACACTCCCGACGCGTCGTCGGCCGCGCCGTTGTAGATAGCGTCCCCATTCAGCGGCCGTCCGATTCCCAGATGGTCCGTGTGCGCGGAATAAACCACGTATTCACCGGCCAGCACAGGGTCCGAACCGCGCAGCACGCCCACCACGTTCGGACTGGACACCTCTCGCTGCTTGCTCATAATTTCCAGCTTCGCTTTCACTGGCAATTCGAAACCGCGAACCTTGCCTTCCTTGGCGTCTTTCTGCACCGCGCTCCAGCTTTCCTGCGCTCCGGCGAACAGCTTTTCGGCGCCCTCGACAGAAAGCGACGCTCCCCCGCGAATCTCCTTGAACGAATCGTTGGGCACGCCATTGGGATCCAGCCAGCGAAACGCCGGCGTTTCCGCGCCGATCACACTGCGGTTCCACGGCAGCAGCGCGTCGGTCTCCGGCGTGCGCAGGGCAAGGTATCCCACGGCGCCACGCGCTGCGGCTTCGCGCGACTTTTCAATGCCGGACGCGAAATGTGCCCGTTCCTCCGAAGGAAAGCTTGCGGGCGCCCCGAAAATCACCGCAACGATTTTGCCTTTCACGTCGAGCCCGGCGTAATCGTCGTAATTTCTCCTGCGATTCACCACGCCATATCCTACAAACACTACGCCAGCTTCCACCTTCACTTCTGGCGTAAACTCGTTACCGCGCGTCACGTAGTCCACTCCCCACTTCAACGCTTGCATCTCACCGTTGCGCACTAAATCCAATCGACAAGCGTCCGGCTGCACCTGAATTTCGCGTAGCGGCACGCTTTGCAAGTATCCGTTGGTGCCCGCCGGTTCCAACCCCGCGGCCTCGAACTCCGTGGCGACATACCTTGCCGCGATCTCTTGCCCGCGTGTTCCTGTGCCCCGTCCTTCCAGCCAGTCGTCCGCCAGAAATTCCATGTGCGCGCGCAGCGAGGCCTTGCTGAAGTTCTGCAATGCAGCCTGCACCTCGCGCGGTATCCCGTTTTCTTGCGCAGTAGTCGCCGTCAACAGCAGCAGCGTGGCCAACAACACCGACACAATTCGCAGCTTCATCTCACTCTCCCGGAACCGCTTGCCTCGCGGCGTTCTGTTTCCTTTGACGCAGGCGCGCCCTATTCTACTCGAATTGCTTTCCCCACCCTGCGAATACACAACCCCGACACGTCAGCCCCAAAAACTCTCCAAGCCGGAAAGTTCGGCTCAGTACCAACTGGTCCGCCAAGGCCTACACCCAGCGTTTGAAGAATCGGCGCGTCACGAATCTTATATCCGTGAATACTGTTACGGTAAGCCTATGAGAGCGGCGCCAAGCAGGACCGCGACGATGGAAAAGGGCTGTTTGAACAGAATCTTTAGAAAATCCATGGGTTGGGCTGATGTCCAAAAGTTATTTGGGATAAGGTAACACAACTAATACTGAGATATAAATTGCCATGCTGATTTGCATTGGTTACGACTGAAAAAGAGACGGGTAAATTTCAGTCAGAAAGGCAAATACTCCAGAGCTGGGAAACATCTGGTCTACTACAAATGTATCGATAGCTCCTGACCCTTTTTCGCCGAGCTGAAGCTGGCGTCGATGAAGGTCTCTGAGAGATCGAGTTTGCCACGCGCTCGCAGATCTTCGGCCAGCGCGTGCGACAGCCGAGTGAGAGTGCCGTCGCGCTGCCACTGCTGAAAACGACGGTGGCAGGTTTGGTAAGGTGGATAACGGTTGGGCAGATCGTGCCAAGGAGCACCGGTGCGCAAAACCCAGAGAATGCCGTTCAGCACTGCTCGCGCATCGCGCCAAGGCCGACCGCGACCGTCGGGACGCCGTTTGGGAGTGAGCAAAGGCTTCAACACTTGCCACTGCGCCTCGGTCAAGTCCATGCTTTGGATTTACGCTAGTTTGAATAACTCTCAAGTCCCAAACGACTTGAATGTGTTTATGAGATAACTTGATAACTTCTAGTTAGTGTCAACAACTATTGAGGAATTGATACGAGAAAGTGTGGAAATGTGATGGCTGTCCTAGACAGCCGAGATACCGGGCAGGAGGATTTCGCACGGAAGTCCTCGCGGCTGGCAAGAACAGATTCGCCTTCCGTCGCGTACCCCTAGAGGCCCATCGAAATTAGACGGAAGTCCTAACCCGGTCTGTGGCTAGCCGTGTACGAAATCCAAAAAATCTGAAGATTTGAATTGGAGGGGAAATGGCACCGAAAACTCCGAGGGATGTATTTTTGATGCTGTTGAGCAATGTGCGAAAGAACACCGAGCGTGCAGCAAAGATTTACGAGGAAATCGGGAAAGTGGCTGAGGAACCAGAGGTAAAGGAGGTGCTGGGAGCGCGAGGCTTCGCGACGAATCAGATTTTAGCGAAAATCGACGAGTGCTTCCGGCTGATCGGCGAGAAGCCCTTGGATGTACCAACCCACATCCATGACATGTTCCTGGAGGATTTTCGGAAGGAGTACAAGGAGATCGAGTCGCCGGTGGCGAAGCGCCTCTACGTGCTGATGAAGCTGCGTCACTTGGCTCATCTGCGGGTGGGGGAGTATGTAGCGTTGATCGAAGCAGCCGATGTGGCCGGGCACCATGGGGTGGGCCTGCTGCTGGAGACCTGCCTGGCGGACAAGCTGGCGTTCATTGAGAGGACAAAACGCATGGTCCGTAAAGTCGTCGAGGAGAAGGTGATCGAGAAGGTGACCACGGCGAGGGCATAAGAAAAGCTGGTTCTACGAGTGGTCAATCGCGCCGGTTCCGTTGCGCTTTGTGGCGGGCCGGCGCATTTGTTTGGTGTGCTGGTACTTGACATGATAAATGCCGTAAATCGGTGCCAGTTGTACTCGGTACCGGCCAATCAGTACGAGCGTATCCAGATGGCTTGCCCTGGGGACCTTTCCCGCCCCACGCGACTTTAGAAAAAGGCTACCCACAGAATCGGGTAGTTATCGTGATGACGGCACTTGACGCGCCCCGCGCATCGTGGGAAGAAGAAGGTGGAGACAGGTTCCTCGGACGGCCCCGTTTTGGACGACGCCATGAGAGGTTTCCATACGATACACCTTCCGCACTTTCAGCATTTTTCGACCCACAGCGCCTTCGTTTCGTGCCGCGAAAAGTTGAGTGCCCACAGCATCGAAATTATCATGGCACTTGCGATCCTATGCGGTGTGTTGATCGTTTTGACTTTTTGGGCCGTCGTAGTTGGCTGAAAGAGATACCGCGACTCGTGTCGCGGATTGGGCGCGAAACAGTGCCCTAGGGGGCCCGGTGGACAGTGAGGTCAGCCCGGGCCCCTTTTTTCTCGAAGCGAAAAAAGCATTCATTGATTTCGTTGTGGGAGGTAAGTCCGCCTGGCGGGTGCGCTTGCGGTTACGGGTCGAGAGAACCCAGTCGGTCCTGTCTTATGGATTCTTCTGGCTTCTCTGACCGAAACCCTGTGGACCGGAATGATGCAAACTGCAAAGCCAATAGAATTGAAGCCTCAAACCGTGGAGGCGTTCGATGAATACATCCGCGAGGCCGAAGCAGCTCTGGAGCAGTGTTTGAACGTGGGTAGCACATTCCTGTGGTCCGACCTAAGCGCGGAGAGGAGCCAGCAAGTCCAAGGAGGAAAGGTCGTTGCGCAATTCTGGGAGGGCCAAGCCCCGCTCGACGTGCCAGACGGTTTGATCCATGACTGGATCGGTGCCGCCTTGGTTTCAGGAACAAGCATCCAGGAAACTTTGGCACTGATTCAGGATTACGATAACCACAAGAATATTTACAAGCCCGAGGTGATTGCTTCAAGGCTAATAAGTCATCACGACAACGATTTTCAAATCTACCTGCGACTCCTCAAAAAGAAAATCATAACGGTAGTCCTTGATACCGATCATGAGATGCATTATCGGTCTATCGATCAATCACGTTGGGTTTGTCGCTCGTATACGACGCGCATCGCCGAGGTGCAGAACGCGGGTAGCGCGAAAGAGAAAATACTGCCGCCAGATGCAGGGTATGGATTCCTGTGGCGCCTTTATTCCTACTGGCGATTCCAGGAGCGCAAGGAAGGTGTGTACATTGAGTGTCGAGCCATTTCGTTGACGCGTGACGTGCCAACTGGACTGGGCTGGGCCATTAAACCGATCATCCAGAAACTCCCCAGAGAGTCGTTGACCAACACGCTGGAGAGCACACGCCATGCGCTTCGAGCCAGAACCAATTAGTGCCGGGAGTCACCCTGCATTGTGCAGATCAGCCTGTCAGCTCGCGGTAAATCCTGGTAAGTCCTGCCGGCTCAAACGGTCGATGCTACACCATGCAACGCTTTGATTCGAGAATGCTTCCCCGACAGAGCAGATCTGTTTGGCCGTAGTTCATAAAAACTAGCCAGGGCAGTGTTCCTCCTACCTAAACTTAGCCAGCGGTTTTGTCCTTTGTTTTCACTGCAAATTGGGTTCGAGTTGAGTGTTGCGTCCACCGCTACAAGAGGTCGAATCGCTGAACGAGCGAATTAAGGAATACGATCGGCGAATCGAAAAAATGGCCAAAGAGACGTATCCCGAGACGGCGCTGCTCAAACAGGTGAAGGGTGTGGGAGACCTGATCGCCACGGCCTATGTGCTGACCTTCGAGGACCCGCATCGCTTCCGCAAGAGTCGCGATGCCGGATGTTTCGTGGGGTTGCAGCCCGGGCAGAGAAACTCGGGCGAGAGCGAACCACAGATGCATATCAGCAAAGAAGGAGACGAGTATCTGCGGACGCTGTTGGTGCAGGGAGCGCACTACATTTTAGGACCCTTTGGAGAAGATAGCGATCTGCGGCGCTGGGGACAGAAGCTCGCCGCGCGAGGAGGGAAAAACGGCAAGAAACGGGCGGTGGTGGCGGTGGCGCGGAAGCTGGTGGTACTGCTGCATCGGTTGTGGGTGAGTGGCGGGGTGTACGAACCGCTGCGCAATAGCCACAAGGTGATGAGCGCCGTAGCCTAGAAAGTAGTAGTCATCGAAATTTTGTACCGAACAGTCGAGCTCGACCGCCGAGTTAGGTGACTGCGACAACTCCTGGTCCAAACTCCCTCATAAAGAAGGAAGGCGAGGACGCTTACCAGGTGGCAGCACCTACTGAATCAAGAACACCCAACGGGCACCGAGCGAAAATCGCTCACTAAGAGTGCGGATGGAAGGGTGGCGACAGAGGCGGCTTGGCTGAACGGGAAACGAGAGAAGAACTCATGGAAAGAGCAAAACACTCTTGACAGGGATCGGCCTTCTCCCTCATGGAAGGCGCTGTGTTGCCTTTGCGTCTGGAAATGTGCGTTTGTGTACGCTAGTGATATGATTTATTATTCTCAGCCGCAGGGCCGGCACATTCAGGTGGAAACGCAGAAAAATTCGGAGCGCGTTCATAGATTCGTCGAGGCTTTCGAGAAGCTCTACGGAAGGAAACCGCGGCCGGAAGATGCAGAGGGAAATTTCACAATTCAAGTTGCTCAAGACATGCAAATGAGTGTCGGAGGCGCACGCTACTACATTCATTTGGCCACCCAGCATAAAACGCGGAGCTAAGCCCAAAAGAGCTATTTATGCGTTTAGGAGAACACGCGTTGTCAAGTACGAGATTTCACGCATGCAACGTTTTTAACTGGCCTTCTCTGCTAGATACTATCCGATGTGCTCGCAGGAACCGTCGCCACGCAAGAAGTTGTCAGCGGGGGGCCTTTTCTTTCAACGCCTAAAGTAGTGGGTTGCTCGTCCTTGCCACTCAGAACCAAATCTAGTGAGCACCGGGAGGTTCGTCGTCTTCGACTAATCCGGCAACCCGAGCACACGACAGACTCTCCAGCAGGCATCTAATTGTCGCGAGAGCACCACAACTGTTCTTGAGTGAGCATGCACTCGCTGCCCACCCTCAATTGGCGTGAGTTCGCTTTGGACTTCGCTTAACTCAAAAGCCCATTTCTCACCAATAATCAGCTCGGTGAGTGAGACTTTCTGGTCGATTGCGAATCGTCCAAATCCCTCTAAGAAATCAGCTTGACGGCCTCTTTGCCACACACGCACCGCCCGTGTCCGTGGACTACTACAACATCGTCGGTCAACATCTGTGCTAAAGAATCAGCATCGCTCGCTTTCACTACTGCAAGCCAGGCTTCCCGCAAAGCAGCAATCTTGGAGCTATCGGAATCTGTCGCTGACGTTCAAGAGGAATCCAGGTTGACTTCTACGATGCTCAAAGCAATTGGAGTTGCAGGTCAACCACAAAGTAGTCCGTACTGCGGTTACAAGTAGTCAGATCGGAACTTAGACCTTTATGGTGCAGGCTTCCTCGCGATCAGCTGATGCATCCGGGAATGCGCAACCAAAGTGTCGGGTGAAGCGTCGGCCTCATTCATTTTTGTAACCAACTCTTCCAGCCGCGCCGCAGTTAAGCTTCCCTCTTTCACCATCCCAATACCAACAGCGCGCAGCGTCCAGTTCCAGAATCCCTTGTGCTCGCCGGTGATGTAGTGAGGATGATAGGCGTCTAGATGGACAATCTCAAATCCCGCCTCCTTTGCCCACACATGAACGCGGCGTCCGCCGGAGTAATCGACTCCACGTTCGTGGGCGCCTTTCATACAAGTGTCACGTAATTCCGTATAAGCGGCCGAGGCCGGCTCAGTATACACTGCGGTGATATCCGCCTCCTCGCACACCATCACTCCGCCGGGCTTCAAAACCCTATATATTGCGCGCATCGCGTCCACTGGCCGGTTGAGATGGACCATCAGCCATCGGGAGTAAGATACATCCACACTTTCCGCTTCTAGCCCGGGTTGGTAAATATTGGCCAAGCGAAAATGCGCGGTCTCCAATGCATCTTCGCGCGCCAGTTCCGTGGCGACTGCCAGATGATCTTCGTTCAGGTCGATTCCAGTGGCATGCGCACCTTGGCTTGCGGCCCAGCGAGTGACATAGCCCAACCCACAGCCGAACTCCACGAAACGTTGCCCGGAGGTGAATCCGGCCTTGCGCAGCAATTCCCGAGTTCGGCTATCGTGAATTACGCTGATGACGCGCAACCGATCATGGTCACCTCGCCCAGACCCCAATAGATACTTATCTCCGATTGTTGACACCTCTGTTTCCCTTCCTGTGACTGTCCCTCAGTTTATTTGGTGGGAAGCCAAATGGGTTTTAAACGTCCAAATGAGGTTAGCGGGGGGGCCGCCTGGGGTTGTCAGGGAAATGTCAACTTCTTGTCAGTTCTCGACAAGTACGACCAAACAGACCGTTTCGCAGTGGGAAGCACAGTCTAATCAACGCATTGAATGGTGTTGCATCGACCGTTTGTGCCGGCACGGGGCTTACCGGCATCGTCTCTGGTTGATGTCATAACAAGGTCGGCCTCACGACGAGCCGAGTAGACTTACGGTGTTCACCCCGAAGCGCTCGGAACGAAGGAGGCCGAATGCGAATTATAGGATGTGATTTGCACGCTCGCCAGCAGTCCGTGGCGATGCTCGACACCGAGACGGGAGAAGTGGTGAATCGTACCCTGATGCACGAAGGCAACGAAGTGCGGGAGTTTTATTCCGCGCTTCCGCGCCCGGTGCTGGTGGGTATCGAAGCGATTGGACCGATGCAGTGGTTTTTGAAGCTGCTGGACGAACTGGAAATCGAATGCCGCGTGGGCGACGCCACGAAGATTCGTGCCGCGGAACCTCGCAAGCAGAAGCATGATCGCCGCGACGCGGAGTTAATTCTGAAGCTGCTGGTGGAAAATCGCTTTCCCGCGATCTGGAGGCCCAGTCAGGAACTACTCGATCTGCGTGCGTTGTTGCTGCACCGCCATCACTGGGTACGTCTGCGCACGCAGGTGCAAAATGCGCTGCAAGCCATCGCGCTCGCGAACGGACTGCGGCGCGGTCCAGGTCTGTGGAGCTACGACGGACAAGCCAAGATCGCCTTCTTGCCGTTGCCGCCGCACGCCTCGTATCGACGCAGCATGCTGCAGGCGCTGT
>Ga0335076_10007448_pt1 | contig 11022 bp, 6 predicted proteins | sample Lox_Sample_25_FD_206717 | JGI IMG/M metagenome (GOLD analysis project Ga0335076, IMG submission 206717) | Soil microbial communities from Loxahatchee National Wildlife Refuge, Florida, United States - Lox_Sample_2.5 | ecosystem: Environmental > Terrestrial > Soil > Wetlands | place: USA: Florida...
TGTCGATCTCGGCCTGCAGTTCGGCGCTGCGGTCGGGGGCCCAGGCGGCCGGGGCGGTGGAGTACACGCCGGCCGAGTACTTGCTCATGATCCCGCCGTTGGCGCCGACGAGCCCGAACGAGCCTGGTGCCTGCCGGGCTCGCTGCACCGTCTCGGCGATGGCGTGCATGGAGTAGTTGTTGCCGGCGCCGCCGAAGAACGGCAGCCCGCCGGTCAGGGTCAGGCCGCGCGGATCGTCCGCCTCCAGGCCGAAGACATCGCAGATGTTGAACACCGGCGCCGGGAAGCAGCTGTACAGGTCGATGGCGGCCAGGTCGTCCACGCCGATGCCCGCCACCTCCAGGGCATGCCGCACGGCCAGCCCCGACGCCGGGCCGGCCGACAGGTCGGCGCGTTCCATCAGGTCCCGCTCCCGCAGGTCGGCGTGACCGTGCAGGAATACCCACAGGTGCTCGGGCACGCCGAGGCGACGCGCGGTGGCCAGGGACATCAGCAGCACGGCGGCACCCTGGTTGACCTTCTCCCGGGCCACGATGTACCGGGTGTACGGGTCGGCGATGGGCCGGTTGACCTCGGTCGGGGTGACCAGTTCGGCCGCGGTGCGCTCGACCGGCGCCGCAGCGTGCGGGTTCGCGGCCGCGACTCGCGTGAACGGGGCGAACAGCGCGCCCATGGCCGCGGCGTACTCCTCGCGGGTCTGCTTGAGCCGGGCCCGGCGGGCGTTGTCGATCAGCGCGTACTGGCTGGGCGCGCCGGTCAGGCCGTGCGCGGCCTGGTGCATCGACATCATGCCGCGCAGCCCGTACCCGCGGTCTTCCAGGGAGCCGTCGGCGTGCTCGGTGAAGTCCGGCCGGTCCCCGGCCCGGGCGTACCGCTCGACGGTCGAGATGGCCTCCGACCCGAACAGCAGCACGGCCTCGGCCCGGCCGCCGGCGATCACCGCGGCGAACTCGTTGACCAGGTGCTGCGGCACCTGGCCGCCGCTGACTTCCAGGACCGCGCGGGCCGGGCGGGCGCCGATCCGGCCGGCCACCGACCGGGGGTAATTATCCGAACGGCCCAGGGGTGCCCGCGCTCGCGGATGGGAATTCTCGAACTGGCGGACGCCGGCCACCACCTCGATCGCCGCGGCGACGGCAGCTGCGTCGATCCCGGTGTCCGCCAGGGCCTGACGAGCCGCGTCGGCCGCGAGGTCGACGGGGGAGCGACGCCGGTAGCCGGGATCGCCGAGGCGCTCGGAGGCCTGGCCGACCCCGACGATCACCGGGGTGCGGGGGTCGAGGTTCATCGGATGTCCTCCTCGCTGGTCCAGGTGACTACGGCGTCGAGGGCCTCGATGGCCGTCCCGTCGACCCGCAGCGGATTCACTTCCAGGGATTCGAGCTCGCCGCCGAGCGCTAGGGCCAGGTCGCTGATCCGGGCGATCACGGCGGCCAGGGCGTCGAGGTCGGCGGGAGTCGTGCCCCGGCTGCCGTGCAGGACCGCCCGGCCCCGCAGCTTCTCGAGCAGGGCACGCGCCTGGCCGGGGGTGACGGGCAGCGGCGCGAGCGCGGAGTCCTCCAGGACCTCGACGAAGATGCCGCCCAGGGCGACCGCCAGGACCGGTCCCCACTGCGGGTCGCGGACCACGCCGGCCAGCAGCTCGGTTCCGCCGCCGCGCATGGGGCTGACCAGCACTCCCTCGACGCGGGCGCCGTCCACCGGGCCGGCGGCCGTGGCGACGGCGGCGTAAGCGTCGCGGATCGCCTGCTCATCGGCCGGGACGTTCAGCCGGACCCCGCCGATGTCGCTCTTGTGCAGGATCTGCGGCGAGACGATCTTGAGCACGACCGGGGCGCCGAACTCGGCCGCGGCCTTGACGGCCTCATCAGCCGAGGACACGAGCCGCCCCGGGACGACCGGGATGCCGGCCGCGCTGAGCAGCTGGCGGGCGGCCTGCTCCGACCACCGGCCGCGCCGCCGGCCGGAGGGCGGGACGGTGATCGCGGATTGCGCCGCGACCGGATCGGCGTGCCGCGTGGACTGTGACCACCAGCCGACGTTGCGGAGCGCGACCACCGCCTGGCGCAGGCCGGGGATGACGTAAGGTATCTGCCCGCGCTCCATGACCGCGCGGGTGTACCCCGTGACCGGCTGCATCACCTGGTTGATGTAGGCGACCGGGCACCGGGCGGCCTGTATCCCGGCTCCGATCGCGTCGACGAACATCTGGGCCAGGTAGGGCCGTCCGTTATCGATCCACGGCATCCCGTTGACCACCCCGATCACGCCGATCGACGGGTCGGCGGACATCGCCTCGATGGACCGGGTGAAGATCGACGGGTCGATGATCGCCGCGCCGGTGACGTCGAGCGGATTCTGCACGGTCCCGTAGGCGGGCATGATCCCGGCCAGCGCCTGCCGGGTGGGCCCGGCCAGCTCGGGCAGGTCCGCGCCGAGGTCTCCGGCCCGGTCGGCCACGATGTCACAGGCCCCGCCGGAGATCGACACGATGCCGATGCCCGGCCGCTCGAGGCGGCCCAGCGCCGCGGCGGCCCCGGCGGTGATCAGCATGTCCTCGATCGAGTCCACCCGGATGACGCCGAGGTCGGCGAACACCGCGTCGATGACCCGGTCATCGCCCACCAGCGCGCCGGTGTGGGCGGCGGCGGTGCGTGCCGACAGGGCGCTGCTGCCCGCCTTGAGGACCACGATCGCCTTGCCCGCCTCGGCGGCGCGCCGCGCCGCGCGGCGGAAGGCATCGGGGTCACGCACCATCTCCATGAAGATCGCCACCGCCCGGGTGGCCGGGTCGTCCACCAGGAAGTCCAGCACGTGACCGGCGGTGATCATCGCCTCGTTGCCCAGGGTGACTATGTACGACAGGCCGACGTTCACCATGGCGGCGAAGTCCAGCATGGCCGAGGAACTCGCGCCGCTCTGCGACAGCAGTGCCACCGGGCCGCCCTCTTCCGGCAGACCGGGGATCGAGCAGACTGGCACCCGGTCCACGAAGTTGGCGAACCCCAGGTGGTTGGGGCCCAGCAGCACCATGCCCAGCGACCGGGCGTGCGCGGCGAGTTCGGCCTGGGCGGCCCGGCCCGCCTCGCCCGCCTCGCCATAACCGGAGGACAGCACGACCGCGTTACGTATCCCGGCCGCCGCGGCGTCGTCCATCGCCGCCAGCGTCCCAGCCTGCGGGACCATCAGGTAGGCCACGTCGACGGGCTCGCCGATCTGCGTGCACGAGGTGACCGTGGGCCGGCCGTGAGTTTCGGCGCCGCGCCGGTTGACCAGGTAAGTACGCTCGCCGAAGCCGAACCTGACCAGGTTCTGGTAGGCGATCATCGAGAAGGTGGACTTGTCGGACGCGCCGACCAGGGCGACGCTGCTGGGGCGGAACAGGCTGGTGAGCCGGTCGCCGGTGATGTCACTGGACATGGTTGCTCCGGTCGCTCACCACGCACCTCCAATAGGGCCGCGGCCGTTCCGGCTTGACGAATCCATTATCGCGCTGCCCATCTGCGCGCTATGGGGATAGCGGCCACCACCATCCTGGCCTGCACTCGGGCCCCAGCATGTCGTAGTGAACCACCGGCCACGCAGCTCGGTTCTGCTCCTCGCCCGCCTGATGGGGCGAGAAGTTCACAGGCACGCATTTTGAAGCGATCTTCGTCGCCAGCTGGTCCTGACACGGGCGTGCCGCCCCAGCAGGGGATTCCTGTCGGGGTCAGGCCTGCGGCTGGTCCAGCGCGTGGTGGAGTTCGCGCCGGGAGCTGATGCCGAGCTTGGTGAAGACCTTGCGCAGGTGGTACTGGACCGTGCGCGCGGACAGGAACAGCTGGGCGGCGATCTCCGGGTTGGTCCGGCCGTCGCGGGCCAGCCGGGCGATCAAGGCCTCCTGCGCGGTTAGCGTGACGGCGGTCTCGACGGTGCGCTTTGCGACGCGTTCGCCGGTGGCCTGGAGTTCGCGGCGGGCGCGTTCGGCAAATGCCTCGGCGCCGATCGCGGACAGCAGGTCATGGGCGGCGTGCAGCTGGGTGCGGGCTTCGGCACGGCGGTCTTCGCGGCGCAGCCATTCGCCGTACAGCAGGTGGGCGCGGCCGAGTTCGGGCCGGTAGTGGGTACGGGAGAGCCGCTCGATCGCCTCGCGGTAGAGCCCGTCGGCGGTCTCGCCGTCGCTGAGCAGCGCACGTGACCGGGCCTCGATCCCGAGGCCGAACTCGGTGCCGCCCGCCCGTGTCGACGCCGCCAGGTTCGCCATGGGCCTGGCCGCGAGGCCGACGTTCCCGCTGCGCACGGCCGCCTCGATGAGCTCGGGCAGCGCCCACAGCGACACGAACAGGGCCCCGAGAACGTCTTCGCTGGCCTGCTCGGCCGCGGTCAGCGCCTCCGGGTAACGGCCGAGACCGTTGTAGAGGATCGCCGTGACCCAGTTGGCATAGCCAACGGTGAGGCCCTGGCCGCCGGCGGTAGCCGCGGCGATTGTGGCCTCGATCAGCGGCAAGGCCGCCGCCTCGTCGCCGCGCAGCGCGGGCAGCATCAGCGCCGCGAACGGCGGGGCGCGGGTACCGGTCGCCTCGGTGACCGCGTCGGACTCCGCGATCAGCGCGGCGGAGGCGGCGAAGTCCCCCGCCCAGGTGGTGGTGGCACCGAGGCCGACCAGCACGACCGGTAGCTGGTCGAGGGCGCCGACGGCGCGGACGACCGCGGCATGCCGTTCGACGAGCATGCGCCAGGCATCAAGATCCCACAGGGCGATGGCAGCGCCTTGGGCGCAGATACCCAGGCGCATGTGATCCTCGGGCACCACGTCGGGGGCGGACAAGGCGGTGACCACCTCGCGCAGCGCGGACGCGGCGGCGACTGGTCCGTCCGTGACGAGCAGGGTGACGGCGTTCAGCACCAGCTCGGCCTGATCCGGCCGCTCCGACCAGGGCAGCTCCCGGGCGGCCCGGCAGACCTCGATCAGGTTCCCCGTGGTGGCCAGGCGGCCGGCGAATACCGCAGCGAGCCACGCCGTCAGGTACGTCTCGCGGGCAAGGCCGAGGTCAAGGGATTCCAGCCGCCGGGCCGCCTTGAGCAGCAGCGGCGGCGCGTCGCTGCCCAGCCCCGAGGCGAAGGCGACGTGCCCGCGCAGGAGATCGGCCCGGGCGCCCTGCATCTCATCCAGCGGACCGGACTCGGCGGCCATCACCAGTTGCCGGGCATGCTCATAGGCCCCCGCCTGCAGATTGGCCTGCGCGGCGGCCAGCAGCCGCTCGGTCCGGCGTACCTGGTCAGCGGTCAGCAGTACCGCCCTCTCGAAGAACGCCGCCGCGGCGGCCGGCCCGCCGCGCGCCTGCGCCCGGCCAGCCGACCGCTCCAGGTCCGCGGCGACCTCCTCGTCCGGGCCGTCGGCCGCCTGAGCCCGGTGCCAGGCCCGCCGGTCGGGGTCGGCGACGGGATCGGTGGCCTCCACCAGGGCCAGGTGCGCCGCCCGTCGTTCCGGCCGTGACGCTGACCGGTAGGCGGCCGAGCGCAGCATCGGATGCCGGAACCACACCGAAGTGCTGATCGCCGCCAATCCGGCATCTGTCGCCGGTGTCGCCGCGTCCAGCGGAATCCCCAGCTGCCTGGCCGCCCGCCACACCAGATCCACGTCGCCCGATGGGTCGGCCGCCGCGAGCTGCAGCAGCCGCTGAGTCTGCAGCGGCAACCCGGCCAGCTGCCGGGCGAAGCTCTCCTCGATCCGGGCCGATACCGATACGGCTCCCGGCAGGCCGAACCCGCCGGCCAGCTGCGTCCGCGTCAGTCCCCGCAGCAGTTCCAGCAGCGCCAGCGGGTTCCCGCCGGTTTCCCTGACGATCTGATCCCGTACCCGGGTATCGAGCGGCCCGGCCAGCGTGGACTCCAGCAGGACCCGGGCGTCTGGCGCGGGCAGCCCGCCCAGGACCAGTTCCGGTATTCCCGCCAGTTCATCGCGGGGCATGCGGGTGCCGAACACGAGCCCGATCGGGTCGGCCGCCAGGCGCCGTGCCACGAACCCGAGCGCGTGCGCTGACGCCCGGTCCAGCCAGTGCTGGTCGTCCACCAGGCAGAGCAGCGGCTGCTCCTCAGCGACCTCCGACAGCAAGCCGAGCACGGCCAGCCCCACCAGGAACCGGTCCGGAGCGGGCCCTTCGCTGAGACCGAACGCCACGCGTAGCGCCTGATGCTGCGGTGCGGGCAAGAGTCCTGTACGGCCCATTATCGGCGAGCACAGCTGGTGCAGCCCCGCGAACGCGAGTTCCATCTCGGACTGCACGCCCGTTACGCGCAAGACCCGGCACCCCGTGGCCTGGTCGGCTAGGAAGTGCAGCAACGCGGTCTTGCCTACGCCGGGATCGCCGCGCAGCACCACAGCCCGGCTTTCGCTGTTGAGCACCGCTTCGACCAGCTGGGTGAGCTGTGCCTGTTCGGCGTGCCGGTCGATCAGCTTGGCCGTACGCCCGGAACTCCGTGAACCCGGAATCATCGCACCTCGAGATCAGGCCGGACGACGGGGAGATCCTGTGCGAGACGCACGCCGACCTAGCTGGTCTGAACGCTACCGCACGCTGGTGCGGCCTCTTCCAGCGCGGCACGCGGCTCGCGCCGCCCGCCAAGCGCTGGCCGAAGCCATCGATGCGACGCTCGATCCCGATCGCCGCGCCGGCCCGGTAGCTGATGGCCAGGGTATGTCCCTGGCGCGGCCCCGCCGCAGACCGCCCAGGCTGGGAACCCGAGACACCGAGAGGAACGGGTGACCAGCTATGGCCGAGGGATATTCGGAGCTTGCCAACGAACACGTCAGTGCCGCCAACGGCATCGACTACGCCTACCGCGACATCGGCGGCGCCAGTGATGGGCAGAGTGAGTCCGCGGTGCCCCTGGTCTTGCTCCAGCACTTCCGCGGGAACCTGGACAACTGGGATCCGGCACTGATCGACGCGCTGGCCTCGACCCGGCGCGTCGTGGTGTTCGACAACGCCGGGGTCGGCGGCTCCACCGGCACCACCCCGGACACCATCGAGCAGATGGCCCGGGACGCCATCGCGTTCCTCGCCGCCCTGCAGCTCACCCAGGTGGACCTGCTGGGCTTTTCCATCGGCAGCTTCGTCGCCCAGCAGATCGCGCTGATCCGCCCGGCGATCACCCGCGCCCTGGTGCTGGCCTCCTCCGCCCCCCAGGGCGCGGCCGGCATGCACGGCTGGGCCCCGGATGTCATCGGCGCGATCGGCACGCCGCGCACCAGCCCGGAGGCCTACCTGGAGGTGTTCTTCACCCGGTCCGCGGCCAGCCGGCAGGCCGGTCAGGAGGCGCTGCGCCGCATGTACGCCCGGACCGAGGACCGGGACGCTGCCTCCGGATGCCGGTGTTCGTGGCCAACGGCGACAGCGACCCGATGATCCTGCCGCACTATTCCCACCTGCTAGCCGGCCTGATCCCGCAACCCCGGCTGAAGATCTATCCCGACGCCGCACACGGGTTCCTGTTCCAGCACCACGCCGAATTCGCCGCCGACGTCGACGCCCTCCTTGCGCGCGTCAGCTGAGGCGCACGGGTTTGCCCGCTTTGTTCATAGCGCGTTACGATTTGGCCTCTTCGGGCCGGTGATCTTGATCAGCGGGAGGCCGTGTGAGCGTGCGCGCCCAGCTGACCGGTCGGCACGGCGAACAAGACGTACTGGACCGGCTCGCCGCAGCGGTCCGGGCCGGTGAAGGCCGGGCCCTGGTCGTGCACGGGGAGCCGGGCGTAGGCAAGACCGCGCTGCTGGACTACCTGGCCGGGCAGGTATCAGGGTGCCGGGTGGCGCGCGCAGCCGGGGTGCAGTCGGAGATGGAGCTGGCGTTCGCCGGGCTGCAGCAGCTGTGCGGGCCGATGCTGGACAGCGCGGATCGGTTGCCGGTCCCGCAGCGGGACGCGCTGCGGACCACGTTCGGCCTGGTCACGGGGCCGCGGCCGGATCGGTTCCTGGTGGGCCTGGCCGTGCTGAGCCTGATGTCGGAGGTGGCCGGGCAGCAGCCGCTCATCTGCGTGATCGATGACGCGCAGTGGCTGGACATCGCCTCGGCGCAGGCACTGGGGTTCGCGGCCCGTCGGCTGGGTGCCGATCCGGTCGGCCTGGTGTTTGCGGCCCGCGAGCCGGGCGCGGAACTCGCCGGGCTGCCCGAGCTCGTGATCCAGGGGCTGCACGACGACGATGCCCGGGCGCTGCTGGACTCGGCGCTGACCGGGCCGCTGGACCCGCGGGTCCGCGACCTGATCATCGCCGAGACTCGGGGCAACCCGCTGGCGCTGCTGGAGCTGCCGCGCGGGCTGGTCCCAGCCGAGCTGGCGGGCGGGTTCGGGCTGCCCGCCGCCGCGCCGCTGACGGGGCGGATCGAGGACAGCTTCCGGCGTCAGCTCGAGGCCCTGCCCGATCAGACCCGGCGGCTGCTGCAGCTAGCGGCGGCCGATCCCTCCGGTGACCCGCCGCTGGTCCGCCGGGCGGCCGGGCGGCTCGGCATCCCGCCCGGAGCCGCCGAGTCGGCCATCGAGGCAGGCCTGGTGCACTTCGCCGCCCAGGTACGGTTCCGCCATCCCCTGGCCCGCTCGGTGGCCTACCGGTCGGCATCGGCCCGAGACAGAAGAGAAGCCCACCAGGCGCTAGCCGAGGTGAGCGATCCGCGGCTCGATCCGGACCGGCGGGCCTGGCACATGGCGCAGGCCGTGGCCGGTCCCGATGAGGAGGTCGCTGCTGAGCTCGAACGGTCGGCGGGCCGGGCCCAGGCACGCGGTGGCCTGGCCGCGGCAGCTGCGTTCCTGGAGCGCGCGGCGGTACTGACGCTAGACCCGGCGCGACGGTCCGGGCGGGCGCTGGCCGCCGCCCAGGCCAAGGTCCAGGCGGGGGCACCCGACGCCGCGCAGAACCTCCTGGACATGGCGGCGGCCGGGTCCCTCACCGATCTGGAGCAGGCTCGCGCAGAGCTGGTGCGGGCCCGGATCGTGTCAGTCACCAGCCGGGGCGGAGATGCCCCGCTGCTGCTGCTGCGGGCCGCCCAGCGCCTGGAGCCGATCGACACCGCGCTGTCCCGCGCGACGTACCTGGACGCCGTGGCGGCGGCGATGTTCGCTGGTCGCCTGGCCAGCCCGGGCGGCAGCATCATGGACGTGGCTCGCGCGGCGAGAGCCGCGCCTCCGGCGCGTAGCCCGCGCCCGCCCGACCTCCTCCTCGACGGCCTGGCCGTGCACTACACCGAGGGATACCCGGCGGCCCTGCCGCTGCTGCGGCAGGCGCTGGCCGCCGCCAGCACGAGCACGCCGGCAGACGAGGAGCCGCACTGGTTGTGGCTGGCCTGCGTCGCGGCGTACCACGTCTGGGACGACGAGCGCTGGGAGTTGCTCTCTCAGCGCTATATCCGGCTGGTCCGGCAGGTCGGCGCGCTGACTGAGCTCCCGCTCGCCCTTGACCGGCGATCACGCCCGCTGCTGTTCGCTGGTGAGCTGACCGCCGCGGCCGCGCTGCTCGATGAGACCCGAACGGTCGAACAGGCCATCGGCAGCGCCCCTTGGCCTTATGGCGCGCTGAGCCTGGCTGCGTTCCGCGGCCACGAGGGGAGCGCAGCCGTGCTGATCAAGGCGATCATGCGGGACGTGACCGAGCGCGGCGAGGGACTGGGAATAACGGCCGCCGAGTGGGCGAACGCGGTGCTCGGCAACGGCCTGGGCCGGTACGAGGCAGCATTGGCCTCTGCGCAGCGGGCCACCGCGTTCTACGGGGATCTGGGTTTCTCGAATTGGGCCCTGGTGGAACTGGTCGAGGCGGCCGAACGCAGCGGGATGACGGAAGTCGCAGCCGGCGCCTACCGTCGGCTGGAGGCAATGACCAGCGCCGTCGGCACCGGCTGGGCCCTGGGGCTCGCGGCCAGGTCACGCGCGCTGATGAGCGAAGGCGACGAGGCCGATGGCTGCTACCGGGAGGCGATCAGCCAGCTGAGCCGGACCCGGCTCCGTGTCGACCTGGCCCGCGCCCACCTGCTGTACGGAGAATGGCTGCGCCGGGAGCAGCGCCGCCGCGACGCTCGCGAGCAGCTCCGGACGGCCTGGGAAATGCTCGAGGCCATGGGAACCGAAGGATTCGCCGAACGGGCCCGGCGCGAGCTGCAGGCCACCGGCGAGACGCCCCGCAGGCGAGCCCCGGCCAGCGCGCAGCCGGAACTGACGGCGCAGGAGGCCCAGATCACCCGGCTGGCCCGGGACGGCATGACCAATCCGGAGATCGGCGCGCAGTTGTTCCTGTCCGCCCGTACGGTCCAGTATCACCTGCGCAAGGTCTTCACCAAGCTCGGCATCAGTTCCCGGGGCGAGCTCCACCGGGTCCTGTCCGACGCCCCTGACGCGGCCCGGCGAGCTACCTGATCGCCGCGAGACAGGTCCAGCTGGTCCGTGACGCTGGCGCGCTCGCCCAGCTGCCGCTCTACCCGTCCCAGCTGGGCATCGCTGCCGTGGACGGGCGACTTCACCGGAAGCGCCGCCGTCATCGCCGAGACCGATAGCGTCGCGGCGGCGACCGGGAGCCCCATCGCGCCCTACACCATGCTCATGCTCCGGGCCCTTCAAGGCCGGGAAGCGGAGGCCACCGCGCTGATCGCGACCGCGATCTCCGGATTACTCAGCCCATCGCGTGCCAGCCCGGCGACCTGCCGCTCCTGCGCGGTCAGGTCGTCGCGCGTCTGCACCGCCCGCTTGCGCACTTTCTCGCCGGTCGCCGCCAGCTCGACGCGGGCCCGCTCGGCGAACGCCGTCATGCCGATTGCGGTGAGCATCTCGTGGGCGGTGCGCAACTGCTGGCGCGCGTCGACCCGCCGGCCCTCACGGCGCAGCCACTCGCCGTAGAGCAGATACGCCCGAGCGAGTTCGCTACGAATCCTCGTGCGTCCGAGACGATCGATCGCCTGCCGGTAGAGCTCGCCCGCGTCGGCGGCCGCCTCAGGCCGGCCGCAGCGCGCTGCCGCCTCGACGAGTTCGCCCAGCATCCGGCTGTACACGGTCATGGCGGGC
>Ga0335076_10007449_pt1 | contig 11020 bp, 12 predicted proteins | sample Lox_Sample_25_FD_206717 | JGI IMG/M metagenome (GOLD analysis project Ga0335076, IMG submission 206717) | Soil microbial communities from Loxahatchee National Wildlife Refuge, Florida, United States - Lox_Sample_2.5 | ecosystem: Environmental > Terrestrial > Soil > Wetlands | place: USA...
GGAGTCGGTCGTGTTCACGGACTGACCGCCGGGGCCGGTCGAGCGGTAGACGTCGATCTTCAGGTCGTTCGGGTCGATCGAGACCTCGACCTCCTCGGCCTCCGGCATCACGGCGACGGTCGCGGTCGACGTGTGGATCCGCCCCTGCGACTCGGTCTCGGGGACGCGCTGCACCCGGTGCGTGCCGCCCTCCCACTTGAAGACGCCGTACGCGGGGTCGCCCTTGACCGCAAACGTGACCTCCTTGTAGCCGCCGCCCTCGTTCTGGCTCGCGCCCAGCTCCTCGACCTTGAACCCGCGCCGCTCGGCGTAGCGCGCGAGCATCCGGTAGACGTCGCCGGCCCAGAGCGCCGCCTCGTCGCCGCCGACGCCCTGGCGGACCTCGAGGATCACGTCCTTGTGGTCGGCCGGGTCGGCCGGGACGAGCGCGTCGCGGAGCTGCTCCTCGAGCGCGGCCGTGCGCTCCTCGAGCTCGGGCACCAGCTCGCGCAGGTCGGGATCCTCACGCGCCGCGGCGAGATCGTCCCGCGCCGCCCGCCACTCGCGCGCAAGCTTCACGGGCGTCTCGAGCTCCTTCAGGCGGCGCCCGACCTCGGCCGCCTCCCGGTGGTCGTTGTAGACGGCCGGGTCGGCCATCCGCTCCTGCGTCTCCGTGTAGTTGCGCTCGAGCTCGTCGATGAGCGCGTCGAGGTCCTCCGCCATGGCGCGGACAGGGTATCCGGTTGCGCAGCTCACTTCATTTCCAATAGTTTCGGCACATGACAACCATCGACGAAGTTCAGAGCGCGAACGCCGCGTACGCCGCGGGGTTCGAGAAGGGCGACCTCGCGATGCCGCCGGCGCGGCAGTTCGTGGTCGTGACCTGCATGGATGCACGCCTCGACCCGGCGAAGTTCCTCGGGCTCGAGGAGGGCGACGCACACGTGATCCGCAACGCCGGCGGGATCGTCAACGACGAGACGATGCGCTCGCTGCTCATCTCCCACCACCTCCTCGGCACCCGTGAGGCGATCGTGATCGGCCACACCGACTGCGGGATGGTGACGTTCACGAACGACGACGTGCACGCGAAGCTCGGCCCGGAGTCCGAGTCGATCGACTTCCAGCCGTTCCCCGACGCCGCGGAGCGCGTGCGGGAGAGCGTCGCGACGATCGAGTCGTCGTCGCTCCTCCCCGACTCGTTCGGCGCGACGGGGTACGTCTACGAGGTGGAGTCCGGGAAGATCGTTCCGGTCTAGCCGGCCAGGCGCGCGTCGAGCGTGATCTCGGGGACGCCGGCGAGCGCCTTCGAGACGGGGCAGCCCGCCTTCGCGCCCTGCGCCGCCTCCTCGAAGCCCGCCGCGTCGAGCCCGGGCACGCGGCCCTCGACGGCGAGGGCGATCTTCGTGATCCCCTCGCCCGGCTGGAAGGTGACGGTCGCCGAGGTGTCGAGCTGCTCCGGCGGCGTCCCGGCCTTCGCGAGACCGGCCGAGAGCGCCATCGAGAAGCACGCCGCGTGCGCCGCCGCGATCAGCTCCTCCGGGCTCGTCTTGCCGCCGCGCTCGACGTCCTCGGAGCGCGCGGCCCACGTCACGGCCTGCTCGCCGATCGCGCCGCTCGTCGTCGAGCGGATCGTCCCGCTCCCGTCCATCAGTCCGCCGTTCCAGGTCACGTCCGCACGCCGCTCCGTCGCCATGTCGTCTCCCTCGGTCGTTGGAAGACGAAGCCTACGGAAGCACTGCGGCGCTACGCCATCACTTCGACGAGGCCGGCCTCGGGGTCGCCCTTCGCCTCGAGGTCGAGCACCTCGCGGAGCGCGCGGATCGAGACCTCGAGCTGGTCGAGCGTCGGCTCGCGCGTCGTGAGGCGCTGCAGCCAGAGGCCGGGCGCGAGGACGGCCATCAGCACGCGGTTGTCCGTGTGCTTGCCGGCGAAGCGGATCAGCTCGTACGCGAGGCCCGCGATCACGGGCAGGAGCAGGATCCGCGAGAGGATCAGCCACTGGATGTCGGGCCTGCCGAAGAACGCGAAGACGAACACGGCGATCACCATCACCCAGAGCAGGAACGCGGTGCCGCAGCGCGGGTGGATGAGCGAGTACCGCTGCACGATCTCCGGCTTCAGCTCCTCCCCCGCCTCGTACGCGTTGATCGCCTTGTGCTCGGCGGCGTGGTACTGGAACACGCGCCGGAGGTCCGGGAGGAGCGAGATCAGCGCGAGATAGGCGACGAAGATCGTCACGCGGATCACTCCCTCGACGATCACGAACCACGTGCCGCTCGAGATCGGCAGCAGCTCGGTCAGCAGCCCCGGCGTCACCTTGAAGAGCGCGACCGCGAACCCGATCGCGACGGCGAACGCGAAGATCAGCGCGCCGCGCGAGAGCTCCTTCTCCGCCTCCGGCTCCGGCTCGCCGAGCTCCTTTGCCTCCTTCGCCTCCTGCGCCGCGTAGTTCGCGGAGATCGCGAGCGCGCGGAAGCCGATCGCGAGCGACTCGCCGAGCGCCATCACCCCGCGGATCACGGGCAGGCGGAGCACGCGATGGCTCGCCATCGCGGACTGGATCGGACGCGAGACCTGCTCGATCGTGCCGTGGGGCGTGCGGACGGCGACGGCCCAGTTCCCCGGGCCGCGCATCATGACGCCCTCGAGGACGGCCTGTCCGCCGACGTTCGCCATGCCCGCGGGCTCCGGCGCTAGCGCGCGCTCTTGGCGCGCTCGGCCCGCTCGAGCCGGCGCTGGAAGCGCTCCACGCGGCCGCCCGTGTCCATGAGCTTCTGCTTGCCCGTGTAGAACGGATGGCACTCGGAGCAGACCTCGACGTGGAGCTCGGGCTTCGTGGAACGCGTCTGGAACGAGTTCCCGCACGAGCACGTCACGGTCGAGAGAACGTAATCGGGATGGATGTCGGCCTTCATGTAGCCAGGATAGCAGCGGCCTGTTTGGGCCCCACGTTGCCGCCGGAGACGACCGCGACCACCGTCTGGCCCGGCTCCACGGCGACCTTCCCGGAGAGGAGCGCCGCCGTCGAGGCGGCCGCGCCGAGCTCACAGGCGAGCTTCGTCCGGGCGTAGAGCCAGCGGAACGCCTCGGCGAGGTCGTCCTCGTCGACGAGGACGGACTCGACGCCGAGGTCGCGGCAGAGCTCGACGCACCGCTCGCCGGCGAACGGCGCGCTCAGCGCGTCGGCCGCGCTGCGCGGCGTCACCGGCACCGAGTGCCCGGCCTTCAGGCCCTCGTGCAGCGCGGGCGAGAGCTCCGGCTCGACCGCGATCACGCGCGCCCCCGGCCGGCGGCCCTTCACCGCGACGGCGATCCCCGTCACGAGCCCGCCGCCGCCGCACGGCACCAGGACGACGTCGGCGCCGGGCGCGTCCTCGAGGATCTCGAGCCCGACCGTCCCCTGCCCTGCCATCACGAGCGGCTCGTCGAACGGGTGGATCAGCGTGCGGCCGGTCTCGGCCTGCAGCTCGTCGAGCCGCGCGAACGCCGTCGTCGGATCCGGCGCGCTGTCGTCGACCGCCGCGCCGTAGCCGATCGTCGCCGCCTTCTTCAGCGGGCTCGCGTCCTGCCACATCACGAGCAGCGCGTCGATGCCCTCCTCGCGCGACGCCCACGCGACGGCCTGCGCGTGGTTCCCCGCGGAGATCGAGATCACGCCGCGCCGCTTGTCCTCGTCCGGCAGCGTCGCGAGCGTGTTGAGGACGCCGCGCACCTTGAACGAGCCGGTGCGCTGGAGGAGCTCCGCCTTCAGGTGCGCGTCGGCGCCGAGCCGCTCGGAGAGCGTCGCGGAGCGAAGGAGCGGCGTGCGGTGGACGCGCCCCGCGAGGACGCGCTGCGCGCGCTCGACGTCCTCGAGCGAGACCATGCCGCGGAGACTACGCAGCCGGAACGGGCCGGCGCGCCGGGACGGCGAGCCGCACCGTGAACGTCGTCAGGCCGTCGCCGCTCGCGACCTCGACCGTCCCGCCCATCGCCTGCGTCAGCTCCTTCACGATCGCGAGCCCGAGCCCGGTGCCGACCGGCCGCTCGCGCCCGTAGCGCTCGTGGAGGTAGAAGCGCTCGAACGCGTGCTCGTGCTCCTCCGGCTTCAGGCCCGGGCCGGTGTCCTCGACGCGCAGCACGCCGGGCGCGGTGACGAGGTGGATCTCGCCGCCGGGCGGCGCGAGTCGCAACGCGTTCTCGACGAGGTTCGAGACGACCTGCAGGACGCGGTCGGCGTCGGCGAGCGCGGGCGCCGGGCCCTCCGACGACGCCGAGAGCGCGACGCCGAATGCGTCGGCCTGCGGCTGGTAGCGGCGCACCGCGTCGTCGGCGACCTCGGAGAGGTCGATCTCCGCGTTGTGGACGCTGAAGTCGGTGCGGTTCATCCGCGCGAGGTCGAGGAGGTCGCCGACGAGCCGCTCGAGCCGCGCCGCCTCGAGCGCGACCGTCTCCGTCGCGTCCTCGACGGAAACGGCGCCGTCCCGGAGCGCCTCCGCGTAGCCGCGGATCGCGGTCAGCGGTGTCTTCAGCTCGTGGCTCACGGACAGGAGGAAGTTCCGCTCCGCCTCGCGGGCCTGCGCGAGCTGCGTCGCGAGGTCGTTGAACGCCTGCGCGAGCGTCGCGAGCTCGGCGGCGCCCTCGAGCGGAACCGGCTCGGGATGCGTCCCGCGCGCGAGGCTGCGCGCCGCGTCGGCGACGCGGACGACCGGGCGCGAGATCCGCCGCGCGAGGATGAACGCCGCGAACGCGGCGAGCGCGCCGCCGGCGAGCGCGGAGATGAGGAGGGCCTCGACGAACGGCGTCAGCTGCGACTTCGTCACGCTCTTCGGACGCAGGAGGATGAACGCCTGCGTCCCGACCGGCTCCGCGGCGAAGAAGTAGTCCTTGCCGTCGATCCGCACCGTTCCCTTCGCGGCCGCGCCGCGCTTCAGGTCGTCCTGCGCCCAATCCGGCAGCTGCGACACATCGGTGCTCGCCCGCTCGTTCTGCCGCGCGAAGTACTGCTTCAGCTCCGGCAGGTGGACGAGCGGCGCGAGCGCGATCTGCTGCGTGCCGGCGACGATGTTCGCCTGGTGCGCGACGTCCTGCAGCGTCGCGTCGTCGACCGCACGCCGCGTCAGGACGAGCCCGAGCCCGAGCGTCAGCGCGACGCAGAGAAGGACGATCAGCGCGATCGCCTGGAACAGCCGCGACCGGAGGCTCGCCCTGGAGCTCACGCCGTCTGCAGCTTGTACCCGGCCCCGCGCACCGTGCGGATCGTGTCCGGATCGCCGAGCTTCCGGCGCAGCTGCGCGACGTGCACGTCCACCGTGCGCGTCCCGCCGGGGTAGGTCATCCCCCAGACGAGGTCGAGCAGCCGCTCGCGCGACAGCACGATCCCGGGATGCTCGAGGAAGCACGCGAGGAGGTCGAACTCCTTGCCGGTCAGCTCGATCGCGCCGCCCGAGACGGTGACGTCGCGCGAGTCGCGCCGCAGCACGATGTCGCGCGCCGCGAGCACCTCGTCCTCGGAGCGCTGCTCGGTGCGGCGGAGGATCGCCTTGATCCGCGCCGCGAGCTCGCGCGGCGAGAACGGCTTCGCGACGTAGTCGTCCGCGCCGAGCTCGAGCCCCGCGACGCGGTCCGGCTCCTCGTCGCGCGCCGTGAGCATCACGATCGGCACCTTCGAGTGCGCGCGCATCCGCCGGCAGACCTCGAAGCCGTCCATCCCCGGCAGCCCGATGTCGAGCACGACGAGCCGGACCGGATGCCGGCGCAGCTCCGTCACCGCCTCCTCGCCCGAACGGAGCCAGAGGACACGCCAGCCGTCCTGCTGCTCGAGGTACTGCTTGACGAGACGACCGATCGAGTCGTCGTCCTCGACGAGAAGTAGGACGCCCCCTGTCGCGTTGCCCGTCATCGGGGGCTACGGCCCGGAGCCCTCGACCTGGACGAGCTCCGCGGGAGCGTTGGCCTGGCGGTAGACGACGACGCGGAGGCCGCGCTTGAGGTTCGTGGGCGTGGCTCTCCGGCCGCCGCCCTGCACGGTCGCGGCGGGATCGACGGACACCGGGACGACGTCGCCGTTCGCCTCACGTAGCGTCAGAGTGCCCGAAGCGGCGGACACGACGGAGCCGCGGTCGATCCGGTAGTCCTGCGGCACCCCGCCGGCGCCGAGCACGAGCACCTCGGCGCGGATCAGCCGAGGGCCGAAGAACTGGGCGCTCACGCCGTCGCCCTGGACGACCGTCGGAGTCGCGCCGGTGAGCTGGTAGACGACGACGCGCATGCCGCGGCGGTACTGGCCGCCGCCCCCGCCGCCGTTCGCCCGGGCGTTCGTCGTGGTGCCGGCCGGCAGCGCGACCGGGACGATGTCGCCGTTCAGCTCGCGGATCTGGAGCGTCGCGCCGGCCGCGGACACGACGACGCCGCGGTCGATCCGGTAGTCCTGCGCCGACCCGTCGGCCGCGAGCACGAGCACCTCGGCGCGGATCAGCCGCGGGCCGGTGAACTGGTTGATGAGCGCCTTCGGGATCGCGGACGCCGACCCCGCCGCGACGAGGCACGCCGCCAGCGAGAGGCCGAGCATCAGGGGCCGCCTGCACCTCATCGTCATATGATCGTTCTCATTCGCGACGGTCGCGTAAACCGTCTGTAAAACGCCGCGGCGCCGCCCCTGGGGACGGCGGTCGCGGCGGCGGAGGACCCCGTCCGTCACGGAGCGTTCGCGGGCTCGCGGTCGCCGATGTGCTTGGCGGGCGTCGACTCGACCTGGGCCAGCGAGGATCCCTTCGCCGCGCGCACGCGGACGACGATCCGGTCGCCGACCTTCAGCTGCGAGGCCGAGATCACCGTCGGCACCTTGCCCTGCCACAGAAGGAAGATCGTCTCCGGGCCGAAGGCGAAGCTCTGGTCGGCGGCCTGGCCGAGGAGGAGGCGAATGCCCCGCGCGTTGCCGCCGGTGACGTGGACGGCGACGCTCGTCGTGCCGACCGAGGTGAGCGTCCCGCGGTAGAGGAAGAGCGGCTGCGTCGGCGGGTAGAGCTGCGTCCCGTGGTCGCCGACGATTCCGGCCGCGTGCTGCTCGATGTCGGCGAGCGTCGCGTTGCGGGTGTCGCGGACGTTGACGCGGACGTAGTCGCCGGCGGCGAGGTCGCCCGGCTGGACGACGGTCGGGACGCCGTCCGACCACTTCAGGAACTCGGTCGTCGTGTCGTACGCGAACGTCTGCGTCACGGGCCGGCCGAGCATCGCCTTCAGTGCGGGCCGGTTCCCGCCCTCGACGGTGATCGACACGCCGCCGTTCGCGGGTGTCGCGGTGAGCTGGCCGAGGAACGCGTAGTGGATGCCGCGGTTCGCGCCGGGGCCGTTCCCGGCGAGCGCGGTTGCGGCGGCGGCGAGTGCGGCGGCCGCCGCGAGAACGAAGACCCTGGTGCGCATGTGGTGACCCCCTGGCGAGAACATGTCGCGCTGACAATCGGCCCCCGCCGTCACGAGGCGGTACGGACGGCGTAAAACACCGGTAAACCGGCGAGGAGGTCACGTGGCGACGATCGGAGTGCTGCACCCGGGCGAGATGGGCGCGGCGGTCGGCGCGGTCCTCGCCGGCGCGGGGCACGAGGTCGTCTGGGCCTCCGCCGGGCGGAGCGACGCGACGGCGGCGCGCGCGGCGGCGTTCGCCGACGCGGGGACCGTCGCAGAGCTCGCGGCGCGCTGCGGCACGATCCTCTCCGTGTGCCCGCCGCACGCGGCGCTCGACGTCGCGCGCGAGGTGGCGGGGTTCGGCGGCGTCTTCGTCGACGCGAACGCGGTGTCGCCGGCGACGACGCGCGCGGTCGGCGAGATCGTCGAGGCGGGCGGCGCGACGTTCGTCGACGGCGGCATCGTCGGCAGCCCGCCGCGCGGCGCGGGCGACACGCGGCTCTATCTCTCCGGCGCGGCGGCGGCGCCGGTCGCGAAGCTCTTCGACGGGACGATCGTCGCGGCGCCGGTGCTCTCGGACCGGATCGGCGACGCGTCGGCGATGAAGATGGTCTACGCGGCGTGGACGAAGGGCGCCGCGGCGCTGCTGCTCGCGATCCGCGGCGTCGCGCGCACGTCGGGGCTCGAGGAGGAGCTCGTCGCCGCCTGGGACGACACGATCCCAGGGCTGACGGCGCAGTCCGAGCACGCGGCGCGGTCGGCCGCGGCGAAGGGCTGGCGCTGGGAGTTCGAGATGGAGGAGATCGCCGCGACCTTCGCCGGCGCCGGGCTGCCGGACGGCTTCCACCGGGCCGCGGCGGAGATGTTCCGGCGGGCTGCCGACGGCTAGGTCAGCGTGTACTCGGGGCCGGAGCCGCCCTCGGGCGGCGTGAGACGGCCGCCCTTCGCGGTGATCGCGCCGCACTGCACGCAGTTCGACGGCGCGAGCTGCACCGTCACCGTCCCGTCGCCGTCCGCCTCGCCGACCTCGTACACGTGCGCCGGGCACATGCGCGCCCACAGCTCCGCGACGTCGCGCGGCACGTTCCGCTCGACGCGGATGTGGTTCGGCTGGTCGTCCCGCGTCTTGTTCCCCGACGCGAAGACGGACGAGAGCTTGTCGAACGTGAGCGTGCCGTCGGCCGCGGGATAGTCCGCAGCGCGGTTCGTGCGCAGCAGCGGCGCCTCGGCGTCGGGCTCGGCCTCGAGCGCGCCGACGGCGACCTTCCCCTTCGTCACGGTCATCGCGCTCGCGAGCGCGCCGCCGACGAAGAAGCCGCGGCCGAACACCTGGCGCATGTCGCGCACCTCGTAGAGGTCGGAGTGGATGAAGCTCGAGCGGATCGCCTCGTCGTACGACCCGAGCGACGAGCCCGGCGACGCGCCGCGCCGCAGCGACGCGAACGCGGACTCCGCCGCGAGCCGTCCCGACTCGATCGCGTAGTGCACGCCCTTCAGGCGCGGGATGTTGACCATGCCGACGCCGTCGCCGCAGAACAGCACGCCGGGCGCGTGCAGCTGCCGCGGCAGCGCGTGGTAGCCGCCGCTCGGGATCGTCTTCGCGCCCCACGCGACGCGCTCGCCGCCCTCGAGCAGCTTCCGGATCTTCGGGTGCGTCTTCAGCTCCTGCAGGAGATCGTGCGCGGAGAGCTCGACGTCGCGGTAGTCGAGCCCGACGACCATCCCGATCGTGAGCATGTCGTCGCCCATCGGGTAGACGAACGAGCCGCCGAACTCGCGGTAGCGCGCGGCCTTCCGGAGCGGCCAGCCCATCGTGTGGATCACGTCGCGCAGCGGCGTCGCGACCTTCCAGACCTCCTTCACGCCGAGCTCCCACACCTGCGGCTGCGCGCCGGCGAGGCCGAAGCGGTCGATCGCGACCCCGGTCAGGTGGCCCTGCGTCCCCTCGGCGAGGACGGTGACCTTCGCGACGAGGTCGGCCCCCGGCTCGAAGTTCCCCATCGGGCTCCCGTCGCGGTCGCGGCCCTTGTCGCCCGTACGGATGCCGACGACGCGGCCGTGCGAGACGAGGAGCTTCTCGGCTGCGGTCTCGGGGAGGATCATCGCGCCCCCCTCCTCCGCGTGGTCGGCGAGCCAGCGGCCGAGCCGCGAGAGCGAGAAGACCAGGTTCCCGTGGTTGCGCATCGTCGGCGGCGGCGGAATGCGCATCGCGCCGCGCTTCGACAGCACGTACACCGCCTCGCCGTGCACCTCGCCGTACGACGGGTACTCCTCGCGGCGGTAGCGGTCGCCGAAGAGCAGCTTCAGGCCGATCGGGTTCACGACCGCGCCGGAGAGAAGGTGCGAGCCGGGCTGCTTGCCCTTCTCGACGACCGCGACCGGGACCTCGCCGAGCCGCTCCGCGACGTCGGGGTGCTCCTCGATCAGCTGGCCGAGGCGGATCGCGCACGCGAGGCCGGCGGGGCCGGCGCCGACGACGAGGATCCCGACCTCGATGCGCTCGTCGACCGGGTCGGTCGGCTCGGAGACGAAGTCGCGCGCGTCGAACGGCGGCGGGTAGTCGGAAGCGCGCGTCATCCGTTCTTGCGCTGCTGCACGAGCTCGGTGAGCTTCGGGACGATCTCGTGCACGTCGCCGACGACGCCGAGGTCGCTGAACTCGAAGATCGGCGCGTTCGGGTCCTTGTTGATCGCGACGATCGTGTTCGAGCTCTGCATGCCGACCTTGTGCTGGATCGCGCCGGAGATGCCGAGCGCGACGTAGAGCTTCGGCGACACGGTCTTGCCGGTCTGCCCGATCTGCGCGGCGTACGGGTACCAGCCCGCGTCGACGACGGCGCGTGTCGCGCCGACCGCGCCGCCGAGCGCGCGCGCGAGCTCCTCGGCGAGCGAGAAGTTCTCCGGCGCGCCGAGGCCGCGGCCGCCCGCGACGATGACGTCGGCGTCCTCGATCGACGGCCCGCTCGACTCCTCGTGCTCCTGCGCGACGATCTTCGTCGCGGTGGAGTACGGCTCGAGCTCGACGGCGACGCTCTCCACGGCGGGCGCGCCGCCGCCGGTCGGGGTCGCGTCGAACGAGCCGGCGCGGAAGAGCGCGATCCGCGGCTCGGTCTTCCAGCCGACGTCGACGTAGACGGAGTCGCCGAGCGCCGGCCGCTTGCCGACGAGCGTGCCGTCCTGCTGCACGAGGTCGGCGAGGTCCCAGTTCAGGCCCGCGTCCAGGCGCGCGGCGAGGCCCGCGGCGACGTCGGCGGCGAGCACGGAGTTCGCGAACAGCACGGTGTCGTAGCCGCCGTCGCGCACGACCTGCGCGAGCGCGTCGACGCGCGGCTGCGGGAGCGGCGACTCGAGCGACGCGTCGTCGGCGACGTGCACCGTCGCGGCGCCGTAGCCACCGGCCTCCGCCGCGAGCGCGGTGACGCCCGCGCCGACGAGAACCGCGGACGCGTCGCCGAGCGAGGCCGCCTTCGCGAGCACGCCGAGCGAGCCCTTCTGGAGCTCGCCGCCGTGGTGCTCGAGGAAGACGAGCGTCGCCATCAGATGAGCCGCTTCTCCGCGAGGAAGTCGACGATCGCCTGCGCGGCGCTTCCGTCGTCCTCGATCTTCTGCGTGCCGCCGCGCGCCGGCGGCGACGAGAGCGCGAGCACCGTCGTCTG